>JABAHQ010003580.1_pt3 | contig 28742 bp, 24 predicted proteins | sample 7062091 | NCBI WGS metagenome assembly JABAHQ01 (sample SAMN14534359, study PRJNA622989) | marine sediment metagenome | biome: marine biome [ENVO:00000428]; feature: marine pelagic biome [ENVO:01000023]; material: deep marine sediment [ENVO:00002113] | place: India: Gulf of Kutch | collected...
GCTGCACACCACCGGCGGCTACCTCGTCTACACCGCGATGACCCACCAGTACGTGCTTCGACTACCACGACGGCGAGGTCTACTGGTGCACGGCGGACGTCGGCTGGGTCACCGGGCACAGCTACATCGTCTACGGGCCGCTGGCCAACGGCGCCACGACGCTGATCTTCGAGGGCGTGCCGACCTACCCGGACGCCTCGCGGCACTGGCAGGTCTGTGACAAGCACGGCGTCAATATCTATTACACCGCACCGACCGCCATCCGGGCGCTGATGCGCGAGGGCGAGGAGCCGGTCAAGAAGACCAGCCGCAAGAGCCTGCGCATCCTCGGCACGGTCGGCGAGCCGATCAATCCCGAGGCCTGGGAGTGGTACTACCAGGTCGTCGGCGAGGGCCGCTGCCCCATCGTGGACACCTGGTGGCAGACCGAGACCGGCGGGCACATGATCACGCCGCTGCCCGGCGCCACGGAGCTCAAGCCCGGCTCGGCCACCCTGCCTTTCTTCGGGGTGGTGCCCGCCATCTACGACAACGAAGGCAACGAGCTGCAGGGGGAGTGCCAAGGCAATCTGGTGATCAAGCAACCGTGGCCGGCCCAGATGCGCACGGTCTACGGCGACCATCGGCGTTTCGTCGACACCTACTTCAAGACCTACAAGGGCGTTTATTTCACCGGTGACGGGGCCAAGCGCGACGCCGACGGATACTACTGGATCACCGGGCGCGTCGACGACGTGCTCAACATCTCCGGACACCGGCTCGGCACCGCCGAGGTCGAGAGCGCCCTCGTTCTGCACGAGTCGGTCGCCGAGGCCGCGGTGGTCGGCTTCCCGCACGATATCAAAGGTCAAGGCATCTACGCCTATGTCACGCTGGTCAAGGGTGTTGAGCCGAACGAGGATCTGAAGCAGGAGCTCATCCGCCTGGTGCGCAGCGAGATCGGCGCGATCGCGACCCCGGACACCATCCAGTTCGCCCCGGGCCTGCCGAAGACCCGTTCCGGCAAGATCATGCGGCGGATCCTGCGCAAGATCGCGGCCAACGAGCTCGACGAGCTCGGCGACACGACCACCCTCGCGGACCCCTCGGTGGTCGATGAGCTCGTGAACAAACGTGCCGGCTCCTGACCGCGCGGCATCCGCGCCCGAGCCGATCACCGAGCCGGCCTCGCCGCTGGGCGCCACTCGCGGTGAGTTCTTCAAGCCCGCCTGGTGGCTCCCCGGCGCGCACCTGCAGACGTTGTGGCCCCACCTGGTGCGCCGCTCGCCGCAGGTGGCCCTGAAACGGGAACGCCTGGCGCTTCCCGACGGCGACTTCACGGATCTGGACTGGACCCGTCCCGGTGAACGCGGGCTGGTGGTCGTCCTCCACGGTCTCGAGGGCTCCAGCCGCTCGCATTACGTGCGCGGCGTATTGGCGGCGCTCGAGCGGCACGGGTTCGGAGGGGTGCTCACGCACTTCCGCGGCTGCAGCGGCGAGCCCAACCGGTTGGCCCGCAGCTACAATGCCGGAGACACCGCCGATCTCGATTTCGTCGTCGCTACGCTCGCGGCACGCCACGAGGGGCTCCCGCTGTTCGCGGCGGGCTTCTCGCTCGGGGCCAACGTGCTTCTCAAGTGGCTCGGCGAACGGGGCGCCGCCGCGCCGCTCACCGCCGCCGTCGCCGTCTCGCCGCCGTTCGATCTGCACAAGGCCGCCCGCCGCCTCGATGCCGGGCTCTCGCGCCTCTACCAATGGGCCCTGCTGCGGCAGCTACGCCGCAGGCTCGAACGCAAGTTCCGTGGCGGCGTCGACGCACCGATCGATCTCGCCATTCTGCCCCGCCTGCTCACGTTCCCACAGTTCGACGAGCACGTGACGGCGCCCCTGCACGGTTACGCCGGGGCCGACGATTACTACACTCGCGCGAGCTGTCGGCCGTACATCGGCAGCATTCACACGCCCACCCACATCATCCACGCCCTCGATGACCCTTTCACGCTGCCCTCAGCGGTGCCCCGGCCGAGCGAGCTTCCGCCGCACGTGGATCTGGAGCTCAAAACACGCGGCGGTCACGTCGGCTTCGTGGGCGGCCGGCTGCCCGGCCGCGCGCGCTACTGGCTCGACGAGCGTATCCCCCGCGTGCTCGCACGCTACTCGGTGACCTGAGCCTGGCACGCATGAGCGAGGGGCACGAGGTATCCGCTTTCGGCGCCTGTCACTACCTGCTAGTGACTAGGAATGCGCCCTTTGCGTTACCGACGGACCGGGGCGAGCATGGTGCAATAAAAAAGGGCCCGAAGGCCCTTCTTTTCACGGTGCGGCGCGCCTGCCTTACTTGACGGTCGTGCCCTCGATCTCATCGGCCTCCTCGACCGCCTTCATGCTCAGTCGGATCCGGCCCTGGTTGTCGATCTCCAGCACCTTGACGCGTACCGTGTCACCCTCCTTGAGATGATCGCTGACATTGCGCACGCGCTCATTGGAGATCTGCGAGATGTGGACCAGCCCGTCGCGATTCGGTCGTATCGTGACGAACGCGCCGAAGTCCAGCAGCTTCGCCACCTTGCCTTCGTAGACCTTGCCGACCTCGACCTCGGAGGTCAGCTCTTCGATGCGACGCTTCGCCAGCTCGCCGGCCCCTTTGTCCGTCGAGGCGATTCGCACCGTGCCGTCGTCGGAGATATCGATGACGGTGCCCGTCTCCTCGGTCAAGGCCTTGATCGTTACGCCGCCGCGACCGATGACGTCCCGGATCTTCTCCGGGTCGATCTTAAGCGTAATAATGCGGGGCGCGTACTCCGACATCTCGTCACGCGGCTTGGCCAGCACGGCGTTCATGTTTTCCAGCACATGCAGCCGCGCCTCCTTGGCCTGATCGAGCGCCGTGCGCATGATCGTCTCCGTGATCCCGTCGATCTTGATGTCCATCTGCAGCGCCGTGATCCCGTCCTGGGTCCCGGCGACCTTGAAGTCCATGTCACCGAGATGGTCCTCATCGCCGAGGATGTCCGTCAGCACGGCGAAACCGTCCCGCTCCTTGATGAGACCCATGGCAATGCCGGCCACCGGCGCGTCGACCGGCACCCCGGCATCCATTAACGACAGGCTCGTGCCGCACACCGAGGCCATTGAGCTCGAGCCGTTGGACTCGGTGATCTCCGACACCACCCGGATGACATATGGAAACTCTTCCTCGCTCGGCATCACGGCCTTGATGCCGCGTTTGGCGAGTCGACCGTGGCCGATCTCCCGGCGCTTCGGCGAGCCGACGAAACCCGTCTCGCCGACGCAGTAGGGCGGGAAGTTATAGTGCAGTATGAAGGGCTCCTTGTATTCACCCTCGATCGCGTCAATGACCTGGGCGTCTTTGCCGGTGCCCAAGGTGGTCACCACAAGCGCCTGGGTCTCGCCGCGCGTGAACACGGCCGAGCCGTGCGTGCGCGGCAGGCTGCCGACGTGGATGTCCAGCGGGCGCACGGCGCGGGTGTCCCGACCGTCGATGCGCGGCTCGCCGGCGAGGATGCGCCCGCGGACGATCTTCTTCTCGAGCTTGCCGAGCGTCTCGCCAACTTCCTGCGCCGTCCAGGCGCCGTCCTCCCCCCCGGCGAGCGCCTCGACCGCTCGCTCTCGGATCTCACCCACGCGGGCCTGACGCTCCTGCTTGACCGTCATCCTGTACGCCTCGCCGAGCGGCCCCTCCGCCTCTCGCGCGACCGCTTCGACCAATGCCGCGTCGAGCTGCGGCGGCTGCCAGCCCCAGGGCTCGGCGCCCGCGGCCTCGGCCAGCTCGCGGCAGGCGCCGATCACCGCCTGCATCTGCCGGTGACCGTACATCACCGCGCCCAGCATCTGCTCTTCGCTCAAGCATTGCGCCTCGGACTCGACCATCAGCACCGCCGTCTCCGTGCCGGCGACGACGAGATCGAGCTTCGAGCCCTCGAGCTGGGTGTTGGTAGGATTAAGGATGTAGTTGCCGTCGTCGAAGCCGACGCGGCAAGCCCCGATGGGCCCGTTGAACGGGATGCCCGAGACCGTAAGCGCCGCCGAGGCCCCGATCATGGCCGGGATGTCGGGGTCGATCTCCTTGTTGACGGAGAGGACGGTGGCGATGATCTGGACTTCGTTCTTGAAGCCGTCGGGAAACAGGGGGCGGATGGGGCGATCGATAAGGCGGGAGGTCAGAGTCTCTTTCTCCGACGGTCGGCCTTCCCGCTTGAAGAACCCGCCGGGGATGCGGCCCGCCGCGTAGTTGCGTTCTTGGTAATGGACCGTCAACGGGAAGAACGACTGGCCTTCGGTCACCTCGCGCCGCCCGACCACGGTAACAAGGACGACGGTATCGTCCATGTTCACCGTAACCGCGCCGGTCGCCTGGCGCGCGATCTGGCCCGTCTCGAGGGTGACCGTACGGTCGCCGTACTGAAAAGTCTTACTGGTCGGCTTCACGAGTGCTTACCCTTCAGGGCGGGAACTTGGGATGAACCTTCAGCGACGCAGCCCGAGCCGCTCGATGAGCTGCCGGTAGCGCTCCTGGCCGCTACGCCGGAGGTAATCCAGCAGCTTGCGGCGCTGGTTGACCAGCCTCAACAGGCCCTGCCGGGAATGGTGGTCCTGCTTGTGGGCCGAAAAATGCTGCGTCAGATGCTCGATGCGGGCCGTGAGCAGCGCCACCTGGACCTCAGGCGAGCCCGTGTCGCCCGGCCCGCGCTGGTAGTCCTGCACGATCTGACTCTTCTGCTCTGCACTCAGGGACATCAGCCTCTCTCCTGCGATCTCCGGGGCGCCCTCGGATTCCGAGTCGCCTATTCTACCACGTGGCCCCACGTGGGCAATGCTAAGCCCCCAGCCGGACGGCAAAAAACGCCCGTCACGCCGCCCCGATCAACCGCCGCGGCGCCACGCGGCCGTCGGCCAGGATCTCCCCGACCCCGAGGAACCGGGAGCCCTCGGCGTAGAGACGCACCCACCCCTCGGTCGGCGCCTGGGGCACCAGGACGGGCTGACCCTGGCGCAGATAGAAGGCCAGGTCGGGCGAGAGCGCCACGGCAGGCCACTGCGCCAGGGCGCTCTCTGGCGGTCGCAGGACCCCCAGCAGGGCCCGCGGCCCCTCGGCGGCCAGCGCCTCCAAGCGCTCCAGGGCGACCATGTCCGCTTCCCCGAAGGGGCCCACCCCCAGCCGACGCAGACCCGAGACATGGGCCCCGCACTCGAGCGCCTCGCCGAGATCCTCGGCGAGGGTGCGCACATAGGTGCCCTTGGAGCAATGGACCTCGATCACCAGCCGCGCGCCCGCGAGCTCGACCAGGTCGAGCCGGTAGATGCGTACCCGGCGAGGCTTGCGCTCGACCACGACCCCCTGGCGAGCCAGGCGGTAGAGACGCTCGCCCCGGTGCTTGAGGGCGGAGTACATCGGCGGGATCTGCTCGATCTCGCCGAGGAACCGCGGCATCACGGCTTCCACCCGTGCCCGATTCACGTGCTCGATGGGCCGGCGCTCCAAGACCTCCCCCTCCACGTCGCCGGTGGCGGTCTTCGCCCCCAGCGTGCACTCCACGCGGTAGCGCTTGTCCGCGTCGAGGAGGAAGCCCGAGAACTTGGTCGCCTCGCCCAGACAGATCGGCAGCAGCCCGCTGGCGATGGGGTCCAGGCTGCCCGTATGACCCGCCTTACGTGCGTTGAACAGCCGCTTGACCTGCTGCAGCGCCGCGTTGGAAGTGATGCCCGGCGGCTTGTCCAGCAGGACGATCCCGGTGACGGTGCTGCGTTTATCTCGGCGACGACCCATTCGCTCGTCCGTCTCGTTCCCACGCGCAGTGTGGGCCGGCCTATCCGTCTTCTTCGTCCGCGGGGCCGTCACCGTGCGTACGCCGTTGCGCTCGTGCCCGGTCGTCGGCCACAGCCTCATCGATCAGGGTATCGAGGCGGAAGCCTTCCTCCACCGAGGCGTCGAAAAGAAACCGGAGCTCGGGCACCGTGCGCAGCCGCAGTCGTTGGCCGAGCCGGCGGCGCAGATATCCGGCGGCCTTGTTGAGCGCGCCGAGCGTCGCCTCCACATCACCCGGCTCCCCCAGGACCGTGACGTAGACTCGCGCATGGCGCAGGTCCCGAGAGACCTCGACGCCCGCAAGCGTCACCATCCCGATGTGCGGGTCGCCGATCTCCTTCGATATCAGCTCGGCGAGCTCACGCTGCAGCTGCTCGGCAACGCGACGGGTGCGCGGGTACTCCTTGGGCATTTCCGGGTGCCTGCTCGTAGCGCAAGAACGTTTCGCTCACGCGCGCCGACTAGAGGCTGCGTTCGACCTGAACGCGATCGTAGACCTCGATCTGATCGCCCGCCTTGACGTCGTTGTAGTTCTTCACTCCGATGCCGCAGTCGAGGCCCGCGCGCACCTCGTTCATGTCGTCCTTGAAGCGGCGCAGCGATTCCAGCTCGCCCTCGAAGATAACGACATTGTCGCGCAGCACACGAATCGGCTTGTTGCGCTTGACGGTCCCCTCGATGACCCGGCATCCCGCGATCTGGCCGAACTTCGGTGCCCGGAATACCTCGCGGACCTCCGCAAGACCCACCAGCTCCTCGCGCATCTCGGGCTTGAGCTTGCCGCTGATCGCCTTCTTGACCTCGTCGATCGCATCGTAGATGACACTGTAATAGTGCACGTCGACGTCGTTTTCCTGGATCATCCTGCGTGCCGCCGCATCGGCACGCACGTTGAAGCCGATGATCACGGCGTTCGACGCCAGGGCCAGGTTGACGTCCGACTCGGTGATGCCGCCCACCCCCGAGGCGATGACTCGGACCCGCACCTCGTCGGTCGAGAGCTTGTCGAAAGCGTCCCGCAACGCCTCCACGCTGCCCTGGAAATCGGCCTTGATCACCAGGTTCACCTCCTCGACCTCGCCCTCCGCCATCTGGGCGAAGACGTTCTCGAGCTTGGCCGCCTGCTCGCGCGCGAGCTTCACATCACGGTATTTACCCTGACGGAACAGCGCGAGCTCGCGTGCCTTACGCTCGTCGGGCACGACGACCGCCTCGTCGCCGGCGTCGGGCGTGCCGGACAGCCCCAGAATCACCACCGGTGTGGAGGGACCCGCCTCGCCCACCCGTTGGCCGGCCTCGTCCTCCATCGCCCGGATTCGGCCCCATTCCTTGCCGGCGAGCACGACGTCGCCCTGGCCAAGCACACCGTGCTGGATCAGCAGCGTCGCCACCGGCCCGCGGCCCTTGTCGATGCTCGACTCGAGGACGATGCCCCGGGCCGGGCAATCCTTGACCGCCTTGAGCTCCATCACCTCGGCCTGCACGGCGAGCGAATCGAGCAGCTCATCGACGCCCTCGCCGGTCTTGGCCGAGACGTTGATGAACATCGTGTCGCCGCCCCAGGCCTCGGGGATCACTTCGTGATTGGCCAGCTCCTGCTTGACCCGGTCGACATCGGCTTCCGGCTTGTCGATCTTGTTGACCGCCACGACCAGCGGGACCCCGGCGGCCTTGGCGTGCTGAACGGCCTCCACGGTCTGAGGCATGACGCCGTCGTCGGCGGCCACCACGAGCACGACGATGTCGGTGACCTGCGCGCCGCGGGCGCGCATCGCCGTGAACGCCTCGTGGCCCGGGGTATCGAGAAAGGTGATCGGGCCGCGGTCGCTCGGCACGTGGTAGGCGCCGATGTGCTGGGTGATGCCGCCGGCCTCGCCCGCGGCCACCTTGGTCCGGCGGATGTAGTCGAGCAGCGAGGTCTTGCCGTGATCGACATGGCCCATCACGGTGACCACCGGCGGACGCGGCGCGCGCTCGCCTTCGATCTCCTCTCCGCCTGCAATCTCTTCCTCGAGCTCGTTCTCCCTGAGCAGGCGGGCTTTGTGGCCCATCTCCTCGACCACCAGGGTCGCGGTCTCCTGATCGAGCACCTGGTTGATATTGGCCATGACCCCCATCTGCATGAGCGTCTTGACGACCTCGGTGCCCTTGACCGCCATCTTCTGTCCGAGATCGGCGACGCTGATGCTCTCGGGTATCGCCACCTCGCGCACGATGGGCTGGGTGGGCTTGGCGAAACCGTGCTCGCCTGTCGGCACCGCGCCCGGCTTGACGCGGCCCTTCTTCTTCTTACGCCGCCCGCTCTTGTCGGTGGCGACGTGGAGCTGCTCGCGGCGCGCCCGGCGCTCCTCGCCCTCCTCCTCGGGGGCCTCGCGCTCGCGCCGTCGCTTGCCTTTGCGTTCCTCGGCTTCCTCCTTGCCCTTCTTGCCCTTTCCCTTCTTGGCGGGCGCCTCCGCCGGGGGCACCTCCGCCGCGGGCGGCACCGGCTCGGGTGCCGGCGCAGGCTCGGGAACGGCCTCCTCGGCCGGGGTCTCTGCCGGCGCCTCGGGCGCGGCCTCCGCCTCACCGGCCTCGGGCGCCGGCGGCGCCTCCACGGGCGCCTGCGCCTCGGCCTCCTCGGCCGCGCGTCGGGCCGCCTCCGCCTGCTCCTCTTCGCGCCGTGCCTCGGCCTCGAGACGCTTGCGCTCCTCTTCCATGACCTCGCGGCGTTTGACGTAGGTCCGGCGCTTGCGCACTTCCACGTTGACCGTCTTCGAGGACGCACCACGCCCTTGGCCGGAGACGGTAAGCTCGCTCGTCGTGCGGCGGCGCAACGTGATCTTACGCGGCCCTTGCTCCTCGTCCTCGCTGTCTTGCCTGCCGTGCACCTGCCGCAAGTAAGTCAGCAACTGCATCTTGTCTTCGTCGCTGATCTTCTCTTCGGCATTCTTCACCGGCAGGCCCGCCTCCGACAGCTGTGACATCAGTCGGTCTACAGGGATGCCGACGTGATCGGCAAGTTGTTTGACAGTGACTTCCGACATGTACGCTCCTCTTGGACGCTCAGCGCTACTGCTCCTCGGCCTGGGCCTCCGCCTGTTCGGCGAACCACGGCGCCCGCGCGGTCATGATGAGCTCGGCGGCCCGTTCCTCGTCCATGCCTTCTATTTCCATCAGGTCGTCGACCGACTGCTCCGCCAGATCCTCCTGACTGACGATGCCCGCCGCCGCCAGCCTGTACGCAAGCTCTTCGTCCATCCCTTCCATCTCGAGCAGATCCTGCGCGGGCTTTGTCTCGCCTTGCTGCTCCTCCTGGACGATCGCGCGCATCAGCAGAGCATCGCGCGCACGGCCACGGAGCTCTTCGACCATCTTCTCATCGAACTCCTCGATGGCGGTGAGCTCCTGCAACGGGACATATGCGACTTCCTCGATGCTCGAGAAGCCCTCCTGAACCAGGATCGACGCCACCTCTTCGTCGACGTCGAGTTGCTGCATGAAGTGCTCCATCAGGCTGCGGGCCTCGGTCTCGCTCTTCTCCTCGGCCTGACCTTCCGTCATGACGTTGAGCTCCCAGCCCGTCAGCTCGCTCGCCAGCCTGACGTTCTGCCCATTTCGCCCGATAGCCTGCGAAAGCTTGTCTTCCGGCACGGCGATGTCCATGCTGTGCGCGTCCTCATCGACCACGACAGACACGACCTCGGCCGGGGACATCGCATTGATCACCGCCTGCACAGGGTTGTCGTTCCACAGAATGATATCGATCCGCTCTCCGGCCAACTCGTTGGAAACCGCCTGCACTCGCGTACCGCGCATCCCGACGCATGCGCCCACGGGATCGATGCGCGGATCGTTCGACCGCACCGCGATCTTGGCCCGCAGGCCCGGATCGCGTGCCGCGCCCATGATGTCGATCAGCCCCTGACCGACCTCCGGGACTTCGAGCTTGAAGAGCTCGATCAGCAGCTCGGGGGCAGTGCGGCTGACGAAGAGCTGTGGCCCACGCTGCTCGGAGCGCACGTCGTACAAGTAACCCCGGACTCTGTCACCCGGCCTCACCGACTCCCGCGGGATCATGTGCTCGCGCGGGATGACCGCCTCCGCGTTGCCGCCGAGGTCGAGATAGGCGCTGCCCCGCTCCACCCGCTTCACCAGACCCGTGACGAGCTCGCCCTTGCGACCCTCGAAGGCCTCCACCACCTGGGCCCGCTCGGCCTCGCGCACCTTCTGCACGATCACCTGCTTGGCGGTCTGCGCCGCGATCCGACCGAATGACACCGATTCCATCGGCTGCTCCGCGTAACCGCCGACCTCCACGTCGGGGTCGAGCTCCCGCGCCTCCGACAGGCGCATCTGCCGGTCGGGGTGCTCGAGCTCCTCGGACTCGTCCTCGACGACCTCCCACCGGCGGAATGTCTCGTAATCACCGTTTTCACGGTCGATGGACACGCGCGCCTCGATATCGCCGGCGGCGCGTTTCTTGGTGGCCGATGCGAGCGCCGCCTCTACGGCCTCGAAGATGATCTCCTTATCGACGCCCTTCTCGTTGGAGACGGCGTCCACCACCATGAGCACCTCTTTGTTCATACCCCTCGCCCCTCGGCCTCCGAGATTCCACACCTACAGCTCCGGCACCAGCCGCGCTTCCTCGATGTCCGCGAGCGGCAGGCACACCTCCTGACCGTCCTGCTCGATCAATGCCTCCTCGCCGCGTAGCCCTTTGAGACGACCTTTGAACCTGCGGCGTCCCCCGAGCGGCTCGGCGAGGCGAATTTGCACCTCGTGCCCGGCGTAACGCTCGAAGTCGGCCGTCTTGAACAACGGTCGGTCCAGACCCGGCGAGGACACCTCCAAGGTATAGCTGCCGGGGATGGGGTCCTCCACGTCCAGCACGCCGCTCAGCTGGTGGCTGACCCGTTCACAATCCTCGACGGTGACGCCGTCGGTCCGGTCTATGTAGACCCGTACCAATCCGCCGCGACCCTGGGCTCGGTACTCCACGCCCACGGGCTCGTAGCCCATTGCCGTCACGACCGGCTCGACGATCGCGCGTAACCACTCCGGCGCCTGGCGCATAATCCTGAAACAAAAAGTGGGCCCGCGGGGCCCACTTCCAGCATTCCTCTTAGCCGTATGAGTGTAGCATGAGCTCCACATCGGCTGCCACCGCAGGCGGGCATCTCAGCTACGAAAAAGGCCCCGGAAGCGGGGCCTTATCGGCATCATTCATGGTAGCGGGGGTAGGATTTGAACCTACGACCTTCGGGTTATGAGCCCGACGAGCTCGAGCTACCAGACTGCTCCACCCCGCATCCGCCTTCGTGAGAATTCTACTGCAACCTCTGTGGGCCTGCAACCCCTTGTCCCGCGCCAAAAAAACGGGCGCCCGGAGGCGCCCGTCGCGTTAAACCCTACATTACATGTGGGTTTAAGGCTTCACGTACGTATAACCCATCTGCTGGAGGTGGGCGACCTGGGCCACCCCGGAAGGGACCACCTGGGCGTTGAGGTTGATCTTGTTCTTGGGGATCTTCTTGCCGCGGATGGTGTTGGCGCAGATCTGGAACTTCACCCCGCGGTTGGCGAGCTCCTGCACCTTGCCCGAGAACGTGTGGCCTTTGCTGTCCTTCGCCCCGTCGACCAGCGCAAAGGCCCCGCTGCTGTGGGTCACGACGATGATCTCGGCGTTCTCGTCGCCCACCGCGTTGAGGTGGTTGCGCACGTTGCGCAGCCCGCCCCAGGCGCTGTCGATGTTGTTGATGTGATAGGCCACCTTCTGCTGGTAGTAGCCGTGCTTGGCGGGCTTGAGCTGCTGGCCGGCGCAGGCCGCCAGGCTCGCGCCTACCACGGCCAGGGACGTGATCATCAGAATCTTGCGTAGCATGCGACTCATCGCGCTCCTCCTTTGGCGGGTTATGGAAATGGCCCCTCCCTAGCTCGCGAGCAAAGACCGTTCCAGATCCCGATCTCAAATAATTATTTATATTTCATAGACTTATATATACACAGCCCTGCTGCCTCCCGCATCTGGTGCATTCTGCACCCATATTTTGCAACCTATACCCGATCAGATCTCCCCACAGTACCGGCGCAGCTTTCGCCACAGCGTGGTCTTGTCGATGCCCAGCAGGCGGGCCGCCCGCGTTTTCTTTCCCCCGACCTGCCGGAGCACGTGGTTGATGTACTGCTGCTCGACCTCCTCCAGCGAGGGGAAGTCCTGCTCGGGAAAGACCATGCGTCTCTCCCTGACCCCGCCGTCCTCGGCACCGGTCGAGTCCGGCCACCGCAGCGTGGGCCCGTCCGCCAGCACGACGCATCGCTCCACGGCGTTGCGCAGCTCCCGCACGTTGCCCGACCACTCTGCCTCGCACAGGCGCTGCAACGAGGCCCCGTCGAAGGTCTCCACGTCCCGATTGTAGCGCTCGGCGAACTCCGCGACGAACGCGCGCACCAGCGCCGGGATGTCGTCGCGCCGCTCCCGCAACGGCGGCACCCGGATCGTCACGACATTGAGCCGATGATAGAAATCATGCCGGAATTGGCCACTCTGCACGAGCGCCTCGAGATCTCGGTTGCTCGCTGCGATGACCCGCAGGTCGGTCGGCACTGCCGCAGTCCCGCCCACGCGCGTGATGCGCTGATCCTCGATGGAGCGCATCAACTTCACTTGCATCGCATCCGAGATGTTGCAGACCTCGTCCAGGAAGAGTGTGCCGCCATTCGCCTGCTCCATGAGACCGCGCTTGCGCTGCGCCGCGCCCGTGAACGCGCCGCGCTCGTGCCCGAAGAGCTCACTTTCGAGCAACGTCTCGGTGAGTGCGCCGCAGTCGATGACGACGAAGGGTGCGCTGCGCCGAGGGCTGTGCTCGTGTAACGCCCGCGCCACGAGCTCCTTGCCGGTCCCCGACTCCCCCATGACGATAACGTTGCAGCTGACCTCCGAAACTTTTTCAATCGTATCGAAGAGACGTCTCATGACCGTCGTCTCGCCGATCATCCCATAGCGATCGGGGCCCTGCTCTAGTCGCCGCCTGAGCAGTCGATTCTCGTCCTTGAGGCGCAGCGACCGTATGGTACGATCGATGAGGTGCTTGAGCTCCTCGAAATCGAATGGTTTTTTGATGAAGTCGGTCGCCCCCGCCTTCATGGCCTCAACGGCATTCTCCACCGATGAATAACCCGTGATCACGATCACCGGCATTTCACCGTCCAGCGCCCGCACTTCCCTGAGAAGATCGAATCCATTCATCCCCGGCATTCTCAAGTCGGTCACGAGGATGTCGGCACCCTCGGTCTTGAACGACTCGAATGCGGGCTCCGCGCCCTGAAACGTTTGACATTGATAACCGGCGCTCTCGCAGTTACGCGTCATCACCGAGCAGGTTACCGGGTCATCGTCGATGAACATGACGCGCAGGTCGCTATCCGACATGGCGCACCTCGTTGGCGTGCTCGGAGCCTTCCGCCGGAAGCTTCACGGTCACGACCACACCGCCCTCGGGCCGGTTATCGAGCTGCAAGCTGCCGCCGTGCTGACGCACGATACCGTAGCTTACGGACAGGCCCAGACCGGTGCCGCTGCCTTCGGGCTTCGTGGTGAAAAAGGGGTTGAAGACCTTCGGCAGGTCTGCCTCCCGGATGCCCGTGCCGCTGTCGACCACTCGAAGCTCGACCCCGGTGCCGGCCCACCCCGCACGGACCTCGATCTTCGAGCCGGGCGGCGAGGCGTGGAGCGCGTTGAGCAACAGGTTCACCAGCACCTGCTGCAGCTGGCTGGGATCGCCCTCCATGGAGAGCGGCCGCTCGACCTTCAATTCCAGATCGACAGCGGAGGCCTTGAGCCGATGTTTCATCAGACCCGCTGTCTCATCGATCAGCTCGGCCAGATCCAGATCGCGATAGGCGGGCTCATTCTCACGCGCGAAGTTCAGTATCCCCTGCACGATGCGGGCGCACCGCCGACCCTCCTCCTGCAACACGTGGAGATCGCGCTTAGCCTGCTCGTCTTCCGGGTCCAGAGACTGCTCGACGAGCGCCGCCAGCGACATCATATTCATGAGCGGGTTGTTGATCTCGTGCCCGATGCCGGCCGCCATCTCACCGATGGCCGCCAGCCGTTCCGATTGCCGCGCTGCCTGCTCGGCGCGATCGCGTTCCCGTTCTGCGGCTTCCAGGCTGGTCGCCATGTAATTGAACGCGCGCCCGGCAACACCGATCTCGTCCCGTCGGTGCCCCGGATAACGGACCCGGTGGTCGCCGTCGGCGTAGCGGGTGATCAGCTGAGCAAGCTCGTGGACGGGCCGCGCGAGACGGACGGCCGCCCAGCGGGCGAGCAACAAGCTCGCCAACAGCACGAGCGCGAGGAGCAGCCAGATCGAATGGCGAAGTTGCTGCACCGGCGCGAGGATCGCCTCGCGGGAGCTCTCGATCAGCAGCAGCCAACGGGAGTCGCGCGCCTCGTACGGCGCGAAGGGCCGATAAAACAAGATTCGCCCATCGTCGGTCTGTAGCGTGCCGTGCGTCGCGGCGTTGCGAAGAGCTCGCCATCGTGCCGGGCTGATCTCGGTCGAGAAACGGTAGCTCGTGCCGAGCTGATTGGCGAAACGATAATCGGCGTTGCGGTGGTACAGATAAATGCCGTCACGGGCTGCCGTGCCGTCGTTGACCTCGACGATATAACCCTTTCCGCCGTAGCCGCCCAGCGAAGCCTCGACGGTGTCATCCACCCGGCGCCCCCACATGTTGACAACGAGCAACGCCCCCACCTCGCCAGCTCCGCCCCGGATCGGTACCGAATAGCGAACCATCGCCGGACAGAAGTCGACGGCGTCGGCGACCTTGCCGCGCTCGAAATTCGATACCGCAACCGGCTGATCGCTGCGCAGGGCGCGGCGGAAAAAGCTTTTATAGGCGATGTTCTCGACGAGGGGGCGGGCGCGCGCATCGACCTTATCGGCAGGCACCAGCTTGCCTTCCTTGACCTTGACCAGCACCCGCCCTTCCGGGTCCACCAGGCGCAGCGCCTGGATGCTCGGCACGTTCGACTGATAGTCCAGGAAGAAACCCCCGAGCGCGGCCGCTCGCCGACGGTACGCGGCCGGGTCCTCGGCTCGGAGCCCGCGCACGAACTCCTCGACGGCCGGCACCCGGCTCAAGCCCCGCGCGAGGGACTTCTGCGTCGCCATCAACGTCTTGAGCTCGCGCTCCATCATCCCGAGCGCCGCGTGCAGCTCGGACTCGACGCGTGCCTCGAGGTCGCGCTCCGCCCGTCCAACCACGCCGAAAAGCAGAAACAGCAATGGCACGGTCGCCATGAGGGCCAGGACCACGAAGAGCTTTCGCCGTAGCTCCATGGCCGTATGCTAGCACAAGCCCCCGCATGGCCGCCGCGCCGCCCCGGCCTCGCGGCCGGCTCCGCGCCGGTCAAAAATATTAGTATTTGTAGATTGTCTGATGCTTCATCCCCGACGGTCGAGGTGTCGTCGCAGATCGTGCCGATAGATGAACCCCGGAAGAGCGAAGACCACGAACAGACAGGCCGTCACCGCGTAAAACTCCCAATCTTGGGCGTGGGTCTCGCCCGTGAGCCGCCGCTCGAGCCCGAAGGCCAGCACCCCGACCACCGCATAGAGCACAAGCCACTCGAGCAGGCGCATCCACGCCCGCTTGCCCCCGCTCGGCGCCGGGAAAAGAAAGAAGATGCGCTCGCTCAACCACGGCAGGTTCGCCGCAGCCACGGCGAGCGTGATCAGGACGATCGCCGCCACGCAGGTTGCATCGCATGCTTCCATCTACGCGAAGGCCGCCATGCACAGGGAAAGAAGCGCCCCCGGGTAGATCCCGAAGCCGAGCACTGCCAAGCCGTTGGCGCTCATCACCATGCGGGCGTCCATTCCCTTCTCCAGCGGCGCGCGATCCTCGGGCTCGTCGAAGTACATGAGCTTGACCACCCGCAGATAGTAGAAGGCTCCGATGATCGAGAACATGATCGCCACGATGGCCAACCAGATCAAGTCAACGTGAATGATCGCGCGAAGCACGAGGAACTTCCCATAGAACCCCACCATGGGAGGCACACCCGCCATCGAAAACATCATGATCAGCATCATAGCGGCGAACCACGGGCTACGCTCATTCAATCCTTTGAAATCATCGAGCTGGTCCGCCTCGAAACCCGCCCGACTCAACAAGATGACCATCCCGAACGCGCCGGCCGCCATGAGAGCATAGGTCAGCATGTAAAACAGCGCCGCCGAGTAGCCTTCCGAGGTCCCGGCCAGGACGCCCATCAATACGAAGCCCACGTGAGAAATCGTCGAATATGCGAGCATACGCTTGATGTTGACCTGCGCGATGGCGACGACGTTGCCGATCGCCAGCGACAATACGGCCAGTATCAACAGCATTCCCTGCCAATCGTCGTGCAGCCCCCCGAGCCCGTCCACCAATAGACGCATCACCATGGCGAAAGCGGCTATCTTGGTCGCCGACCCGATGAAAACCACAACCGCCGTCGGCGCCCCATGATAGACGTCAGGTATCCACATGTGGAATGGCACCGCGCCAAGCTTGAAGGCAACGCCGACTACGACGAAGGCCAGTCCGAATACCAGCACCATGTCGTCGGACCCGAGCCGGGCCACCTCGGCCGAGACCTCCGCGAGCCCCAGGCTGCCCGTGGCGCCGTACACCATGGAGACGCCGTAGAGCAATATGCCCGAGGCGAGCGCTCCCAGCACGAAATATTTCATTGCGGCTTCCGACGAGACCTCCGATTCGCGGTTGAAGGCCACCATCGCGTATAGGCTGAGCGATAGCAGCTCCAGCCCGAGGTACAGCGACAAAAGGCTTCCCGCGGAAGACATCACCATCATGCCCAAGGTCGCGAACAATCCCAATACGTAGAACTCACCTTTGAATAGATCCCTCTCACGCAGGTAGTCCTTGGAATATACGAACACAATCGCGACTACGATCAATAAAGACACCTTGAGCACGGCCGCGAGGACATCGTGGACGAAGGATCCCTGAAACGTCATCACCTGCCCATCCGGCAATGCCAGCACGGCTGCGGCCGTGGCAACGAGCGCCGCCTGGGACAGGCCATATATGACCGCTCGTCGCTCCTCGGAAACGAACCGATCGACCATAAGCACCAGACACGCCGCCGCCAGCATAATCAACTCCGGCGTGACCAGCACGAAATTCGGCATCGTCTGCTCCACGTGCATAGACCTCACGCGTCAGGGAAGCTTCGACTCCGCGACGTGCTCAAGGAGATTGTCTACGCTGGCGTGCATCACCTCGACGAGCGGGGCCGGCCAAACGCCGAGCGCTAGAACGGCCAGTGACAGCAGGCCTAAGACGATGAATTCCCTTGCATCTAGGTCTTTCAACGCCGCGACCCCTTCGTTCGCGACCTCACCGAATATCACCCGCTTGACGAGCCACAGCGTGTAGGCGGCACCCAGCACCAAGGTCGTCGCTGCAAGGAACGCATACCAGAAATTCCCCTTGAGACTGCTGAGGATGACCATGAACTCTCCGACGAACCCCGAGGTCCCGGGCAGTCCGGCATTGGCCATCGCGAAGAGCATCATGAACGCCGCGAAGGTGGGCATAGTGTTCACAACACCGCCATAATCACTGATTTGGCGAGAATGCAGCCTCTCGTACATGACTCCGACACACAGAAAAAGCGCACCCGAGATGAATCCATGAGAGACAAGCTGCACCAGCCCTCCCTCGATGCCCATCGCCGCACCCGCCTTGCTTCCCGTGTTCTCTACGATCGAGAACACGACGAAGAATCCGAGCGTCGCGAAGCCCATGTGTGCAATAGAGGAGTACGCAATCAGCTTCTTCATGTCCTCCTGCACCAGGGCGACCAGGCCGATGTACACGATGGCGATCAGCGACAACAAGATGATCAACCAATCCAGCTCCCCGCTCGCGTCCGGCGTGATTGGCAGGCTGAAACGCAAAAACCCGTACGCCCCGATCTTCAACATGATCGCAGCCAGAACCACCGATCCGCCCGTCGGCGCCTCCACGTGGGCATCCGGCAGCCAGGTATGGACCGGCCACATCGGCACCTTGACCGCAAACGCAATCAGAAATGCGAGGAAAATCAGGATCTGCTCGGTCATCCCCAAGGGTATCTGGTGGAAATCCAGGATCCCGAAGGCCCCCGCCTGGAAATATAGATACACCAAGGCCACCAGCATGAAGACCGAGCCGAAGAAAGTGTACAAAAAGAACTTCAGCGTCGCGTACACCCGCCGGGGGCCGCCCCAGATCCCGATGATGATGAACATCGGGATCAGCATCGCCTCCCAGAAGACGTAGAAGAGGACGGCATCCAGGGCCGCAAAAACCCCGTTTATCAGGCCTTCCATGATCAGGAAGGACGCCATGTATTGCGCCACCCGTTGCCGGATCACGCTCCAACCCGCGATGACAACCAACACCGTCGTGAAGGTCGTCAGGAGGATCAACGGCATGGAGATACCGTCGACGCCGAGATGGTAATGGATCGTGGCGTCCCCGACGTCGATCCATCGCGCCCGCTCGACAAATTGCATAGCATGGCGTGCCGAGTCGAACATCGTGAACAGCGGGACACTGGCGAGAAACGCCAGCACGGACACGCCGAGCGACAAGCCGCGGACAGCGCCGGGGGCGCCTTTCCCCACCGCGAGCACCAAAAGACCCCCGAGGATCGGGATCCAGATGACGAGGCTGAGCAATGGCAGATCCATCGAGATTCTTTCTTGTATCGAGCGATACTACCCGGCGGCGTGCCGCAAGACGAAAAGAGACAGCAAGGCAAGGAGGCCGATGATCATCGAGAAGGCGTAATGATACAGATAACCCGACTGCACGTGACGCACGATCACCGCCACCCAGCCGACCAGACGCGCCGTGCCGTTGACGATCAGCCCGTCGATGAGTCGGACATCACCGATGCGCCAGAACAGCCGGCCGATGCCCCGCCCCCCTCCGGCGAAGACGACCTCGTTGAATTCGTCGAACCCATACTTACGCACCAGAAGCCGATGCAGCGGCGCCAAGCGGTCCGCCGCAGCCGCCGCGATTCCCGGCCGGCGGAGGTACACGTACCACGCCACCGCGAGACCCGCGAGCGCCAGCCAGACCGCCGGCCCCCCCAGGCCATGCAACGCGAAGGCCCAAGGCCCGTGGTAATCGTGGCCCATGGTCTCCAACACATCGTGGGCACCGGCAACGTGCATAGAGGCGCCGAAATAATCCCCGAACAGTAGGGGCCCCACCGTCATCGCGCCGATGACGACCGACGGGATCGCCAGGAGGATCAGCGGCACCGTGACCACCGCCGGCGATTCCCCGATGTGCTCACGCATATGCTCGTCCAGCCGCTCTTCGCCGTGAAAGACCAGGAAAAACATACGGAACGTGTACAGAGCGGTCACGAATATCCCCAACAGCACCATCCAGTACGCGAATCCCGCGCCCGGCAACGCGGCGTGGTGCACCGCCTCGATGATCGAATCCTTAGAGTAAAAGCCTGCAAACCCGGGAAAGCCGATAAGCGCCAAGGACCCCACCAACGCCGTCCAGTAAGTGACCGGCATATAACGCCGCAGCCCGCCCATCCGCCTTATATCCTGCTCATGGTGTAACGCGATGATGACCGAGCCCGCTGCCAGGAACAGCAGCGCCTTGAAAAAGGCGTGCGTCATGAGATGGAAGATCGCCGCGGCGTAGGCGGAGGCCCCGAGCGCGACGGCCATGTAACCCAACTGCGACAGGGTGGAATAGGCGATCACCCGCTTAATGTCATTCTGAACGACACCGAGCAGTCCCATGAAAAAAGCGGTAATCGCGCCGATCACCAACACTACGCTGAGCGCGGTCTCGGAGAGCTCATACAACGGCGACATGCGCGCTACCATGAAAATGCCGGCGGTCACCATCGTTGCAGCGTGGATCAGGGCCGATATCGGGGTCGGGCCTTCCATCGAATCCGGAAGCCATACGTGAAGCGGCACCTGGGCGGACTTTCCCATCGCGCCGATGAAGAGTAAAATGCAAATTACCGTCATCAGATTCCATTCCGTCCCGGGCAGCAGACCCACCTGCAGGTCGGCCATCAGCGGGGCAGCGGCGAACACGTCCGTGTAGGCCATGCTGTTGAAATACGCCAGGATCAGGGCGATTCCCAGGATGAAGCCGAAATCCCCGACACGGTTAACGAGGAACGCTTTGAGGTTCGCGTATATCGCCGACTCACGCCTGTACCAGAAGCCGATTAGAAGATACGATACGAGACCGACCGCCTCCCAGCCGAAGAAAAGCTGGAGGAAATTATTCGCCATCACCAGCATGAGCATGGAGAAGGTGAACAGCACAGCGCGATATATGCGAAGAACCGCTGGTACCCCGGGTCGTCACGCATGTAACCGATCGTGTAGATATGCACCATCAACGACACGAACGAGACGACCGTGACCATGAGCGCGGTCAGCTCGTCGACAAGGAAGCCGATCTCGAACCGGACGCCGTCGCTCACCAGCCAGGTGTATACGGTTTCGTTATAGGTCCCGGCCCCGTCGACGGCTATGTTTTTGAACGTCACGAGCGACAGCGCGAACGACACTGCCACGCCGATAACAGCCACCCAATGCGCGCCCGCACGTCCGATCTGCCGGCCGAGCAACCCGGCTAAAACGGCACCGGCCAGTGGCGCCAGGACGATCCCCAGATAGACCGCTTCCATCCGTTAGCCCTTCATGGTGTCCAGATCCTCGACGTCTATCGTCTGGCGGTTGCGGAACAGCACGACCAGGATCGCGAGGCCGATCGCGGCTTCCGCGGCGGCAACCGTCAGGATGAAGAAGACGAACACCTGGCCGGCCATGTCGCCCATGTAATAAGAGAAGGCGATGAAGTTCATGTTGACGGCGAGCAGCATGAGCTCGATGCACATCAGCAGTATCAAGACGTTCTTTCGGTTCAGAAAGATGCCGGCCACGCTGAGGCAGAAAAGGATCGCCCCCAGCATGAGATAATCCGATAGCTCGATCATGCTCTATCTCTTGGTCGTTCACACCGCACGGCGTGCGTCAGGCACGCCAATCTCACTCCCGCTTCTCCGCGCCCATTCGTACGAGCCGCACCCGCTCCCGCCGCCGCACGCGAACTTGCTCCGCGGGATCCTGGTGCTTCGTTCCCGGGCGCCGGCGTATGGTCAGGGCGATCGCCGCGATGATTGCGACCAGAAGCACAGCGGCCGCGATCTCGAACGGATAGACATAGTCCGTGTACAGTATGTTGCCAAGCGCCTCGGTGTTGCTGTAGTCCGTCCCGTGGCGCACCGGCGGCCCATAGCGGCCTGAATCGGTCCAATATTTGGATCCTGCGACCAGAGCCATCTCCGCGATGATGAGGAACGCTACCGTCGCGCCCAGCGGCAGATTCTGCACGAACCCCGATCGCAGCTGGGCGACGTTGATATCCAGCATCATGACCACGAACAGGAACAGGACCATGACCGCGCCCACGTAGACGAGCACGAGCACGATCGCGAGAAATTCCGCTTCCATCAAGAGCCATAAGGCCGCGCTCGTGAAAAAACCGAGCACCAGGAACAACGCTGCGTGCACCGGATTACGCACGGTGATCACACGGAAGCCCGCAAACACGAGCACCGCTCCGAAGATATAGAACAGCAGCTGCTCGAAGGTCATGCCGAAGATATCCTCGATCACCGGTAGGGCGCATCCGCCGCCCGATCAGCGGCGATCTGACGCTCGTATTTATCGCCTATGGCGAGCAACTGTTCCTTGGTTGTGATCTGCTCGCCCCTGCTCTCGAAATGGAATTCGAAGATCCGTGTCTCGACGATTGAATCCACCGGACACGATTCCTCGCAAAATCCGCAATATATGCACTTGAAAAGATCGATCTCGTATCTCGTGGTACGTCGCGTCCCGTCGGCGCGCTTCGTGGAATCGATCGTGATCGCCAACGCCGGACAGACGGCCTCGCAAAGCTTGCACGCGATACAGCGCTCCTCACCGTTAGGATAGCGTCGCAGGGCATGGAGACCCCGGAAACGCGGCGACTGCGGTGTCTTCTCTTCGGGGAACTGAACGGTGACCTTGCGTGCGAACAGGTTACGACCTGTCAATCGCAGGCCCAGCAACAGCTCCCAAAGGAAAAAGCTTTTGACGTACGAGACAAGCCGGTTCATGGTGCACCTCACGTGAACCAGGGCCCGATGCCTGCGACATGGGCCGCGCCTTCGACGAAGAGCCACACGATCGTCACGGGGATGAATACCTTCCACCCGAGGCGCATGATCTGGTCGTAGCGGTATCGCGGAAAGGTGGCGCGGAACCAAAGATACAGGAACAGGAAGATGGCGGTCTTGAGCAGGAACCAATGTATGCCGCCACCGAGCACCACCCCGGCGACCGGGATCTCGAACACCGCCGCCGGCAGGCCCTGCAGCGGCGACAGCCAACCGCCGAGGAAAAGCGTGGCGGCGAGCGCCGAGATCAGGATCATATTCGCGTACTCGGCGAGAAAGAACACGGCGAAGGCCATCCCCGAGTACTCGACGTGAAACCCCGCCACGATCTCGGATTCACCCTCCACGACATCGAACGGCGCCCTGTTCGTCTCGGCGACACCGGCGACAAAATAGATGACGAACAGCGGCAGGAGCGGCAGCCAGAACCAGTTGAAGAACAGCCACCTGCCGCGCTGCGCCTCGACGATCTCACTGAGGTTGAGGCTCCCGGCGACCATAAGCACGCCCACCAGCGCAAACCCCATCGCGATCTCGTAAGCGACGATTTGCGCCGCCGAGCGCATCGAGCCGAGGAAAGCGTACTTGGAGTTCGACGACCATCCGGCGATGATCACCCCGTATACGCCCAGTGACGTGAGCGCCAATATATAAAGCAGGCCGGCATCGATGTCGGCGAGGACCATGCCCTCGCCGAACGGCAACACGGCCCAAGCGGCGAGGGAAGGTCCGATCGTGAGCAGGGGCGCGAGCAGGAACAAGAAGCGGTTCGCGTTGCTGGGGAGGATGATTTCCTTCAATAGGAGCTTTAGCCCGTCGGCGATGGGCTGCAGCCACCCGCCCGGGCCGACGCGATTAGGCCCTATGCGGGCCTGAATCGCCCCGATCACACGACGCTCCGCGAACGTGAGATACGCCACGGCCAGCATCAAGGGGCCGACGATGAGCGAGATTCGGAATAGGATCTCGACCACGTCGACCAGCGCGGCCGGCGCCTGCGGCCATATCAATGTGATCAGCTCACCCATCGTGCCTGCGGGTCCTTACTGGCCTGTCGCCCATCATGCCTTTTCGAGCTCCACCTCACCGAACGCCCCGCCCAAGGCGCCGGTCTCGGTCAAGCCGCTCGAGACCCACACGCAACGCTCCGGGACGCGGTCGGTGACCGCCACCGGCAGGACCGCCTGCCCTTCTCCCTGCCGTACCCGAGCGTGGTCGCCGTCGCGCAGCCCCAGACGCTCGGCGAGACGCGTGTGGATTCTGATGAGCCGGGCCTGCCGGCCGTCCTCGGTCTCCTGCAGCGGCTGGGCGCGGCGCACCAGGGGATCGATGGCATACAGCGGCAGGTCACCGATGCGTTCCAGCCCCCGGGTCCGCGGCATCTCGGCGAGGCGCTCTCCACCGGCAGCGGAGCGCTCCCCGAGGGGACCGATCTGACCCCGGAGCTCGTCGCGCACCGCTTCCGAGCTCAGATAATCGAACCCTTCGAGGCCGAGCAGGTTACCGAGCACCCGCAGCACCTTCCACGCAGGGCGGGTCTCGCCCACCGGCCGTCCCGCGCCCGCAAAGCTCTGCCAGCGACCTTCACCGTTGATGAAGGTCCCCGAGGTCTCGGCGAAGGGTCCGATGGGCAACAAGACGCTCGCGTACGCCTTCGCGCGCTCGCTCGCGAACGGCGTGAGGCCGACCACGAGCTCGGACGCCGACATCGCGCGTGAGGCCGCGGCGGGGTCCGCGCAATCGAGCTCGGGCTCGACGCCGAGCAGAAGGTAGCCCCGCCGCGGCTCGGCGATCATCGCGCCGGCGTCGAGCCCCGCCCGCCCGCGCGCCGCCCCGCCCGGACCGCGGTGCGGGATCGCGCCGGCGAGGTGGCCGCCCACGGCGTTGGCCCCCGCCGGAAGGTAGCCCAAGATCACACCCGCGGCGCGCGCGATCGCGCCGGCGAGCGCGCGCAGCGTGGAGTAGGCCGGGTGGGCCTCGGCCAGGCCGCCGAGCAGCACGCGCCCCCGCTCGGCCGCGCGCAACTGCGCCGCCATCGCACGGTGGGCCTCCCCGACCGCGGCCCCCTCGATCAGCGCCCTGAGCGGCGCCGGGACGCCGGCGCCGACCTCGAGCGCCGCCGCGACCGCGGCGAGCTCGCCGACCAGCTCCCCGGGCGAGACCACCCGGTTCGCGGCCACGGGGAACGACGACGGGAAGTCCACGGGGTTGACGAGCATGATGCGCCCCCCGCGCAGCGCCGCCTTGCGCAGGCGATGGGCCACCAGGGGCTGCTCCTTCCGGACATTGCAGCCGATGAGCAGGGCCGTGTCCGTCCGCTCGAGCTCCTCGATCGACCCGCCCAGCAGAGGCGCGGGGGGATCGTTCGCCTGATCAACGAAATCCGTCCGGCGCAGGCGATGATCGACGTTGTCGCAACCCAGCCCCCGCAGCAAGGCCTGCACGAGATACATCTCCTCCACGGTGCTGCCCGGCGAGACCAGCCCGCCGAGCGCATCGGGCCCCGGCCCTTCGGCGATCCGCCGCAGCCCGCCCACCGCCGCGTCCAACGCCGCTTCCCAGTCCGTCTCCCGCCAGCTGCCGTCGCTGCGCTTGACCATCGGCGTCTGCAGACGGTCGGGCGCATACAGGCCTTCGATGCTGTAACGATCTCGATCGGCGATCCAGGCCTCATTGACCGCCTCGTTCGCACGAGGCGCCGCCCGCAGGACGCGGCCGCGCAATGCGTGCAGGTAGAGATTGGCGCCGACGACATCATGGGGCGAGACGGACGCATGGCTCGTCATCTCCCAGGCCCGCGCGCGAAATCGGAACGGCTTGTTGGTCAGCGCGCCTACAGGGCAGAGATCGATCACGTTGCCCGAGAGCTCGGAGTCGACGCTGCGCTCGACGTAGGTGCCGATCTCCATGTGCTCGCCGCGCCCGGTCGCGCCCAGCTCCTTGATGCCCGCGATCTCCTCGCCGAATCGCACGCAACGCGTGCAGTGGATGCAGCGGGTCATGTCCGTCGAGATCAGCGGCCCGAGATTCTTGTCCTCCACGACCCGCTTCTTCTCATGAAATCTCGAGATGTCGCCGCCATACCCCAACGCAAGATCCTGCAGCTCGCACTCCCCACCTTGGTCGCAAATGGGGCAATCCAGCGGGTGATTGATGAGCAGGAACTCCATTGTCCCGCGCTGAGCGTCCACCGCGAGCGGAGATTTCGTAAAGGCCTTCATGCCCTCCCGCACGGCTGTCGCGCAGGCCGGGAGGGGCTTGGGTGCTTTTTCGACCTCGACGAGGCACATCCGGCAATTCGCCACCACCGAGAGCTTCGGGTGGTAACAGAACCGTGGAATCGGGATCCCTGCGCGGTCTGCCACCTGGATCAGCATCTCCCCTTCCTCGGCCTGCACCGGGATGCCGTCGATCTCGATATTGATCATGGTCCGCTCGACCGCCGCTCCACTTATCCGACGTGATGATTCGAGCCCGGGCGCATGCCTCAAGCGGCGTCCGGACGCGACGCCCCGGGCCCCACCAGGCAACGCTTGTGCGTCACGTGGTGCTCGAATTCTTCGTGGAAGTGCCTCAAGAAGCTGCGTACCGGCATCGCCGCCGCGTCACCGAGAGCGCATATGGTGCGGCCCTCGATCCGCCGGGCGACATCGTCCAACATCTCGAGGTCTTTCTGCATCCCCTGACCGTGCTCGAGCCGGTGAATGACCCGGTGCAGCCAACCGGCTCCCTCTCGGCACGGCGTGCATTGCCCGCACGACTCCGCGTAATAGAACCGCGAGATGCGCTCCAGCACCTTCACCATGCACGTATGGTCGTCCATGACGATCACCGCGCCGGATCCGAGGAGCGAGCCCGCCTTGGCGATGCTGTCGTAGTCCATGTCCGTATCGAGCATCACGTCACCCGGCACCACCGGCACCGACGAGCCTCCCGGGATGACGGCCTTGAGCCCGCGCCCGTCGCGCACCCCTCCCGCCATATCCAGGAGATCGCGGAAAGGCGTCCCCAAGGGGACCTCGAAGTTCCCGGGCCTGCTCACATGCCCCGAGACGCTGAAGATCTTGACGCCCCCGTTGTTGGGCCGGCCGAGGCTCAAAAACCATTCGGCGCCGTTACGCATGATGGCGGGCACCGAGGCCAGCGTCTCCGTGTTGTTGACCGTGGTCGGCTTTCCATAGACACCGTAGTTCGCCGGGAACGGCGGCTTGAAGCGCGGCATGCCCTTCTTGCCCTCGAGCGATTCGAGCAGCGCCGTCTCCTCGCCGCAGATATAGGCCCCGGCCCCGAGCGTGTTCACCAGGTCGAAGCCGACGCCCGAGCCCAGAATGTCCTTTCCGAGCAGGCCCGCCTCGTAGGCCTCCTCGACGGCGCCCTCGATCCGCCGGTAGGGCTCGTCCATGAACTCCCCGCGCAGATAATTGAAGCCCACGGTGGCACCTGTCGTGTACCCTGCGATGGCCATGCCCTCGATCAGCGCGTGCGGGTTGTAACGCAGGATATCGCGATCCTTGCAGGTGCCCGGCTCCGATTCGTCGGAATTGCAGACGATGTATTTCTGACCCGGGGCGGTCCGCGGCATGAAGCTCCACTTGACGCCCGTAGGGAACCCCGCGCCGCCCCGTCCCCGCAGCGCGGATCCTTTGAGCTCCTCGATGATCTGCTCCGGCGGGGTTCGCTCCCTAAGAATCCGCTCCCACGCCTGATAACCGCCGAGCCGCCGGTAGGTCGCGAGCGTGTGAGGCGGGTCCTGTTGCAGTGTCTGGAAACAGATCTCGTTAGTCATCACCCTGCTCCAGATCATCCAGGATCTCGTCCACACGCTCCGCCGTCAGATTCTCGTGATAGACGTGATCCACCATCATCATGGGCGCACCACAGCAAGCCGCCAGGCATTCCTCCTCTTGCTTTAGATAAAACTTGCCGTCCGCGGTGCTCTCGCCCACGCCGATGCCCAGCTTGCGCTCGATATGCCGCAAGATCTCCTCGCCGCCGCGCAGCATGCACGAGATGTTCGTGCAGACCGAGATGCTGTGTCGGCCGACCGGCTCAGTCTCGAGCATCGAATAGAACGTCCCGACCTCATACACGGAGATCGGCTCGAGCTCCAGATACTCCGCCACCGCGTCCATCACATCGACCGTGAGATATCCGCCGCTCATGTGCTGCACTTCGCGCAGTGCCGAGATCACCGCCGAGCGCTTGCCCTCTGGAGGGAACTTGGCCACCCAACGATCGATCTCGCCGCGCATCTGCGGGGTGAGCAGGTGCAGCTTGCTTCCTTCTTTGAGCTCGCGTTGCGGCATTACCAATCCTCATCCACCGACTTTCGAGCCGAGACGCCCCACGCCGGCCGCGGCCAGCGCAGATACGCTCGGCGCCCAACCACCGCTGGGCGGCTAGCGGTCGACCTCCCCGAATACGACGTCCAGGGTGCCGATCATAGCCACCACGTCGGCCAGCATATGACCCCGTATCATCTCGTCCATCGCCGCCAGATGCGCGAAGCCCGGGGCCCTCAGCTTCACGCGGTAGGGCTTGTTCGCCCCATCAGAGACGATATAGACGCCGAACTCGCCCTTCGGCGCCTCGACCGCCGCGTAGACCTCTCCCTCGGGCACGCAGTAGCCCTCGGTGAAAAGCTTGAAATGGTGAATCAGCGCTTCCATGTCGCGCTTCATCTCCTCGCGCGGAGGCGGGACGACCTTATGGTTCTCGGCGATCACGGGCCCCGGATTCGCGCGCAACCAGTCGGCGCACTGCCTGACGATCCGATTCGACTGGCGCATCTCCTCGATGCGCACCAAATACCGGTCGTAGCAATCGCCGTTCATTCCGACGGGTATGTCGAAATCGAGCCGATCGTACACCTCGTACGGCTGTTTCTTCCGCAGATCCCATTCGACGCCCGAGCCGCGCAGCATCGGACCGCTGAAACCCAGCGCCTTGGCCCGCTCCGGCGCGACCACGCCGATGCCCACCGTGCGCTGCTTCCAGATCCGATTATCCGTCAGCAAAGTCTCGTACTCGTCGATGCACCCGGGGAAGCGCTCCGTGAAATCCTCGATGAATTCGAGCAGCGAACCCTCGCGGTTGCGGTTCAGCTCCTCGACCTCCCTCGAGCTGTGCCACTTGGACGGTCGATATTGCGGCATCCGCTCGGGCAGGTCGCGATAGACGCCGCCGGGACGGTAATACGTGGCGTGCATGCGCGCGCCCGACACGGCCTCATAACAATCCATCAGATCTTCGCGTTCCCGAAAGGCGTACAGGAATACCGTCATCGCGCCGATGTCGAGCGCGTGCGCCCCCAACCACATCAGATGATTGAGAATCCGGGTCAGCTCATCGAACATTACCCGGATGTACTGCGCCCGGATCGGCACATCGATTCCGAGCAGCTTTTCGATCGCGGCCACATACGCATGCTCGTTACACATCATGGACACGTAGTCGAGGCGGTCCATGTAGCCGATGCTCTGGTTAAACGGCTTGCTCTCCGCGAGCTTCTCCGTCGCTCGGTGCAAAAGTCCGACATGAGGATCGGCGCGTTGGATGACCTCACCGTCCATCTCCAGGACGAGGCGCAGAACTCCGTGCGCGGCCGGGTGCTGGGGGCCGAAGTTCAAGGTGAAGTTCTGGATCTCAGGCATCCGGCGCCCC
>JABAHQ010000877.1_pt1 | contig 28690 bp, 29 predicted proteins | sample 7062091 | NCBI WGS metagenome assembly JABAHQ01 (sample SAMN14534359, study PRJNA622989) | marine sediment metagenome | biome: marine biome [ENVO:00000428]; feature: marine pelagic biome [ENVO:01000023]; material: deep marine sediment [ENVO:00002113] | place: India: Gulf of Kutch | collected...
GTAGTATCCATACTGCTGGACCCGCCAAAAGAGAAACCTCCGACGGAAACGCTGCCCCGCCGGCGCTTCTCCCAGCGTTGGATTTCGATGCAATAGAAGGCACAGGGGCGGCCGCTGATGGGGGCGTTAACGATTTTTTCCCGCTCGCTGACAATGCGCCCTATGACTTCGACATTGGTGCCAATGGCCCCGGTTTTGATTTTTGAGGTGGGAATGTTCTGGATAATCCGCTTTGCTTGAAGTTCCTTGAATCCGGCCCAAAAGAAGTAAATGCCCACCCCCAAACCAATGAGGGCCAATATCGGATTACCTTCCATATGAATTGAACTCATGGTAAACGCAGATTAAAACTTTGCGTGAAACAACTCAGGTAAACTTGGGAATTTTGATGTTCACTTTGACATCTTCACGTTCTTTCTGGCTGACCTTGAACATCTCTTCATCCCGGTAATTGAGCATTCCCGCCACAAAGACGTCCGGAATCTGCTTGATGCGGATGTTGTAGTTATTGACACTGTCGTTGTAGAATTCACGGCGGTCCGCCAGGGTTTCCTCCAGGTGTGAGATTCGTTCCTGGAGTTGCATGAAGTTTTTATTGGATTTGAGGTCAGGGTAGTTTTCTGCCAAAGCGAAAATTCCCTGCAGTGCGGCGGTGATTTCATTGCTGGCCTCGGATTTTTTGGCGACGCCCCGGGCTTTGAAGTATTTTTCGCGGGCTTTCATCAGGCGATCCAATATGCCTTTTTCAAATTCCGTGTAGCTTTCACATACGGAAATCAGCTTCGGAAGTTCGTCATACCGCTGTTTGAGAATGACATCTATATTCGACCATGATTTTTTGATGTTTTCCTTGAGGGAAATCAGGCCGTTATAGATCATGATGAAATAGCCGATGAAGGCTAAAAGGCCGAACAGTAATAATCCTAAAATCACGAGGGTTCCGGTACTCATCCTCTTTTCCTTCCTTAGGGGTTGGGCAAAATGCTCCGGCCGATGGCCGGGGATTTGAGGGATCACGAAAGTTTGTGTATATAAAAAGATTAGGGGAATTTCTCTGATTAGTCAAAACAAAGCCAGAGGTGAAATCCCGAAAATGGTTAAAAGGAATGAGTTTTTTTCATATAGACCCGTCAAGTTGCCGGCCCCGGATGGGACTCATATTTTAAATTGATGGGTAAAAGCTCCCGGGGAGGGTAGATGGCTCCAGGTCCCGGATAACATTACTGGTTTTCCAGGTCGTCTTCCTCGATGATGTTTTCCGCCAGGCCGTCCTCGATGATCGCATCGGACAAATCGCCGTAGCCCCCCGGCTCATAGTCGTTTACGTTTTCACTGTCGAAGTCGTCAAAATAGACCTTATGTTTTGTTTCGCACCAATCCCTGATAGTATTGCTGAACCGGAGAATTCGCTGAACCGCTTCCAGTTTATCCATAGGCTCCTCTCTCCACTTTTGAATTCCCGCCCATAGAAGTTTGATTTCCTGGGGGATAAGGTTAAAAAAAGATATAAATTTGAAAAATCAACTTTATAATATTTAAAAGCCTTTTGCGTGGGAAATAAACAGGAAAATGGGAGGAATGTTTAAGGAAGGTATATGGCGATAAGAATAAATGACCTCGTAGGGACCTGGGCGGCGTCACCGCCGATTTTGTACTATCAACTCAGAGAGAAGGTGGATGATCCCAGCTCCTCTTTTCAGGATTTAGCGGATATCGTGAGTACCGATCCGGCTTTGAGCGCGCGTTTGCTGAAAATCGTTAACAGCGCTTTCTACGGTTTCCCGGAAAAGGTGGAGACGCTCACCCATGCCTTGAATATTGTTGGGACCGATCAATTGACCGACCTGGCCCTGGCCGCTATTGTGACCAGTAAATTTGAAGGAATTCCCCGCGATTTGATCAATATGGAAACCTTCTGGATGCACAGTATCGGCTGTGGCATTGCCGCCCGTAAAATTTCGGAATACATCGGTGGGTTGGAACCTGATAAGATGTATTTGGCGGGGATGCTTCATGACATCGGCAGTCTTATTTTATTCAAAGAATCTTCCGAGGACGCCAGAAAAATTCTGCAGCGCTGCAGGGATACCGGGGAACATCTTTTCGAGGTCGAAAAGGAATTGTTGGGTTTCGACCACGCGGAAGTCGGCGCCCTGCTGCTGACCGAATGGAAGCTCCCTCAAAGGCTGGTGGAAATCGTGAAAAACCACCACCAGCCCACTCAGTCCGACGAATATTTAGAGGACACCTGTGTCATCGCCCGGGCCGACGCCCTGGTCTATGATTTGAATGTGGGCTCCAGCGGTGAGCCGGGCGTTCCCGAGTTGGACCCTGTGGTTTTGGAGATGGTTCACATTACCGATCAGGAAGTCAGTTCATTGAAGGACGAAGTCGCTGAGATGGTTGATGGAACCGTACGAATGTTTATCTGATTTTAATAGAGGCAATCCATGGAAAAATACAAACCTAAATTTTGTGTGGGGCAACTCATTCATCATAAGAAATTTGATTATCATGGCGTGGTTCTGGGTATCGATGAGGAATTTAAAAATTCCGACGATTGGTATGAAGCGATGGCGAAAAGCCGGCCGCCGAAGGATCACCCCTGGTATCATGTCAAAGTTCACGGTCAGAATGAATTGCGTTATGTGGCCGAGCGGCATCTGGAATTCGATCCTTTCCTGATGAACTGATCTCTTCGCTTTTCCTTCCCTTATTGAACCGTATTCCGCCATGGCCGAATCACCGACATTACTGCAATGGATGGTTGCGCTGGCCTTGCTGGCGATGTTTGCCTGGGTGTTGGTGGGGACCATTTGGGATGCCATCCCCATTCCCGGTATACCCGTCGAAGGACCACAAAAGAGGAAGGTGGGTATCGCTCTGATAATCGTCCTGGCGCTGGTCAATTACGCTTTAGCCGAAAAAGTTCTGCACTGGGTCTGGATGGGAATTCGCCATGTTCTGTTTTTAGACCTCGAAGGATTGTGAATCCATCCCTCAAAAAAGTTGGCCTGCTTCCAACTTTCCTATTGATTTTTAAAGAGTTATGAGAGACACTGGGTCGCCTGCATTCAGGGCCGGCGGCCTGCAGGTTCTGAACCCCGCTTGATGTTCTTATAAGGAACGCTTCATTCATCTCTGCCTCCCGGGGCCCGAAACCCGGGAATGAACTCTCCATCAAAGGTTTGATCTTCATGATTCCGGCCCATAACAGGACTCTCCTGAACAAGCTCGTTGAATCAGTTAAAACTCTTGAGGATGAAAATATCTGGTACGCCTCTCTTTTTGACGGCATGAAAGTGATGGGAAATCCGGGCCGCACCGATCCCCTGATTACCGGTCTCCGCAGCTTTTTTGAGAATACCAGCCGGTATCTACATCAGATACTGCCGTTTCAAAAATCCGCTTTTTTCCTTTCCGAGAGAAAAGGAAAAACTTTCAAGCTGAGTTGTTGGCGGCCGGGTCCGGAGGAATTCTGGTTCCGTACCCGGGTGGCCTCCCTCATTCGCCACGAGCATTTCAAATGGATTGAAGAGCCGGAAAGAACTCATTTATTTTACGACGCTCAATCGGATTCCTCACTGGTGTTGCAGTCCATCGCCACTCCCAATAGTTTTTTTGGGGTGTTTGCGGCCCTGCATAAGGAGCGTTTGCTTCCCGATCAGGACCGCTCCAAATTAAACCGTATTGCGGCGTCCCTGCAAAACCTGGCTCAAGGTCTGGAGGGCATCGCGGCCCGAAGATGGTTTTTCCACAATCGGACAAGTGAAACCAGCGGCCACAGTCCGGATGCTTCGGTGAGTTCTTCTCCCGGAATCGCGGACCGGAATCAGATCCCTGAAATCTGGGGCGCTTACTCCAAGCACCCTTTTTATGACTTTCTGACCGATTTGCCCAGCCGCTCCCTGGTCGAAGATCGTTTGAACATGGCATTGGCCCATGCCCGCTACAGCCGGGAAAAGGTCGCTGTCTTGATTCTTGATATTGACAACTTCAAACGCATTAACGATTTTCTCGGCAACTCCGCGGGAGATGCGCTGTTGCGGAATATTGCCAGGCGGATTCGTCAATCTTTGAGAGAGGAGGACACCCTGGGCCGGATGGGCGGAGATGAATTTGTCCTGTTGCTTCCGGACATTCATCTGATTCAGGATATCGAGTTCCGGGTTCAGAAAATTCTGGACGGCATCCGGGAACCTTTCCAGATTGAGGGCAAGGAGATTTTTGGAAACTGTTCCATAGGAATCGCCGTTTATCCGGACGATCATGAAAGCCAGGAAAAATTAATCAAATCCGCCAAAGCGGCCATGATCCACGCCAAGGGGATGGGTAAAGGCCGGTGTCAGTTCTACAAACCGTTTATGGAGCCGGAAAGCGTCCACCAGATATCCATTGAGGGGGCGCTTCGCAGGGCTTTGGAGAGGGATGAATTTCAATTGTACTTCCAGCCGAAACTGACCATTCAAACCGGCCGGATACAGGGTATGGAGGCCCTGTTGAGATGGAATCATCCCGAGAGGGGTGTTTTGAATCCTTCCGAATTTATGGCCGTCGCCGAGGAAAGCGGGTTGATCGAACCGATCGGTGAATGGGTTTTATTAAATGCCTGCCGCCAGCTCCGGGCGTGGAAGAGGTCCGGTTTGCCGCCCATTTCCGTCGCGGTTAACCTTTCGGGATATCAGGTCAATCAGCCCCACTGGATCAGCACGGTACAGGGTATATTTGAGGTCACCGGGGTTCGGCCGGACCAACTGGAAATGGAAATCACCGAAACGGTTTTGATGGACAACTCGGAAGTGGCTTTATCCAATCTGCGTCATTTGAATGAAATGGGTGTTCGCATATCCATCGACGATTTTGGAACCGGTTACTCCTCTCTTTCATATTTGAAGCGGTTTCCCATTCACGCCCTGAAGATCGACCGCTCTTTTGTGCGGGGTATTCGGAAACGTAAAGAGGGCGCCACGGACGCGGTGATCACCAAGGCAATCGTATCGCTCGCCCAGGCCCTGAATTTGCGAAGCGTGGCCGAGGGGGTGGAGCACTGTCAGGAAAGGGAATATCTTCAGTCCATCGGCTGCGACGATATGCAGGGATTTCTTTTCAGCGAACCGTTGCCGGTGGAAAAAATCAATTACATGTTCAACCGCAACTTGAAAAACCCGGTGCGTTTTCATTGGCCCCCGGAAGGCAAACCTTACCAGGCTTGAAACGACAAACGGCCGGGAGGATTAAACCTCCCGGCCGGCTTGCACGTTGTGACGAATTCGATTTTATAGATTGGCGTTTTTGCGGTCCGGATTTCTGAATAGAGAGGTTTCGTTGGTCAATTCATCCACCGAGGGGAAATCCTGATCCGGGTGAATCTTTTTAGCTTTTTCCAGAAGTTCATCCCTCGGATTCTTTGCGGTCCTCATCGGGAATACAACAGTCTACCGGACAAACTTCCTGACAGGCTTCCTCACCATGGAATCCAACGCATTCCGTACAGAGGTCCGGGTCGATGTAGTAAATGTCAACTCCGCCTTTGGTGCCATCGTCGATGGCTTCGTTCGGGCATTCCGGTTCACAGACACCACAGTTGATACATTCCTCAGTGATAATTGTCGCCATTGCTTCTTTCCTTCCTTAAAAGTTAAACGGGTAAACCTTTTGTTTTATATATTAAAATTGAGTTGAATTCGCGGTTTATGAATAAGTGCGACATCATAACAAAAGGGTTTTTGAATTGACAATAAAATTCCGCCCCAAAAAGGAATTTGAATTTTTCCAGACCGGGGTACAATTCCTGGGGAGCGGTAAGAATCTCATCAGGTCGCAAACGATGCCTGATTGGATAAGCAGAGGCTATCCCCGCCGTTTCGGATTCGGTGATAATTACCTAACTGTTTGAATTATTTGGTAGCGGGGACAGGATTTGAACCTGCGACCTTTGGGTTATGAGCCCAACGAGCTACCGGACTGCTCCACCCCGCATCGATGTCATTTTGATGCAAAAACTCACTACAGGACAAGGTATTATACAGATTCTAAACGATTGTCAAGGTTTAATCCGGTTAAGCCCGCCTGCCGGCGGGGACATTTCACCCAACCGGGAAAATATTTTCCGAAACGATGAAAATCAAACGTCTTCTCATTTTATTTCCGTTTCTTCTGGCCCTGTTGCTGATCCAGTCTTTTTTCTGGGTGCCCACATACGACCAGCAGGCCGCCGGCAACCCCCAGCGGCTGGTGGCCTTCATCGAAAGTTCCAGTGGAGACGCCCGAATCCTCAATCCTATCCTTAATGCGGATACCGCCAGCAGTAGCATTGTCGACAAGGTGTTTGACGGTTTAATTGAGTTGGATGATCAGTTGAATCTCAAGCCCGCGCTTGCCGAATCCTGGCGCCAGTATGAGGAAGCCTATCTGGTATTGCCGCCCCCTTCGCAGGAGATTCCGGGCGGCCCTACCACCCCGCAGGAGTGGCTGCGATATCTTTTGAAAAGCAACAAAAGCCATGTGGCCTGGATACAGAATATTCAAAAAACAGAAATCACTCCCCCCAAAACAATCCAGGGAAACCTTTCGGTGCCGGTTCGGGATAAGCAGGGCAAGGTGATCCGGGAAAACGGCCGGCCCAAAATGCAAAGCGTCGCCTATGAATTACGGCGGCCCGCAGGTTTAAAATTCACTCTGAATCAGGTGGACCAGCACTTCTTCGATCCGCTCCTGAAAATCCTGGGGGAAAAATACCTCGCTCATTACCCTTACTCGAAATCGATCACCGCCGTTCAACCGGACCAGCAAACATTGCTGGCCGGCCGTTATCCTGAAATCCTGCCGGTGATGGAGCATAACCCGGTCCTCATTTTTAATTTGCGAAAAGGAGTGCGTTTTCACGATAACCATGAATTCGACTCCGGCGATGTGCTGTTCACCTATCACTCCCTCATGGACCCTCGCAACGCTTCGCCGAGAACCTCGGACTACGAACCGGTGAAGACCGCCGAAGCTTTGAGCAAATACCAGGTTAAATTTATTTACAAACGTCTGTTTTCCCCGGCGATCAACGCCTGGATGATCGGCATGCTGCCCGAGCATCTTCTTAATGGCCGGGTTCTGCGAAAGGAGGCGGAAGGCAAAGGATTGACCGGAGACGCCCTGAAAAACTTCACCATGCGCGACAGCGATTTCAACCGCAACCCGACAGGCACCGGACCGTTTGTTTTTAAAGATTGGAAAAGTGATGAGCAGATCCGTCTGGAGAGGAACGAGGATTACTGGGAAGGTCCGCCCGAATACCAGAAGTACATCATGCGTATTGTTCCCGATCCATTGACTCAGGAAATGGAATTCTACGCCGGGGCGGTGGACAACTATGCCGTTCAGCCGCATCAGGTGGCGCGGCTCAAGTCCCACCCCAAGTACCAGAGTTTTTCCACCGTGGGCCTCAATTATTCCTACATCGGCTATAACCTGAGAAAGCCCCTGTTCCAGTCCCGCGAGGTCCGCAAAGCGCTGGGAATGGCCATCGACGTCGACAAAATCATTCAATACGTGATTTATAACGAAGGGGAAAGAGTGACCGGGCCTTTCGCGAAAATTACCGACTGGTACGATCACGGCGTTCAGCCTCTTCCTTACGATCCGGAGGGAGCCCTCCGCATCCTGAACCGGCTGGGATGGCGCAAAAACGCCGAGGGCTGGCTGGAAAAGGACGGCAAGGTGTTCGAGTTCAATCTCATCACCAACAGCGGCAATCCCATTCGCAAAAGCATCATGACCATCGTCCAGAACAATTGGCGCAAAATCGGTATCAAGTGCAACACCCAGCTGTTCGAATGGGCGGTGTTTCTCAAGGACTTTGTGAACACGCTGAAATTCGACGCATTGATTTTAGGCTGGCAGACCGGGATCGATCCCGATCAGTTTCAGGTCTGGCATTCCAGTCAGACCGGGCCTCAGCGGTTGAATTTTGTCGGTTATGAAAATGAGGAAGCCGACCGCCTGATCGTCGCCATTCGTCAGGAGTATGACAAGGAAAAGCAGATCCAGATGACCCGGCAATTTCATCGTCTCATCGCCCGGGATCAGCCTTACACGTTCCTGTTTGTCCGAAAGGCGACCAGCCTGTTGGATAAAAAAATAGTCATTGTGGAACGCCGGCCCGACGGTTCGGAAAAGTATGTCAAAATCTATCCCACCAAAAGCGGGAACATTGATTATTATTTCAACAAATGGCGCAAGTTGAGTTATGTTCCGGCTTTTTCCGACAGTTGAACCGGACTCATTTCATGATTCGGCGGCGCAAAAAGATATCCACCGTTCCCTCCGAACTGCTGGCCACGGCGATATCGCTCATCCCGTCCTGATTGAAATCTCCCGTCGTCAAGGCCAGCGGAGTGCCTCCCGTCACATAATCACGGACAGGAAAATGGAAACCTCCGTTCGAATTGCGGGTGATCAGCGAAAAGGAACTGCTTCGGGAATTAGCCACCGCCACATCCAATTGCCGGTCCTCATCGAAATCATCCACGGCCAGGGCCACCGGTCCGCCGCCTCCCGAAAAAGCGATCTCCTTTTCAAAGCCGCCGGATTCGCGGGAGGCGAAAAAATAGAGGTTGTCGCCGATAGCGGAAGTGGCCACCAGGTCCGCCCGGCCGTCCCCGTTCATATCCCGCTGGATCAGGGTCAGGCATCCCAGGCCATTGGCGATTTTTCCCGAGGTAGGAAAGGTGCCGTCTCCGCCGCCGTAATAAAAACGGATGGCGCTGGAATTACTGCTGTGAACCGCGAGGGCGATATCCGGGTGGCCGTCCCGATTAAAATCCGCGGCGGCTCCGGAATACGAGCGGGAACCCGTTCCGTAAGTTTCACCCTTTTTAAAGCGGCCGTCCCCCGTTCCCAGAAAAATTTCCATTTTGCTGAACGTCAGAGTCACCGCGATGTCGAGAAAGCCGTCTTCATTGAAATCGCTGAGAATCAGGGACAGCGGAACCGGCCCGGTTTTAATGGGCTGAGGTTTATGGAAGGCTTTTCCCCCGCGGCTCAGCAAAACCACCAGGGCATGGGTTCCACGGGAATTGGTGATCAGGTCCTGCCAACCGTCCCGGTTCAGGTCGGCCACTGCCAGCACCGAGGGTTCCAGCGGAACAGGGATGGGAGACAAGGGTTGAAAAGAGCCGTTGCCTTTGCCGAACAGGACGGTCAGGGAGTTGCTCTTGGAGTTGACCGAAACCAGATCGGTTTTACCGTCCTGATTCAGGTCCGCCGACACCAGGTAGGAGGGGTCCACCCCGACCCGCAGGCGGTTGACCTTGTGAAAAACATCCGGCGGGGGCGGGGGCAGTTTAAAGTCGCAACCACCCAGAATCAATAAAATCAAAAAGGTGGAGAATCCCGCCCGGCGGTCTTTTGACCTTGCTTTTGGTCTTTTCATATGACATGATTATTTCAAATTAATATCCAACCCCTCGCTCCAGCCCATTGAAGCTGGGGCTTAACCCGAGAGGAGATCCCTTTGCGCAACTATCAGTCCGTTCTGATTCTGAAACCCGATCTGGATGATCCTCAGGTCGACGAAAATATTGAAAAAATCACCGCCTTGGTCCAAAAATCGGGAGGCTCCATCCTCAAGCTGGATAAGTGGGGCAAAAAACGCCTGGCTTATCGTGTTCGCAAGAACAAATTCGGTTATTACCTCAACATCTATCACACCAGCGATCCGGCTAAAATTTCCGAACTGGAAAAAGGATATCAGCTTTACGAGACGGTCATCAAATATTTAGTGATCCGTCTGGAAGAAAAGGATATGGAGCGGGTGATGAGCAAGACCGATGAAGAAGCTTCAGGTGAGGCGGAAACCCCGGATAAAGAAGTTTCTGAAAGCAAGAAAGAGGAATCCTGATAATTTTATCAACCCCTATTCCCGACAGAGGTGATGGTTATGGCCAACTTCAATAAAGTTTTTTTAATGGGAAATTTGACGCGGGATCCGGAGTTGAGATTTACTCCCAGCGGGTCTGCCCTTGCGAAATTTGGTCTGGCGGTCAACCGGAAATATAAGTCCGGTGAAGAGTGGAAAGAGGAAGTCTGTTTTGTGGATATCACCGTCTGGGGTAAACAGGGCGAGAACTGCGCCGAATATTTAAGTAAAGGAAGACCGGTTTTCATTGAAGGCCGTCTGCAGTTCAGTTCCTGGGAAACCGATGAAGGACAAAAGCGGAATAAATTGGAAGTGGTCGCCAACACCGTTCAATTTCTGGGGCGGTCCGAAGGCGGCAAGCAGGCCATGGAAGAAGACGTTCCAGTAAAGGATGACATCCCATTTTAATTATTTTTTGATGGATTGAGGAAAGAATGAGAACCCCAAGAAAACGCACATTGTTCATGCAGAAAATCTGCCGGTTTTGTTCCGAAAAAATCGAGCATATCGATTTCTTTGATACAAAACTGTTGAAACCCCTGATTTCCGAACGGGGCAAAATTGTCCCCTCCAGAATTTCAGGCAATTGCTCCCGGCATCAAAGGCAGTTGACCGAGGCGATCAAACGGGCCCGTAACATTGCTTTATTGCCTTTTTCTGTAGAACATTAAGATTGGTTGAGCGCTTTCATCCCAGGGAGATATTTCTGCCCTACGGGATTTTTCTGGGCATTATCATTGCCGCAATGGTGTACCCCCCATTGGGCGCGGTCGCCGGTATTTTTACTCCCGTTCCCCTGGTTTTGATTTACCTGCAACGGGGGAAAGTGACGGGATTGATCACCATCACCGGCGTGGCGGTGATTCTGTATATTATCGTCGGGCCGCAAATGGCGATTACTTTCGTCGCGGCTTACGGGGTTCTTGCGGCGGCGATGGCAGAGACGATCCGCCTGGGTTTTTCGTTCGAAAAAACGATTCTGTTCAGCGCCCTGGCCCCGGCGGTTTTGGCGCTGTTGCTGGTTTTCGCCGGTTTGGGCGGCAAGGACACCTCTTTGAGCGATGGCCTGGAAAGCGCGTTCAAAAAAGAGGCGGACAAATACATTGAGACCCTGGAAAAACAGCAGGCGAAACCGGAGGACCTCGCCGCCCTCCGGGAATACATCGATCAGACGACCCCTTTGCTGATTTCGATATTTCCCGGGTTTTTGATCGTATGTTCTCTGGTGGCCGCGGTGCTCAATTATCTGGCCGTCCGGTATTTGCGGCTGAAGTTTTATTCCGGAGTGTATTTCCAGAACGCGGATGTCTCCCGTTGGGTCCTTCCCGACGGCATGGTGTGGCTGTTGATTTTTGCCGTGGGTTCCCAGTTTCTGGGCGAAGGGTTGCCGCGCACCGTGGGGTTGAACGGAGCTTTGGTGCTGGTGACTCTGTATTTTTTCCAGGGCCTGGCCATTGTGCTTCATATATTGAAGGCCAAGGCATTTCCCAGGTTTGTCTGGGTGATTGTTTTCGCGCTGATCGCATTGCAGCCCATGATGATGGGGTTGGTCATCGGGATCGGCCTGTTCGATATCTGGCTGGATTTCAGAAAAGTGCGAACAACGACGCCGCCTCTCCCCAAAGAATGAGAGGAAGCGTCCATTGATAAGTTTTGATAAAGGGTTGAGGTCATTATGAAGATTTTATTGAAAGAGGACGTTCCCAAACTGGGATCGGTGGGAGACGAAGTGACGGTGAAAGACGGTTACGGCCGGAATTATCTGATCCCCAGCGGTAAAGCGATCGTGGCGACTCCCAAGAACCTGAAGCAGTTTCGCCATCAGAAAAACATCGTTGATCATAAGGTTCGAAAGCTGAGAGGCGCCGCTCAGGAAGTGGCCGATAAACTGGCTCAATCCCCGATTTCCATCACCAAAAAAGTAGGCGAGCAGGGCAAGCTGTTTGGATCGGTCACCTCTCAGGAGATCGCCGAACTGGTGGCCGCCAAGGGCGTCGAAATTGACCGCCGCAAAATACAATTGAGCGAGCCCATCAAATCCCTGGGGGAATTCAAAATTCCGGTCAAACTGCATCCGGAGGTCACCGCTGAAATTCAATTGACCGTTGCCGGTGAAGCCGTGGTGGAAGAGGCGGCGGAACCCGCCGAAGCGGCGGAGGCGGCACCGGAAGCCCCCGAAGGGGAGGCTCCCGCTGAAAACCCTGTGGATGAGTCTGGGGATAAACCGGAATAACCTGTGGATAACTCAAATACACCATATTTTTAAAAGCTTTATCTCCCGATTCAGACTCCAGGGAAATTGTTTGGAACTAAAATTTTTGTTGTTGACCTCCTGCCTTTTTCGTAGGTATAAGAGGCATGCCCGACGTCGCTGAAATATCCCTGCGGAAACTCCCTCCCTACAATGAAGAAGCGGAGCAATATGTGCTGGGTGCCTGTTTCGGATCCGAGGACGCCTTTGCCCGTTCAGTGGAAATCATTGAGCTGGATGATTTCTATAAAACCAGCCACCGCAAAATCTTTGCCGCCATGCAGGTTTTGTTTGAAGCCAACCAGCCGATAGACATCCTAACCGTTGCCGACCGTCTCGGTAAAAACAATGAGCTGGATGAAGCCGGGGGAATGGATTATCTGGATTTTCTCGAAGCCCTGGTTCCCACAGCGGCCGCGATTGCGCATCACGCCAGGATCATTCGCGAGAAGAAGGTGTTGAGAGACCTGATTCAAACGGCGACGGAAATTGTCGCCAGCGGTTATGACGATTCCGAAGAGGCGGATGAGATTCTGGACAAGGCCGAACGCGCCATATTTGAAATTTCAGAAAAGAGGAGCAAAAGGTCTTTCTTCAGTATCAAGGAAATCGTTAAAAGCAGTTTTGACTCGATTGAAAAGCTGTTTGAAAAACCCGGCATGATCACCGGGGTGGAAACCGGGTTCCGGGAATTGGATCAGATCACTTCCGGACTGCAACCCTCGGACCTGGTCATCATTGCGGCGCGGCCCAGTATGGGGAAAACCAGTCTGGCGCTGGATATCGCGCGGTTCGCCGCCTGCAAACGAAAAATCCCAACCGCCATCTTCAGCCTCGAAATGTCCAAGGAGCAGCTGGGTTTGAGAATGCTGTGCGCCGAGGCCCGGGTCAGTTCCGTCAAATTACGGACCGGTTTTCTGGCCACCTCGGATTGGCCCAACCTGACGGCGGCGGCGGGCCGGATTTCCGAAGCCCCGATTTTTATCGACGACAGTCCCCAGTTGGGTACGCTTGATGTCCGGGCCCGGTCTCGAAGATTGAAGGCGGAACATTCGCTGGGGCTGATCATCGTCGATTACCTGCAACTCATGCACGTTCCCGGCAGAACGGAGAGCCGGCAGTTGGAAATCTCGGAAATTTCCCGGGGACTGAAAGGCCTGGCCAAGGAATTAAACGTTCCCATTGTCGCTCTGTCCCAGTTGAGCCGCGCGGTTGAAAGCCGGACGGACAAACGCCCGCTGTTATCCGATTTGCGTGAATCCGGATCCATCGAACAGGACGCGGATGTCGTGGCCTTCATTTACCGGGATGAAGTTTACAACGCCGAGACCGCCGAGGAAGGGACCGCGGAAATTCTGATTCGCAAGCAGAGAAACGGCCCGATCGGCGATGTGAAGCTGGCTTTTCTGAAAGAATTCACCCGGTTTGAAAACCTGGCCCACCATGAAGCCGAAGCACCGGCTTTTTAATTCCGGTTCATTGCCATGTTACGAAAAGTCTTGTTATTGGGAGCGGGTGTCTTGATGGGATTTTATGCCGGACTCCTTTTCCAGACCCCTTCTCTGGGGGCCCAAACTCCCCGGCATTTGCAGGATTTCCAGATTTCTCCCTTGCAGCGGGGTGAGTTTCTGCTGCTGAGCAAAAAGCCCGGCGAAGCCCTTAAAATCTTTCAGGAACTGTGGCAAAAGGAACCGCTGAACGCCTACGCCGTTCGCGGGATTGTACGCTCGTATAAGGTCTTGAACCAAATGCCCCGGGCCGAAACCCTGTTCAAGGAATACCGGCAACGGAACCCCCGTTCCTCTGCCGCGGCTTATGGCCTGGGATACCTTTACTATCTGGATAAAAAATACGACCGCTCCCGAAACGCCCTGGAAGAGGCTGTCGGTCTTGATCCTCAAAACGCCCTGGCCTTGAACAACCTGGCCGCGGTCCTGGTGGAGTTGAATAAAAAGGAAGAGGCGGTGGCGCGTGTTAAAGAAGCGATCGCAGTGAACCCCGACGAACTGATGTTCTATCGCAACCTTCATATGATTTACGCTCAAACGAACGCTCCGGATAAATTTGTCGAAGAGTATCGAACGTCCCTGAAAGAGTCATTGCCGCAAGCCAGGAATTATGGTTTGGTGCTGGCTGAGAAACTGAGACAGAAAAGTTTTCGGGAGTATTCTGACGGGAAAGTTGATGTAACGATTAATACAATTGTGGACATGTTGCAGGTGTACCGTGAGATTGACCATAAACCGGGTATCGTGTCCGGATTGTTCAGTCTGGCGATTTTGTACGAAGAGCAGGGGAAGCGGGATTTGGCTCTGGAAAAGCACCGGGAGGTCTTAAAAATCAATCCTCAACACATCCAATCCCGGGAAATGCTCCGGCGGCTGGCCCCTGAAAAAAAATGAGAACTTTTCGTTTTTTAAAGGTCCCAAAAATCAATTACTTTGCAGTAGGCTAGCCCTTGGTGGGGTATGCCAGAAAATCAAATAACGTTTGACAAAAGAGAGGGTTAGCCATTAACCTGAGAATGCGTCTTCGAAGAAGGGGGGAGAAGTATCGGACTCGAGGCGTTTCATCCATCTAAAAAGGAGGAATGGTGCAAAAAGAAGTATACACCATAGTTGTGTTTCCAGGTTCTACTGCTTCACCCAAGAGAATTCAACTTTCCAAAAAATTCGTAAAAGTTGGGCTGATTTCTTTTCTGGTATTGGCCGTCTTAATGAGTGGCGGCGCTTTTTACTTTACCAGTCAATACCTGAAGTTTAAGGACGATCAAATCTTACTGGCCTCGTTGAAGCGTCAGGAGAAAATCCAGAAAACGCAAATCGACAAATTCAGCAAGCAGGTCCGGTCGTTTGAAACGGAAATGGCCCGTCTGGAAAGTTTCGAAAAGAAACTGCGCATCATCACCGCTTTTGAAAATTCTCCCAAAAGCGGTCAGGAAAGTCTTGGGGTGGGTGGACCTTATGGTTTGTCCTCGCACAGCTTTTCCACCTCGCTGGAAAAAGAAACGCAATCCATGCTGGACCGTTTGTCCGGTGATCTGAATATCCTGACCAATCAAATCAAAATGCGGCAGTTCAGTTTTCAGGAGCTGGACGAGTATTTGAAGAATCAGCAATCCCTCTTGGCTTCCACGCCGTCCATCTGGCCGACGCGAGGCTGGGTGACTTCCGGATTCGGTTATCGAAAATCGCCCTTTACCGGGATTCCCGAAAAACATGAGGGGCTGGATATTGCCGCCCGCATGGGTTCTGAAATCCGGGCGACCGCCGACGGCATGGTCGTGCTGTCCGGACGGGAAAACGGATACGGGAATATGGTCGAAGTCGACCACGGTTATGGCGTTATGACGCGTTACGGGCATAACTCCAAGAATCTGGTCAACGTCGGTGACAAAATCAAACGCGGGCAGGTGATTGCCCTGGTCGGAAACACCGGCCGTAGTACCGGACCGCACGTGCATTATGAAGTTCTGGTCAACGGTATTCCCGTCAGCCCGAGGAACTATATTCTGGAAGATTGAGCTTTCTTGCTTGATGATCATCCCCAAGGACGCTTTCAAAAGCGTCCTTTTTTTATTGGCTTTTGGCGAAGCCGGGCTCCCGGATACGGTTGTATCAAAACCTGCTGTGTTCCGCCCGATTTTTGGTATACTTATCCTTTAAGGAGTTGTGGGATTTCCACTCAAACCTTGAAACGTAATTTCCCCAGACATCATCATTCGATCCGAATGAGCTTTGAACCAAATCACCAGGCCGCCAACGGCGAAGGGAAATTGAAGGCCGCTTTGATTTCCGGAAATTTTTACTGAGGATTCGATGGTTTTAGGATTAATAAAAAAGATTGTGGGTACCCGTAACGACCGGGAGCTGAAAAGAATCCAGAGCTATGTGGACCGGATCAACGCTCTGGAGCCGGATATCCAGAAGTTGACCGACGACCAGCTGAAGGCCAAAACGCCCGAATTCAAGGAGCGTTTTAAGGGCGGCGAATCGCTGGATGAATTACTGCCGGAGGCCTTCGCGGTTTGCCGGGAAGCCAGTATCCGCACACTCGAGATGCGGCATTTCGACGTTCAGTTGGTGGGCGGCGTGGCCCTGCACGAAGGAAAAATCGCTGAAATGAGGACCGGTGAAGGAAAAACCCTCGTCGCCACGCTTCCCGTTTATTTAAACTCGCTGACCGGTAAAGGGGTTCACGTGGTAACCGTCAACGAATACCTGGCCCAGCGCGATAGTGATTGGATGGGGCAGATCTACCGTTTTCTCGGACTTTCTGTGGGAACGATTGTTCACGCCATGTCTGAGGAAGAGCGGCAGAAGGCCTATGAATCCGATGTGACCTACGGAACCAACAATGAATTCGGGTTTGATTACCTGCGCGACAATATGAAGATCGACGCGGGTGATTTTGTTCAGGGAAATCTGAATTTTGCCATTGTTGACGAAGTGGACAGTATTCTGATCGATGAGGCCCGGACGCCTTTAATCATTTCCGGACCCGCCGAGGAGTCGACCGATAAATACTATACGGCCAACCGGATCATTCCCAAACTCAAAAAAGAAGAGCACTACACCATCGATGAAAAGGCGCGCTCTTCGTCTTTGACGGAGGAAGGGGTGTCCCTGGTGGAAAAACTTCTGAATGTTCCCAATCTTTACGACCCCGTTCATATCGAAACGTTGCACCATGTTCAACAGGCCCTGAAGGCCCATGCGGTGTTCAAGAAAGACGTCGATTATGTCATCAAGGACGGCAAGGTGGTTATCATCGACGAGTTCACCGGGCGGACGATGGAGGGCCGGCGTTACAGCGACGGGCTCCACCAGGCTCTGGAAGCGAAGGAAGGGGTTAATATTGAAAATGAAACCCAGACCTTCGCCTCGATTACCTTTCAAAATTATTTCCGGATGTACGACAAGCTGGCCGGTATGACCGGTACCGCTGATACCGAGGCGGAAGAATTCCAGGCCATTTATGGTTTGGAGGTGCTGGTGATTCCCACCAACATGCCCATGATCCGGGAAGACCATGCGGATCTGATTTATCGCACCGAAAAGGAGAAATTCGACGCGGTGATCGAGGAAATTCGGGAACTGAATCAAGTGGGGCGGCCGGTTCTGGTAGGAACCATCTCGATTGAAAAATCCGAACAGTTGAGTAAATACCTCAAAAAATTCGGGATCCAGCATAATGTCCTGAACGCGAAACAACATGCCCGCGAGGCGGAAATCGTTGCCCAGGCCGGGCAAAGGGGAGCGGTGACCATTGCAACCAATATGGCGGGACGCGGAACGGATATTGTTCTGGGAGAGGGAGTTCCGGATTTGGGGGGACTGCATATTTTGGGAACGGAAAGGCATGAGAGCCGGCGTATTGACAATCAGCTCCGGGGCCGTTCCGGACGACAGGGTGATAACGGTTCATCGCGTTTTTATCTTTCACTGGAAGACGATCTTCTCAGGATTTTCGGTTCCGACCGGATTTCAGGGCTCATGGCTCGCCTGGGGATGGAAAATGGCCAGCCCATCGAGCATGCCATGGTCAGCAAAGCCGTGGAAAATGCCCAGCGCAAGGTGGAAGCCCACAATTATGATATCCGCAAGCATCTGCTGGAATATGATGATGTGATGAACCGTCAGCGGGAGGTCATCTATTCCTTACGCAAGGATGTTCTGACCGGAACCAACCAGAAAGAATTGCTGTATGAAATGGCCGATGAGGTCCTGGATAGCGTTCTGGCTCAAATCGCTCCCCCGGAAATCTATCCCGAAGAATGGGATATCGAGCAGTTGAATGAAAATCTGAAACAGCTTTTCAATCTGACTATTGTCAAGGTCGATGATCATCATCTGCGTTTGGAGGATAAAACGGAAATAACCCTCCAGGATTGCAAGGCGGATCATTTGCATGAGGAAATTTTCAAGGCCGCCACCGCCAAATACGATTTGAAGGAAAAAGAAATCGGGGGAGAGTTTCTTCGTTATCCGGAGAGAATGATCATGCTGCAGGTGCTCGATAACCTGTGGAAGGATCATTTGCTTTCCATGGATCACCTCAAGCAGGGCATCGGCCTTCAAAGCTATGCTCAGAAGAACCCACTCAACGAGTATAAAAAAATTGGTTTCCAGATTTTTGAAGGCATGATTTTTCGAATGAAAGAGGAAATCTGCGCTTTTTTATTCAAGGCGCAGATCAACCGGGATGCGGTGGAATCTCTCGAGGTTCAACAGGCCAAAGAGCAGCGAAAAGTCACTGAACACCGGGGGGAAGCCTCTGAAGGGCCGAAACAGGAAACCGTCCGGCGGGATGCCGAAAAGGTGGGGAGGAATGATCCGTGTCCTTGCGGGAGTGGAAAGAAATATAAAAAATGCCACGGCCAGTAGAGCCCGCAGGCTAGCGGACTTCCATATTCTCCTGGCACTCTATACAAAGGGCGGTTAACGGCATGATTTCCAAACGCTTGATCCCGATCGCCTTGCCGCAATTCTCACATACCCCGTAAGTCCCTGCCGAAATTTTAAAAATCGCGTTCTCGATCAATCGCAATTCATTGCGCTCCCGGCTGGAGAGCTGAAAAGCCATCTCGCGGCCTTCCAGACTGGAGGCCAGATCAATTTCATTGCTGAAAGTAATGTCGTTGATGGTTCTTTCGACTTCCTGGGAGGACCGAAGCATACCCAGCATCCTTGTCCTGTCCTGGATGAGCATTGCCCGGACTTTTTCCAGCCGGGGATCATCTTTTTTAAAGGCGGGTTTGATGACTGGCATGATTTCCTCTTCCACTTGGGGCGGGGCAGGTTTCTTTTTGGGCTGAGGACGCGGTGAGGCGGATTTTCGAGCGGTTCCCACTTTCCGGGCGGGTTTTTTAGGAGCCGCTTTTTTGGCGGTTTTTTTGGTGGCCGTTTTCGCTTTCTTTTTCGCAGCCGTTTTCTTGACCGCCTTTTTCACTGATTTCTTTTTGGCGGTGGAAGCCTTTTTCTTCTTTGCCGTACTGGTTTTAGCCTTCTTCTTTTTTACAGCAGGCTTCTTGCCGGCTTTTTTCTTGACGGCTTTTTTCTTCACAGCTTTTTTCTTGACGGCTTTTTTCTTTTTTGTGGCCACTTATGCATCTCCCAATCAAAATAAAGATCGATAAGAAGAGGTGATTTCAGGGCTGAAATTGCCAGGGGGCGGTCGAATTCGGGCTGTCCGGACCCTATCTATATTGCCCTAAAAGGTGGTTAACTTATTTAAAAACAATAATATACAAAAAAACGGTGCAAAATCGCCATAAAGAGTATCATCAGAATACGAAAATCACAAGAAATTAAACGCAAGAGAATAGAATTACCCCTGGTGGGAAAAGGGAACCTTCATTGCGCGTTATTTCTGATCATAATCCACCACCACGGTATTTGAGCAAAGGGCGCGGGCCAGCTCAATGACCGGTTGATGGACCTCATGTTTGGAATATGCCTCCAATCCTTGGCGGTTTTCAAAGTGGGTGGTGAGGACCAGATCGTAAGACCGCTCCGAACCCTTGAAGTCCAAACCGACTTCCAGATGCTTCAAGGAATCGATTTTCCCGCGCATGCCCTCCAGGGCGGAAACCAGTTTTTTCAGATTATCGTCGGATTTCTCTTTCAGTTTGAACATGACGATGTGCTTGACCATGAACGTGTTCCTTTTTAAAAAATAACGGTTCCAGGGGTGTCGCTGGAGGATTTTTCTTCTCCTCCCCCATACCCTGTCGAGAATTTGGTAAAATCCGCGGTATTATATAAGCTTTTTGAAAGCAAATGAAAACTTAAGTGAAATCGGGTGGAGTCGGCGGATGTCTTGGATTTTGGGTGCGGGATTGGGGTTTTTGCGTGGGGGGCCTTTAGGCGCTCTGGTGGGGGGAACGGTCCAGCATTTTCTGTCCAGAAAAGCCCGTAAACTCATTCGCCACGGTTTGCCCGGGGTGGTGGATGAGACCGCTTTCGCAACCTGCATCATTGTGGTTATGACCCGGCTGGCCATGGTCAAGGGTCACATGACGCCCCGGGAGGTGGAAACCATCTACCGGTTTTTTGTCCAAAACCTGAATTACTCGGAATCGGATCTGGATTCCATCAATCAGGTGATCCGCGAGACCTGCCGGGTCAACCCGGATTTGCGCCCGGTCATTGAAAAGTATAAAACTTCCGCCCAATCGCGTTACCGCTCCCTCTTGCTGGTCCTCTCCTACCAGATCGCCCTGATCGACAACTCCCTCACCAAAGAGGTTCAAAGCGGAATTAATGAATTGGCGGAAGCTCTGGAAATTTCCATTGAGGAGCATGACCGGATTCGGCAAAAATATTCCCTGGATGTGCTGGATACCCCTTATCGTATTCTGGGAGTTCCCTCGTCAGCCTCCAACGAGGAAGTCAAAAAAGCCTACTGGCGGCTGGCTTCTCAACACCATCCTGACCGGGTGATCCATTTGGGAGAGGAAAAAATTGAGGAAGCGCACCTCAAGTTTATTGAAATCCAGGAGGCTTATCAGGAGTTGGAAAAAATCCGCGGGCTTTAGGACGAGGGTGTTTCAACCTCATCCTCCTGCGGCGTTGAGGGGTTCTCTTTTTCATCGTCGGGAACCGCGCCCGGCGGCTTGGCGGGAGGATATTCCGAAACGATTTTCCTGAGAATGATGGTATTGATTTTTCGCTTGCTGGCTTCCTTGACCGTCATGCGAAAACCGTTGATTTCGATTTGGTCCCCGGCCACGGGTATTTTTTCCAGTTCTTCGATCATCAGGCCCGCGATGGTTTCATACTCGCCTTCAGGCAGATTGAGCGCCAATTCCTCATTGATCACGCCGATTTCCTTGTCCCCTTCAATCAAATACCCGTCCTTGTCGTAGGGTTCATATTTTTTAAGAGGTTCATCATACTCATCTTCAATTTCTCCGACAATTTCCTCGACAATATCCTCAATGGTGATGATTCCGATACAGCCGCCGTATTCATCCACCACAATGGCGATATGCAAACCCCTTTGCTGCAGTTCTTTCAACAGATCGTCGAGTTTTTTGTTGGGCGGGACATAGTAAGCCGGGCGAATCAGATCGGCGATCGGAGAGTCGTCCTGCGGCACCGTCAGGAGGTCAAAGGTGTTCAGGATGCCTATCAGGTTAAACATCCGTTCGTGAAAAACCGGCAGGCGGGAAAACCCCGTATCCCGGGCAATATTATTCGCTTCCGAAATCGTGGCCATGTCGCTGATAGCATAGGTTTGAACCAGTGGCACCATGCATTGTTCCACCCGGATTTCACCGAAACTGAAAATCCGATGGATCATCTTTTTTTCATCAATGTCCAATTCCGAGGCCATCGTATCGGGGTGGGAGATATGGCGAATCTGTTCCCGGCTGACCGGTGTCAGGTTCACCTTATGGGCGCCGCCCAGGACCAGCCGGAGCAGGAAATTGTACGTGGCGCTGAACACGGCGATGATCGGCGAAAGGATCCGGCAAAACAAATTAAGCGGATGGATGAAGAAGGGCATGAGGCTGTCCGCCCGGTTCTGGAAGATGACTTTTGGAACGATTTCCCCGCCAAACAGGATGACCGGAGAGATGATCAGCATGGATAGAAAGTCGCCCCACTTTTCGGATTGGGAGATCATGTATCCGGTAAAGACCGCTGAAGAACTGACCACGGCGATATTGGTTCCCAGGGAAGTGGTGGCGAACAGCTTCTCCGGGGATTCCAGTAAACTTATTATCAATTTCGCGGAACCGCTTCCTTCCGCAGATCGCTGTTCCATTTTGAAACGGTTGACGGCAATCATACCGATTTCACAGCCTGAAAAGAAAGCTTCCATCAGAATACAGGCGAAGACCAAGCCCAGGGCAATTCCCAGTTCCATCAGGTTGAAGGCGCCTCCTGCCGCTCGTTGACTTTAGAAGGGTCGGGTTTGGACAGGGTCAAGTGCAAATTCAGGATTCGCGCGCCCTTCATTTTCTCCACGCGAAATTTGAAACGGTCGTAAGTTGTGGTTTCTCCGGAGCGCGGGACCCGGCCGAATAATCCGAAAACAAATCCGCCGATGGTGGTGATGTCGCCATTGGGAAGGTTCACATTGAACTGTTCGTTGAAATCCGCAATACTGCAGGTGCCCGCGAGACGATAACGTTTTTCGGTGATTTTGGTGATGGGGTTTTCCTCCGTTCTCATTTCACTGTCAATTTCGCCCACCAGCTCTTCCAGAATATCTTCCAGGGTCACCAGGCCGGCCACACTGCCGAATTCATCGAGAACGATGGCCATGTGCCGTTTCATTTTTTTAAAATCTTGAAGCATGTCCTTGATTTTCCGGTTTTCCGGAACGGAAATGGAAGGCTGAAGAATACCTTTGAGGTTGAATTGATCCTCGGGAAGAGACCGGTGACGGTTCAACTCCTTGGTCAATAGAATGCCCAGAATATTTTCTCCCTCCTCGTCGTACACCGGCACCCGCGAGTAAAAGTTCTTCAGGATTTTGGGCAGGATATCCTCCATCGTGTCGGTGGCGCTTAAGGTAAACATATCGATTTTGGGAGTCATCACGTCGGCAACGGTTTTCTCGCCGAATTCCATGACATTGTGGATCAGCTCACTTTCCTCGGGTTCGATCACCCCTTCGTTTTTACCCAACTTGACCATGCTGGTGAACTCTTCGTCCGAGATCACGGACTTGTCGGCCTTGTTCAGAATACCGGTGGGAGTAATGATAAGGGCCGCCAGGCGGGTCAGTAATTTCTGGATCGGGTGGACCAGTTTGTAAAAAGCATTGAGGGGACGGACGGCGAACAGGGCGAACCGCTCGGCAAAATTCAGGGACAGGGATTTGGGAACGATTTCACCGAACATCAGGATCAGAAAGGTGCCCACCCCGATGGCGATGGCCAGGCCCTTGTCTCCGAAGATTTTCAGCGCGATGGAGGTGGCGAGCGCGGATATAGCGATATTGACCAACTCATTGCCGATATAAATGGTAATGAGAAGTTCCCGGGGGCTGTCCAGCAGGGTATTTATGAGTTGTCCACCCCGGCCGCGGGTTTCTTTCAGGGTGGCCAGCTGGGCTGGGTTGAGCGAGAAGAAGGCTGCCTCACAGGCCGCAAAAAATGCCGAAAACCCCAATAAGACACAAAGCAGAATAGACCGAGGGATAAGTAGGTCGTCCAAAAGTTCTATTTAGCTCCCAAATTGCCGGAACCTGTAGCCTGGCGCTTTGGATATCCCCACCTTAATCTTAAAAATGGATTGTTTTTTCAAGACTTGTTTTTAAAGTGGTTGAACCCCAGAGGCTTTTGGAGAGAGTGGGTACGGCCCTCTTGGTCTTTCAGGCGAATGCCCTTACCGTCCGTAATCACTCCGATTTGAGTCACAGGTTGCTCGGCTTTTGTAATGGACCCTATGTTTAATTTTTTAACATCTTCAGGCGGCAATGTAAATAGCAATTCATAGTCCTCGCCCCCACCCAGGGCCATTTCCAGTGCCGGGAGTTTGTTTTTAAGGCTATGTTTTATAAGGGGTTTGGAAATCGGAATGGCGTTTTCCCAGAGCTCCGCTCCAGCCTTGGCGGCCTTCAGGATATGGCCCAGATCCTGGGTCAAACCGTCGCTGATATCGATCATGGAAGTGACCCTGATCCTGGACCGGGCCAGGGCCCAGGCGGTCTTCACACGGGGTTCCGGTGTCCGGTGCCTCCGGATCAGTATATTTCTGATGGAGGCCGGCCCCTGCCAGCGTTTCCCTGGAGATTGTAGAATTCTCAGGCCGGCGGCCGAGTCTCCCAAAGTGCCGGTCACCAAAACAGCATCCCCCGGCCGGGCCCCGGAACGGGTGAAGACCCTTTTCTTGAATGTTTCCCCTATCAACGCCAGATTGATGAAAAAATGCCGGGGGGAGGCCACGGTGTCTCCCCCTACAAGATCCACCTCGTACTCCCCACAGGCCCGGTTAAGCCCCTTGTACAGTTTGTCCAGTGAACGCACCGGAAACGATGGCGGAATTCCCAGGCTGATGAGAGCGAATTTAGGCCGGCCCCCCATGGCGGCGATGTCGCTGATGTTGACCGCCAGCGCTTTCCACCCCAATTGCTCCGGGCTATGGGTTTTCCAATCAAAGTGAACGGATTCCACCAGCGAGTCGGAAGTCAGCACCTGGTAGTGGCCCCGACCGGTAGTGACAACGGCACAGTCGTCCCCAATACCCTCAACCACCTCGGTGGATTGGAATTGAAGCCGGGATGAAAGGCGGGAGATCAATCCGAATTCTCCCAACTGTGAAAGATCCATGATAATGTGTGTTATAGGTCTTTATTAAAGAAAGACCGGGCCATGGCGTCGATATCCAGTTTTTTGTTTATCGTAATCGAAAGCTTGTCCCCCACCTGAAATTGAAATTTTTGAAAATCTTCCAAAGGCAGGGAGATTTCGATTTCGTTCTCCGTTTCCTGTACCCAGATCGTCACATCCCTTTCCACTTCTGCTTTATTGGGCGGCACGCGGGTTTCGGTAATCTCTCCTTCCAGCTGAATCATAAGGGAAGTCCTTTTTTAAGAAATCGTTTAAGTTGGAATATTCTATTATTGAGGAAAAACTGTCAATGGTTGGATGCGGGCCGGTAATCGGCGGAAAGGGGATTGGATATCCCAATCCCCTTCCGAAACCCGTTGCGTGCGGTATGCCGTGTCCAAAGGATCGATGCCGGAAAATTGCGTTAAGGAGTTACTCCTGCATCCGAAAATCTCTGGAATAATAGGAAACCAGATCCTTGACGGATATAATTCCTACTATTTTATCTTCTTCGGTTACCGCTAAATGGCGAATTTTCTTTTCATGCATGAATTTGTTGGCTTCTTCAATGGGAAGAAACCGATCCATGCTCAAGATGGGTTGAGTCATCACGTCAGTGACCTCACATTGCTCAGGATCTTTGCCTTTCGCCAGAACTTTCTGGGTCAGATCCTTTTCAGTAATAATACCGGTATCCTCCCCGTATTGTTCCACGATCAAACTGCCCACATTTTCGGCTTTCATCAGGAGGGCCGCCTCCTGAACGCTGGCCCCCGAATCGATTCTCATTACCGGTGAAGACATAAAGTCACCTAATTCATCCAGCACATCCATTTTGCCCCCTTGGTTTGATTTTTAAATATCAGCCCATCTCAGTGAGACGGCCTTGCCATGGGATCAATACAGAATTAAAGATGAAAGGGGTTTCTCCAAGGATTCAAACAAAACAAAATTGATTGCTAAAGGACTAAAACCAAAGGGATTATGCTGGAGGGAAAAGAAGGGGAGGCGGTCAGACCATTTAGGGTGGATGTTGGGCGGCGGCGTTTATTCCAAATCCTTTACGGGCCAGACAAAATACCGTTCCGCCGTCACAAAATGCCAGAAGAAGGCTCCCATATTGAAATGGACCAGCCACGCCCCGTTGGTTCCCTGCTGGCACAGCTTTTTCTGGATGCGGTCCGTTACAACCGATACTTGGTCGCAGGTGGTGGCGGTCCAATAATAGTGCCCGGTGCCGTCATCGAACAGCTCGTCGATATAGGATTTCTCGCCACTGACGTTCTTCACCCGGGTTTTCTGCATGAGGGTCGCCAATTCAGACAGCGTCGGCAATCTCCAGCCTGTAATGCCCGATATTTCCCAGCCGGCGGCAAAATCCCGGGCGGTTTTCAAAGAATGCTTTTTTTGATATCCCTTCTGGGCCCATACCAGTTTATTGACCGTGTCGGTAACAGTCCCGTTTTTGTTATCCACAAATTGGGGATTCGGGAGTTTCTCAAAGGATTTTTCGGATACTTTTTTACATTCAGCCAACAGCTTGCCGGAACCGGGGCATTTGTTCAGGATGTCGAAATGGCCCATGGTTTTCAACATCTTGCAAACCTGCTTCTTGGAGCAGGCGGCATAAGCAGAATTCACCCCTACCAGGAGGAACGCCAGCATCATCAGAATAATCCGCATCCAATATCTCCTTTTTGGAATTCTATTCCAAAACTTTTGTTTCAATAGTATTGAGTCAATATCGCGACAGCATACAATATTTTTGGAGTGAAAAGAAACCAATATTTCCCCGGATTTACCTCTTTAAGGGCCATTCAGCGCCTGATCCAGCGTTTCAAAGGCTTCTTTACCTTTCATCGTCAGGAAATACCCGGTATTGACAATCGAGTTGGCGGAAGCATCCAGATTGATGTTGATGATGGTGGCGCCATGGGCCTGAAAATCCAGCGCCAGATAATCGTTGGTGGGAATCGCGCCGGAGCTTCCCACCAGAATCACCAGGTCGGCTCCGCCCTGACGGGCAAACTGATAAAAATTCCGCTCCTGCTCCTCATGGCCGGTATATTCCCCGTCGCCGAACATCAGAATATGTGGGCGGGCAATTCCTCCGCAGTGACGGCAGGCAGGATAGTTCGACGCCTTCATGGTGGCGTGATCCAGATCGCACAGGGGGACGGATTCCTCCTCCCAGAAATCCGGGGTGCAGACGTCCAGGCACTGCAGCCGCCACATGGAGCCATGAACCTCTTTGACTTTGTCCGGCGGGCATCCGGAGCGTAAATGATAGCCGTCGGTGTTGGTGGTATGGATGAAGGCATCCTCGAATCGTTCCGCTATCCAGCGGTTAATGATTGTGTAGCCGGCATGGGGAGAATTCTCCTCGGCGTTGCGCCTTCGCCATTCGTAAAACGCCCAGGCATGAGGCAATTCGTTGCGGAATGCCCAGGGACTGGCCAGGTCCTGAGCCTCCAGACCCTTCTCACGGAAGGGCGGAAAATTGGTCCAGTAACCCTCCTTGTCCCGGAAGGTGGGAATATTCGAATCGGCGCTCATCCCCGCGCTGGTCAGAAAGACCACGCGCCGGGATTGGCCTATCAGCTCCGCGCATTTCTTAACCAAATCGGTTTGATCCATTCCGTTACGCTCCCGGCGGCTCTAAAGATGGCCGTCCCACTCCCGGAAAAACCGGTCGAGATATTGCTCCATGAACAGGTGACGCTCTTCCGCAATTTTTTTGGCCGTGCCGGTATTCATCCGGTCCTTCAGCAACAGCAGTTTCTCATAAAAATGGTTGGTGGAGGGGCCGTTGTTTTTCTTGTACGCCTCAAAGCTGTCATGCTTCTCCGGCGGGATGCCGGGATGATGAATCAACCGGCCCCGGTTGCCGCCATAGGCAAACGTGCGGGCGATGCCCACCGCGCCCAGCGCGTCCAAGCGGTCGGCGTCCTGCACCACCTGCCCCTCCAGCGAGCAGGCGGGGGTGTCGACTCCCGCGCCTTTGAACGATACGCGGGAGATGATCTCGCAAATCCGTTCCACCTCCTCCTCGGAGAGATCATCTTTGAGCAGGTCACGGATGGTATTGAGTCCGTGGGATTCGTCCCCGTTAGTGAGTTTCCAGTCGGCCACGTCGTGCAGGAGGGCGGCGATTTCAACGATCCGCCGATCCGCCCCCTCCACCTCCGCAAGGTGTTTCGCCATCTGCCAGACCCGGTGGACGTGCCACCAGTCGTGTCCCGAGCCGTCCCCGGCAAAGTGGGATTCGGCAAATCGCCGGGCTTTTTCGATAACGGGGTCGCTCATCATCCATCTCTGTCTTGCAGGTTTTGGTGGAAGGCATTATTATGCCTCCATCATGATATTTCAACCGTCAAATCAGCCGGTTTGTAGTTGCTCGATTTATCGAGCGGTTTTGGAAGGAGCCTCTTAAATGAGGCAACGACATAATACAACCCATTCATCAAATTTTGGGATGCAGGGGAGGGGAGCCCGGTGACCCAAAAACTGCGCCTCTCCCAGATGGTTCTGGAAGGACGTTACCAGCCGGGGACGTCTTTTATCCACCGGTTGAGTCCCGCCGCCAAAATGATCGGCGCGCTGGCCGTGGTCCTGCTGGCGAGCTGGGGGCATCTTCAGGTTTTGGTGGGATTGCTGACGGCCTCCCTTCTGATGATGGCTCTCGCCCACATTTCCTGTCTGGCCGTGGGACGCATGATCTACGCCTTCCACTGGCTGTTTCTGGTGATCTGGGTGATTCCTCTCGTCACCGTACCCGGCGAACCGATCGCGCCTCTGGCTTTTCTGCCGTTCAGCGTGTCGTGGCAGGGGCTGTGGACGGGATCGGAGTCGTTGCTCAAGATCATCGTCATGTTTCTCATGTCCCTCCTGCTGGTGCGCACCACCGCCCCCAACGACCTGATGAGCACCCTGCAGAAGGCGGTGATCATCCCTCATCCCCGGTGGAAGAAAAGGGTCGAGGATTTTTTCATGACCGGCCTGTGGGCGGTACAGCTCATCCCCATGATCTGTGTGGAGACCGAATCCTTCATGTGGGCTCGATTCCAGGAAGAAAATGAGAAAAAGATATCCGGCCTCAAGAAAGCCTGGCGCACCGCCCTGCAGTTGGGCCCGCTCATGACCCATCTCCTCAGGCACATGGACGAATGGGAGACAAACCTGACCGGTCACCAGTCTTGGAGCGACTGGCAACCGGGTGGCCAGCGTGACGCTGGACCCA
>JABAHQ010006382.1_pt3 | contig 28685 bp, 22 predicted proteins | sample 7062091 | NCBI WGS metagenome assembly JABAHQ01 (sample SAMN14534359, study PRJNA622989) | marine sediment metagenome | biome: marine biome [ENVO:00000428]; feature: marine pelagic biome [ENVO:01000023]; material: deep marine sediment [ENVO:00002113] | place: India: Gulf of Kutch | collected...
GAAGCGGTCGGCGTTCATCACCTTCGTCCAGGCCGCCACGAAGTCCTTCACGAACTTCTCCTGGCCGTCGTCGCAGCCGTAGACCTCGGCCAGCGCGCGCAGCTCGGAGTTCGAGCCGAAGATCAGGTCGACGCGGGTGCCGGTCCACTTCATGTCGCCGGTCTTGCGGTCGCGGCCCTCGAAGACGTCGCCGGCTTCCGACGCCGCCTGCCACTCGGTGCCCATGTCGAGCAGGTTGACGAAGAAGTCGTTGGTCAGCGTCTCCGGGCGGTCCGTGAAAACCCCGAGATCGGTGTCGCCGTGGTTGGCGCCCAGGGTGCGCATGCCCCCCACGAGCACGGTCATCTCGGGGGCCGTCAGGGTCAGGAGCGCCGCCTTGTCGACGAGCAGCTCCTCGGGGGAGCGTCGGTTCTCTCCGCGGCCGAGGTAGTTGCGGAAGCCGTCGGCGGGGCAGTTGAGCCACTCGAACGACTCCTCGTCGGTCTGCTCCGGGGTCGCGTCCGTGCGTCCCGGCTCGAAGTTGAAGTCCACGTCGTGGCCGGCGTCTTCGGCGGCCTTCTCGATGGCCGCGTAGCCGCCCAGCACGATCAGGTCGGCCAGGGAGATCCGGACGTCGTCGGAGCGTGAGCCGTTGAAGCTCGCCTGGATCTCCTCCAGGGTCTCCAGCGCGGACGCCAGCTTCTCCGGCTCGTTGACCTCCCAGCTCCTCTGGGGCTCGAGGCGCACGCGGGCTCCGTTCGCTCCGCCCCGCTTGTCGCTGTCGCGGTAGGTCCAGGCCGCCGCCCAGGCGGTCTTCACCAGGTCGGAGACCGACAGCCCCGAGTCCAGGATCTTCTCCTTCAGCTCTGCGACGTCCTCAGCGCCGACCAGCTCATGGTCGACTTCGGGTACGGGGTCCTGCCAGATCAGCTCCTCGTCGGGCACTTCCGGTCCGAGCAACAGGGTCTTCGGTCCGCTGTCACGGTGGGTCAGCTTGTACCAGGCCCGGGCGAAGGCGTCCCGGAACCGGTCCGGGTTGTCGCGGAAGCGCTCCGCCAGCTCCCGGAAGCCCGGATCCCGCTTCAGGGCCACGTCCGTCGTGAGCATCATGGGGGTGACCCGCGCGTCCGGATCGTGGGCGTCCGGCGCGATGTCCCGGGCCTCCTCGTTCTTCGGGGTCCACTGGTAGGCGCCGCCGGGGCCGGTCGTCAGCTCCCACTCGAAGTCGAGCAGGTTGTCGAGGTAGGTGGTGTCCCACGCGGTGGGCGTCTGGGTCCAGGGACCCTCGATCCCGCTGGTGATCATCGCCCCGCCCTTGCCGTCGCCGAACGTGTTCTTCCAGCCGAAGCCCTGCTGCTCCACGGGCGCCGCCTCGGGCTCCGGACCCAGGTGATCGTCGCTGGCCGCGCCGTGGACCTTGCCGAAGGTGTGCCCGCCGGCGATGAGCGCGACGGTCTCCTCGTCGTTCATCGCCATGCGGCCGAAGGTCTGACGGATCCGGTACGCGGCCCACTCCGGATCCGGCTCGCCGTTGGGCCCCTCGGGGTTCACGTAGATCAGCCCCATCTCGGAGGCGCCCAGGGGCTTCTCGAGCTCGTCCCGGTCGTTGTAGCGCTCCTCGTTCGTCAGCCACTCCTTCTCGGCGCCCCAGTAGGCGTCGTCGGCCTCCCATCGATCCTCGCGGCCGCCGCCGAAGCCGAAGGTCTCGAAGCCCATGGACTCCAGCGCGACGTTCCCGGCCAGGATGATCAGGTCGGCCCACGAGAGCTTGCGGCCGTACTTCTGCTTGACCGGCCAGAGCAGGCGACGCGCCTTGTCGAGGTTCGCGTTGTCGGGCCAGCTGTTCAGGGGCGCGAAGCGCTGCGTCCCGCCGCCCGCGCCGCCGCGGCCGTCGACGGTGCGGTAGGTGCCCGCGGCGTGCCACGCCATCCGGATGAAGAGCGGCCCGTAGTGGCCGTAGTCGGCCGGCCACCAGTCCTGCGACGTCGTCATCACCTCTTCGAGGTCCGCCTTCACCTCGGCCAGGTCGAGGGACTCGAACGCCTCGGCGTAATCGAAGTCCTCTCCCATCGGGTCGAGATGGGGAGAGCGCTGCTCGAGGACCGAAAGGGGCAGCTTGTTCGGCCACCACTCCTGGTTGCGAGCGGTCGAATCCTCGACCCCCTGGTTGTCCGATCCGCCCGTGATCGGGCACTCGCTGAGATCGGCCTTCGCTTTCGTCGCGTGCTCTTCCGGCATGTCCGTGACTCCCGAAACGAGATGTGATGCGGCGGAGGGACCTCAAGACAATCACTCCCTTGCCATAAGTCAAATAGATCGTTCGTATTCGTTCATTGACTGCATCGATATCGGCCCGGGAGGCCCGGAGGAGGCCCGTGAACCTGGCCCAGCTCAGCTACGTCGTCGCCCTGGACGAGCACCGTCACTTCTCCCGCGCCGCCAGCGCCTGTGGGGTGACCCAGCCCACCCTGAGCACCCAGCTCGCCAAGCTGGAGTCCGAGCTCGGGGTGGAGATCTTCGACCGCGGCCGTCGACCGGTGGAGCCCACGGATCTGGGCCGCCAGATCGTCGACCAGGCCCGCCGGGTGCTCCGGGAAGCGGGACGGTTCGAGGAGCTGATCCTGGAAGCGCGCGGCGTGGTCGCCGGCGACCTCCGGGTGGGGATCCTCCCGACGCTGGCCCCGTATCTGCTCCCGCGCTTCGTGTCGGACCTCTCGCGCCGGCACCCGGGGATCTTTCTCACCGTGGAGGAGCTCGTCACCGAGCGGATCCTGCAGGGCCTGGAGACGGATCGCCTGGACGTCGGGGTCGTCGCCACCCCGGAGCGGCAGCGAGGTTGGATCGAGCGCAGGCTCTTCGTGGAGCCCTTCGTGGGCTACCTGGCTCCGGAGCACCCCCTCCTGGAGCGGGACCGCCTGCGCCGCGAGGACCTCGAGATCGACGATCTCTGGATCCTCCACGAGGGGCACTGCTTCCGGGACCAGGTCCTGGAGCTGTGCGAGGACCTGGAAGGGAAGGGCGACGGGGTGCGGTCGGTCACCTTTCGGAGCGGAAACCTGGAGACGCTGAAGCGGATGGTGGACGGAAGCGGGGGCATGACCCTGCTGCCGGCCCTGGGCGTCGACGACCTGGACGACGGCGAGAGGGGTCGGGTGCGGCGTTTCGCGGAGCCCGCGCCCGCCCGGACCGTCCGTCTGGTGCGGGGCAAGACCTACCTGAAGCGTTCCCTCGTCGAGGCGTTCGCCGGGACCTTGCTCGCGGCCCTGCCGGAAGACGTGGTCCGGTGGGCGGAGTCGGAGACCTGGGATGTCCCGGAGATCGCAGTGCGACCGTAAGACGGTCTTCCGACCCTGAAATACGGAGGCACGGATGAGAGGCCACGCTGGTGCGGCGGCTTCGGGAGGTGGCCGCGTGGGTCGGGTGCAACACGGTGATGCGACCACCTCCCGAATATCCGCGGCATCCTCCTCCCGCATTCTCCATTTGATTTCGCCTAAGTATTTATCAGATGGGTAGTTACACGAACTATGACGATATGGCATGGACGATGCCCGACGGAGAAGACGCTGGGCTCCCATCGATGACCGGTGAAGAGATGGGAGGTGTGAGGGGGAGTGCCGGTGTGGTGGCCCGAGCGAGGCGTCTGCCCGTGCGGCGAGGTCGCCTGTGCAAACGCTCCGCCTGCCGGGTTCGATTCCCGGGCTCTCCACTCCGTCGGTTGTCGGTTCCTACCTGTGCAGGGATGTGGTCGTCAGGAGGATCAGCCATGAGGAGATGGACTGAACGGAGGCGACGGGCTTCCAACGGTGGATCGGCGAAGGACCGAAACTCTCGAATCTGGACGGACCGGCGGGACGGGAGAAGTTGGAGCGTTCGGGTGTCCTGGTCGTTCGACCACCTGAAAGTCGGTCACATGGTGTTCGAGTCAGCCAAGGACTCCCACACGACGTGGTGGGCATCCAATCGACCCCTTCGCAGACTCACTGAGCTGGAGTTGGAGCAACTGCTGGACGAGGCTCGGACCAAGTAGGTGCGGGCAAGCTTCTTCCGGCTCCAGCCAGCCCCACCTGGTTGGATCTCCTCGATCCGACGCCACGGGCGCGCAAAGCGGCATCTTCACGCCTGACCGGAGAGAACCCCCGACGGACTGAGGCGGACCCTGCCGGAATGCCCTGATCGAGCTTGATATCCGGTTGGCCGAGCGGCCCTCGTGGGTTCGAATCCCACTCCCCCCCCTTGTCGTTGAAGACGCCTTCCCCCGGGGCACCGGCTCGCCGTCGAGCCTCCCTATTCCGCGCTCCCGGACCCGACCGGCGCTGGCGCGCTCCGTGCCCTGCACCAAGATTTCGACCGCGACACGCGCGAGTCGAACCTGCGCCTTCACCCATCGGAATAGACATGATTTCTCGACGCGACTGGATCCGGATCACGGCGGGCGCCGGCGCGGCCCTGGGCCTGGGCGCTTGCGGCGACGCCGCCGGAGGGAGCGGGGGCGCGGGCGGCGAGGGCGCGGCGAGCGCGGCGGGAGCGGGAAGCAGCGCGGGTGCCGCGTCGGCCGGTTCGGGCACCCAGTCCGGCGAGATGATCCTCCGGACGATCCCCTCCAGCGGCGACCGGATCCCCGTGATCGGCCTGGGCGGGCGCTGGATCTCGGCCGACGCCAGTCCCGAGGAGCTGGCCGATCACCGGGCGGTGCTGAACGCCCTGGCCGAGGGGGCCGAGGGCGCGGGCCGGGTCTTCGACACCGCGTACGGCTACGGCGGCGGGGGGTCCGAGACCTACGCGGGAGAATGGGCACAGGAGGACGGGATCGCCGACGAGATCTTCTGGGCCACGAAGGTCAACGCCGCGGGCCGGGGCGGGGGCGAGGCCGACCCGGACGACGTGCGGGCCCAGATCGAGCGCTCCTTCGACCGGCTGCGGATCGACGTCATCGACCTGAACCAGGTCCACAACATGGGCGATCCGCCGACCCAGCTCGGGATCCTCCAGGAGTACAAGGACGAGGGACGGATCCGGCACGTCGGGATCACGACCACGAGCGAGCGGCAGTACGACCATCTGGCCCGTGTGATGGAGGAGTACCCCCTGGACTTCATCGGCATCGACTACGCCATCGACAACCGGACGGCCGAGGAGCGCATCCTCCCCCTGGCCCTGGACCGGGGCATCGCGGTCATGGTCTACCTCCCCTTCGGCCGCCGGAGGATGTGGCGGCGCATCGGCGACCGGGAGCTGCCGGAGTGGACGTCGGAGTTCGACGCGTCCACCTGGGCCCAGTTCATGCTCAAGTTCGTGATCGCCCATCCGGCCGTGACGGTCGCGGTGCCCGGCACCGGCGATCCCGAGCACATGGTGGACAACCTGGGAGGCGGCCGGGGCCGGCTTCCGACCGACGCACACCTCCGGCGAATGATCGAGCTCGTGGAGTCGCTGCCGGAGGCATGATGGGGGAGAGGGGAGGGGGCGGGCCACCGTGACCGAGCGAATCGCGCGACCGATCACCCGCCTGATCCAGAAGGTCGTCGACGCCCGGGACGAGGAGGTGAAGGCGATGCTGTGGGCCACCGCCTACGGCTTCTTCATCCTCTTCGCCTACTACATCCTCCGTCCCGTCCGGGACGAGATCAGCTCGGCCGACCGGGGCAACTTGCAGGTCCTCTGGACGGCGGTCTTCTTCGTGATGCTGGGAGCTGTGCCCCTCTATTCCTGGGTGGCTTCCCGGCTCCGGCGCGGGGTCTTCGTCCCCCTGGCCAACCGCTTCTTCATCGCCTGCCTGGTGGGATTCTACCTCGCCCTCTATCTGCTCCCGCCCGAGGCCCGGCCGTGGATCGACCGGACGTTCTACGTCTGGACCAGCGTCTTCGCGCTCTTCGTGGTCACGGTGTTCTGGGGCTTCGTCGTGGACCTGTTCAAGAACGACCAGGGGAGGCGGCTCTTCGGGTTCATCGCGGTGGGAAGCTCCCTGGGAGGGTTGGCCGGATCCGGGCTCACCTCGGTGGCCGCCGAGCTGGTCCCCACGTTCGCCCTCCTTCTCCTCTCCTGCGTTCCGCTGGAGCTGGCGTCGTGGTGCGCCCGGATCCTGGACCGAGAGTTCGGGGGGGACGGGCACGACGTGTCGGTGGCGGCGAACCAGCCCCTGCCGGGGGACGCCCTGAGCGGGATCAAGGTCATCTTCCGGTCACCCTACCTGGCGGGGATCGCCGGATTCCTGGCCCTCATGACCTTCGCCTCCACGATCCTCTACTTCCAGCAGGCGTTCCTGGTGGGGGAGGCGATCGCCAATCGGGGAGCCCGCACGGCCTTCTACGCCCGCATCGACGTCGCGGTCAACGTCCTGACGATCTTCTTCCAGGTGTACCTGTCGGCCCGGATCATTCGCTGGCTCGGCGTCGGGATCTGCCTGGCCCTCGTCCCGGCCACCGTTCTCGTCGGCTTCACGACCCTGGGGCTCTACCCCACGCTGGCGGTCCTGGTGGTCATCCAGGTGCTGTACCGCGCCGGGCGCTACGGGATCACCCGACCGGCGAGGGAGGTCCTCTTCACCGTCGTCGCCCGGGAGGAGAAGTACAAGTCGAAGGCGTTCATCGACGCCGCGGTCTACCGGGGTGGCGACCTGGTGAGCGGATGGATCTACGCCGGCCTCTCCGCCGTCGGTCTGTCGATCGGCGCCATCTCCCTGGTGGCGGTGCCCATGGCAGCCCTCTGGGCCGTCCTCGGCCTCACCCTCGGAGCGCGCCAGGACGAGCGGGCGGCGGGGAAGCCGATGGCCCTCGACGCGACGGGGGTGACAGCCGAGCCCGCTAGCGACACGCCCTGACTGGGCCGGTCGCGTCGCCGATCAGCGGCTATCGCCCGTGGATGCCCGTCGGTGCGTCGTCACCGTTCACCCCCCGACGTCCAGCCCCGGACGATCGACAGGAACGTGCGTCCGATCTCCGCGCTGTCCCGGAAGCCCCCGAAGCGCTCGGCCCCCGGGCCGCTGGCGAAGAGGGGCACCACGTTGCCCGTGTGCCCGGTGGTGGCGTATTGCAGCCGGAATTCCTCTCCCTGACGCACGAGGGAGATCCCGCCCGTCTCGTGGTCGCTGGTGACCACGACCAGGGTGCCCGGCGTGCGGCGGGCGAACTCCAGGGCGACCGCCACTGCCCTATCGAACTCCAGGATCGCCGCGGTCTGGCGCTCGGATGACGCGTTGTGGTGGCCGGCGTTGTCCGTGGTCTCGGTCTCGAAGAGGGCCACGAATCCGTCGTCGTCCCGCGCGAGGCGCGCCAGGGCCGCTCGCACCATCGCCGGCAGCGTGACCGGGCGCTCCTCTTCGTCGTCCATGTCTTCGGGGGCGAAGAGCCCCACCAGGGAACGGTCGCCGGGCCGGTAGGCGGCGAGCTGCTCCGGCGTGTGGACGCAGTCGGCCTCCGCGCACATCGGGCCCAGGAGATCGTCTCCGTCGACCCGCGCCCGGCCCTCGAAGTATCGTCGGCCGCCGCCGAGGAGCACGTCGAGCTCCGCCTCCGCGAACTGGCGTGCGATCATCTGGCGCCAGTAGCGGCTGGGCGACCTCGCGACAAGGGCCGCGGGGGTCGCGTCCACGACGCTGGTCGTAGTCACGATCCCCCGGGCCTTGCCCTCGGCTCGGGCGAGGGCGAACCAGCTGACCAGGCCATCGCAGCCCGGAGGCCACGGGGTCTCCAGGGTATCGCCGGTCGCCGGCATGGGACACGAGTCCCCGACTGCAACGGTCCGGTTCGTGGCCCTGTGGCCCGTGGCGTAGGCCGTGGCGCCGGCCGCGCTGTCGGTCACCTTGTGGCTGGCGCTCCGGGTGTCCACGAGGCCCCCGACCGGCATCCCGCTCACGGCCAGGTCTTCGTGAGCGTACGCGGCCAGGGTCCACGCTCCGGTTCCCGCCCCGTCGGCGATCATGAGAATGATGTTGCGCGCGGGCTCGTCGGTGCTCGGCGAGGCCGAAGGCGGTCCCGCCGGGGAACCGACCAGCACCGACGGGACAGCCGGGGGAATCACGGCCAGGAGGAGGCCGATCCGGAACCGGGTCAGGGCCATCGATCCACCTCGGAGGAGCTCCTCTCGTGGGGAAGACGTCTCGGACGCCGGAAAGCTCGCCGGCTTCGTGCCCCGCCGCAATCCAGGGACCGGCAGGCCTTCTCCTCGGGACCCTGGCCCTACCGCCGGACCACCACGTCGTCGAACCACGCTGTCGCTTCCGAGCCCGTATCGTCCGTGTCCACCATGAGGGCCAGGGCGGAGACCGGATCCGGCTCCTGACCGAACGCTCTCCGGTAGTCCGCCATCACCTTCCGCTCCTCCGAGATCCACTGCCCCGCCCGATCGTCTCCGGTGCGGAGGACGACGGTGGCGACGTTCTTCACGTACGGGTTACGGTACACCGTGCCGCGGGGCTCCGAGGACGCCCAGACGTAGGAGAGAGCCGCCTCCGCCGAGGCGAAGCCTCCCGAGCCGAAGATCACGAAAACCCGTGCGGCGTAGTCGTCCCCTCCCCGCTCGCGTTCGTCGTGGTCGCCCTCCACGGTGCCGGCCACCTTCCAGCGCCACGAGACGCGCACTGCGTCGTCGCCGCCGGGGGGTAATGTGCGGGTCAGGGCGGAAGCGGAGCGCTGGCTGGAGGCCATGAGGACGGGGTTCCCGTCGTCGGCGAACACCCCGTACTCCGTGCGTCTCGAGTCCAGACGCTCTTCCGTCCATCGATCCTCCCAACCGGCGCTGAAGTCCTCGGCAAGGACCGCGCTCGAGTCCCGAACCTGGACGACCGGGGGATCTCCACTTCGATCCTCCGGGCTCCCGGGCATCCCGGCCGCGAGTACGAAGACGACGGCCGGGGGGATCAGGCTCTTCATGACGGGACCCTGGGGGCCCCGGGGTCGGGGGTCGACACGGGGTCTCCCGGGCGGTGCGGGAGAGTGCTCGCGGTCAAGATTACCTCCTGGACTCGAAAGAACGATCGGGAAGGCCGAGTCCCCCCGTCCTCCCGGCGTCGGGTATGTCGCACGAGGCGTGCCACCGGCGCAAGACGACGTGAATTCCCCAGAAACGCCTCGATGAGCAGGTTGGGCGAGAGGTTGGCTCCTCTGTCAGGGGCGTTCCATGGAACGGCCGTGCAACGCCACGCGATGTTTCGAGCGACGCCCGCCGGCGCCGGCCCGAGTGGGGAGCCCGGTCGCCGGTATCCCGTCGTTCTTACCGGACTCGCTAGCGTCCGGAACCGGCAGCCCCTCGACCCACTTGCTCAAGCGCGGTGACGCGGCACAGTCTTAGCTGGGAGAGTCGTCGGGCCGGTGCAGATGCGCGCTTCGGCGAGGAGAGGTCATGGACGAACAACCCTCCGGGTTTCAGGCCTTCCTGGGGATGCTCAAGCGGCGTCGGGTGGTCCGCGTCGCGATCGTCTACGGCGTGGTGGCGTACGCCGTGCTCGAGGCCGCCGATCTCCTCATTCCCGCGCTGGGGCTCCCGGGCTGGCTGCTGAGCGCCCTGGTCATCACGGCGATCGTCGGATTTCCGATCGCTCTGACGTTGTCCTGGCTCTTCGACATCACCCCGCAGGGGATCGTCAGGGCGGGGGCCGATCGAGCGGACGCCGAGTCGTCGGGGGCGTGGCTGAGCACCGGCTCGATCGCGATCATCGCGGGAGCGGTCATCGCGATCGCGGTAGGATGGTGGCTGTCGGACGGCACCCGAACGACGACGGAGGAAGAGGGCCCGGAACCCATACGATCGGTCGCGGTGCTCCCCTTCGCCAACGAGAGCGAGAGCCCGGACGAAGATTATTTCGCCGAAGGCTTGAGCGAAGAGCTCCGGGCGCTCCTCTCCCGACTCGGTGGGCTCGATGTGGCGGCCGCCGCATCGTCCCGGCGGTTCGCCGCCACCGAGGACGACCTCGTGGCCATCGCGGAAGGACTCGGGGTCGGCGCGGTCCTGAGGGGGGTCGTCGACAAGGGTCCGGACCGGGTGAGGGTGTCTGCCGAGCTCCTCTCCCCGAGCAGCGAGGGAGGCACGCGCCTCTGGAGTGGCGAGTACGAACGGGTGATCGACGACATCTTCGAGGTGGAGTCGGAGATCGCCGGCTCGATCGTCGAGGCTCTGGAAGTGCGGCTCCCCCAGGGTAAGGCGAGCCCCATGGACGAGATCGTCGCCACCAACGCCATGGCGTACGACAAGTACCTCTGGGGTCTCTTCAACCAAAACCGTAGGACCGTGGCCGGCGCCCGCGACGCCGTGGACAACTTCCGCATGTCGCTCGGCTTCGACTCCGCGTACGCGCCGGCCTGGATGGGACTCGCGGAATCGCTGGCCCAGACCGTCGAGCTCTCGGCAGCCGAAGACCCGGAAGCGGCGGTGGAGAGAGGCCTGGCGGCGGCGGACTCCGCCGTCAGCCTCCGTCCCCGATCCGCAGGGGCGCACGCCGCGCGCGCCTTCTTCCTTCAACAGTCCTGGGAGTGGGACGCTGCGGAAGCCGCATTGGAGCGCGCTCTACAGGAGGATCCAGAGTATTCCCGCGCACGGCTGAGGTACGCGGAGCTGTTGATCGCGACCGGCAGGCCGCAGAGGGCCGTCGCGGAAGCGCGCGCCGCGGTACGCATCGATCCGCTGTCTCCGACCGCGAGAAGAACCGCGGCCAGGGTGTACAGCGCCGCCGGGCGTCTGGAGGACGCCATCGACGAGGCGCAGCAGGCGATTCAGATCGCTCCCGAGGAGGTGGACGCCTGGTACGAGATGGGGTTCACATTCCTGGAGGCGGAGCGGTTCGAGGACGCTCGCAACGTCTTCGAGCGAGTGGCGGAGCTGGCCTCGTCCGATTCCGGGATCGCTCGTGCGTTCGTGGACGGGGCGCAGTCCTACGCGATGACCGGAGAGCGGGCCGGGCTTCCCGACGGGCTGGAGCGGCTGGTCGGCGAAGATCCCCTGACCCTGGCGATCTGCGCCGCCGCCCTCGGACAGGTCGACGTCGCGGTCGCCCACCTCCGCGCTGCGATGGAGCGTCGATCACCCGGGCTCGGGGCCGTGCTGGCAACCCCGATGATCGGTCCCGTGGGGCAGGATCCCCGGGTTCGGACGCTGAGGGAGGAGATCGGGCTGGTCCGCTAGGATCTTCCACCGTGTACGTCGAAGAGGCCAGCCACGAGCCCTCGCGTCTCGGATGCGCCCCGGCCGGATCCGAGCGCTCCCCGCTCAACCTCCCGGCGTGGTCGGCGCGGGCCACCTCTCCAGGAGGACGACCGCCAGCACCCCCGCCAGCGCGATCGCCATGGACACCGCCGGATCGATCCCGGCCAGCGCGACCAGGGCGGCGCCGGTGCCGAGGGTGACGAGCAGTCGGAGGACCAGGAGCCCGCCCGCGGCCCGCCAGACCGAGAGCCCGGTGAAGCCCAGGAACAAGACGAGCCCGGCGGCCAGGGCGAGGCGACCCTGGGGAGGGAGGGGGTCGCCGGGATGGGCCATGGCCTCCTCCACGGCGATGGCGTAGGCGATGACGCCGAGGATCATGGGAAAGTGGAAGAGGCTGAAGGCGTCCCTCGCCAGGGGCCCCTTCCGGGTCGGCTCGGCGTGGCAGAGGGCGCGCTCCAGGGCGGGTCGGGCCCCCGGGAAGTAGCTCCACCAGAGGGCGCAGCTCGTGGCCACGGCCGCCACGGCCACGGCGGCGAGCTCGAAGCTCCAAACGGCGTCCGAGGGGCCGGCGGCGGCCACGATGAGGGTCTCTCCCAGGGCGATGATGACGAAGAGGCCGTGGCGCTCCGCGAAGTGCTCCGGATGGAGATGCCACTCGCCGGCCTGGCCGGCCACCCCGGCCGCCACGAGGTCGAGGACGATGGCGAGCCCCCAGAGCCAGTACTGGGTCTCGCCGCCGGCGACCCCGCCGGCGAGCACCGCGGCCAGCCCTCCCACCGAGACCAGGGCCCAGGTGCGCACCGTGGAGTGGTGCTCCGGGCCCCGGGCCCGCGCCACCCCGACCTGGAGGCCGAGCCCGACGATCCGGACGAGCACGTAGGGGACGGCGAACCAGAGGGCCCTGGCCGAGAAGGCCTCGGGAAGGGTCACCGCCATGAGGAAGGCCACCCCGGTGGCCACCAGGGTCAGGAGCCCCACGGCCGGGTGCTCCGTGTCGGCGGAGTTGAGGGTCCAGGTGAACTGGGTCCAGCCCCACCAGACGAGCCAGAAGACCAGGACCCCCTGCGCCACCGTTCCCCACGTCAGGTCGTGGCCCACCAGGCCCACCACCTGGGTCACGCTGAAGACGAAGACCAGGTCGAAGAAGAGCTCGACGAAGGTGGCGGACTGGTCTTCGGGGGAGACGAGGGCCGGCGTCGGGGTGTCCATGACCCCTGGAGATTAGGGTCCCCGGGGATCACGGGAAATGGCTCGGCGCGCGGACCCCGCCTCCCCGCTCTCTCAGTTCGTGCTCGGCGCCCCGAAGAAGATCGGCGCCCCGGACTCCGTGGGCACCAGGACCAGATTGCTGTTCCCGTTCCCCACGCTCTCCATGGCCTCCATCGCCCGCCAGTAGAGATAGCGCTCACCCTTCTGGCCCTGGAGGCTCTCGGCGATGATGTCCTGGGCGTCCCGGATCCCCTTGGCCTCTTCCCGCTTCTGGTTGGCCTGCTCCATGACCACCTGGGTCTGGTAGAGCTGCTCCTGGACCTCCTGCTCCTTGGCGAGCTTGCTCTCGATCGCCTGCTTCAGCGTCGGCGGCGGATCCACGTCCCGGACGAAGAAGTCGGTCACGGCGATGCAGCGGTCCGCCAGCTCGTCGTTCATGAGGGCCTTGATCCGGTCGCTGATCCCCTGACGGCCCTCGCTCAGCAGGTCGGCGGCGACCAGCTCCGCCACGGCGTCCCTCGAGGACTCCCGATAGGTCTTGTGGACCATGGTGGAGACCGCCTCGTTATCGCCGACGCTGAGGAAGAGCTCCTTGGCGCAGGCGCCGTCGGCGATCTTCCACATGTGGGCGACCTCGAGGGAGACCTGGAGCTGGTCGCCGGTGAGGACGTTGATCACCTCGGCGTCCCGGTCCATGGGATACTGCATCTCCCGGAGGCTGTACTTGTAGAGGCTCTTGCCCACGACGCTGCGGAGGCCCTGCCGGTACACCTCGTCATGCACGGCGCCCGTGAACCTCGTCCGTCCCACGGCGACCTCGTAGCTCTCCACCGTGGTGCATCCTACGAGCAAGAGAGCCACCAGCGGCAACATGCGCTTCATCGCTCTTCCTCCGGTCGTCTCGGCGTGCGTTCGAATTCACTCGGCGGTGCCCAGTCCACGGCCCGGCAGGGCCGAGGTCGGCGCAAGGCGCCCGCCACTGCCCATTACGAAGATGCAGGGGGTCATCATCAACACGACATGATCCTCTTCATCGCCATCGTTGGAGCACCGGGGTGGGCGGGCCTATCTTGGAGAGAGGCCGGAAACCTTACTGCGACACCGGAGAGCCGATACGATGCGCCGATTTCTCGTCCGAACCGCCCTGGCGACCGTCGTGGTCTTCGGGGCGATGGCGTGCGAGGGCCCGGAGGGTCCCGTCGGCCCCCAGGGACCGGAGGGACCCGAGGGACCGGCGGGGCCGGGCACCCGGCTCACCTTCCAGGGGCAGCTGGACAGCTTCGGGGACGCCACGGTGAATCTGCCCCAGGAGGCGGGCACCCTGGACGATCCGCCTTCTGTCAGCTGCTTCGTGTCGGACGTCGCGGAGGGCCTGTATATCTCCATCGCGTCGGTCGACGGCGCCGACCCCGCCTGCGGATTCAACGACACCGCGTCGGGCAATCTGGCGGCGATCATCGTGGGGGCTCCAGCGGACTGGTTCTACCGGATCGTGGTGATCTACTGACCGGTCGAACGCTCGACCCCGGCCCGGGCCTCGTCGAGCCACCGTCCGACCACCACTTCGTCGCCGGCCTCCCACATCCTGGCGGCCGCCCGGTAGTTGAGGGCGGCCTCCGCCGTCTCGCCCGCGGCCTCCTGCAGCTTCGCCAACTCCAGCCACGACCGGGCCGTGTAGAAGCCCATCCAGGTGTGGGGCGGACAGAGGGAGCGGTAGAGAGCCCGGGCCCGGCCGGTCGCGCCCCGGTCCCGGAGCACCTGGGCCCGATGGAAGCGTATCGCAGGCTCGGGATGGTGCTCGAGGGAGGTGGAGCCGTGGACGCTCCAGCGCTCGTGCGCCCGAAGTGACCACCGGTCCGCGGCCTCCGCATCGCCGCGGCGGACCGCCAGCCTCGCCTCGAGGTCGGAGGCCAGCGCGGAAGGCCATTCGGGCACCGTGGTGGTCTCGCCGGGGGGGAGCTCCGCCACGGCGTCCCGCCAGCGCCGTGCCAGGACGGTGTCGCCGAAGGCGGCGTGATAGGCACCCACCGCCCAGGCGGTCCTCCACACGTCCCGGGTCTCCAGGTGGGCCTCCAGGGAATCCAGGGGGGTACGGGCCGGCAGGGCCCGCGCCGAGCGGGCCGCCGCCTCCCGGTCTCCCACTCCGGCCAGGGCGGCGGCCACATGGAAGACGGCGAGGGGCGTGCGGAGGGTCTCCAGCTCACCCGCCTCCAGGAGGGAGTCAACGGCCGCCAGCCGGCCCCGGGCGAACCAGAGCTGGGCGCGACCTCCCCGGGCCAGACGACGGTGATAGGTGGGCATGGAGTCGGCGCTCAGCGCGTCGAGGAAGCCCTCCGCCAGGCCCGGCCGCACCGTGCGAAGATCCCGGAGCACGGCGGTGACCACCCCCACCTCCTCACCGGCCCAGCGCCGGAGCAGGGGATCGACGCCCGACTCCCGAGCCGTGAGGATCTGGTGAGCCGCCCTCGTGCCCCGGGCGTGGGCAGTCAGGGAGTCCTCCTGTCCGAGCCGCTCCACCCAGGCGCCGGCCGCCCCGAGCTCGTCGCGCCACCAGGCCAATCGGGCCAGGGTGGCCAAGGCCTCGGTGTTGGCGGAATCGGCTCGCAGCACACGCCGATGCGCTCGCTCGACGTCCCCGGCGTCCGCTTCGATCTGCCATCCGAGGGTCAGGTAGGTGAAGGCGAGCCCCTCCAGGGCGTCCACGTCCAGGGAGTCGATGGCGAGGATGCGCTCGAAGAGAAAGGCCGCCCGCCGGCCGTCGGTTGCGTCCAGGGCCCGGTGAGCGTCGATCCGCATCCGGTTCCGGGGCGTGAGCCGCCCGGCGTGCCGCGCGGCTCGCTCGATCATGGGGCGTAGCCCGGTCAGAGGGCGCCCCCGGGCGGAGAGGATCCGGGCCTGGATCAGGAAGCGCTCCAGGTGGGCCAGGGCGAAGGTCGAATCGAGGGCCACCGCTCGCTCCACGGCCTGGCGGGCGGCGTCGATGCGGCCCTGGCGCAGGGCGCCCTTGGCTTCCAGATAGGCCTTCAGGGCCTCGGCGCTCTGGGTGGCGGAGCGGTCGATCTCGGGGACGGTCGGCAGCTGCTCCCTCTGCCACACCGCGGACACCACCTGGACGGCGAGGCGCTCCAGGGCCGGTCCCAGGCTATCCTCGTGAGCGGAGATGCGCAGGGGCACGGCGCTTCCGGCGGCGTGGGCGCGGTGCACCCGGGCGCTGATCTCGAGCCGGGAACCCGACTGGAGAATGTCGCCGGTCACGAAGCGGGCCGCCGCGGCCCGCCGGCTCAGCTCCCCGGCCTCTTCCGGCGCCGGCGGCATGGGCGCGCCGTCGGCGTCGGCCTCCAGAGATTCCCAGACACCGGAAGGGTCCACGACCCTGAGGCCGGGCGTTCCGTCCAGGGTGATCGAGAGCAGGTCGGCCAGCCCGGGCCCGAGGTCGCGGGGACCCTCACCGGCGCTGCCGAAGGGAAAGACCAGGACGGTGATGCGGGGATCCTCGACGGGGCGATCGTGGGCCGAGGCCCAGGAGCTCCAGAGGAAGAAGAAGAGGAAGAAGAAGAGTGCGCCGGAGCCGACGGTCGCCAGGAGCGCGGTCCGGCGGCTCACCGCGCTGATCGCCCGGATCAGGGGAGCCTCGAGGACGTCGGGCACCCCCTGGATGTCCTCGTCGGGATCGCGACGACCGCTCCGGAGCTCGAGAAGTGTGAGCCGGAGCCAGCGGCCCAGAAGGAGCGTCGGGATCGCCCCCGCCGCGAGGAGCCCGATCACCACGCGGAGAAGGGTGTCGGGCAGCACAAAGGCGAAGACGACGAGGTCGGCCACGTCGTAGACGAGCCACGCGCCTCCCAGGTACGCCGCGCCGACCTGGAATTCCGGGTGCCCGCGCAGTGCGTCGAGGAGGGACGAGGCGGGGTCCATCTGTGGGGAAGCGTGGCTGGGTGCCGTCATCCGAGCGCTCCGCGTGGGTGACGCCGCCTCGCCTCCGCCGCGGCCGCTTCGGCCGCCGCGGGCTGAGATCACCAGCATCTTGTCCCCGTGCGGGCGCTTCAGCAAGCATCCGGCCCCACCTCCGGCCGGACACGAGAGAAGGGAGAGGGCCCGTGCGGAGCGGCCCTCTCCCCTCGATCGAATCTCCCGCGGGCCCCGTCCGGACGATCACGGAGCTTCGGGCGCGCTCAGGACGGCAGCAGCACCCCGTCCAGCACGTGGATCACGCCGTTGGAGGCCGGCACGTCCGTGAGGGTCACGCCGACGGTGCTGCCCGAGCCGTCGGTGATCGAGACCGACGAGCCGCTCAGGTTCACGGTGAAGGTGCTGCCCTCCACCGTGGTGACGAGCTGGCCGTCGGAGAGGTCACCGGAGCCCACCGTCGCGCCCACCACGTGATAGGTCAGGACGTCGACCAGGGCCTGGCCGGTGGGCACGCTGCTCAGCGCCCCGAAGGCGTCGTCGGTGGGCGCGAAGACCGTGAAGCCGGCGCCCCCGTTGTCGCTCCGCAGGGTCGCCTCCAGCCCCGCGTCCTGCACCAGCCCCACCAGCGTCGAGAAGCCGTTGAGGACGGCCACGTCCACGAGGTCGGTCTCGCTCGGCACCAGGACGGCGTCGATCACGTGCACCACGCCGTTCTCGCTGTCCAGGTCCGCCTCCACGACCGCCGCTCCGTTGACGGTCACCGATCCGCCGGAGACGCCGATCGCGAGCTCTTCACCCTGGAGGGTCGTGACGGTCTGGCCGTCCGAGAGGTCGCCCGCCATGAGGCTCGCCCCCGGGACCACGTGGTAGGTCAGCACCTTCTCGAGGAGGTCGGCGTTGCCGGGCTCGAGGAGGGAGGCCACCACGTCGGCGCCCAGGGCGTCGAACGCCGCGTTCCGGGGCGCGAAGATCGTGAAGGGTCCCTCTCCCTCCAGGGCCCCGACCAGGCCGGCCGACTCCAGCGCCGCGGTCAGGGTGCCCAGGGAGGACGAGCCCGACACGACGGCTGCGACGCTCGAGGGGATCTCGGGAGCGGTGGCGTCGTCGTCGTCACAGGCCGCGAGGCCGAAGACGAGGAGACCCGCCAGAGCGAAGCGCAGCAGGCCTACGGAAGCGCGGTTGGTCCGCGTGAACGTTTGCATCGTTCTTTTTCTCCTTACGAGGATGGAGGCGCCTGGGCCGGAGCTCCGGCCGGGCCGCGATCGTGAAGGGCCCCATCGCCCTTCGCAGAAGAGTATGGCTCCGCGTTCCGAAATTGTCAAGCTTTTGTCGAAGTGAGTTCTAGACATGGGATACACAAGAGGCGCGGCGGTGGAGAACAACCCCTGCCTGGCGCGGAATCCCGGGAGCTCGGGCCGGGGGGGAGCCACCGGATCGTCCCGCCGCCGGGCGCCGCCCGGGTGACGGCGCGGGCCGGCGAGGACCTGTGGAGCTCTTGTCCAGCGCTGAGGGGGGGGCGGAAGCCGAGGCCTCCGGTGGGATCCCCCGCCCCGGTGCCAGCGGGACCCGGGAGGGCGGCTCCTACGCCCCCGGCGCCGTGAGGAGGGCCAGGGCCTTCCGGCGGGTGTCCCGCTCCATTGCCGAGCGGGGCTCGTGCTCGAGGACGTGTCCGAGCTCCTCCACCGCCAGGGCCGGACGCCCGGTGTCGATGTAGAGCTGAGCCAGCTCGTAGTGGTGGTCGGTGACGCCGGGCATCGTCCGCTCGGCCCACGCCAGGTGCTCTTCGGCGCTCTTCCAGGAGGCCTCCGAGAGGATGTCGCCGTCCAGGATCTTCGTGGCCACGAAGCGCTTGAAGCCGCCCATCCGCATCACCGCGGCCTGGAGCCTGCCCATGGCGTGGCGGGCCCGGGCGTGCTCGGGGTCGGAGGCCAGGACGCGCTCCAGCTCCTCGTAGACGGCCGACGCCACCCGAAGCTGGTCCCGGCCGCTCTCCCGGTCCGCCCGTATGCCGAGGACGGCGGCCAGGGCGAAGCGGGCCTCGAGATCGGCGGAATCGGCTTCGACGAGCCGCCGGGCCTCGGATTCGGCTTCGAGGAGGAGGCAGAGCTCCATGGCGTCGTCGCCGACGTCGAGGGCGGCCTCGGCCATGCGCCACACCGTCTCGGGCACGTCGGAGCCCGACCAGGCGGGGGGCGTGCGCACCCCGAGGGGAAGGGTCCGTACCGAGTCGGCGGCCGCCCTGCAGCCCTCGGCTGCGGGGGCCTCGACCGGCGCGGTGAAGGCTTCCGGACTCCCGACGACGGGCACGCTCAGCGCCACGCTCAGGATCCACACGGCAACGGCGTTCATGATCTCGTCTCCTCCAGAGGGGAACGGGGTGGGGGGCGACGGGGCCACGGCGAACGTGGCGCAAACGGGCGAGGGATCACGGGAGCGCCACGGCGGAGGCCAGGACCGCGCCGAGCCGCACCGAGGCGTGGCCCAGGCGGGTCCGGATCGACGTCCGGGGCTCCCGGGGCGTCGCCATGGCCAGATCGGGGAGCCAGACCCGCCTCAGGAAGGCGTCCACCAGCCCGGGATCCCGGGTCAGGACCACGACCTCCTCGAGGATGTGGTAGCTGAGGAAGTCGAAGTTGCACGAGCCGGCGATCAGGAGCTCCCGGTCGACGAGCATCGCCTTGAGGTGGTTCATCCTCCCCGGATAGCGGGCGATCTCGAAGCGATGCCTGCGGGCGGCCTCCAGGATGAAGCGGGCGAGGTTCGGGTTGGTGTTGCGGGCCGGGGTCAGGACCTGCACCCGCACGCCCCTGCGGCTGGCCGCGGCCAGACGATCGCTGAAGGGCGGCGACAGATAAGCGCTCACGACCTCGATCTCACGGCGAGCGCCGTCGATCGCGTCGAGCACCGGCCGGAGACGCTCCGGGTTTCCCCGGCCGTTCAGCGAGATCACGCGGATCCCGCCCACCTCCTCGTCGAAGGACCGGGGCCGCCCTTCCCAGGTGCTCTCGAAGTCCCCGGCCAGGAGCCGTCCCAGGGCCGGATCCTCGACCCGGATCATCATGTCGTGCCACGCGTAGTTGTGGTCGCAGAAGTTGATCCCGCCGACGTAGACCACCCGGTCGTCGAAGAGGGCGAGCTTCTTGTGGTTCCGCCGAAAGAGGCGGGTCGGCCACGGCCCCAGCGGGTTGGAGAAGCGGACCCCGACCCCGTGCTCCCGGAGCCTCCGGGTCCAGCCCCGGGTCCGCCCCACCTCGCGACGGAGGGAAGGGTCGGCCCAGGCCGGCCCCGGGATCAGGCGGCAGCTGTGCCAGAGGCGGGAGAAGCTGTCGATCAGCAGGCGCCGGTCGGCCGCCGGTGAGGCCTTCAGATGGCGGGCCAGGAGCGAGCCCGTCCGGTCGCCCTCGAAGGAGAAGGTCTGGATCCAGGCCTTCCTCCGGGCGCGGCCCAGATCCTCCTCCAGCCGGGCCTGCAGCTCGTTCGAATCCACCAGGAGCTCGGCGCGCATCGTCTCATCCTCCCACGGCGATGGAGCCGGCACGGGCGAGCCCGGCGAGGACGACGTAGCGGGCGGTACGTCCGGCGGTGCCGGTGACGGCGAAGGTGACGAGGCCGACGCCCAGGGCCCCGCACGCCAGGCTCACGAGGAAGAAGGGCGGCAGACCTACGCCGGCGCTCATCAGGACCAGGGATCCCGCGGCCCGGCCGCGGGAGGCCACCGCCCCCTGGGCCCGCTCCAGGACGGAGCGAGCCCGGGCGGGCAGGTACTCGGGCGCCCAGCGGGCCAGGGCGTAGTAGCTCGTCTTGGCGATCATCTGGCCCGACGAGGCGGCGATCACGATCGCGGCGGTGTCGGCGGGATCGGCCACCACCGCCCCGACCACCAGGAACTCGGAGCAGACGGCCGGGAAGAATCCGCCCGCCAGGGCCGCCACGAAGACGCCGGCTACGATCTCCCAGTTCACGAGTTCCTCCCGTCGAGCGAGTTCGGTTCGCGTCGGGGGCCGGCCGGGAGCGTCGGCTCCGGTCGGCCGTGACGCGCATCGAAAGAATGGCCTTCGGGAGGAGGCGTTCGAATACGACCCGGGGCGTAGGAGGAACGCGGGTTCTACGTAGGCTGGAATCGGCCCGCCCCGGAGCGAGGGTGAGCCCCGAAAAGGGGATACGCCGCGCCGTCAGGGGCGGACGGGAGGGTGCCGCGGGGGAGTGCTACGCGGGTCGGAAGGGGGTCCTACGTCGGACGGCGCACGGGGGCCCGGGGGCCCCTCGGCCGCTCAGGAGAGGTCGTCCTCCTCCTCCTGCTCGGCGCTCCGGACGCCGGGACGGATCCAGCCGAAGAGGGGACGGTGGTCGGAGCCGTAGCCGGACTCCAGGACGCGGTAGCCGGGACGCCACTCGGGAGGGACCCGGAAGAAGAGGTGATCCACGACCGGGTCGAAGAAGAGGGGCGTGTGCATGGTGCCCGGCTCGGGCGGATCCTCGGGAAGGGGAAAGTGGGCCCGCATGATCTCCACGGCCGACTCCCGGGCGCCCCCGAACCAGGTGTTCAGGTCCCCGCCCACCACGACCGGGCCCTGGCCGTCCATGGCGCCGGTGACCAGCTCCGCGTGGCGGGCCCGCCCCTCCCCGAAGCTCCAGAGGATGCGACCGAAGCGGGCCCGGTGGTCGAGATGCACGCTCACCACGCGGACGCTCCAGGGCGCCCCGTCGCTCCCGTCTCCCCGGACCACCGCGCTCACCGCCACCCGGCGCTGGGCCTGGAGGGGGAGCTCGATCGCCTGGAGGCCTTCCAGGGGGAGCGTGGAGAGGATCGCGTTGCCCCGGTCCTCGGCGGGCCCGGGGTCGTCGGGGCGGCCGTTCCCCATGGAGGGGACGTAGAAGAGGTGGAGGCCGTGGCGCCGAGCCGCGGTGGCGATCTCCTCCCTGGCCCTCGCCGGCGCCGGCCGGCCGATCCGGTCGGCGGTCACCACCGGTCCCGGGAGGGGGGCGGGCGATGCGTGGAGGCTGCGGTAGACCTCCTGGAGGAGGAGGACGAAGTCGGGGACTCGACGACCGGTGAGGTGGCCGGACCTCACGTCGTCCACGAGCCGGTCCAGGTCGCCGGCGCCCACGCCCGAGTTCCAGGAGACGATCGCGACCTCGTCCCGGGACGGGCTCGCGGCCCCGCCCGGTGCGGGTCGGTGGACCAGGGGGGGACCCACGCCGCTGCACCAGGGGTCGAGCTCCGCCCGGGCCCCGGGGTCGTCGGGGCGGAGCCAACGGATCGGGGGCGCGCTCACGTCACCGCTCCGCTCTTCACCGTCGGCCCGACGGCAGGGGGCGGCCTTCGCTCTCGCTGGATCCGGGCCCTCGGCGAGCCGGACCGCCACACCCCCGCAGCCCGCCAGAAGCACGAGGACGGCCAGGGCGCGCGGGAGCGGGCCCGGTCGGGCAACTTCGCCGGACGGCCCGTCTCGGGACGAGGGCATGGGCTCGTGTCGGTCCCTCCCGGGAGCCTATCGTCTCTGGGATGCATCGCCTGATACGCCGGAGGAACCGTCCGCGATCCGAACCGCCCCGCGGGCGGGCTCGATCGCTCCGCCGCGACGTCGGGCCCAGACCTGGGTGAACTCGGCGCCGAAGAAGTAGACCTGGGCCGAATAGTAGAACCAGACCAGGAGTCCGAGGAGGGATCCCGCCGCACCGTAGGCCGAGCCGAGCCGGAAGTGGCGCAGATAGAGGCCCAGCAGCGCGTTCCCGGCGAGGAAGAGGAGCGCCGATACCGCGGCCCCCACCCACACGTCGCGCCAGGAGATCCGGACGTCGGGCAGTACCCGAAAGAAAGCGGCGAAGAGGAGGGCGACGACGACGAAGGAGAACGCCAGGTTCCCGGGGACGATGAAGAGGCGGGCGCCGGGGAGGAAGCGGCGCAGATAGGGCAGGAGGGCGGTGACCAGCGTCGAGGCGGTCATCGCCACCACGAGGACCGCGCCCATGACCACGACGACGACGAAGGCCAGGAGGCGGGCGCGGAGGAATGTCGCGACGCCGCCTCCGGGCCACTCCACGCCCCAGATGTCGTTCATGGCGTGCTGGAGCTGGGCGAAGACCCCCGTGGCCACGACCAGGAGCACGAGGCCGCTTCCCAGGCCCAGGGCGGCGGCGTCGTCGGGGCTGTTCTCCAGGACCGTCCGGGTCACCGCGAACCCCTCCGCGCCGAAGACCCGGGCCGACCATCCCAGGAGGGCCGAGCGGGCCGCGGCGTCGCCGTGGACCCTACCGAGGGCGAGGAGGAGGATCAGGACCAGGGGCGGGATGGAGAGGGTGGCGTAGTAGGCCAGGGCGGCGCCCCACTGCATGGCCCCGTCGTCCCTCCACGCCCGGAGCGTCTCCTCGAGGATCTCCCTCGCTTCCCGGAGTCGGGGGATCACGATCGCGGGTCCGTGGTGTATGGGGCCGTCGAGAGGGAGCCGTCCGGGGGATCGGACGCGAGCCTCTCCAGAATCCTACCCAAGGATACGCGATGACGATTTCCCGCGCCTTCGGGATCGGCCTCCTCTCCGCCCTCGTGCCCCTGGCCTGGAGCCGGGGCGGCGGTCCCTTCCCGTCGGATCCCGGGACGGGGGGCGCTACGGCCCGTGGCCCGGCCGGGGCGCAGGAGCGGTCGTTCGGATCGGCCGTTCCCTGCGCCGTGCCCCTGCGGTGGCGGATCGGCGACGTGGATTCCCGCTTCGAGCTGGACGAGCGCGCCGCGGAGGCCGCCATGCGCGAAGCCGCCGGCCTCTGGGAGCGCGCCACGGGACGGGAGCTCTTCTCCCACGCTCCGGGGAGCGGGTTCCCGGTCCGATTCGAGTTCGACGACCGGCAGGCTCTCCTCCAGGTGCGGCGTCGTCTCGAGGAGGAGCTTCAGTCCGACGGAGAGAGCCTCGAGTCTCGCCGGGGGGAGCTCGCCGCGCTGGGAGAGCGCTTCCAGGCCGCCCGGGCGGAATACCAGGAGCGCCTGGCCGCGTTCGAGAGACGCCTGGAGGCGCTCAACGGGGAGATCCGGCGCTGGAACGAGCGGGGAGGCGCTCCGGACAGCGTCCGAGCGCCGCTCCGTGAGCGCGCCGCCGGGTTCGAGGAGGAGGGGCGGGCGCTGGAGCGGCACCGCAGGGAGCTCCAGGGGGTCCAGGAGTGGTTGGCGGCCGCGACCGAGGACCTCAACGAGGAGATCCGTGGGAGGAATCGGCGTGCCGAGGCGTTGCAACGGGCCTCTGCGGTGACCGCGATGGAAGCGGGGCGTTACGGAGAGACGGTGACGACACAGGACGGTGAGGTCGTCGCCGTCCGGCGGGAGATCCGGGTCTTCCGCTTCGACGGACGCGAGGATCTGGTCACGCTCCTCGCTCACGAGCTCGGCCACGCGCTGGGGCTCGGCCACTCCGGGGTGCCGGGATCGGTGATGCACGAGATCACACCGGGCAGGCCCGAGTCTCCGCGGACGCCCGAGCTGCACCCCCGGGATGTGGAGATGCTACGGGAGCGGTGCCCGGGGCTCTGACGCGGCCGGCCCCGTCGAGTCGCCGTCCGATCACGCCGAAGAGGGCCGCGCGACGGGCCGCTCATTCCGACTCGAAGAGGCGGGGGTTGGCCTCGATGAAGCTCTCGATCCAATCCTCGAGGAAGGAGTCGGTGTCCCGGGTCATCCAGGCGTAGCCCAGGAGCGCCACCGCCAGGGCGCCCACGCTGTCCACGATGATGTCCCACATCGTGTCCACGAGCCCGCTCTTCTGCATGTTCGTCCCGAAGAACGAATCCATGGCGAACTCGAAGATCTCCCACAGGGCGCCCACCGCCACCGAGAAAGCGAAGGCGAAGAGGGCGACGAAGCCCGGCTTCATCGAGAGGTCGATCCGCTCGTCCTGGTTCAGCACGTAGACCAGGAGGAATCCCAGCACCCCCAGGAGGAAGCCGGAGGAGGTGTGGAGGACCTTGTCCCACCAGGCGTAGCGGACGTAGTAGCCCTGGATCTCGCCGAGGAAGAGGGTGGCGAAGATGAAGACGATCGCCACCAGCTCGAACTCCGGGGGGATGAAGATCTCGAAGCGGCGCCCCACGAAGGCGGGCCAGAAGGTCAGCAGGAGGATCACGCCCACCAGGAAGGCGTTCATCCAGACCCGGTTCCAGATCGAGAGCGCGAGCCCGACGAAGAGCACCCCCTGGAGGAAGAGGGTGATCCGCCGGTGGATCTTCGCCCGTCGGGGACGGGAGTCCGGGGACGTCATGGCTCGCCTCCCTTCTCGGCGGTGCGCATTCGGCCGACCAGCGCAAGAATACGCTTCCCGCGCCCTCCGGATCCATGAGCGCCGCGGGTCCGGATCCCGGGGGCGGGGGGGGGCGATCGGCCGGGGACGCATCCCGATTGCCAAGCCCGCACCCCGGATATAACGTCGAGTCCCCCCTCGCGATCCAGTTCCCGCTACAGGAGACCCGTGATGGACTTTCAGTACCCCGTCATCGTGATTCCCGGCATCACCGCCTCGGTCCTGCGGGACGAGTATCCTCCGGACCCCGAGCCCGTGTGGAGGACGGTGGAGAAGGACTACGAGCGGATCGCCCTCCACCCGGACGAGGCGAACGAGGAGGAGAGCGAGGAGCCCCGGGTGCGCTACGAGCGAGCCGAGCCGGCCCGGGTGCGGGTGGACCGGGTCTTCAGCATCCCCTACGACGAGCTGATCCGGGAGCTGCGCCACGACCTCACCCGGCGGGCCGACGAGCCGACGCCCGTCTACCCCTTCGCCTACGACTGGCGCCAGCCCCTCAAGCCGATCGAGGAGCAGCTCGCCGACTTCATCGAGGAGATCGTGGAGCGAACCAAGCTCACCCGCCACTATCACGCGGCCGGCTACTGGGACGACCCCCGGGTCGACCTGGTGGGCCACTCCATGGGCGGGCTGGTGATCTCCGGCTATCTCGAGGCCCACGGGGGCGACCGGGTGCGGAAGGTGGCCACCCTGGCCACTCCGTTCCAGGGCTCCTTCGAGGCGGTGATCAAGGTGGCGGTGGGCACGGCGAACCTCGGGACCCAGAGCTCGGCCTCCCGGGAGCGGGAGACCGCCCGGGTCACCCCGGCGATCTATCACCTGGCGCCGTCGATGGACGGGGGCGTGGTGGCCGGGGACGGGCTCTCCGACGACCTCTACGACCCGGCGGCGTGGCAGCCCGGGGTGGTCCAGACGATCATGGAGTACATCCGCCTCTACGGCCTGGAGCACGAGGAGGCCGGGGCGGTGGAGGACGTGAAGAAGGAGAACTGGCGGGAGCGGGCCGAGGCCCTCTTCGCCCAGATGCTCTCCCAGGCCGGCGAGCACCGGAAGCGGGTGGACGGGCTGAAGCTCAAGAAGGCCGGGCTCGCCGAGGACGACTGGCTCTGCGTGGTGGGCGTGGGCGAGGAGACCCGGGTCTCCCTCGAGATCACCGCCGGCGACGAGGGCGAGCCCTTCTTCGACCTGAGCTCGAAGCACCGGAAGAACGGCTACCTCTCGCCCCGGGAGCGGCAAGAGCTGGAGGAGCGCGGCGAGGAGGTGCCCGACCTCTGGGAGACCGGCGACGGGACGGTCCCCTACTTCGGGGCCAAGCCCAAGTTCCTGCCCCTGGAAAAGCTGGTCTGCGTCTCCGAGGAGGAGTTCGGCTACTGGGAGATCCGGGACAAGGTCCTGAACGCCGGCGCGGGCTTCCACGGGATCCTCCCGAAGATGAACCTGGCCCACAAGCTGATCGTCGCCCACTTCGAGACGCCCAAGGGCGAGCCGGGGAAGGCCCATGACGGGCTCCGGGGCCGGCGCGCGCCGGATCTGGCCAAGAACGTGGAGTGGGAGCCGCCGATCGCCGGTCTGAAGGAGCGCAGCATCACCGAGGACTGAGGCGCGTGGCGCCGGAGGAGCCCAACCGGGCCATGGGCGGGATCGACGAGGTTGTGGACCGCCTGGACGGGGTCGTCGCCTGGGCCCGGGCCAACGAGAGCCGGGTGGGCTACTTCGCGGCCCTCTACCGCCGGGTCACCGTGGAGATCCGCAGCGGGATCCGGGAGGGGCGCTTCGACGACGGCCCCCGGATCGAGCGCCTCGACGTGCTCTTCGCCGCCCGCTACCTGGAGGCGTTCGAGCGCTGGCGGGACGGGGAGCCCACGACCCGGTCGTGGGCGGTGGCCTTCGACGCGGCGGAGTCGTGGTGGCCGATCGTCCTCCAGCACCTCCTCCTGGGGATCAACGCCCACATCAACCTGGACCTGGGCATCGCCGCGGTCCGCACCAGCCCCGGCGGGGCGCTACCCGCCCTCGAGGACGACTTCCTCCGGGTCAACCAGATCCTGAGCTCCCTGGTGGACGACGTGCAGGAGCGGCTCTCCGGGGTGTGGCCCCTGCTGCGGGTGCTGGACTGGGTGGGAGGGCGGACCGACGAGGCGACCGTCCACTTCAGCATCGCCCGGGCCCGGGACGAGGCGTGGGCGTTCGCCCATCGCCTGAACGGGCTGGAGGGCGCGGATCGGGAGCGGGAGATCGAGCGGGTGGACGGCAAGATCGCGGCCCTGGGCCGCCTGGTGCGCCGGCCCGGACTTCTCCTGGGCACCGCGGTGAAGATCGTGCGGCTGGGGGAGCTGCGCTCGGTGGAGGGGGTGATCGACCTCCTCTCGTAGGCCCGTCCCCGGGACCCGCAGGACGCGGACGACCGGCGGCGCAGGCCCGCGTCAGGTCGACTCCGGCCGGGCCCGCTCCCGCAGCGGGACCCGGAAGTAGCCGCCCAGGGCGGACAGGGTGAAGACCAGGGCCTCCCCGTACTCGGCCCCCAGCTCCAGCGGCAGCAGGTTCACCCCCACGGCGTAGGCCACGGCCACGATCATGCCGAACACGAGGCCCGCCCCGGCCTCCCGGATCCAGGAGTCGGCCTCCTCCTCCCCGCGCTTCCGGATCCGGTGTGCGGTGCCCCCGGCGATCCCGCCCAGGAGGGCGGCCAGGAGGAACCCCACGGGAAAGACGAAAGCGACGGAGGTGGAGGCCGAGCGGTATCCGGGGCTGTGCACGGTGATCTCCGCCCGGCCCAGGCCCGTGGAGCGGAGCTCGACGGTGAGGGTTCCGTCGGGGCCCAGATCGAGGCCGGAGGGCTCCGGGCGGCCCAGGGTGGACTCCACCGTCACCGGAACCCGCCCGCTGACGATCCGCTCGCTCCGCACCACGACGCGGGCGGCCTCGAGGCCGAGCCCCGGGACGGTGGCGGGGGCGGTGACGGTCAGGCTCGGGCGCGTGACCGGGAGGCTCAGGGGCACGGCGTCGGCCCAGAGGGAGCTGCGGACCCGAAGCTCCACCGAGTCCCGGCTCTCTCGGGAGCGGATGGTCACCGAGTCGAAGGGGAGGTTGGTGTGGCCGACCGCGATGCGGCCCGGCTCGACGCTGGCACCGGCCGCGTCCAGGAGGAAGTGGATCGAGTCTGGAAGGGGCTCGGCGCTGGCGGGCTGGAGGCTGTCCTGCACGCCCAGGAAGAGCGTCCCCCGGAATCCCTCCTCGGAGCCGGCGAAGGAGAGCCCGTCGCCGGCCACCTCGATCACCGGACGGAGGAAGGAGCGCCGCTCGCTCCCGGAGGCGCCGGCCGAGGTGGCCAGGACCCGGTAGGGCAGCACGTAGGTGTTTCGCCCCGTGTTCGTGGCCTGATCCGCCACGTTCCGCAGCGCCTCGGTCCCGATCCGGCTCGTGATGAAGCGGGCCGTGTCGGGCGCCTGGCCCGGGGCGGCCTGCCGGGTCATGCGGCTCAGGACGTCGGGGTCCACCTGGAAGACCCGGGCGCCGAGATTGCGGGACTGGAGGGTCTCGATGGCGCCGGGCTGGACCGCCTGGCCGACGCCGGGCTGGATCGCCTGGCCCGCGCTCGGCCGGAGGGCGGGGGTGAGGGCCGTGCTGTCCTGCCCGCCCGCGGTGGACGGGGACGTCAGGACGAGGGCGAGGACGGCGACGGACGTCGCCGGAACGCGACCGACGGCTGTCATCGGGGGCTCCCGGGGGTCGACCGGTGAAGTGAAGCGGTTCGTCGGCCCTCCGGGGGGGAGGGAGGGCCCTGCTGCCCTCTCCCGTACCCGCTCCGGAGCGTCCGGTTCGGGCACACGGCGGGGCGCTACGCCGCTCCCGCCCGCTCCTCGGCCACGAACTCGATCCGGTTGTGGGTCCCGTCGCAGAGAGGCTTGTTGCTCGAGCGTCCGCAGCGGCAGAGCCACGTGGCCTTCCCCTCCCGGACTTCGTACTCGTTCCCCTCGTCGTCCTGAAGGGTGATCGGGCCCTCCACCTTGTAGGGGCCGCTCTCGGTCACCGTGATCTTCACGTCGCTCACGCCCGTCCTCCCATGTCTATGTCGAAGCTGCGCTCTCGTCTCTTGTGGATCTTCACGAGGCAGCAACCCCGGCGGGGCGAGCGATGTTCCGATCGGGAAGGCGCCGGCCCGGGGGGCCCGGG
>JABAHQ010016384.1_pt1 | contig 28675 bp, 29 predicted proteins | sample 7062091 | NCBI WGS metagenome assembly JABAHQ01 (sample SAMN14534359, study PRJNA622989) | marine sediment metagenome | biome: marine biome [ENVO:00000428]; feature: marine pelagic biome [ENVO:01000023]; material: deep marine sediment [ENVO:00002113] | place: India: Gulf of Kutch | collected...
TAATTGCATGATTAAGCCCATCCGCTCGTTCTAATGCTGAGGAAGAATCTATAAGCTTTCCCAAAATATCAAGTGGATTGGTGAGCTCAAGTAATGTTTGGCAATCAACAACAGACATTCCTTTCTTGTAAGCTTCTTCAAAGTTAAATGGATTTCTAAAAATATGTTCACCTGAAAAAAATTAAATATTGGTTCCAGTGTTCCATTTTAGGTCAAATGCGCTTATCGTTTCTTTAATTAAGTCTGGCACAAGATCCTTGTCTAAACGAATGATAAAGGACTCTTTTCCACCTATGTCCTTTAGGCCGTGCCCCAAAATTAAAAGGAGGTTATTTGTGATAACAAATCTATCGTGCAATCCTGCGTTTTGCCNNTTTTGCCCGACCTTCCTAAACTCTACGTTTGGTCGTTCTCGTTTAAAATCCCTCAGGGCGCCCTGAAGTTTTCGACCCGTCTCATTGGTTTTTGAAGTTAGGAATTTAACCTTGGTCTTAGCTGGGATATGATCTAGCAGGTCTAATGTTCGGATGCCATAGTATGGATCGCATATCCTTACTGTTCCGACCATACTCTTAAAGATTTCCCCTATTTCAAGACGTGCTGTGCGCGGCTGATTTTGTTCGATTCGAACCACGGACATCTTTTCACCGCCAAGCACATTTTCAATTTCACGTTTGCCTTTTGTCATCAATTTATAGAACGTTTCATCCTTAATTTCTTTTTTAGAGGAAACATAGCCAGTCGCGCTGGCGAGGGCTCTACTAATGGATATTTTTTTTACCGCGACTCCGGCGGCCTCTAGGCACGCGACAATATGTTCTGAGGACAACCAATCAATGCCGCACTGCGTTTNNTCAGCCAAGGAATGCTTTGTTGCATGATCCAGCTTTTCAAATGTTTCTAAAAGACTTTTGGCCATAACTTGCCCTTTTATTTGACGTATTTCCAAACCTTATTTTCTTTAATTCTCCGAATCTTCTTTTGGCGGGTTAATCTTGTTAAAGGGTTGGAAATGCTGGTTTGAGCATAGATATGCCCCCCTTCTTCAAGTTTTTTCTGAATATCGCCGATAGTACGCCTTGATTTAAAAAAGTTCTCCTCAATCAGCTCTGTTATGAGGGATGTTGGGCCCTTCTGGCTTTTGCTTGTCCCTCCACCAGGCCTAATGCCCGATGATTTTCGCTTTGACTTTTTCTTCTTTGGAGTCCTTCCAGAAGTGGAGTTTTCCGGAGCCGAGCATTTTGAGAGGAGCAAAGCCACTTCATCGGCGGTCCCCTCGATGTTTACTTTCGTTCCATCTGGAAGGACTAAATTTGCTTTAGCCATTTTTCTCTCCTTACCGTGTAATTTTTGAATCTCAAGATATATAATAATCTTGAATTGTCCTGATTAAACCTTAAATAGATTCGGTGGTCAATAAAAGATCGCCTGAGAGGGCTAGCAATGCAAAACCTCAAAAAGGCTTACGCGGTCCTTCTACAGACCCATGCCGACTCCTTATCCTAGTAATGATCAATCTGGAAAATATGATAGGATAAAGTCCTAAAAATCTAATGTTTAAAGGGAAAAAGGGAATATCTATGCTAAACCGAACAGGCGAGTGTCATCAGTGTGGGGAGTGTTGTAAAACCGTCAATCTGACGGTGGTGCGGGATGTCACTCTGCGCCAGCATGGCTCTCGCGCGGAACTGGAGCGCTACCTCAGCTACCGGGGCATCCGGGTGGTGGGGGAGGACGCCGCGGCCAACGCGCTCTTCTACGCCATCGATATCCCGTGCAGTCAGTTGACCGAGGATAATCAATGCCGGGTCCACGATTCGCCGGACAAGCCTCTGCTCTGCCTGAAGTACCCTGACGCGCCAAACGATATCGAACAGTGCGGCTACTCCTTCGAGCGTCAAACCCCGCTGGAACGGCTACCATGAGCGAGCGTTATACCGACAACGGCGACGGCACGCTGACCGATTCCGCCACCGGCCTGATGTGGCAGGAGAGTTACGCCTACGCGGAGACCGGCAACTACATCGACTGGTACGGCGCGCAGGCGTACATCGCCGGGCTCAACCGGCAAAAGCTGGGCGGGCACGCCGACTGGCGTTTGCCGGACAAGCTGGAATTGCAGAGCCTGTACGAGCTCAGCCATCCGTTCGAGTCGCGCGGCCGGACTTATTTTCTGCACATCGATCCGGTGTTCGAGATCGGATACGGCAGTTGTTTCTGGACCTGGCACACGCGCTTGTCCGGGGCGCTGGGGTTCGCGTTCGACGTCGGCGAGCATTTCTGGTATCCGCAGGGCAGCCGGTCGGCCACCGTGCGGGCGGTGCGCGGCAATATGAATCCTTTTAACCTGATACGGACTTATGGCGGGCGGAGTACCTCCGCAGGTAACTTTTAAACCTTTCAACGGTTTTATGATGGCGAAGCGGCAACGCAATAAGAAAGGCGGGGCGGCCGAAGGGCCGAGCCCGGCCGGCATCAAACAGGAGAAAGAGAAGGCGCGCGCCCTGCGCGAGTCCGTCTGGTGGCAGAATCAGCTGGAGAAAGGCGAGTGTTATTACTGCGGGCAGAAGTTCGCCAAGAAGGATTTGACGATGGACCATATCGTACCGCTGGCGCGCGGCGGCAAGAGCACGAAGGGCAACGTGGTGACGGCGTGCAAACCGTGCAACAACGACAAAAAATATTACACGGCGGCGGAGCTCATCATGAAAAATCAGATGAACACGGATATCTCGTTCTGATTTCAGAGAGGAGCTGTTTCATGGAAAGCGACAAGATGCTGAAACTGATCGGATGGGGCACACTGGCGATCATCGTCCTTGCCGGCATTCTTTTCCTGTTCAAGACTTAAAAAAAACAAACACAGATTCTTCACTTTGTTCAGAATGACAGCCTATTTGCCGGTCTCTTTCCGGTAGGCAGGGGCCTATCGGTGTTTATCCGTGTCCATCTGTGGCTAATGGATTTTGGTTTGAGTTGTTACGAGGGGATATCCATGCTTTTGGGCGGGGCTTGCGAGCGGGGACGGTCTTTGGCGGCGAGGGCTTCGTAGCGCGGGTCGAGTTTTTCCTGTTCTTCCATCAGCTTTTTGCAGATCTGCGTTTCACAGATCAACACGATGTGATAGCCCAGCCGGGTCTTGATGGGCTCCGGGATGACAAATTTTTCGCCCTTGAGAATCGTTTCGCGTAAATCCTCGGTTAAGACGCCTTCTATTTCCGCCATTTTGGGGTAAACCCAATCCAGATCCCCGCCCACCAGTTTGGTGGAGCACACGCTGTACTTTTTCGCGATCCGGGCGAAAAACTTTTCGACCTTTTCCTGATCGTGAAATTCCTTGTCCGGATCGTCCATGGGTTGCTCCGCCAGTTCTTTCTGATAATCGAGAATGATTTGCCGGATGAGATTGGCGGAGTCCAGGCTGGTCACGAGGATATGGCGGACCCGGTGCTCCAGCGGTTTTTTGGTCTGGATTTTGACCTTCTTCGGCTTGAACACCTTGCGCGGCTTGATCACCGGGCGCTTCGGCTTCTGGTCCTCCGGCCGCTCGGGAACATTCGGCTCTTTGGCGGTTTTATCGCGCTGGTAAATGGTCTTTTCCGGTTCCTGGGGTTGCTTGTTATCCGTCATGGCTCAATTTCATCCTTGTGCCCCTTCGACAGGCTGGTGACTGGTTTTTCCTGAATTTTACCTCAAGGTGCGCTTCCGGGTCCAGTGCTAATCAGAATCCAAGCGATTCCAGGTGGTCGAGCACCGCGCCTTGGTGGTTGGCGCCGATGACCCGGTGCGCCACCGCCTGCACCTCCGGCAGGGCGTTACCCACGGCGATGCTTTCTCCTGCGATTTCAAACATTTCGAGGTCGTTCAGGTAGTCGCCGAACACCACCGTTTGCTCCAGGGGGTGGTCGAGGTGTTGTAACAGTTTCCGCAGCATTTTGCCCTTGTCCGCGTGGTGGTGAAACATTTGCAGCCAGAAATAATCCGGGCGGGCGATGTCCTTGGCGAAGTACAGGTTGAGATGGTCGGAGTATTGGTCGAGCAATCGCCGGTAGACAGGTTCCAGCACTTTCGGAGTGTCGATGAGCAGGAGTCCGGCGATCGATTCGCCGTCCATGAATTGGTATTGCTCGACATATTGCAGGCGGCCATCGCCTTCCAGGGTTTTCAGGTAATGCGACGATCCCTCATTGGTGGAGTTCCGGTAATACAGGCGGTGTTTCTCATCGAACGTGTAGACGAAGGGATCCAGCCCCATCGGCACCACCCAGTCGAGGACTTCGTGGACCACCTCACGCGGGATATAATTGGACTGCGCCAGGTTATGCCCGGTATCGAAATGGGTGAGATACGCGCCGTTGAACAGAATCACCGGCAGGCGCAGGTGCACCTCGTGCAGAATCGGGTGGACGGAATCGTAATTGCGCGCGGTGGCGATGGTGAAGCGCAGGCCGTTTTCGATCATCCGGTTGAGGCGCTGGACCCAGGGGCGCGGAAAATCGCCGTGCTCGTCCAGCAGGGTTCCGTCGAGATCGGAAACGAATAGCTTTTTTCTGGGGTCCATAGGATTAAAAAATGTAAGGGAACTCATCCGGATAGGACTAACCTGGAGAAACATCCGCTTATAGATTTACGGTTCGCCCTGGGAGTATAATTCATGACAGTATACCGTCTAAACGCTGAAACACGATCAAGGAAAATGAAAAATATCCGGAAACAGAGTTTCATTCCCATTACAGGGCTCGTCCTGCTGGCCCTGTTGTGGATTCCCGCCCTGGCCTGGTCGTTCGATTTTTCCGGCTGGAATGGCTTGCTGAAAAAGCATGTCCGGCCCGTCACCCTGGCGGGCGTCGATCTGCTGGGAGTCGATTATCCTGCGCTCCAAAAAGATCCGGCCTGGGCCAGAGTGATCGAGGATTTAAAGTCGTTTTCTCCTTCGGCCCTGAAAACGCCGCCGGAGAAGCTGGCCTTCTGGATCAACGTGTATAACATCATGGCGGTGAAGATGGTGCTGGATCATTATCCGGTGGACAGCATCAAAGATGCCGGCAGTTTTTTCCGGCCGGTCTGGAAGAAGACGGTCGGCATCGTCGGCGGGCAAGAAGTGACGCTCCACCGGATCGAGCACGAGATTTTAAGGAAGATGGGGGAGCCGCGGGTTCATGCGGCGATTGTCTGCGCCTCCGTCAGTTGTCCCGATCTGCGCCGGGAAGCGTTCACTCCGGAAAACCTGGAGAAGCAACTCGACGACCAATTGAGAAAATTTCTGGCCAACTCCCGCAAGGGCATGCGTGTGGACCGTCGGCAAGACCGAATCTATTTATCCAAAATCTTCGACTGGTTCGAGGAGGATTTCGAATCGAAGGGCGGGGTACTGCCCTATCTGTCCCGTTATGCGGCCGGGAAGGACCGCGCTTACCTGAAATCGGGCAAGGGAAAGATCATTTATCTGGATTACAACTGGGATTTGAACAGGCGGCAAGATTAAGGAGGGAGAAGGAGGAAGACCCGTCGGCCTCCCTCCTTCTCTGGGCGTATCTGCGAATCAATCGGCATGTTTTCGCAGAAACGTCGGGATATCGAAATTTGAGCTGTTGGACAGGGTTTCCGGAGATTCTTTCCGGATCGAGTCGGCCAGCTCCTTCAAACTTTCCTGGTTATAGACCTTTTCTTCATCCCTGGCTTCCTCCAGGCATTCGCCGTTGACCACCCGCTTCAGAGGCATACTGATGGACTCCTGAGGAGCGAGGAACAGAGGTTGCCGCTCTTCCTTTTCAAAGCCGGTGGCGATAACCGTCACCCGCATGTCGTCTTTCATGCTTTTATCCACCACCGCGCCGAAAATGATATGCGCGTCTTCATGCGCGCTTTTCTGAATCAGCATGGCCGCTTCGTTGACGTCGCTCAGCGTCAGGTCCTCACCCCCGGTAATGTTGATGAGGATGCCGCGGGCTCCGTCGACCGATGCTTCGTCCAGCAGGGGGCTGGAGATGGCCCGTTGCGCGGCTTCGATGGCGCGGTTTTCGCCCGAGGCCGTGCCGCCGCCCATCAAGGCCTTGCCCATACCGCACATGATGGTTTTGACATCCGCGAAATCGAGATTGATCAATCCCGGGATCACGATCAGATCGGAGATACTGCACACCGCCTGTTGAAGCACATCGTCGACCTGGGAGAAAGCGGTGGTCAACGAGGTTTGTTTGCCGATAAAGCTCAACAGTTTCTGATTGGGAATCACGATCAGGGTATCCACGGATTCTTTCAGTTCTTCGATGCCCTCTTCCGCCTGCTTCATGCGGCGGCTGCCTTCGAACAGGAACGGTTTGGTGACCACTCCCACGGTCAACGCGCCGACTTCGCGGGCGATCTCCGCGATCACGGGGGTGGCTCCGGTGCCGGTCCCGCCGCCCATGCCGGCGGTGAGAAACACCATATCCGAACCTTCCAGAACGTCGTAGAGATGTTCCCGGCTTTCCTCCGCGGCCATCTTGCCGGTTTCCGGATTGGACCCCGCTCCCAGTCCGCGGGTCAGCTCCGTGCCGATACGGATTTTATGCTGACAGGGAGAAGCATCCAGCGTCTGGACGTCGGTGTTGGCCAGAATGAATTCCACTCCCTGAATATTGGAGCGGACCATGGTATTGACGGCGTTGCCGCCGCCCCCGCCGATTCCAACGACCTTGATATTGGCCGTGTATTCAGTATTCGGTTCAAATTCGATCAAGCCCATTGTTTCCTCCTTTGTGATTAAAAAAACTCGTCGGTCCAGCCTTTCATTCGGCTGAAGATTTTTTCAAACAGATTTCTGCCCTGCAGATCCATGTTGCGTCCTTCCTTTTGACTGCGGTGGCCGTAAAAAATCAGGCCGGTGCTGGTGGCATAAATCGGGTTGTTCACCACATCCACCAGTCCGCCCATCCCCATGGGAGTTCCGATGCGGACGGGGACCTGGAAAATCTCCTCCGCCAGGTCTGCCATGCCTTCAATGCAAGCGGTGCCGCCGGTAATGACAATGCCGGAGGAGATGTTGTCCTTGAATCCCGAAACCTGGATTTCGTGATTGAGCATTTCAAACATTTCCCGGACGCGCGCCTCGATGATTTCGCTGAGAATCTGGCGCGAAACTTTCAGGGTGCTCCGGCCGCCGACGCTGGAGATCTCGATGTTGTCGTCCTGGTGGATCAGCTTCGAATAGGCGCAGCCGTGGCCGTGCTTGATTTTTTCCGCTTCCGCGTTGGGCGTGCGCAGGCCGATGGAGATGTCGTTGGTCACCTGCGCCCCGGCGATCGCCAGCACGGACGTATGCTTGATCGCGCCCTGGTAAAAAATCGCCAGGTCCGAGGTGCCGCCGCCGATATCGATCAAGGCCACTCCCAGTTCCTTTTCATCGTTGGACAGGACCGCCTCGCTGGAGGCCAGTTGCTCCAGCACGATGTCCTGTACGCCCAGGCCGGCCTTGTTGACGCATTTGACGATGTTTTGCGCGGAGGTGACCGCGGCGGTCACGATATGCACCTTGGCCTCCAGCCGCACGCCCGCCATGCCCAGCGGGGTGCGGATGCCGTCCTGATGATCCACGATGTATTCCTGCGGCAGGACGTGGATGACTTCCCGGTCCAGGGGAATGGCGATGGCTTTCGCCGCTTCAATCACGCGATCCACGTCGTGGTGATTGATCTCCTTGTGTTTCACGGCGATGATGCCGTGACTGTTCATGCTTTTGATATGGCCGCCGGCGATCCCGACGAATACGGAGTCGATTTCCGTGCCCGCCATCAGTTCCGCCTCCTCCACCGCGCTTTTGATGGATTCAACGGTGCCTTCGATATTGACCACCACCCCTTTGCGCAACCCGCGCGAGGGCGACTGGCCGAGGCCGATGATTTCGATTTCGCCTTGTGGCGTGAGTTCCGCGATGATGCAACAGATTTTGGTGGTGCCGATATCCAGGCCCACAATGTAGTTTTGTTTTTTGGACATGCGTGTCCCCTTTATAAAGAACGATTAAATTTTGTGCACGACGCCGCGTCTCGGGATTTTCCGGTTCTTTTTCACAACGACCTTATCCTTGAACGACAGGTCAATGTAATGAATGCCGGTAAGATCGGAATGGATGGCATCGAGTATGATTTTCAAATTTTCAAATCCTTCCTGAATGCGATGGACGGCCAGATAGATGTCCAGGCCCTGGTTCCGGGTGGTGAAAACCAGCTTGCCCGGGCTCGACATATGGAATTTTTCGATCGGATCGTTGTGGAGCGCCGGCAACTGGTTCATGGAGTACATGGCCTGCAGTCCGGGAACGATTCCTTCCACATCGATTTTCCGGCCCAGTTTCACCCGGTTCACTTTTACTCCCGTGATTAACGGGAGATCGCGGTATTCCTTCTGACCCTGATAGGGCACGATCAGCACGCCAAAATGATCCATCAAATAGGTTTTATCCAATTGAATGCGTGCGAACGGCACTCTTTCCCGCAGTTGAATATGGATTCCTTTGGGAAGCCGGCGCGCGACCGATACATTTTGAATCCAGGGATGAACCTGGAATTGCTCGGTGACCCTCCGCAAATCCAGTTGAAAGATATTCCGGCCCAGCAGGGGTTTTGCCAGATTTTCCAGAATTCCCCGGCTGACTTTTTCATTTCCCGAAAAATCGATTCGGGCGATGGCGAATTCCGGGGAGGTGGTCACGAAACGGTACCCGTGGTAAGCGCCGTAACTCATAATGACCAGAAGCACGATTTTAGCGATCCACTCCGCCCAGGTTTTAAGGACTTCAAGGAGACCCGTTTGCCGGTTTTTGACCTTGCGGCCTTTGATGGTTTTTCCCGGATTCTTGCGTTTTCGGGTCTGGCGCGCATGCACTTCGCCCCAGTTCAGCCGGGAGCTTTTGGTTTTGGTTAATGGGTAGCTCATGATCGGGCTCTAATATTTGTAATCCAGTCGCGCACGTTTTAAAATCTCAATGACCAGGTCCTCGAACTCCAGGCCTGTCTGGCGTGCCGCCATCGGCAACAGACTGGTCGGGGTCATGCCCGGTACGGTGTTCATTTCCAGGACGTAGGGCGTGCCGTTTTCCTCCAGGATGATATCCACCCTGGGGAATCCCCGGCCCTTGAGCGCCTTGAAGGTGCGGATGGCCGCCTCGTTGCAGCGCTCCATTTCCTGCGGGGTCAGGTCCGCGGGGCAAATGTATTCCGTTTTCCCTTGGGTGTATTTCGCTTCATAGTCGTAAAACCCGGACTTGGGAACGATGTGGACGATGGGCATCGGCCGATCCCCGTTCATCCCCACCGCCAGCAGTTTTCCTTCAATAAACGGTTCGATCAAGATCTCCTCCGATACCTGAAAGGCGTCGCTCAGCGCCTTTTTCCATTTTTCTTCCGTGCGGACGATACTGACCCCGATGCTGGAACCCTGGTCGGCGGGCTTCACGACCACCGGCAGGTCCAGCGCCCGCAGGACCCGGTCGCGTTCTTCAATGGGAATCACCTGGTAGGGCGTCGTCGGGATACCGCGTTCCATGAAAATTTCCTTTGAGACCACTTTGTTGTAAGCAATGGCACTGCCCAGAACACCGGACCCGGTATAAGGAATCTTCAGATATTCCAGGATTCCCTGAATCGTGCCGTCCTCGCCGAAGGTGCCGTGCAGGGCGATGAACGCCAGATCAATTTTCTGCCGGGCCAGCGTCGCGCCGATATGGTGGTCCACATCGATGGTCACCGCATTCAGTCCCTTGCTTTGAATGGCGTTGAAAACCTCCTGCCCCGAAGTTAAAGAAACTTCCCGTTCCGGGGAAAGACCCCCCATCAACACGCCAATGGTTTTGTTTTTAAAACGTTCCAAAAATCCATCCTGCCCGGAAAGTTGGTCCGCCCCCGGTCCTTGGCCGAGGACCGGGGACAAAGGAAGGAGGGGTACCTTTGCTGACGGACCATTTTTCCAATTTGCGTGTCAGGCCGGTATCGGCCTGCCGCGGGTTTAACGTTCGCCGACGATGATCACTTCCGTCTCCAGCTCGATTCCCGTCTTTTGTTTGACGGTGGCTTTAACGTGTTCGATCACCTCAATGACCTCCGAAGCCCTGGCGGCTCCCTTGTTGACGATAAAATTCGCGTGTTTGATCGACACGCCCGCGTCGCCGACGCTGTAACCCTTGAGGCCGGCCTCTTCGATGAGCCGCCCGGCCGCGTCGCCTTCCGGATTTTTGAACACCGAACCGGAGTTGGGCATGGTCAGCGGCTGTTTGTTGCGCCGCCGGCTCAAATGGCTGTCGATGATTTCCTGGATTTTGGCGTGCTCGCCTTTTTTCAATTCCAGTTCCGCTTCCACAATGATGCCGCCTTCCGTTGGGAAGGTGGTTTTGCGGTATTCAAATTTCAGATCGTCCTTCTTCAGAATTTCCAGATCGCCTTGCGCGTTGACCCGGGTGACCGAACGCACCACTTCGCCGATTTCCGTGCCATCCGCGCCGGCGTTCATGATCAGCGCCCCGCCGAGGGAACCGGGGATCCCCACCAGGTTTTCCATCCCGGTGAGCGAGTATTTGGCCAGGTACTTGACGAGATAAGACATCTTGGCCGCGGCGCCCACGGTGACCACCGCGCCTTCCTCGCCTTTGGCGTTTTTGAAAAATACCGGCGGCTCGATCGATTTGAATTGATCCTGGATGGAAATCACGATGCCGCGGAAGCCCTGATCGCTCATGATCAGGTTGGTGCCTTCGCCCAGGATAAACAGCGGGGTGTCTCCCCGGTGTTTGAACAGGGTCTGCAGGTCCTTGCGGTCCCGGGGAATGATGAACAGGTCCGCAGGGCCCCCCACGCGCAGGGAGGTGTGCTTGGACAACAGTTCATCGTGCCGGACTTCACCCTTGATTTGATTCAGCCAGTTCTTGGAAGGGCTCATAACGGGTCTCTTGTAAATTTCTCTGCCCAGAATCGTACGCACCGATCCGGTCAGGGTTGCTATTGGAACGCCTTGTCCCTGTTGCAGGTGAGCAAAGCGTCGGAGTCGGGTTTTCCACGGATCGTTCAGCATGGATTAATTATCCTTTCCAGATTTTCCTTCGCGGAACCGCTCGGGAAGGTTGGCGAGAAAATCCTGTCCCAGTTCCCACACATTGCCCGCGCCGAGGGTCAGCAGGACATCGCCGGGAACCAGTATCCGGGACAGATGTTTCAGGGTTTCTTTGGGAGTGGCGATGTGCTCGGCGTTTTTGTGCCCTAATTTCTTGACGCCGTTCACGATGTCCTTGGCGTGGACGCCTTCGATGGGCTCCTCGCCGGCCGGATAAATATCATTGATGATGAGATAATCCGAATCGTTGAAGGAGGACCAGAAGTTTTCCATTTGCGTCTGGGTTCGTGAATAGCGATGAGGTTGAAACACCACCACCAGCCGCCGCCTGGGCCAGACTTCCTTGATGGTCTGCAGGGTGGCCTGGATTTCCACCGGGTGGTGCCCGTAATCGTCCACCACCGTCAAAGATTCGTGGTTGCGATGAATTTCGAACCGCCGCTGGACGCCGGAGAATTTTTTAAGCGATTGGGCGATGCTTTCGAACGTCAGATTCAATTCCATACCCACGGCCACCGCCGCCAGCGTGTTGGACACGTTGTGCTTGCCGGGGGCGATGGAATGGATCGTGCCGAGTTCCTGGCCCCGGTAAAAAACATCGAAGCTGGTATCCAGTCCCCTGACGGTGATATTCCGCGCGGTGTAGTCGCCCTGGCTCACCAGCCCGTAGGTGATGAAACGCTTTTCCAGCCGCGGAATGAGCGCCTGAATATTGGGCTCGTCCAGACACAGCACCGAAGTGCCGTAAAACGGAATATTGTTGAGGAAGGTGAGAAAGGCTTCCTTCATATTGTCGAAGGTTTTGTAGAAATCCATGTGCTCTTCATCGAGTGTGGTGACCACGGCGATGGTCGGCGTCAGTTTCAGGAACGATCCGTCGCTCTCGTCCGCCTCAGCCAGCAGGAACTCGCTTTGCCCCATCTTGGCGTGGCTTCCGACGCTTTTCAGTTTGCCGCCGATGACCACCGTGGGGTCCAGCCCCCCCTCCGCCAGCACCGTGGCGACCAGCGAGGTGGTGGTGGTTTTGCCGTGAGTGCCGGCGATGGCGATGCCGTGCTTCATACGCATCAATTCCGCCAGCATCTCCGCCCGCCGGATGACCGGAATGTTTTGCTCGCGCGCGGAGCGGACTTCCACGTTGTGCGGCTTTACCGCTGTGGAGGTGACCACCACCTGGCAGCCGTCCACGTTTTGGGCTTCGTGTTTGTACTGGATACGGGCGCCGATTTTTTCCAGATGGCCGGTGACGTTGGATTGGGCCATATCCGACCCGGTCACCTCGTAACCCAGATTGATCAACACTTCAGCAATGCCGCTCATGCCGGCACCTCCGATTCCGATAAAATGAATGCGCTTGGTCTTTCCTAAAAACATGGGTTCGCATGGTTCCCAAAAAAATGATGAACAATTCGGTTACAACGAATGCATCAATTCGGTGCACAATCGGCGGACCCGCTCCGTGGCGTCCCGCCGTCCCAGCTCAAAACTGTGATCGGCCATTTCCCGCAACCTTTCGGGATGTTCGATGCCGTCGAGGATCACCCGCGCCAGCTTTGGACCGTCGACTTCCCGGTCGAGAATGACCTTTGCCGCCCGGTTGGCTTCCAGCGACCGGGCATTGTGTTCCTGATGGTTGTGCGCCGCGTACGGAAACGGCACCAGCACGGCGGGGATTCCCAATGCGGTGATTTCCGCCAGCGTGGTCGCGCCGGACCGGCAAATGATCAGTGACGCTTTCCGGTATTGCGCCGCCATATCGTCGATAAACGCGTGCGCTTGCGCGTCGAATTGTTTTTGCTGATAGGCCGCGCGCGCCTCCGCCTCGTCCGGTTTTCCGGTCTGGTGAATGACGCGCAACCGGTCTTTCACCGGTTCCAGCTCGGCCAGCGCATCCAGCATCGCCTGATTGATGGAATGCGCGCCCTGACTGCCGCCCAGGATGAGGACCGTGAACTTTTCACCGGGGGCGGGGACATGCGCCGCCGTGCCTTCGCAGAATTCCTCGCGAATCATGTTGCCGGTCTCCACCACCTTGTGGCCGGGAAAATATTTTTTAGAGTCCGCGAATGTCACCGCGATTTTATCGGCGATTTTGCCCAGCCACCGGTTGGTCGCGCCGGGGACGGTATTTTGTTCATGAATCAGCACCGGAATGCGCAAGACCCACGCGGAGACCGCCAGCGGACCGGAAACGTATCCGCCGACACCGACGACCAGCCGCGGCCTCTGCCCCAGGAGAAACGCCAGCGATTGCAGGATGCTGACCGGCAGTTTGATCATGGAGATCAGCCGTCCCAGGCCCCGTTTGCCCAGCAGTCCGCCGGACTGGATGGTTTTCAGCGGAAGACCCTCTTTGGGCAGAACGCGGGATTCGATGCCCCGTTGGGTGCCGACAAAGGTGACTTGGATTTCCGGATCATGTTTCATAAGCGCTCGTGCCAGGGCGATGCCGGGATACAAATGACCCCCCGTACCGCCGCCGGCGATGACGACATGTTTCGTCATGGCCGGTCATTCAATGCCGGACCGTGCGGTCCGATATGTTCAACAACACTCCCATGCTGAACAGAGTCACCAGCAGGGAGGAACCGCCCAGACTGATAAAGGGCAGTGTCAGTCCTTTGGTCGGAAGAATACCGACCGCCACTCCCATGTTGGTGAATGCCTGAACGCCCACCAACAGGGTCAAACCGATGGCCAGATGCGTGCCGTACATATCTCTGGCCTGAAACGCGATGTGGAATCCCCGCCAGATCAGCATGGCGAACAGAGTCAGGATTCCCAGCGTGCCGATGATTCCCAATTCTTCCCCGATAACGGAGAAGATGAAATCGGTATGCGCTTCCGGCAGGTAAAACAGTTTTTGCCGGCTGTCTCCCAGCCCGAGGCCCCAGATGCCGCCGCGCCCGAAAGCCAGAAACGACTGGACCGCCTGAAAGCCGGAGCCCGAGGGGTCCGCCCAGGGATCGAGAAACGAAAGGATGCGGCGGGTCCGGTACTGGGCCCCCATCACCGCGGAGACCAGAAACGGGATGACCGCCAGCACGGAATAAAACAGGTAGCGCTTGCGAATTCCCGCGATGTACAACATGAGAAACGCTACGATGGAAATGATCATGGCCGTGCCGAAGTCGGGTTGCAGCAGAATCAGCAGGAAAAAAATTCCCAGCACGATCAGGTTGGGAAGATACCCGTACGCAAAACTCTTCAGCTTGTCCGCCCGTTTCACCATGGATTTGGCGATGAACAGAACGATGGTGAACTTGGCGATTTCCGAGGGCTGTAGAGAAATTCCGCCCAGCGTCAACCAGCGCCGCGCGCCTCCGACTTCCTTGCTGAGAGCGGGCATCATGACCGCCAGAAGAAGCAGAAAGGTTGCCAGCATGATGGGGAAGGTCAACTGCTTCCACCGGTGGTAATCCGTTTTGAAACCGAAAATGAGGCAGCCGATTCCCAACACCACCCACAGCCCATGACGCTTTAACAGGTAAAAAGAGTCCTGGTAGGTTTCCTGCGCGTATACCGCGCTGGAACTGAAAACCATGATCACCCCGATGATCGTCAGGGCGGCAACGATCCACACCAGTGTGGAATCGTATCGAGCCTGTTTTTTTGGATAAGCGCTCACAATTTTCCTTCAGTGAACTCAAGTCAATCTCTCCGGTGACCGGTTTAGACCCTTAAAGAGACTGGACGCATGCCTTGAACTGATCTCCCCGGTCCATATAATCCCGGAACATATCGAAACTGGCACAGGCGGGAGACAGCAGGATCACGTCTCCCGGCCGGGCCTGGGCGTACGCCCGTTGCACGGCGGACGCCATGTCCGCCGCGTCTTCATATCCGAACGAGCCGTTCAGGACGGCTTGAATTTTGGTTTTGGCCTCGCCGATCAAAATCATGTGGCGGACCTTGGCTTTGAACAGCGGTTTCAGGCCGGCGAAATCGCCGCCTTTGTCCTGCCCGCCGATAATCAGAATGATGGGGCGGTCGAAACTGTTCAGCGATTTTTCCAGGGCGCCGACATTGGTTCCCTTGGAATCGTTGATAAAATCGACGTCATTGATCGTCCGCACCCATTCCATCCGGTGCGGCAATCCGGTGAAGCCTCGCAGACCGCTGACGATGCTTTCGGCATCGATCCCGGCGAGCCGGGCGGTCAGGACCGAAGCCAGAATATTTTCCAGTTGCAGACGCAGGGCCGGTTTCAGGTCGTTGACGCGGCACAGCGTTTCCTCCCGAGAATCCTGCCGGAATATCACCCGGTCCTCCTTCAGGTAACAGCCTTGATCCACCGGCTCCTTCAGACTGAAGAACCACTTTCGCGGTTTCTTGTTTTCGGTGATTTGACGAACCCGGGGATCGTCCTGGTTGGCGATCAGCAGGTCCTCTTCGGTTTGATTGACGGCGACTTTTTCCTTGAGCGCGGCGTAATGGTCCATGGTTATATGGCGGTCCAGATGGTCCGGCGTCAGATTCAGGAGAATGCTGATCCGCGGCCGGAATTGAACCGTGGCTTCCAGCTGAAAACTGCTGACCTCCAGCACCAGGTAATCGCCCGGCAGTTGCGTGAGAAGGGAGACAAACGGCACTCCAATGTTGCCTCCGACCCGAACATCCTTGCCGCCTTCTTCCAGCAGAGCGGCGATCAGCGACGTGGTGGTGGACTTGCCATTGGTTCCCGTAACCGCGATGATGGGCGTTCGGCTGACGCGGTAGGCCAGCTCCAGTTCGCTGATGATTTCCACATTCTTGTGCCGCGCGGATTCGAGGTCGGGCGATTGGATATTCACTCCCGGGCTCAGCACCACCAGGTCCGCGTCCGGCCGCGGGGCGGAGGACTCAAAAACCGTCTGGACCCGCGGGTCGACCTGTTGCATGGCGCTCGCCAGCGCCTCCCGCGTTTTGGCGTCGAGCAGAGTCACCCGCGCTCCCTGTTCGGACAGGAAGTTGGCGGTGGCGATGCCGGTGCGCGCCATGCCAATCACCGAGATGTTCATATCCTTAAAGTTCATGCGTTACCTCAGCTTGAGTGTGCTCAGGCTGATCATGGCCAGCACCACCGCGACGATCCAGAACCGGACGATCACTTTCGGTTCCGGCCAGCCCAATTGTTCGAAATGGTGGTGCAGAGGCGCCATTTTGAAAAACCGCTTGCCGCCGGTGTACTTGAAGTAACCCACCTGAATGATGACGGACAATGCTTCGATGACAAAAATTCCCCCGATGGGAATCAATAGCAGTTCCTGTTTCGCGATCAGCGCGACGATTCCCAGCACCGCGCCGAGAGAAAGCGAACCGACATCGCCCATGAACATTTGCGCGGGGTAGGCGTTGTACCATAAGAATCCCAGGCTGGCCCCGACGAGAGAGGAGGTAAGAACCGCCAGCTCTCCCGCCTCCCGGACATGTTGAATGTTCAGATACTGCGAAAAATTGAAATGCCCCACCAGGTAAACGATGGCGGTCAACGTCATGGTGGCGATGATAATGGGACCGATGGCCAGCCCGTCCAGCCCGTCGGTCAGGTTCACCGCGTTGGAGGTCCCCACGATGATGAATACGATGAACAGCAGGTAACCCCAGCCGAAGTCCGGCTGGAAATCCTTGAAGAAGGGGACAAACAGCCGGGTCGCGTATCCGGTCCGCTCCGGGTCGAAGTAAACCAGGAAAACGGCGACGCCTGCGCTGAACACAACCTGAAGCAGGAATTTGGATCGGGCGCTCAGGCCGTCTCCTTTCCGGAATTTCTTCACGTCGTCGTACAGGCCGATCAATCCAAAACCGATGGCGACAAAAATCACCAGCCAGATATAAAAATTATTCAGGTTTGCCCACAAGAGGGTGGACAGCAAGAAGGAGAACAGGATCAACAGGCCGCCCATGGTCGGCGTTCCGGACTTGGACAGATGGCGTTCCGGTCCGTCCTCCCGGATTTTTTCTCCGATCTGCAGGCGCTGCAGAAAGCGGATCATGGGCGGCGCGATCAGCAGGCACAGGGCCAGCGCGGTGATCCCCGCCCAGGCGGACCGGAAGGTGATGTACCGGAATACGTTAAAGATCGAGTAATCCGAGCTGAGTGGATAAAAAAGATGGTAGAACATGATTCCCTTCAGTCCTGGTTCATTATTGCTTTAACGACTTTTTCCATGCCCGCGCCGCGCGATCCCTTAAACAGGGCGCAGTCGCCGGGCTCAAGAATCTTTTTCAAAAAGTCCGCCGCCGCCTGATGGCTGTCAAACGATGGCGCCCGGTCTTCGGCCATTCCCGATTGAACGGCGGCCTTTGCGGCGATGCCGGCCCGTTCGCCGACGGTGATGAAATAATCAAAACCCGTTTGCGCGGCTTCGACGCCCAGTTTCTGATGGGCGGAATGTTCCTGGTTTCCCAATTCGAGCATGTCGCCGACGACCATGATTTTTTTTCCCGGCGCTTTATGCTCCTTCAAAATTTTCATAGCCTCACTCATCGACCGCGGGTTGGCGTTATAGGTGTCGTTCAGAATCGTCATGTTTTTGTAGAGAATGCTTTCGCACCGCTGGTGCAGGTCCTGTCTGGCCTTCAGGCCGTTCTGAATCATGGAAACCGGCACTTCCAGAACGTATCCCACGGCGGCGGCGGCCAGCGCGTTGTAGATATTGAACCGGCCGATCAGGGGGACGTGCGCGGGAACCTGTTTGCCTTTCAGGCTCAACGTGAAATCGTATCCGGAAAAATTTCCGGGACGGATATCCGAGGCCTGCACGTCGGCTTTATTTTCGATTCCAAACGTGATGACCTTCGCCCGGATTTTCCGGGCCAGTTCGCAGACCAGAGGATCGTCGGCATTCACCACCGCGGTGCCGTACTGGTTCAATTCCCGGAACAGCTCTCCTTTGGCCGCCTGGATGTCCTTCAAGGTTTTCAAATGAGTCATGTGCGCCATGGAAATATTGGTGATGACCCCGATCCTGGGTTTGGCGATTTCGGCGAGACGCCGGATTTCTCCCGCCGCGCTCATTCCCATTTCCAGAACCGCCGATTTGTGCGACCGGCTCAACTCCAGCAAAGTGAGCGGCAGACCGATGTGGTTGTTCAGGTTGCCTTCGGTTTTGAGCGCCGGGTATTTCATCTTGATCACGTTTGCGATGATTTCCTTGGTCGTGGTTTTGCCGTTGGTGCCGGTGACGCCGATCACGCGGACATCAAACCGGTTGCGGTGGTACTCCGCCAGGTCCTGAAGCGCCCGGATCGTGTCCGGTACCGCCACCGCGAATAATCCCGAATCCTTGATGCGGGATCCGTCGAGCTTTTCCTTGTCGGAGACGACGACCCCCGCCGCCTTCTTTTGAGCCACCTCATCGATAAAATCATGACCGTCGAAACGATCTCCCTTGATGCAGATAAACAACTGATCCTGCCGGACGGTCCTTGAATCGATCGAGACACCTTTAAACGATTGGGCCTCCTTGCCCAATATTCGTTCTCCTTTGACGGCGGTCACCAGTGTCTGGAAGTCGCTGTTCATTTCCCGCCCAGCCTTTCCTGCAGAGCGCGGCCGGCTTCCTCGCGGTCGTCAAAGTGAATTTTTTCGGTGCCGAGGATCTGATAATCCTCGTGTCCTTTCCCGGCGATCAAGACCAGGTCGCCGGTCGCCGCGTGGCGCACGGCAAAATCGATCGCCTCTTTCCGGTTGGGGAGAACGGAAAAGTCCTGCCCTTCCTTTTTATCCGCGGGAACCCCTTCCAGAATATGACGGATGATCCGGCCGGGATCCTCGGTGCGCGGGTTGTCCGAGGTGATGACGGAAAAATCCGCCATTTCCAGAGCCACGCGTCCCATTGCCTTGCGTTTGCCGGGGTCCCGGTCGCCGCCGCATCCAAACACCACGATGACGCGGTTCCGGGTAATGGTCCGGGCCGCTTTCAGGGCGTTGGCCAGAGCGTCGTCGGTGTGGGCATAATCCACCGCGACGATGAAGTCCTGTCCCGCCTGAACTTTTTCGAACCGGCCGGGCACATTGATCAGCGCCCGAACGCCGTGCTCGATATTATCCAGACCGATGCCCAGCGAGAGCGCGACGGCGGAGGCAGAGAGCAGGTTGTGAACATTGTGTCGCCCGAGCAGAGAGGATTGTAGGGCTCGGGAGCCGGAAGGGGTTTTGAGTGTGAACCGGATGCCGTCTTCCGACAAAACACAATCCTCCGCCGTCACGTCCGCACGCTGGTCGATTCCGGTGGTCAGCGTTTCGAGCGAGCTTTCTTGAACGATTTCCCGTCCCACCGGATCGTCGATGTTGATCACCTGTTTTTGAATATCGCAGTCACGGAACAATATTTTTTTGCTGTTCTTGTAGTGGTCCAGCGTTTTGTGATAGTCGAGATGGTCGCGGGTCAGATTGGTGAACACCCCGACCGCAAACCGCAACTCCCGGACCCGTTTGAGCGCCAGGGAATGCGAGGAGACTTCCATACAACATTGGGTGACCCCCTGAGCCGCCATTTCAGCCAGCATCCGGTTGATCTCCAGCGCTTCCGGCGTCGTCATGGGAGCGGGGTATTCGTTGCCTCCGAACCGGTAGTTGATGGACCCGATCACTCCGCAGGAATGCCCGGCCGACCCGAGGATGCTTTCCAGCAGGTAGGTCAGGGTGGTTTTGCCGTTGGTCCCGGTGATGCCGATCACCTCCATGCGCCGTGAAGGATGGCCGTAAAACCGGTCGGCGACCCAGGCCAGCACATGCCGGGCGTCATCCACATGAATCGCGGTGGCGCCGCCCGGCGGAGGGGCGCTGTCAGCGGGCCGTTCGGTGACATACGCCGCCGCCTGCTTTTCGAGCGCCTGCCCGATAAACTGACCGCCGTCATGACGGTGCCCGGGCATGGCCACGAACAGGCTTCCCGGCTCCACTTTGCGGGAGTCGTAAGCGATCGATGAGATTTCTCGATCCAGTGATCCTGCGGCCTGAGCCATGGGGTAACCCTCGATCAATTCAGAAAGTTTATGTTTCATAACACCGGTCAGGCGAGCGCCGGGACGAACGGCCGGCCGCCGCGGTCACCTGCTGGATTTGTCAGGCCCGGTCCATCACGAAAACGCGTTCCCTGCTGGATGGAATATGCAGGTACCGCAACGTCTTCCGGGCAATTCTTTGAAACACCGGAGCGGCGACTTCGCCTCCCCAGTAAGATTTTTGCGGCTCGTCAATCATCACCAGGATGACCAGCCGGGGGGCGTCGGCCGGAACGAAACCGATGAACGACGCCAGGTATTTGGTTTTTGAATAACTCTGCGTATGGGGATCGATTTTCTGCGCGGTACCGGTTTTGCCCGCCACCTCGAATCCCGGGATAGAAGCTTTGGCCCCGGTGCCGTTCTTGACCACGGACTTCAGGATGGTGATCATTTCCCGGCTGGTGGCCTCGGAAATCACTTCCTGAACCGGCTCCGCTTCGAATCTTTTCTGGATTTTTCCGTTTTTGAGCAGGGCTCGGGTCAGGCGGGGCCGCATCAGAACTCCGCCGTTGGCGATGGCGCCGATGGCCGATACCATCTGAATGGGCGTCACGGAGATTTCATGGCCGAACGAAATAGACGCCAGGGACAACCCGGACCACTGCGGCAGGCCGCGAAGGGTTCCCACCGCTTCTCCCGGCAGATCCATGCCGAGCTTGTCGCCGAATCCGAATTTGCGGATGTAATCGTAAAGCCGTTTGGGCCCCAGGGTTTGCGCGATTTTAATGGCGCCAATGTTGCTTGATTTGGTGATGATGCCCTGCAGGGTCAGCCAGCCGAACTGATGGTTGGCGGCTTCGCCGATCCGGGATCCGCCCACCTGGAAAGTACCGTTTTCACAGAAAAAAATATCGTCCGGGCCGGCCAGCCCCTCTTCCAGCACCGCCGCCGCCACGATGGGTTTGAAAATGGAACCCGGCTCGTAGGCGCTGGAAACCGCGTCGTTGCGCCAGGTCTGGGAAGAATAACCGGAGTAGTTGTTGGGATTGAATTCGGGAACCGATGCCACGGCGTATAGGTCTCCGGTGTAGGGATCCATCACGATAGCCAGGCCGCTTTTGGCCTGGTAGTCCCGAACCTGCTTTTTCAACTCCCGCTCGGCGGTGTATTGAATGACTTCGTCCAAGGTGAGCACGACATCCTGTTTGCCCTGGTTGAGTTCGTGCGCGTAATCGGTGGTCCATAAGTAGCGTCCGCGCGCGTCTTTTTCCAGAATGGCGCGTTGGGCGCTGCCCTTGAGGACGGAATGATGAAAAAGTTCGACCCCGGCCAGACCCTGATTGTCCATGCCGGTGAAGCCCAGGGTGCTGGCGGCCAGTTTGCGCTTGGGATAATAACGTTTGGTCTCGCCGATAAACCCGATGCCCGGCAGATCCAATTGCTTCAGTTGCTCCACTTCCTTGAATTCCCCTTTACGCTTGATCCAGATGAAGTGGCGGTTGGATCGTAATTTTTTCAGAACCGATGGGGCGTTGAGATGGAGAGCCCGGGCCAGCACGCGGGCGGTGTTTTTTTTGTCGACCACGCTTTGGGGATCGGCGTAAACGGATTCCACCTGGACGTTGGTGGCCAACTGGTTCATGTTTCGGTCATATATATTGCCGCGGCCGGAAGTGATTTCCACGGAGCGCATATATTGCTTCTCCGACTGAGCGGCCAACTCATCGTGCCGGATGATTTGCAGATGCACCAGGCGAACGACCAGCGCCAGGCCGAAAACCGCCAGGCCGAAAGACACGACCGCGAGGCGGTTTTTCAACGGTTGGCTGGATGGCCGGTTGGATTGAGTTTTGATCTTGCGCATGAATCTATCTCACCACCACGGTAACGACCTGTTCGGGCCGGGCTTCTTTCATCCCGATCTGGGTTTCCGCCAGAAACTGGATCCGGTCCAGCGACCTCAGGCTGTCCCGCTCCAACTTGAGCAAACTGTTTTCCTGAATCAGCTCCTGATGCCGGCGTTTCTGTTCCTGGAATTCATAGGCCAGATTGACCATTTTGACGTTCGGCCAGACGTAGGCCAGCGCGCACGCCAGCAACAACAGGCCGCACAGGAGGACCACCCCGAATTCCCGGGGTGAAACATGAAACCACTGGGTAATCAATCGGCGCACGAAATTAAGCATAAAATCTTTCAGCCGCTCTCAGTTTGGAACTGGATGCGCGGGGATTGGCCGCAACCTCATCCGCGGAAGGGGTCACGACACGCCGGGTCAACACTTTCAACCGGCTGGTTTTTCCGCAGATGCAGACCGGCGTTTTCGGAGGACAGACGCATCCTTTTTCTTCATCCTTGATGAACTGCTTGACGATACGGTCTTCCAGGGAGTGAAAGGAAATCACCACCAGCCGGGCGGTATTGTTCAGAATGTCCAGGGAGTCGAGGAGAGCTTGGCGGAGATGATCGAGTTCACGGTTGACCGCAATGCGCAGGGCTTGGAAGGTTCGTGTAGCAGGATGAATTCTCGCGGGACGCGGTGTTTTGGCCGCGCTGGAGAGGATTCTTGACAAAGAGGCGGTGGTACTTAGGGGGCCTTTGCCCTGCGCTTTGCGGATAAACCGTACGATCTTTTTGTAATACCGTTCTTCTCCGTAATTTTTGAGAATTTCTTCTAATTCTTTATCCGACAGCGTTTCGAGCAGATCCGCCGCTGTCGTTGTATCCTCCCGATCCATTCGCATATCGAGAGGGCCGTCATGCGTGAAACTGAAGCCGCGTTCCGGGGTGTCCAACTGCCGGGAGGAAACCCCGAGGTCCAGGAGCAGGCCGTCGATCTCCCGGATGTTCCTTTGAGCCAGGATGCTTTGGATGTCACTGTAATTCCCGTGTACCAAAATGATCCTCTCTCCAAAAGGAGCCAGCCGCTTGCGGGCTCGTGCCAGGGCTTCAGCGTCTCGGTCAATTCCCAGGACCCGGCATTGCGGTCCGGAGTTTTGCAATATCGCTTCCGCGTGCCCCCCATCGCCCAAAGTTCCATCGACGATGAGTCGCTTGTCCCCGGCGTTTAAATATCGGAGGACCTCCTCTCTCAGTACGGGTATGTGATAATCCACCATGGCGGTTGCCCCCCCACGGCTTGGGCGTTCAGGATTGACTCCATCGCTCCCCCGCCCAGATCTCAAACGTTTTAGACATCCCGACCAGTACGACCTCCTTATTCAGCCCGGCGATTTCCCGCTGAAACTGGGGAATCAGAATCTTGCCGGACTTCATCTCACACTCGCTGGCGCGGGAGTAAAACTCCCTCATTTTTTGCCGATCTTCCCGCTCCAGCCCGGACAAACTGTTTAATTTCTCCTCGTTGATCTGCCACTCCTTCTGGGGAAAGGCGATCAGAAAATCATCCATGACGCAGACCACCAGATTGGGGTCGTAAAGCCGCTCCATGATGGCCTTGAACTTGGAAGGCACGTTGAGACGGCCTTTTTCGTCCATATTTACGCTGTAAGTGCCTAAAAAACCGTTCATTGCTTCTCTGCCAGGAGATTGTGCCGATCAACCAAGTTGCAACACTTTGTGACACATTAAGACACTATGCTATCACATTGCGACATTCTGTCAACAAAAAAAGTGATTTTCGTACACCCCCTCCTGCCCGGAGGGGGAACTGGCTGACCACTCAGGACAGGCGGTGATCCCTGGGCGCATTTGTGGATTTTCCTATTTGCTCCGGGCCTTGCCCGGCTCCTGCCCGGAGGGCCGCTCCGCGCGGGGCGAACTCTGAAACTATGAATTGCGCCCGGGGATCAATGCCGGCAGGTAAATGTCAGCCCATTGCCTCCCTCGCGAGAGGGCCGCTCCGCGCGGGGCGAACTCTAAAATTATGAATTGTGCCCGGGGACCCTTCCTGCAGGTAAACGTCAGTTTATTGGGTCTAGCGGCACGCTGGGGAATTGCTTTGACAGGGGTATTTTGGGAGTGATAGTATGAAGGCAAATTCAGGGAAACAGTTTGTTTTAAATCCTTTAAATCCAATTTGGGATTAAGAAAAATATGCGGCCGAAACAGATAAAATTTATAATTGGAAGCTCATTAATCGTACTGGCGGTGGGATATCTGATCACCACCAGCATCAGCACCACCTCCAAATTTTTCTTTACAGTGGATGAGTTGCAGGCCGCGGCGACCCGGTATCATGGCACCGGACTCAAGGTGAAGGGCAAAGTGGTGAACGGGTCCATCAGCCGGAATCCCAGCGATTATATGGATGTTTCTTTCAGGATTGAAGAGAATAAATCGACTTTACCCGTTGTGTATAAAGGGGTTACGCCGGATATGTTCGAGGGGGGCAGGGAAGTGGTGGTGGAAGGTACATTAGGAACGGATGGCGTGTTCCATGCCAACACTTTGTTGACCAGCTGTCCTTCCAAATACGAAGCGGAAAAAGAAGCGGGCAAAACCCATCCGGGAAATATTCCCTATGGCAAGGAAAAAACGCCCGCTTTGGAGTCACCCAAAATCCTGCCTGAGAAAACTACAACTTAACTCCAATCAACTGAACACAGCCGGACTGGAAGGATTCCAACGCAAGACCGCGTCCGGCAGTTTAAATTGAGTCTACGCTTATGAACGATATTGGTGAATTTGCATTACGGCTGGCTCTGGCGACGTCTATTTACGGAGTCGTTTCATATATTATGGCGTTCCGGAGCAACCGGGTCGACCTGTATTTGAGCGCGGACAAGACTCCTATTATCGTCTGGGGTTGTGTGCTGGTTTCATCCATTGCCCTGTGGCGGGCCTTTATGGTCAACGATTTCAGCCTGGAGTATGTCGCCGCCTACTCCAACATCGAACTCGATTTCTTCTATAAATTTTCTTCCTTCTGGGGCGGCCAGAAGGGGTCGCTCCTGTTCTGGGCGTTGATCCTCACCACCTACATGATGGTGGTTCATATCCAGAACCGGAAGCAGAATGTCCGGCTGGTGCCCATCGCCCTGGCGGTGATGATGGTCCTCACCGTTTTTTTTCTCGGCCTGCTGAATTTCTCCACCAATCCGTTTGAACGGATTCCCCTGCCGCCGGAAGACGGGCGGGGCCTGAACCCGTTACTGCAGAATTACTGGATGGTGATTCATCCGCCCACCCTGTACCTGGGGTATGTCGGCTTCACCGTTCCTTTTGCGTTTGCCACCGCCGCCTTGCTGACCAAAAACCTGGATGACGGCTGGATTCGCATGACCCGTAAATGGACGCTGGTGTCGTGGTTTTTCCTTTGCATGGGCAACCTGTTCGGCGCGCAGTGGGCCTATATCGAGCTGGGATGGGGCGGTTACTGGGCCTGGGACCCGGTGGAAAACGCGGCTTTCATGCCGCTGATCATTGCCACCGCTTACCTGCATTCGGTGATGATTCAGGAAAAGAAGGACATGATGAAGGTGTGGAACATGTCGCTGATTCTGCTGACCTATGTCATGACCATCTTCGGTACTTTCATCACGCGGAGCGGCTTGATCCAGTCGGTGCATACCTTTGACGAGGCGACGCTGGGCTATTATTTCCTGGCCTTTCTGGGATGTATCATTCTGTTCTCCGTCACCATGATCCTCAAACGTCTGCCTCTTCTGAAAAGTAAAAATGAACTCGATTCGTTTCTCTCCCGCGAGAGCAGTTTCCTGCTCAACAATCTGGTGCTGTTGGGCATCGCCTTCGCCACCTTCTGGGGAACGATTTTCCCGATCGTGTCGGAAGCGTTCCGTGGAGTGAAAATCACCGTGGGGCCGCCGTTTTACAACCAGGTGAATGTGCCGATCGGCATGGTTCTGCTGGCGTTGATCGGGATCGGCCCCGTCATTGCCTGGCGGAAAGCGAGCTGGTCGAACCTGAAAAAGAATTTCACCAAGCCGGTGCTGGCGGCGGCGATAGGCGGGGCCGCGCTGTTCCCGTTTGTTCCGTTAACGGACAAGTCGGAAATTTTCACCTACCTTACTTTCATCCTGTGTATTTTCGTGATGACCTCCATGGTCCTCGAATTCCTGAAAGGGACCGGCGCCCGTATGCAGGCGCATGAAGAGTCGCCGGTCGGTGCGTTATCCAATCTGGTGTGGAAAAACAAAAGCCGCTACGGCGGTTATATCGTCCATCTGGGAGTGGTCCTGCTGTTTGCCGGCATCGCCGGTTCGCAATCGTACAGCACCGACGCGGAAAAGCACCTGAAAGCCGGCGAGCGGCTCGAGATTCGCGGTTACGACCTCATCTTCGAGAAACTGCATTGGATCAAAGCGACGGATAAAAAGGAACGTGTCATCGCACAACTGGGAATCGAACGGAACGGCCGCCGGGTATACGTCGGTTATCCGGAAAAAGAATTTTATACGGGACAGAATCAGCCGGTCTCGGAAGTGGATTTATGGTCGACCCTGAAAGAGGATGTGTACATGATCCTGGCGGATTTCAAAGGCGAGCAGCTGGTGATGAGCGGCCCCAAGGCGGGATACTTTAAAGACGGAAGCGCCACCATTAAAGTCTATGTCAAGCCGATGGTGAGCTGGATGTGGCTGGGCGGATGGGTCATGGCGTTCGGGACCATGATCTGCGTGTGGCCGGACCGCTTGGAAGCGCGCCGCCGCGTGGAACGCATGAAGAAACAGGAAGCGCTGTTTATGCCGGCGCAGGAGTGAAGAAAATGAGAACGGTTCATATCCTACTGCTGACAGGAATGGTTCTNNTGGTTCTGTTGTGGACGGCGGGACCGGTGCGCGTGGAGGCGGCCACGCAAATGCAGGATCTGGAAAACGCGCTGATGTGCAAATGCGACGACAATTGCGGCAAAGTGCTGATCAACTGCACCTGCGACACCTCCAAGCAAACCCGCAAAACCCTGATGGCGAAGCTGGAGTCCGGTTTGACGGTGGACCAGATCGTCCAGCAGTTCGTCGACCAATACGGCGAGACCGTTTTATCCGCGCCCACCAAGTCGGGATTCAACCTTTCCGCGTGGATCACGCCCTTTGCGGCGCTGGTCGTGGGTGGGCTGGGGGTTCGCAAAATCATTACCGCCTGGACCCGGCCGCCGGCGGTCAGTGGTGAAGATAGCGGCGGCGGTCATGAAGCGTCGGTTTCCGATCCCGAATCGGGTAAAATATCCAAGCGGCTGAAAGATGAGCTGGACCGGTTAGAGTCGTAGGAAATATGTCCGGAATTCATCTTTTACAACTCGTTTTGGTGGTCGCGATTCTGGTGCTCGTCGGCATCCCCCTGTTTTCGAAGCTTCCCCGCATGCGATTGTTCAAGCCTCTGGACCCGACCGAGGAGGAGTACAAACACCTTCTGGTCCGTAAGGAGGAAGTTTTGCTTTCCATAAAAGAACTGGAATTCGATTTCAAGACCGATAAAATATCCAAGCCGGATTTTGACGCGCTCCACAAGAAACTGGAGCAGGAGGCATTGGATGTGCTGGATAAAATCGACGATTTGGAGAAGCAATTGAAGAAGAAAAAAAAGGCCGCCTCCCCGGCGAGAACCGTTTGATCCGCCGATGAATCGTCCCCAACTTCCGTTGCCCTCATGAGCGAACAACCCTCTTCGCCTGCCTCCGACGCTGCCATTCAGGTGCGCGGCATCCGAAAACATTTCGGACACATGGAGGCGTTGCGCGGCATCGATCTGGATATCCGGAAGGGCGAGTTCCTGAGTTTGTTCGGTCCCAACGGCGCGGGTAAAACCACGTTGATCCGTATTCTTTCCGCCCTGACCCGGCCTTCGTCCGGCACGGCCTTTGTGGCGGGATACGACGTCATGGCGGTAGACCCGGAGATGCGGCGGCAGATCGGCGTGATTTCGCACTCCAGCTTTTTGTATGCGGACCTGAGTCCGTTGGAGAATATCCGGTTTTACGCCAAAATGTACGGGGTCGACCGGCCGGAAGAGCGGGCGGCGGCGGTGATCGATGAAGTGGGCCTGAAGCCCCGAATGCACGACCGGGTGCGCACCTTCAGCCGGGGCATGCTGCAGAGGCTCTCCATCGCCCGCGCCATCGTGCACGATCCGTCGATTTTGTTTCTCGACGAACCGTATACCGGGCTGGATCAGCACGCCTCGGAAATTCTCAAGGAGCAGTTACAGGTTCTGCACACGGACCACCGGACGATTTTGATGACCACGCACGATTTCAACCGCGGGCTGGAAATGTGCGACCGGGTGGCGATCATGGCGCGGGGAAAACTGGCGTTGCTGGAACCCATCGAGGCCCTCGATCCCGCCGGGTTCGAACGGCTGTACCTCGACAAAGTCGGACAGGCGGGTAGAGCTTAGAATTTTGACAGGATAACAGGATAAATTCAGGAAACCCCAGATCCTTCGCGGAGCCTGCCCTGAGCCTGTCGAAGGGCTCAGGATGACAAATGGGAGGTGTCTTGTCATTCTGAGCGGAATGAAATGAAGCGAAGAATCTAGGTTTAACAGTAACTATCAGCGGCGATTCGCCGCCCGGGCAAGGCCCGGGGCGGGCTCTAATAATCCCTCCCCTTTCCAAGGGGAGGGCTGGGTGGGGTAGGTTTTTATAATTTGTGTTGCCTCATTGATGAGGCTGTTTTCAAAACCGCCCCATGAATGGGGCAACACCAAAATTCGTAAAAGAATATCCGGACTCTTCCGGGT
>JABAHQ010000972.1_pt7 | contig 28634 bp, 23 predicted proteins | sample 7062091 | NCBI WGS metagenome assembly JABAHQ01 (sample SAMN14534359, study PRJNA622989) | marine sediment metagenome | biome: marine biome [ENVO:00000428]; feature: marine pelagic biome [ENVO:01000023]; material: deep marine sediment [ENVO:00002113] | place: India: Gulf of Kutch | collected...
CATGGTCCGATTCCAATCCCCGGGACCCGTGATTCAGGTGACAAACCGCCAGATCGATGTCTGATTCACTCCGCAACTCAAACAACGCGTGTAACAAAGCCACTGAATCGGGTCCCCCCGAAACCGCGACCAGAATACGGTCTCCCGGGACCACCATATCGTTCTCGCACAGCGCGTTTTTCACTTTTTCAACGAATGAATTCATAGTTTAAAACCGGGGGTTTTGGATTTTAATCCCCTGGGCTTGAGTCAGGAAACGGCCAGAATGAGGGGAAAAACCGGGAGCGCGAGGAGAGGCGAATGGAGCTTAAAGGCTATCCAATAATTTCTGCTTTTTTTGTTGATATTCCTCCTCTGAAATCTGGTCGGAATCCTTTAACCGCTTATAGTGCCGCAACTGCTCTTCAACCGGTTGAAACCGGGCAAAGGGATTGCCATCGCTCAGCGGTGCGCCTTCCGGGACCGAACGGGATGGGACCTGGGCTTTCTTCCCATCCTGCGGCTGATGGGGGGGGACCCAATTAGGAGCCACCTTTTCCGCCAGCCGGGCTTTGGGCTCGGGCAGGGGCGGCAGTCTTTTTTCGATGAACGCATTTTGTCTCAACTCGGTCAAATAAGCCTCATACTCCGTTTTCCCTTTTTCGGATTGCAGTTTCCTTTGAATCTGGGCCCGCACCTCTTCAAACGGCACGGTTCCTCCAGGGATAAATTTATCCACCTTGATAATGTGCAGTCCGTAAGGAGATTTGACGATACCGCTCACCTCTCCTTCTTTCAATTGAAACGCGGCTTTTTCGAATTCCGGAACCATCTTGCCGCGCTCTATTTCCCCCAAATCACCACCGGAGTTGGCGGAAATATCTTCCGAATATTCCCTGGCCACCTCTTCAAATTTTTGCCCCTGGCGAATTTTCTTAAGGGCGCGGGCGGCTTTGCTTTCCTTTAGTGCAATATCTTCCAGAGCCAGACTTTTATCTAAAATAAATAAAATATGCCGGGCTTTGATTTTTTCAGGGCGCCAGAATTCCTTAAGGTGTTCTTCGTAATAGGCGATCGCTTCTTTTTCCCCAACTTTTATTTTGCCGTGGACTTCATAACTCATCACCTTGCTCATCAGAATCTGATTCCGGATATCATTCCTATATTCTTCCATGGACTTGTTTTCGGCTTTGAGGATTCCCTCCAGTTGGCCGGGTCTCAAACCCGCATTTTTTTCAATATCCGCAATCGCCTTCAGGACACTTTCATCATTCACTTTGAGATCGAGTTTTCTGGCGGCTTCCAGTAACAGTTTCTCCTCGATCATACGGTCCAGTATCTTGTGCTTCAAAAAGGCTTTGGAAGGCAGGGGCTGAACGTTCCTTTTCATCAAATTGGAAAGTTCAAAATTCGTCCTTTCCTCCAGTTCGCTTTCAGTGATGATCTCCTTGTTGACCTTGGCCACAATTTGATCAAAGGTGACCGCCAACGCCTGCCCGCTGAAAAGCACGAGGCCCCCGGACACGGCCCATACGACCGCCCACGGTTTAAATCTTTTCCAAAGCTTCATGGTTGATCTCGATCTGCGCTTTTTTTCTAATATCGCCCAACCATTTATGAAACGCCTGGTCCTGGGCTTCCCGAAGTAATTTGTCGTGAATCTGTTTCCTGGATTCCTCGAAGCTCATTTTTCTTTCGGGTTTTTTATCGATGACCCTGAAAATATGATAACCGTAACCGTAAGGCGTGCGGATGATATTGCTGACCTTGTTCACGCCCAACTTGAACACATCATCAAATTCCTTGGGCATTTGTCCCGCTTCAAAGTACCCCATATCCCCCCCCTGCTTGCCCTCCAGCCCGAGGGAATGTTCCTGGGCCAAATCGGAAAAAGACGCACCCTTGCGGATCAGTTTGCGGATCCTTCTGGCCTCATCCTCCGTTTCCACCATGATATGAAGGGTTCTCACCTGCTCGCCTTTCTGGAATTCTTCCTGATGCTCCTTAAAATAGGCCTGCAAAGCCTGCTCGTCCACCTTGACCTTGCTGTTGACCTCTTCTTCGATTAATTTCCGGATCATCAGGTTGTTTTTCAATTTATCGTTCCACTGTTTCTTGGAAATTTCCTCAATTTCCAGAGCTCTCTGAAAGGCTTCTTCCTTATAACCTTCTTTGGATTGGCTCAGGTATATATTAAATTCTTCATTGGATATTTTGATTCCCAGACGGACCGCTTCCTGAAGCAACAACAATTCCTGGATCAATTTGTTGAGAGAACTGGTTTTCAGCCAGAGCTCCTTTTCCTTATTCAAAACATCACTTTTCTGTATCCGGTATTTTCTCTTGGTCAATTTCATCTCATTTTTGAGATTCTGCCGGGTGATCTCATGATTATTCACGAAGGCGACGATATCACTCCCCGCTTCAAATTTCTCAGAATCACCCTGACCGCAGGCCGACGCGGCTGTCATAACTGCGAAGGCAATTCCCAGCATCCAGTTTCCACGGCGTGGCTTGATTGTTTTAATCATCATCGATACAATCCATCAATTGGGTTAGGTAAGAACATATCATGCGGGTATCCTCTCTCCAATGGTTTTGACTGACCGCCAGAGTGATCTGGTTTTCGGACACCAGCTTCATTCGAGAGTCCAGCCGACCCATTAACTTGCGCGTGGAAAGCCGGGTGGAGGGATCGATCGTCAAAACGGCATTCTCGCGGGTTAAATGCACTTTTGCAATATCCAGCCTGTGGCAGAACAACTTGATTTGAAGCAGGACCAGCAACTTTTCCACTTCCTCGGGAATATTGCCGTAACGATCCACCAACTCCGATTTCAAGGACTCCAGTGATTCGAAATCATCGATCAGTTGGAGCCGCCGGTAAATTTCCAGCCGTTGATTCAGGTCCGAGACATAATCCTTGGGAATATATCCCTTGATTTTCAAATCCATCTCGGTCTGGATGCGGGATTCGATTTTTTGACCCTTCATTTCCCGAATCGTCTCTTCAAGCATTTTACAATACAAATCGAATCCAATTGAGGAAATATGACCGGATTGGTCGTGTCCCAGCATATTCCCGGTGCCGCGGATTTCCATATCCCGGGCCGCCAACTGGAAACCCGCGCCGAGGTCGCTCATCTCCTCAATAGCCACCAGGCGTTTGCGCGCATCCTCACTGATCGCCATGGTCCCGGGGATCATCAGATAGGCGTAGGCCTGGTGTTTGTACCGGCCCACCCGGCCGCGGAGCTGGTATAACTGTGCCAGCCCGAACTGGTCGGCCCGGTTAATAATAATAGTGTTGGCGGAGGGAATATCCAGGCCGGATTCAACAATGGAGGTACACAGTAATAAATCGATTTCCTTCTCGATAAACTGGCTCATGACCTTTTCCAGCATTCTCTCCTGCAATTGGCCGTGGGCAATGCCGATCTTCACCTCCGGAATTATTTTTTTCAGAAGAACCGCGATCGAATGAATATTGTGTACTTTATTATGAACGAAATAAATCTGCCCTCCCCGGTCCAATTCCCTTAGAATCGCTTCCCGGATCAGGTCCTCGTCGAATTTCCGCACATAAGTTTTAATCGAAAGCCGGTCACTGGGGGGCGTTTCAATCACACTCAAATCCCGGACACCCATCAGCGAGAAATGAAGCGTCCGGGGAATGGGGGTCGCGCTGAGGGTCAGAATGTCCACCGAGGCCCTCAGTTTCTTGAGTTGTTCCTTATGCTTGACGCCGAACCGCTGCTCTTCATCGACGATCACCAAACCCAGATCGGCAAACTGGACGTCTTTGGATAAAAGCCTGTGGGTTCCGATGATCACGTCCACTTTTCCTTCTTTCAATTTCTTCAAAGATTCCTTCTGCTGGCTGGAGGTTCGGAACCGGCTGACCATTTCGATCTCCACGGGATGCATGTGAAAACGTTCCATAAAGGTAATCCAATGTTGTTGCGCAAGAATAGTAGTGGGAGCCAGAACGGCGACCTGCTTTTTATCCAGAACCGCCCGGTAGGCCGCGCGCATGGCGACTTCTGTTTTGCCGTATCCCACATCCCCGCAGATCAACCGGTCCATGGGCTTTTCATTTCCCATATCCTCCAATACTTCCTCAATGGCCTTAAGTTGATCCTCGGTTTCCACGTACTCGAAGGAATCCGCGAAATCCTGCATCAAAACGGAATTGCCGTTATACGCGTAGCCTTCCGCCACTTTTCTGGAAGCATAGACCTTCAACAGTTCTCCCGCCATTTCTTTCAGCGAATCCCGGATTTTTTTCTTTTGCCGTTTCCATTGAACTCCTCCCAAACGGCTTAAAACCGGGCTTTCATTGCCGGAGCCCACATATTTCTGGATACAGGCCAGGCCATCCATGGGAATGTACAGCTTCTGATCCTCCGCGAACAAAATTTCCAGAAATTCACCGCCTCCGATTCCGGTGGACAATTCTTTGGTGCGTAAATATTGCCCGATTCCGTAATCCACATGAACCAGCAAGTCGCCTTCCTTTAAATCTTTGAATCCGCGCTGAAAGACGCTGGTTTTGGATTTCCGCCGCTGGCGGTGCTTGTGGGTGCGGCCGAAGATTTCATGTTCGGCAACGAATACCTTTTTTAAACCGGGATATTCGAACCCCTGGCTGATCGACCCCGTTTCCACCGGTAGATTTAACTCATGATCCACCAGCAATTCGTTCATGCGTTTCACATGTCCTTTGGTGGGCGCCGCAATGGTTACATCCAATTGGTTTTGAACCCACTCCCGGGCATGGCGGGCGAACACGTCAAACTTCCCCTGAAACTGGGGAACCTGCTTCATTTGCAGTGGATGAGCCTTTTCCTCTCCCGAAAGCTTTAGGACACTCAGCGACACATGAGGCCGAGCCGATACCTTTTCAAAGAATGTGTCACCGTCCATGTAGAGTTGATGGGGTTCAACCGCCAGATCGCCCCGGTGACGGCACCGGTCGTATTCCTCCAGGACCAGGCCGTCGAAATGAGCGCACTTTTCATTCAACTTTTCGGTATCGTCCAGGATCAAAAGAGCGTTTTGTGGCAGGTAGTCGAACAGGGTTTCCATCTCCGGATAAAAAAACGGGGCCAGCATTTCCATGCCGGAGAAGCTTTTCAATCCTTGAATTTTTTCGACCAACTCGTTGATCCGGTGCCGGCTCACCGCGGCCTCCTTCCCCTTCTTCAAAATTCTTTCGACCCCCTCCTCTATTTCCTTATCCGACAGGCACATTTCCCGAATCGGGAGAAGCGTCACCCGCTCACAATCCTCAAAGGAGATCTGGGAGTTCAAATCGAATAATCGCAGGGATTCAATTTCCTCGCCAAAAAATTCAATGCGCAGGGGGTGATTTTGATAGGGAGGAAACACATCCAGGATATCCCCCCGGGAACTGAACTGGCCTCTTTCTTCAATCAAATGGGACCTTTGGTAACCGTTTTCGGTCAGGCACAGGACCAGCAGATCCGGGTCAAAAGCCTGGCCACGCTTTAAATGAAAAGTGAGACCGCTCAATTTGGAGCGCGGCATTAGATATTGCAGAGCGGCTTCCACCGGAACGACCAGCAGGGGACACCGGTCTTCCAGCAGGTCGCTCAAAGACGCCAGGCGTTCACCGGAAACTTCACTGAATGGGGATAATGGTTCGTAAGGTAAAAGCTCCCAGGTTGGAAAAAATCGCGGCGCCGCTCGAACATGGTCGTGCTTTAAAAAATACCTCAAATCCGAAAACAGGGTTTCCCCGCTGATTTGATCCGGTGTCAGGATCACCATCGGCCGTCGGCACGCCTTCCAGGCCTGTGAAAGAAAATAGGCTTTAGAGGACCCTGAAAATCCTTCCAGTTGGAGTGATGTCTTTAAATCCTTGAGGACATGCAGGGCTTCCTTCCACTGGGCGGCTTCCTGATCGGAACCGGAAAGCGGAGGCAGGGTGGAATAACTCATAGAAATGCCGCAAAAACGGGGATCAGGGTTTGGCTTTTTCCGGGAGCAGATGTTTCCATTTGGGTTCTCCGTCGAGTTTAAAATTAACGGTGACGATAAACGAGTTCCCCTCATAGAAGTTTAATTTAAAGTTGCCGCCTCCAAAGCGTTCCAGAAGATAATCCTCCGGATGATCGCGAAAGGTATTGAATTCCTCCAGCGTGAATTGGGCGATCTCATAAAAATAGAGGACCACTCCCTCGTAAACGCCGACCAGGAGGGTCAAACGCAGGGTCTTGTAAATTTCCTCAAACCGCGCATCGCACTCTTCCTGGGTCGGGTCGCGCTTCAACTCCCGTCGCAATTTGGGCTTGTAGTAATCTCTAAAGGCTTGTTTAACCCACATGACATTAAAAATTCCAAGGAATATAAACTTCCTTTTCTACATCAAAGGCGGAGCCGAATCAATGGGAGTTCATCAGCTCACCTATAACTTATTGTTTTATAACAGAATTATGGATCTGCCACAACCCGGCCGAAACCGTGGAATAGGCATTGCCGTAATCTGCAACTTCCCCTATACTCCGAAACCGGAATTCCTCCATTTTATAATTCTTTGAACAGATGATGAACTCCAAATCCAGCAAGGAAAACGTAAAAGTTGGCTTGATCCAGATGGCAAGCGTCGAAGACCCGGCCTCCAATCTACAGGAAGCCGAGCGGGGCATCAGGCAGGCTTCCGCCCGGGGGGCTCAAATTATCAGCCTGCAGGAACTGTTCCAGACTGAATACTTCTGCCAGGTGGAAGATCATGAGTATTTCAAGCTGGCGGAGGCCATTCCGGGAGCATCCACTGAGAAGATGAGTCAATTGGCTCGAGAGTTGGAGGTGGTGCTGATTGTGCCTCTTTTTGAAAAGCGGTCCTCCGGAATCTATCACAACACGGCGGTGGTGATCGACGCCGATGGTTCTGTGGCGGGGAAATACCGCAAAATGCACATTCCGGATGACCCGGGCTTTTACGAAAAATTTTATTTCACGCCGGGGGATACCGGATTTCAAGCCATTCACACCCGTTATGGAAAAGTCGGGGTCTTGATCTGCTGGGACCAGTGGTTTCCCGAAGCGGCCCGTTTGACGGCCCTGAGCGGCGCACAAATTTTGTTTTATCCGACCGCCATCGGTTATCAGGAATTTGACACCGCCGTCGCTCCCAAGCAGATTGAAGCCTGGCAAACCATTCAGAAAGCCCACAGCATCGCCAATGGTGTGTTCACCGCGGTGACCAACCGGGTGGGGCCGGAGAACAACATAAAATTCTGGGGACAATCCTTTATTTCCGATCCTTTCGGAGAAATCATCGCGCAAGCCTCTTCCGAGGAGCCAGAGATTCTGGTGGCCGACTGCAACCTGGCGTTGATAGAAGAAACGCGGCAGGGCTGGCCATTTCTTCGGGACCGGCGGGTGGACGCCTATCAGAATCTGAGCCGTCTGTATATCGACTCTAATGACACCTGACCCATTCCCCGCAGACCAGAATTTTTTCATGCCCGCGGAGTGGGAAACTCATTCCGCCACCTGGCTGACCTGGCCGCACAATCCGGAAACCTGGCCGGGTACGGATATGCAGGCCATCGAAGCCGTTTACCTCCGCATGATTCGGGCGCTCAGCGAGGGGGAAACCGTGCATGTGCTGCTTCAGGATGAAGCCGCTTTCAATCGGGTCCATTCTCAGTTGGAAAACAGCCGGGTCTCCATAAGTCGTGTCCATTGTCACCTCATTCCCACCAACGACAGCTGGATAAGGGATTATGGACCGAACTTCCTGGTCCGAAGGGACACCGGAGAAGTGGCCGCTAATGTCTGGAAATTTGATTCCTGGGGCGGTAAATACGATTGGGAGTTGGATGACCGCGCCGGTAAAACCATAATGCGGGAATTGGGCCTGCCGTATTTTGAACCCGGCATTGTTCTGGAAGGCGGCGCTATTGAAGTTAATGGACAGGGAATCTGCCTCACCACCGAACCATGCCTTTTAAATCCGAACAGAAATGGCGGCATGACCCGTGAAGAGATGGAACGGTATTTATCCCGGTATCTGGGCGTCCGGCACGTTCTCTGGTGTCAGGGGAATATAGAGGGGGACGATACGGACGGACATATTGACAACCTGGTGAGGTTCGTTTCTCCAGACACGGTTTTGTGCGCCTGGGAGGAGGATTCGGCGGACCCCAATTATTCCTGCCTGCAAGCCAATTTTGAAATCTTGAAATCTTTCCGGGATGCGCAGGGGCGAGATCTTAAAGTCGAACGCCTGCCAATGCCGGGCCGGGTGGAGGGCGAAGATGGACGCCTGCCCGCCAGTTATGCTAATTTTTATATCGGCAATTCCGTCGTTCTCCTGCCGGTGTATAACCATGACAATGACCGCAAAGCCGCATCGATTTTAAAAAAATATTTTCCGGAAAAAGAGATTGTGGAAATTCCATGCGCCCTGTTTGTCAGGGGCCTGGGAGGGATTCATTGCGTGACGCAGCAACAGCCGCGAGGCAAACAATAAGATTCACACCCGGAATTTGTATTCCTTGTCGGGGTCACGCTCGCAGTCGGGGGGAAAACTTTTGCGCTTGTCCGCATAATACGCATGGCGATGGTCGCCGGCGGAAAGTTTATTATAGGTGACGTAAAGAACCCGCCGGGAGGTATCCGTTAGATTGGGGCCTGAACCGTGCGGGGCAAAGGAATCGAAGCAGACCATGTCTCCCGGTTTCAACATAAACGCCTCGAACTTCATGCCCGCCATATTCTCTTCATTCAAGGGCTCCCACTCCTTGCCGATCAGGCCCCTGGTGTGATGGCCGGCGGACAATTCGAGAGGTCCGTTTTCTTGGGTGATGGGATCGATGCAGATCAGCGCGGTGATAAATATCGGCGCGTAAACCCACCATCCCGCCTGCTGGTCCTGATGCCAGTCAAAACCGCCGCCGCCGGGCAGTTTGAAATTGATTTTGTCTTTAAAAAGAACTGCGGGTTCCCGGAACAATTCGGAAACAACTCCTTTTACCCGGTTCTCTTCAAACAAATCGTGAAACCCGTCATGGTGTTCATAGACATTTTCCATTCGCTGGAGGATTCTCTTCCCCGGTTCCAGCAGGCTTTGCTCAAAATACATCATGTATTTACCGGGGACTTCCGGATAATCCTGCACCTCATCGACCCAATGGATCATATTTTCCACTTCACCGGGCTTGAACAGATTGCGGATTAACAGGAAACCATCGCGATCGAAATCATTTAACTGACTGTCACTTAAAAGAGAGCGGGGCATGTCGGATTGTGGGAACTTAATTATCGACCGGAATCACCTATTTTCGGCAAGGCTTTTTGTTCGGTTTTGGATATTTGGTCATTCAGCGATTCAATGGTTTTCTCCTGCCGGCGGATGGTGGATTTCAATTTCAAGCGGGACACCCAGCCATCCAGCCAGGCGACCAAAAAGCCGAGTGCGAGTGAGATCAGGATCACGACCAGAAGAGGCATCCTTATCGTGAATGGATTAATGGAGAAATCATAGAAACTGATTTCCACCATACCCATGTTTTTAACGGCGAAGATGGCGATGAAAATAGCCAGAATAATGAATAGAATGAATTTAAAAGTCATGGGCTGGAAGTCGTTAAAACAAATAAGGCCTGAGACCTGACACAGGTCTCAGGCCTCCAGTTAGGAAAACTTATTCGTCCTCTTCGTCCTCTTCATCATCTTCGTCTTCATCATCGGAATCTCCCTCATCGTCTCCGCCAGCCTCTTCCTCCTCAGGTGCGGATTCTTCCGCAGCGAGTGCAGGTTCTTCGGCGGCAGGGGCCGGTGCTTCAGCGGGCGGCTCGGCTTGGGCCTCCACCTCAGCCTGGGGTGCCTCTTGGCCGGCTGGAGCGCCTTCCGAAGCAGGCTGGTCCAGAATAATTTCGAAGGGTTTTTCTTCCGGAGCGGGGACCGCGGTCGCGGGTGCGGGCACCACGGCGGCGGGGGCTTGAGATGTGCCCTCCATTCCGGCGCCTAAATCTTTCAGCAGGCCCTGAATGTGGGCCACCACCTGACCGGATTTGGCTTTGACTTCGGGCGAAGTGTTTTGAGTGACCGTTTCAATCGCGACCAGCGCCCGTTTCAATTCGGTAATCGCGGCCTGTTTTTCCACCGATCCCATGCGTCCCTGCAAATGGGCGACATCGGCATTGATTTTGGCCAGGCCGTCATCCAATTCCTGCTTGAGCGGTCCGAACTTGTTTTCCAAAGTGACCACCGCGGCGTCCACATCTCCCACTTTGTGGTCCAGATTCCGGAGATAGAATAAAATCACAATAATCGCCAGCGCGCCCATGCCGAATCCCAGATAGGCCAGGGCCTTCATCAGATTCATTTCCTCTTTTTCCGGGTCAACTGAGGGAACGGGTTTGTTGAAATCTTCTTCAGTCATTTTATCCTCATCGGCATGCCCTTGTTCGTAGTAGGAGCTTGCGTCTTCTTTAGCTTCCTGTTTTATTTTTTCCAACCGGTCTTCGGGATTCTGGCCGGGGCTATCTTGTGGATTGGTCATGGTGGCTCCAGACTGGCTTGATTCCAAAAATTTATTTCAAGACGCTTGGTTTCGCTATTGCATCACCGGGAAAAACCGGACTAACATAAGGACAACCTGATTCAGGATTTAAGGTCCTGTGATGTTGATCATTTGATGACTCGCGAGATTTTACCCGGTTTTCCCAAGAAACCAACGGCGAAACAATTGNNCTTTACAACAGGTTAAAACCCTAATTGAAAGGCCGGGGTCAAAAAATGAAGCATGATATTACAAGTCAAAACCGCATTTTGTCAAGCAAAATAAAGCCCTTTATCTTAACGGTTTTTCTCTTCCTGGGGGCTTTTACGGGGGTTCCCTCACTGGCCTTTTCCGGCTATGAATTTGAACCACTTATCACCGCTCAGAAGCTGAATTCCATTCCCCTGAAGAAAGTCGTGATCCTTGACACCCGCTCTTCCTGGAAATTTCTGATGGGACACATTCCCGGCGCCATTCACTTGGGCGATTGGAGGGATTTCACCCTGCAAACCGGTAAGGTGCCCGGCCGGTTGAACCGGAATAAAGCCTTTATCGCGGAACGTTTACGCGCGCTGGGAATCCGTTCCAGAAAAACCCTGGTCATTTATGGAGACCCCCTGGATAAATGGCGAACGGACGGCCGTTTTTTCTGGATGTTCAAATACTTCGGGTTCAAACGCACCGCCATTTTACAGGGCGGCCTGCCGCAATGGGAAAAAGCGGGATTCGAAATTGAAAGAGGTCCGGGAAGAAAAATTTACCCTTCCAAACTGCAGCCGGACAAATTGAAATTCAGAGAGGAATATTTCGCGGACCAGAAATGGATCGCCCAACGGCTGGGGTCCCCTGAAATCGCCCTGATCGACAACCGGGAAAAACATGAGTTCGAAGGCGCGACTCCCTATGGTTCGCCCCGGGGTGGTCACATTCCGGGAGCCATCCATATCGACTGGCGGGAATTCTTTCGACAAGACGGTACCGTGAAAAACCGAAAACAGCTGAAAGCCCTATTGCAAACTTATAGTATTCGCGAGGACCAGGAAATCGTCGTTTACTGCACCGGGGGGGTGCGCTCGGCAATGGCATTTTTTGTGTTCCATTACCTGGGGTACCAGGTCCGCAATTACGATGGTTCGTGGTGGGATTGGAGCCATTCCCCTCACTTACCCATTAAATCCTGAAAGACACAATACCGGTCAACAGGGATTAATGGGAGCCTTCCGGCATACCCATTCCGGGCCCACCGTAAGAACCTTCCGGCCCACTCCCATGGCCGGAACCTTCATGGCTGTGGTTTGAACCGCCCGACGACAGGTTGCCAGCCGGCCTTCCCAGAGCTTCAGAGGCATGAGTCAACGCTTCGTTATAATGCTTCAACGCTTCCCTGGCATGGCTGAGCGCCTGTGGGCCATGAGCTTTTAAATCGGGGGAGGCATCCTCCATTTTCAAGCTGAATTCCAGATGCCGAACCATTTCCTGCAAATGGAGATAGCCTTCTTCTCCATGCCCCAGCCCTACGCTGGCGTGGCCTCCCGCTTGTGCCCAGACCGAATTCGATCCGGACAGAACCAATAGCACGATCCAACCCATAATTAAGCTTTGATTTATAATCCGCTTCATAAACCCTCCATGACCGGTGAGGTCCCGGCCAAAAGAATGATCTTTTAATCAATAGACTTTACTGAGGATTAATATCCTCCATTTGTTCCACCTTGTCAACCGCGCGCCGCACCGCGCGGGACGAACTTTAAAAACTGATCGGGCGAAAGTAACTTTACCCCCTCGCGCCCCCTGCCGGGGGGCGGTGCCAGGCGCAGGGCCGGCAGGCCGGGCAAAAAAAAATCCCCCGGAAAATCCGGGGGATTGTATTCAAAGCATTGAGAAAGATCTAGATTTGCATTCGCATAACTTCCTGGTAGGCTTCGACAATTTTATTTTTCACCTGCATGGTCATGCGAAACGCCATATCGGCTTTATTGACAGCCAGCATTGTGCCATGGACATTCTGGGATTCACCGGAGGCCAGTTTTTCGATGGCCTGATCCGCTTCCTTCTGAAGATGGTTGACCTCGGCAATGGACTTGGCCAGAGTTTCGCCGAAAGAAGGCCCTGCCTCCCCCGGTTTCTGGGCACCGCCCTTTCCCTCTATTCCGGAGAGCCCCGGATTGAGAGCGGTCTTAAGTTGTGTTTTTATCGTAATGTCTTCCATCTTCAAGTCTCACAGAATACCATCCATAAGTTACTGCGAAAGCCGTCCATTGTCAATCACCGGACTCAGCCGATCACGCTTGGGCGTTTTCACTAATCGCCGCTCGAATGGTGGACCCTCTCTTGGTCAACAATTGCGCGGTGGCGGAGTAAGCGATCTGATTTTCGGCCAGTTTCATCATTTCCTTATCGATATTGACGTTGTTTCCGTTGGATTTTGCGGCATCCGGTTCCACAAAGGGTTCCGCCTTCAAACTCCTCAGTTCGGCCCTGCCAGGTCCGATATGGCCTGAATGAGTCTTAGCCAGCGGCAAACCCTCACCCCTTCCCAAAGCGGTTTTCAACGTTCCTTTAAAATCAATATCTTTGGCCTTATAGCCCGGTGTATCGATATTGCTGATGTTGCTGGCGATCAGCAATTGACGCTGGGATTGAAAATCCAGCGATTTCTGTAACAGTATCGGCGTTTTATCTGAAAACAATAAGCGGTCAATCAGCATCGAAACCTCCTAACTAATTAAAATAGCAAAACTTATGCCAACCACCGCCTGGAATCCAAAACTCGCGTTCCACCCATAACTATTTGTTTTTTATGACTTAATGAATCCGGCAACAGGGTGTCTGATGGGAATAATGATGGGGAAACCGTCAAATTATGGAAAATTTTACCGGGTTCCCGACAGTATTTTGACTGGATGCCATTCAGCCAAACCTTGATTCAGGAGGATAAAAAGAGGTAGAATTGTGTAAATTATTTACTCACTTCGTCCATATCCGATGATTCCAGCCTTTTCCAAACTCACCCAGACCCTGAACAGCTATAACAAGGAAAACCTTTCGGAAATCCTGCATTTAATGGCTACCACCCTCAAAAACAATTATGACTGCCATTCGGTCCGCATTTATCTGGAGGACCTCTATGAAGGCATGTTGATCTGTCATTATGTGACCGGTCAGAACCAGCCAGACCAGCATCGGATCACCAAATACATCTCTCCCCGGGAATCCATCACCTCCAAAGCTTTCTACGAGAATTCAGTGGTGGTGTCCTGGAATGTGCCGGGCGGGATTTCCAGTTTTCGCAACCCGTTTGAAGCGATTTCGGGCATCCAGAGTACGGCGGTATTCCCGATCACTTATCAGATGCGCCCCATTGGCACATTGAGTCTGGATTGGAACGAAGAGGGAGAATTTCTATCCCCTTCAGCGATAGAGACCATTACGCAATTCCTGGGTGAAAACAGTGCGGTTATTGAGAAGGCCAAACGGTACCATCAAAATATCGCCTTTTCCCGCCACCTGGACGCGGCACGCAAAAAAGACAGCGCCTGGCTGATGATGCGCTCCTCGGTCAATCTGATCGAAAAATTAACTCTGGCTTCGGTATTGATCCCCGCATCCCAAAATCCTCCGCCCAAAAGCAACGGAAGTCCTTCCGATCTGGTGGAGATTCTGGCGGTTTTTTCACAAAATATCGAACACGCGGGAATTTACAACAACCGCGATCAGATCAGCGTTCTGGAGGGTCATCATTTGATCAACCGGATCATTGAGTTTGAACCGTCCCGAGGATTGATCATGAAGGATTCCCAACAGGAATCGATTTATCATGCAAATATCATGGACGAGCAGTTTCCCCGAAAGGAAATCGCCAGTAAGGCCAATCTGGTTTCTTTGTATCAGGTTCCAAAATACGATCGTCAAACGGGAAAATTTATTTGCGCGATCCATTACTACACCAGCGAGCCTTATGAATTCACCGTGTTTGAGAAAGACCTGCTGGAGCATCATGCCGCCATGGTCGAAAACCTGATCCTGGAAGAAAGCCCGACTCACATTGAAGTCCAGGTGCTGAGTGAAATCGAGGAATTGCTTTCCGATGAGAGCACTTCCCTGCAATCGTTTCTTCATCATATCCTGAGTAAAACCTCGGAGTTGCTGGACGCGGATTGCGGGACGATTTCTCTGTTAAAAATAGTTGACGGTAAACCCTGGCTGGTGGTGGAAGATAAAGAAGGCCGCCTGGTGGGCGCCAAATCGCGTGGATGGAAGAAGAACAAAATTCCGCATCTGCCGGTGGGCGGAAGCGACTTGCCGGACGACCAAAAATCGGTAAACGGCTACTGTGCCCATACCGCCCGCCCGGTCCTTTTCAGCGACGTCCGCAACCCCAAAATCACTCAGAATTATTACCAGAATCTGTCCTCGGCCATTCGTTCGGAATTGGCGGTTCCGATTATTTATGAAAACAAGGTTCTGGGCGTCATCAACCAGGACAGCTTTAAAGTCGGCCATTTCAAGGAAGAGCATAAAAAGATACTTCAAATCGTTTCCCGCTTGATTGGGCAAAAAGTTCATCACCTGAAACAGATAGAGGAAGTCCGGCGGGAGATGTCCGTATTGAGGGAAGAAATCGAATACCGGGATCCCAAGGTATCCTCTTATTATCTCGGGAACGTCATCGGGAAAAGCCGGAAAATCCATCATCTGGTCAAACAGATCGATACTGTGGTCGAATCCATCAGCCACCGAATGCTGAACTGGGACAGCGGGCAGCAGATCGAGTCCGCCATGGGGCTCCCCTCCCTTTTGATCACCGGCCAGACCGGTACCGGCAAAGAGTTTTTTTTCAATAATATCTATTCCAGACTCCTGGAGATTTTTAGAAAGTCACGTGGAAACCACTACGAGCTCCCCCTGCGCAAAACCAATATTGCCGCGTACAGTGGAGACTTGACCTACAGTGAATTGTTCGGCCACCGGAAAGGCGCGTTTACCAGCGCCGACAGCCATCGCAAAGGAATTCTGGAGGAGACGAATGGCGGCATTGTCTTTCTCGATGAAATCGGTGACGCCGATCCCAAAACCCAGGTTCAGCTTTTGAGGTTTCTGGATACCGGCGCTTTCATGAGGTTGGGAGAGAGTCAGCCGCGCTACTCCCAGATTTTTCTGATCGCCGCGACGAATAAAAATCTGCTGAAAGAAATCGAGGCGGGACGGTTTCGCGAAGATCTGTATCACCGGTTAAACGCCATCAGTTTTCACATTCCCCCGCTATCGGAAAGAAAGGAAGACATTGAAGACCTGGCGATTCACTTCCTGGGTCGTCTCCACAGCACCTATAAAAAAGATTCGCAGGAAAAGCCGCCTCATCTGGACCAGAGTGCCATAGACTTTTTGACTCAGTGCAATTACCGGGGAAACGTCCGTGAATTGAAAAACCTTTTACTGCGGACGCTTTTGTTCTGCAAGAATTCGGTCATCACCGGAGAGGATTTGAGCAACGCCGGCGGCAAAGAAACGCCGGAACCGGAAGCCTGGGTTCAGGATGCAAATTGGGAATCGAAAATTTTAGAGCAGGTCGAACAGGGCCAGGGAGACTTCTGGACCTCTGTTTATCAACCCTTCAAAAGCAAACGTCTGACGAGGGATGCGGTTTCTTCCCTGATCCAGGCGGCTAAAAACCGGTATCAAACCAACCTGCCGGGGTTGGCGGTGAAACTGGGGGTCTGCGATTCCCAATTCCGTGACAACTCCGAAGAAAACAAAAAATTCCTCAGCTTCAAAAATTTCCTCTACAAAACCGTCAAAATCACCGGGGATTAAATCCCCAATTCTTTCTTCTGGTGTTTATAGGCCTCGACGACGGCATCCCGAACCTGTTTTTTAATTTCGGAAGAGGCGGGAACCACCACATCATGATAAATCTTATCCTTACCCGGCAGTGCGGGAAAACCGATGAAAATGCTTCCATTCTCCTTTTCAAATATTTTGATTCCCTTGATGATCAATTCGTCATTAACCGTCATCTCGGCATAGGCCTTCAAATTTTTATGCAGATCACCCGGTTGGAAGGGAAAAATCTTAACTTCGGTAATTTCCATGGGCCCGCCTCAACATAATCCGTTTTCAGGTGGACGAAAGACATGCTCGCTGTTAAAATAGGTACACCTCGGGCCGAGTCATTCAAAACATCCTCATGCTCATGGCGTTCGCCATGCCATATGTATTTGAATTGTAGGGTATTATACAGGTAAAAGCACCATTCAATTCCTGACTCGAATCATCCGAAATTTTAAAATTTCTCATAATATAGACCATTTCATGAAAAAAATAAGGAGATTTAAATGACCTCAACCGTTGCCGCAGAAAAATATAAAGTCAAAGACCTGTCTCTCGCAGACTGGGGCCGCCAGGAAATCATCCTGGCGGAAAAGGAAATGCCTGGCCTGATGGCCCTGCGCGATAAATACGGAAAGGACAAACCGCTGAAAGGTGCCCGCATCGCCGGTTCCCTGCACATGACCATTCAAACCGCGGTTCTGATTGAAACGCTTGTCGAACTGGGCGCCGACGTCCGCTGGGCTTCCTGTAACATTTTCTCCACGCAGGACCATGCCGCGGCGGCGATTGCCAAAGCCGGAATTCCCGTATTCGCGTGGAAAGGAGAAACGGAAGAGGAATACTGGTGGTGTACCGCGCAGACGCTGTTGTTCGACAACGATCAAGGTCCCAATATGATTCTGGATGACGGCGGGGATCTGACCGGTTATATTCACGAAAAGCATCCGGAACTTCTGGATGATATTAAAGGCATCACCGAAGAAACCACCACCGGGGTCCACAAACTTTACAAAATGCTTCAGGATGGGGAATTGAAAGTTCCCGCGATGAACGTCAACGACTCGGTAACCAAATCCAAATTCGATAATCTGTATGGATGCCGCGAATCGCTGGCGGACGGCATCAAACGCGCTACCGACGTGATGATTGCCGGTAAGGTCGTTGTGGTTGCCGGATACGGCGATGTCGGTAAGGGATGCGCCCACTCCATGCGGTCCTACGGCGGACGCGTGCTGGTCACGGAANNCCTGCAGGCGGCGATGGAAGGTTTCGAAGTCACCACCATGGAAGAGGCGGTCGCCGAGGGAGATATTTTTGTGACCACCACCGGTTGTGAGGACATTATCCTTATCGACCACATGGAAAAAATGAAAGACACCGCCATTGTCTGCAACATCGGTCATTTTGACTGCGAAATACAGGTGGACAAGCTGAAAAAGTTTCCCGGCATCCAGCAAGAAGAAATCAAACCGCAGGTGGATAAGTTCACCTTTCCGGATGGGCACTGCATCATCCTGCTGGCGGAAGGCCGGCTGGTCAANNCAACCAGGTGCTGGCCCAGATCGAATTGTTTACCCAGAAATATGAATTGGGAGTTTATGTCCTGCCGAAGGTTCTGGATGAGGAAGTGGCGCGACTGCATCTGGAAAAGCTGGGCGTGAAACTGACGAAGCTTACCGAAAAGCAGGCCCAATACCTCAATATTCCGGTCGAGGGCCCTTACAAGCCGGAACATTACCGGTATTGATCGGTTTCGTTTGATATAAAATAATACGGCGTTCCTTTGGGAACGCCGTTTTTTTATTTCCCGGCGGCCTGCAAGGCTTGCCGGATCAATTTTTCGGAGGGCATCCCGCTTCCGGTTTCGGAGTAAATCCGGCATTTCAGACCATACTCCAGGTCCTCTTCCCCGCCCTCAATGTCCCTGCCGTTGATTCGAATGGACGGCGACCCTAAAAATCGGTATTGCCGGGCTTGCTTTTCCGAGGTGATTTCTATTTTCTCAATTGTGGTGCGGGGCGATAAATCTGCCGTGATTTTTTCGAGGCTGTGCAAAGTGGAGAGATAACCGGGGCAATCTTTAAAATATAAAAATTCGATTTTCATTTTCAATCACAATGGATTTTTTTTCAGAAACTGGATCATCCAGGGGATGATCTCTTCATCGGCGTCTTCGATCACATAATGCCCGGCGCGTTCGACCTCATGCACCTCGGCATTGGGAAAATACCTCTTCCATCGGTCCAGAAAATACCGGTCAAAACAAAAATCTTTCATTCCCCAGATTATCATGGCCGGCCGGTCCCGGAAATAGCCCAATTGCATTTCAATACGCTCCACCACCGGATAACTGGCCACTTCTGGAGACATGGGAATATCCTGCACAAACCTAAGGTTAGCTATTCGATTTTCAGGTGAATTATAAGGAGCGAGATAGCCTTTCCGCACCCGGCCGGTCATGCGTCCGGGAACCTTGCTGGCCCAGGAAGTGGCCAGTTTCGCGAACAGGTTGAAACGGAGAATGGCCAGCGGACCGAGGGTTGATTGGCGGCATAAATTAATGCTGAAGGGAATACGATCCGCAATAAAAGCGGCGGTATTAAAAATAACGAGACGCTTGATCATTTCCGGATAACGAACGGCGAACCCCATCCCGATGGCGCCGCCCCAATCGTGCATGACCAGGGTAAGCCGGTCCAGTTTCAGATGCTCCACCAGGGATTCAAGGTTATCGATATGCTGGGAAAGGGTGTAGGGATAATCCTGAGGCTTGTCAGACAGACCGCAACCCATATGATCCGGCACCACGCACCGGAACTGGCTCTTCAGGCCCTTGATGAGATTGCGGTAATAAAACGACCAGGTGGGATTGCCATGGAGCATGAGGAGCGGTTCACCCTCCCCTTCATCCAAATAATGCATACGGTGGCCACCGGGCTCAAAAAACCGGGATTCGAAAGGATACAGATCGCGAAACGGTTCGAGTGAGAATCCGCTCACCATTCCACGCCCATCATCAGGCAGTTGAGACCACTGCCGATGCCCAAGAGAGCGACGGTATCCCCTTGTCGCACCGCATCCTTTTCCTCACCCATGGCCAGAGTGACCGGCAAAGCCGCGGAACCGGTATTACCGAGATATTCCAGGGTTGAAAAATCTTTCTCTAAATCCAACTCCAGGGTTTCATACAGCAATTTTCTCTGCATATGCCCCACCTGGTGACAAAAGATTCGATTCACATCCTCATTCTCCCAATCGAAGGAGGATCGGGCCGCGGCCCAGGTCCGCTTCGCCAACAGGCAACCTTCTTTCATCAACGTCTCGGAGTCGGTTTCCATCAGCGGAGAGGAATCCTCTCCCATTCCCATATCCTGGTTGCCCTGGCATAGTTCGTTGAAGCGCGTTTCGGCCCGTGCCACGGCGCCCAGCAGGCGATGCCCCCGGCTGGACAAATCCCTGTGAACCAGTAAAACCGCCACCGCGGCGGAACCGATGGTCAGAGACGCGAAAGCGGATTTAATTTTAGCGCGGGAAGGATGGGGGTCCGCCAACAGGGTTTCGAGGGTGGTCTCCACCAGAGGGCCGCCGTTTTCACCGGCGACGATCAGGCCCGCTTGGATCTGTCCGGCTTCAATCATATTGGCGGTATGTACCATGCCATTCATGACCCCCAGGCAGGCATTGGAAATATCGAAGACCAGAGACTCGCTGGGTAGTTTCAAATTATGATGAATCACCGAAGCGGTAGCGGGTTCGAGGAAGTCCCGGCACACCGAGCCGTTGATGAGACAGCCAATATTTTTTCGGTCTATCCGGGTTTTGGATAGCGCCTGTTCGCCCGCCAGGGATGCGACTTGGCTGGGGAAAACGCCTTTTTCAAAAAAACGGCGTTCCCGGATGCCGCTCATCATTTCCAGCCTGCCGTAGGGCAGTTTCAACTTATCGTAAAGCGGAGCGAGCCTGCGTTCCAGATCCTCGGAGGTCACCACATTGTCAGGCAGATGATAACCCAGGGATTCAATGCAAACGTTTTCAAATCGCATAGAATGCATTAGAGAACAAAATTAAAATTCAGCCCATGACCTGCATTTCGTAATACTTCTGGTACTGGGCGCATTCAGCCATCAATTCATTATGCGTGCCGGAACCGATGATCTCGCCATGATCCATGACAATGATCCGGTCGGCATTTTTGATGGTGGACAAACGATGGGCAATGACAAACGTGGTCCGGTGCTTCATCAGGCGGTGCAAAGCATCCTGAACCAGTTTTTCCGATTCCGAATCCAGGGCGGAGGTGGCTTCGTCGAGAATTAAAATCGGGGCATTTCTCAAAATGGCCCGGGCAATAGCCATTCTCTGCCTTTGGCCTCCGGAGAGCATCACTCCGCGCTCCCCAATAACCGTATTATAGCCGTCATCCAGATTCCGAACAAAAATATCGACGTGGGCGGCCCGCGCGGCTTCGATGATTTCTTCACGCGAAGCCTGGGGATTGCCGAACTGAATGTTGGCGAGGATGGTATCGTTGAATAAAAATGTCTCCTGAGTCACCAGAGCGATATTGGAACGAAGGGAATGGCTATTGAGATCGTTGATATTGATTCCATCAATGAGGATTTGGCCTTCGGACACAATAAAAAATTTAAACAACAGGTCGGCCAGAGTGGTTTTTCCCGCCCCACTCATTCCCACAATGGCCAGCACATCGCCCTTGTTGGCTTTTAGGTTAATGTTTTTTAAAACCATGACATCACGCGACGGGTACTTGAAGGAGACATTTTTATATTCAATGTCGCTTTGGAATTCCTGCATTTCAATTTTCCCGTCACGCAACTTTTCAGGCTCCTCGTCCAGGATTTCATAAACCCTTTCGGAAGCGGCGACCGCCATCTGAATATCGGTATAAGCTTTAAATACCTGCCGCATGGGATCGTACATCATGAACATGCCCAAAATAAATGCGAAGAAGGTTCCCTGCGTCACCTCACCGCTCAGCACTTTCATACCTCCAAACCAGAGAATCACGGAACCGGCCACAACCCCCAAAATTTCCATCAGCGGAGAGGTCAACTCGGTGTATTTCACGTTTTTTTTCATCACACCCAGAAAATCCGTGTTGTGCTTTTTCAGTTTCTGGATTTCGAGATTCTCCAGACCGAAGGCCCGGACAATCTTGATTCCGGAAAAAGATTCGAGCATGGTGGAGTTGATATCCGCGATAATTTCCTGTCCTCTTTTTCCCAAATGGCGCAACTTGCGTCCCACTACGGAAACGGGAATCAGCGCCACCGGGACCACCAGCATAGCCATCAGAGCCCAATCCCACTTAAGATAAAACACCCAGAAAACCAGGCCCAAAAACATCACCGAGCTTTGCAGCGCTTCTTTGATCTGCCGGGTCAGGGTGGTCAGCATCGCGTTGACATCGTTCACCGCCCGTGACATCAGCTTACCGGTGGTGTCTTTTTCAAAAAAACCGTAGGGAAGTTTGTGGATATGCTGAAAAAGATCCATCCGGATTTTAACGATCAACTCCCAGCCGATTCTGAAAATCAGACAGCTTTGGAAATATCTCAATCCTCCTTTCAGGCAGTAAATGACGATTAGAACGATGGGAATGATTTTCAGCATGAAGGGGTCTTTTTCGACGAAAATCCTGTCGAGAGCCTCCTTCACCAAAGGAACGGGAGAAGTGGATAGAGCCCCGATAAAAATGGAGGAAACCATGATCAGGGCCACTTTTCCCTTGTAGGGAATGAGATTACTGAGCAGTCGCTTATAGATGCTAAGATTCATTGAAATATTATAAGACGTTTGGAAAGATATTAGGAGAAAGAAATCAATGCGGTATAAAAAACCCCTGACCGTTGAAGCAGGGCCAACGGATCAGGGGTTGAATGTTCAATTTAAAGAAACTCGGACATTCTGCCTTCAATCCAGAAAGGAATTGAAACGGCTTGCCAGTTTTATTTCTTGGTAGGCAGAAAATCCTCCAGGGTAGCTCCGTTTTTGACCATTTCGTTCATCACTTTAACGGACTCCGAAATGCCTTTTTCGCAGAACTCCAGGGTGATTTGGGAAACCCCCTGAGAGTGGGCGTAATCCAGTACCCGCTCCATGGTATTGTCCCTCATAAATCCCTGTGGAACCTTCTCAATACGGTCGATCGCTTCGTCGTCCCAGAAAAACTGCGTGGGGTCGATTTCAATACCCTTACTGAAATTCTTGCCTTCAAATTTTTCGATTTCGCCATAAGCCTTAAAGCCCTCCGCAGGACCTTCCGCGGTTTTGAGGCCATTGCCATTACCGTTATCCTTTTCATCTGAAGCGGCGTTACTATCGTTCAGCAGGTTCTTGGCAAACGCCACGGAAATGGTATTGACCTTCTGCACACGCGCGTTTTTCTCGATGCGCGCGTGGGCCCGCCGCCGGATGTGGCCTTCCGGGAACTGGTTCAGGTAATCCAGAGCATCCTGCGTCCAAGTCACCTGAACGGAGTCGAAAGTGGTTACCGTAGTGGAATCACTCTGCTCCTGGGTTCCGGCCTGGTATTCCGTTTGATCGTTCGGGAACAGGCTTTCGGCACCGGCGCCGCACACCCCACATTTCACGACATCATCCAGAACTACAGTGCCGCACTCGTTGCATTTCAGGGTTTTGGCTTCTTGAACCTTTTCCACCTCTGCGGCGAACTGTTTTTCCAGGGTCCGCTGACGGTCCTCGATCATGCCTTCCAGAGGATCTTCACCTTTCGCCATCTTATCGCGCATCTGATCGCCGATGTTGTACATCGCCTGCATGGCACCCGCCGGCAGGATTTTCTCGCACGCTTCGGTGATGACGCCGGAGGTAATCATGCTGTGCCCCCGTTCCAGGGCGTAGCGCAGGATCGCGGAGGTTGCCATGGGCCTTACAAATCCCGGAATCTTTTTCAACCGCTCTTTGGCTTCCGCCGTCCAGTCGATGCTTTCTTCAGCAATCATATCAACCTTAGGTTTATAGACTTTGCTGGAGAGATACACGTTACAGGGAACCATGCGAAGCAGATTTTCGGTATTACCGCCGATGTCCATATCCGGCGCACTGTGAACGCCGATGCGACCCAGAATCAGCATATAGGGATTTTCCTCGCGGGCGTATTGCAGGACTTTCTCGAATACTTTCCCGTCGAGCAGGCGAACGGTACACTCCAGACCTTCTTCCTCCACGATTTTCCGGGATACTTCCAGATGGGACTGATAAATTTTCGCCAGGCCTTTATCGATGATGTCCTCGTGCAGTTTTTCCTGCTGCTCGAATTTGAACACCTTGGCGGCATCCTTGGAGAGCACGCCGGTCAGGCTGTTGAACATGGCGTAGTGGAAATACGGATCAAAGGTTGAGATGACTTCCAGAGGACGGTTGAGGGCCTTGGCCATATCGATGGCGGTTTTCAACCCGCCGTAGGAATAACCACTGCCATCCACGGCGACGACGATCTTACCGCTGGAGGGTTGTTCCTCATGAATAGCGGGGACATTTTTGACGATCAGCGTATCCGTTTCGATGCGGCGAATAACGCGCTCCGTCACCGTCCCGATCTGACTGTCCTTGATCGCGCCCAATCCGAGGGCTCCCATCATTACCAGGTCATAATTGGATTCCTTAATGTCCCGGACCAATTCAATCCAGTTTCTCCCTTCCAACGATTTACCGACAAAGGGGACGTTACTGGCTTTGCATTTGTATTTGGGCACATCGAGGTAAGAATCGGTAATGACCTCCATCCCTTTGGTGATCAACTGGTCGTGGATGGCCCGTTGCTTCTCAAGCTCCTGCTCGTCCTGATATTCTTCCGGCAGGCCGCTTTCCATTTGCCGGAATCGCACATCGTGCATTTTCGCCGCGTAAACATGACTGGCGGTCACCATAGTGTCAGTGTCCGATCCCTTGGCGAATTCAAGGGCCAGGTCGATACAGGCATTCGAATAGTCGGAATTATCGACTGGGATGTAGATGTTCTTAAACATAGGGTTAAACTCTCCCTTCAATATATTTCACAAATTTAAACTCTGAAGTATTTGGTTGGGTTAAAAACACGCATCTAATCAGCAGAATAAATCAAGGTCCCCTCCGCGGGGAAATAAGGTTCAAGGCCTGAAAAATCAATACACTCAAACGTTTGAAATTCTAGCAAAAATTCAGGGGGTGTCAATACAATTTCCCTTTATTCTCCGGCGCTTTTCGCCCTCCATCGGCACAGATCAAGAAACCTCATATTCGAGCCCGAGGCAAAATTCTTCGGAAGCCGCATCAGGCTGTGAAAGAGGTTTTAAAAATCAAGGAATTGCGTCCCGGCCTTTACCGCCCCTCATCAATTTATAATACTTTTTACATCCTCATCGGGGCCGGATTATGGTATAAATTTCCGACACGGTTTACGGGTTATTATACACCCAATCTCAGGCAATTCGTACAATACAAGGCCTGACCACAAGTTGACAATCTGACACGAACTATATCAAACCCTTGAGTTTCAAATATTTAGTGTTATGAAGCCAGCCCCGTAATTCAACCAATCCAGATTATTGAAGGAGATTTCTGATGCTTTTTTCCGGAAAAGAGGACTTGATCCGGCACCTGAAGGGAATCGTGGCCTTGCCGGATGAATTTCAGGTTCAGTTGGAGGATGAAGAAAAGTTGCGGGGCGCCCCCCTGGATATCCTGGTTAAAAATTCTGTTTTGAATGAAAACGGAGAAATTCGCGGCCAATGCCGTTATATCATCAAATCCCTGGCCCAATCGTTGGGAATCGTGCCGGCCTCCATTCAGGATCTTTATGCGGCTCGCGGACGGGGCGAAAATAAAGGCTATACGGTTCCCGCATTGAATATACGGGGCCTGCCCTACGAAATGTCGCGGGCCATTTTCCGAACCGCCAAGACCACCGACTGTGGGGCCTTTATCTTTGAAATCGCCAAGTCGGAAATCGGATACACCTTCCAGCGTCCCCACGAGCTGATGGGGGTGGGGGTGATTCTCGCAGCGGCTATTCGCGAGCAATTTCGAGGACCGGTGTTCGTTCAGGGCGACCACTTCCAGATCAACGCCAAGAAATTTCATGAAAACCGGGATAAGGAGGTCAACGGCCTCAAGGACCTGATCCAGGAGGCGATCAAGGCCGGTTTTTATAATATCGATATCGATACCTCCACCCTCGTCACCCTGGACCCGCCCGAGGTCAAGGACCAGCAACGCCTGAACTATGAGGTGGGAGCGGACCTGACTGCCTTTGTCCGGGAACAGGAACCGGAAGGAGTCACTGTATCCGTGGGCGGGGAGATCGGCGAAGTCGGCAAGGAGAACAGCAACGAGGCCGAACTTCGGGCCTATATGGATAATTTTAATGAGCATTTAGCCGGCATCAACTCCCGGCATAAGGGAATCAGCAAAATCTCCATCCAGACGGGGACCAGCCACGGCGGCGTTCCACTGCCCGACGGTTCCGTGGCGGAAGTCCAGCTGGATTTCGAAACCCTTGAAAATCTGTCCCGCATCTCCCGGGAGCATTACCATCTTGCCGGCGCGGTCCAGCATGGAGCTTCCACCCTGCCGGCGGAGTTGTTCCACAAATTTCCGGAACTGGAAACAGCGGAAATCCACCTGGCCACCAGTTTCCAGAATATGATTTACGAGAGTTCGCATTTTCCCGCCGAATTCAAACAGGAAATCTACGGCCACCTGCATCAGGCCTTTGCCGACGAAAAGAAACCGGGCCAGACGGATGAACAATTCATCTATAAAACCCGCAAAAAAGGTTTCGGCCCCTTCAAAGCCCAGTTCTGGAATCTGGATGAAGAAATCAAAACGGAAATCGGCAAAGAACTGGAAGGTCAATTCCGGTTCCTGTTCGACCAGCTGAACGCCGGCAACACCCGCCGGTACATCCAGAAAACCCCCGATCCGGTGAAGGTCGCACCCCATCTTGAAACGGAACTGGCCTACGCTTAACAAAAATTTTCATCAGCCCCACCGCCTGAATGCTTGCCGGGGTTCGGCCGGACCCTGGTAAAGTTTTTCGAAACGCCCATTTCTCTCCACGTCACCCGACTCTCTTTTTAAATCCTTTATGAGTCATCCTTCCATGCATGGTCCCATGCATGAAGCCCTCTCGCCCAGCGGTTCCCATGCATGGCACACCCCGTTTCCGGCCTGCCATCCCGCCGGAACACACCTCATAACTCTATTCAAATAAAAATGTTATCCGCTTCCTCCCCAGGCCTTCCGGTTTTGGCACGCGCTTTGCCTTTATCAGGGCAGATAGGAGTGCTTTTTAAAAGACTGGAAACCAATATTGAGGAGGCAAACATGTTATTCAAAAAATTATTAACCGGACTATTTATCGGAATCCTTGGATTCCTGGGTGTCGGCCCGCAAACCGTATCAGCGGCCACGATTTCCGGCACCACAAGCATCTCGTCCTGGACCTATTTCGATGGGTTACAAATCACCGGCGGAACTTCCCTGACTCTAAGCGAGGGGGTTGTCGTTGAAAACCATTGGTGTGGCACCTCTACTCTATCTAAATGTTACATCATTGACGTAGGTGTATCCCCCTACTCCATCTACAATGCCGGTTCCATCAATGGAAACCTGACCGTCAATCCGTTTCAAACGTATGGAATTTGGTCCACTGGAGACTTGACGGTTAACAATTATTCCACCGGTTCCATCGCGGGTAAATATATGGGCGTACGGAGTAATTTTGGAACCTTTACGAACTGGGGAAACATCCAGGGGGGTTCATATGGAGTTTTTTCCGTTAAGGGGGGCCAATTGGATAACTGGGGAACCATTACCTCCCCCAACGCAACTGGGGTCTATTTTGCCGACAATCCCACTTTATATAATAATGGCGTTATTTCCGGCAGGGTGGAAGGCGTCCGGCTTTTAAATCGAACTGAATCCAACACAATAGTCGTTGGCAACAGCAATGAAGGGGTTATTGAAGGAAGAACAGGCGCACGCCTGGTTAATTCCGGCGCCTCGGGTTTTATCACGCTGAACAATTCCGGGCGCATTACCGGGTCGGTTTTCGGAGCCATTCTGGAAAACAAAGATACCGTGGGTACCGGCTATTCCTATGTCGGCAACCTGGGCGGAACCATTGAAGCCACGGCCGATAACGGAGTGGGCATTGCTGTTGTTGCTCCCAATGCTGAAATAATTAATCAAAACGTTTTACGCACCGATGGCACGAATGAATGGGTTGAGGTCGCTACCATTACCGGCGGGAACATTGGAATTACCGCAACGGGTAACCTTTCATTGAATATGATCGGTGGTGTTATCGAAGGCGATTCCACGGCTATCTCGATGAACGCTCCGGGCTCGGATGTCTCTTTGACGCTGGACATCACCGCAATGTCGGATCCGGTGACCCGCCACTACTCCAACATTCGAGGAGACATTGTGGGAGGAACGGGAACTGACGACACGGTCATTTTGCGGGGAAGAGGAACCTATTCCGGTTCCTTCGTAAATTTTGAACATTTACAGGTGGAGGCCGACCGCTGGTCGCTGAATAGAGATTCCACATTCAAAACCATTAATATCAACAAGGGAATGTTATGGAACGGCGGCAGGTTGACAGGGCAGGTTCTGATCGCCCAGGAAGGAGCATTGGGTAGTAACGGTGAAATCGTAGGACAGGTACTCAACAACGGCCGCATTTTTGCTGGAGGGGTGGGTCAAACCATGACCATCACCAACGGTCTCTTATGGAATGCGCCCAGCTCTGAAATTCACATGGAGTTTGATAATTCGGATTCCAGTCATTTAAAGGTATCTGAAAATATCCATCTGGACGGAACCCTGCATTTGCGGCCGATTAATCTTGGCCATGTTAGTAGACAAACCATCTTGACGCTTATGGACGGCGGAACCCTTTCCGGCGACTTCGATCAAATCCACGGATTGCCTGAATCTACTGCCGTTCTTAACTATAACGTACTCATCGACAGAACTCTGGGAGACGTTCTCCTGAACATGGAACGCAAAACCTATGCTTCCCTGGCCACAGCGGACAACCAGAAATCGGTCGCAAACGTTTTTCAATCGATCCTGGAATCCAATCAAATACCAAAACTGGTTCGCCTTGTACCCGGTGAGGAAATTGAGGTTGATCCTGCCGATCAAGTCCTGGCAATTCTGGAATCGGCTAAAACCGGAAAGGAAATCCAGAACACCTTGGATCAGCTGACCGGTGAGGCGCATACCGGCAACCCGGCGGCGACTTTCGGCG
>JABAHQ010003361.1_pt2 | contig 28597 bp, 16 predicted proteins | sample 7062091 | NCBI WGS metagenome assembly JABAHQ01 (sample SAMN14534359, study PRJNA622989) | marine sediment metagenome | biome: marine biome [ENVO:00000428]; feature: marine pelagic biome [ENVO:01000023]; material: deep marine sediment [ENVO:00002113] | place: India: Gulf of Kutch | collected...
CCCATCGAGCGCCAGTGGTACCTGGTCTACCCCAAGGGTAAGCAGCTCTCCGTGGCAGGAGCCGCCTTCAAGGACTACCTGCTCGAAGAAGGCTCGCGCATCGCCGGCACCGCCGCGCGGCGCACTGGGGCGAGGGGCGGAAAGACTCGGTAGGAGCAGATCGAGGTAGGGATCGGATCGGGGTGCGAGAGCAATGGTCGCTAATGTTGGCACCCATTGGCCTGTCATTCGGAACGGTTCAGGTTTTTCGTTCCCCCGGCTCAAGTCCAGGGCCCCAGATGGCAAAAGCCGATGCGCATTTGCATCCTGTCCGCTATCGGCCAAAAGCGGGCACCCGATAGGACAGCTTTCAAGGTCCGCTTAGGGTCCGATTCCGCAAGATCTAGCTACCGCCTGCTACCCGGCGGCCAGTTAAGTAGAAGCACTGAGTTCATTTGGTAATGTTGCTTATGATTAGCGATGCATTGACACCACCGAACCCGAAACCATTGCACAATGCATGAACGATCCTGCGCTGACGCGCGCGATTCGGAACAAAGTCCAGGTCCTGCATCGAATCGTCAGCATGCTCCATATTGATCGTCGGCGGCAGCATACCGTCAATTACGGCCAGTGCGGTGAAGATGCTCTCGACGCCCCCTGCAGCCCCCAACAGGTGACCGGTCGCCGATTTGGTCGACGAAATCGGGATATCGGGTAAATAGTTGCCGAATACCCGGCGCAGGGAGGTGATCTCGGCTGTATCCCCAACCGGAGTTGATGTCGCATGCGCATTGATATAGCCAACGTCCTCCGGTTTCAGCCCGGCTCTGTTCAGTGCCCGCATCATCGCCACGGCGGCGCCTGATCCGTCCTCGCAACCGGCAGTGATATGATAGGCGTCGGCGCTGGTGCCGTATCCACTGATTGTGGCGAGGGGTTTCGCGCCTCGGCGTTCGGCGTGTTCAAGGGTCTCGATGACGACCAGGCCGGATCCTTCGCCCATGACGAAGCCGTTGCGGTCGCGATCAAACGGGCGTGATGCTTTTTCCGGCTCCTCACTTGCGGTCGATAATGCCTTGAGGGCGTGGAAACAGGCCAGCGACAATGGATCGATACAGGCTTCCGCTCCTCCGACCAGTGCGACATCGGCTTCACCGTTGCGTATCAGTCGTATACCGTCGCCGATCGCCTGAAGACTGGCGGCGCATGCGGTGACCGGACACCCGAGCGGACCCTTGAAGCCGTATTTGATCGACACGTTACCGGCAGCCATGTTGGCGAGAAAGGCGGGCGCCGTGAATGGCGAGATGCGCCTATACCCCCGGGTTTCGAGGGTATGCTGCGCTTGGGTGATCGTCACGAAACCCCCGATGCCGGTTGCTACGATCGTTGCCGTTGCCTGTCGTTCCTCTTCCGATTCGGGAAACCAGCTTGCCTGGGTCAGCGCCTCGTGTGCCGCGACTAGCGCATAGACGGTAAACCGGTCGAGCTTTTTGCGCTCCTTGGCTTCGGAAATCCGGTTGATATCGAAACCCGCTTCCGGATCATTGTCGATACCAGGTACCAGTCCCGCGATCTTGATCGGTTCATTGTCGATACGGTAACGATCGATCAGGCGGACACCGGAGCGGCCGGCGGTAAGGCGTTTCCAGACCCCCTTGACACCCGTGCCAAGCGGGCTAATCATACCCATACCTGTAACAACAATCGGTGAGCTCATATGGGATCTTCCGTCACGCCCATTTTTCGTCGAAACTAGCATCCGGCAGGATATGATCAAGATAATATTTTGCTTTCAATCATGGATGAGATAGATATGCCTTATCCAAAAGATCATAAAGCCAAATCCAGAGACCGAATCCTAAACGCTGCCGTCGATTTGTTTTCGCGCTACGGGTTCGACAAGGTGTCGATTGGACAGATCATGAAATCTGCAAAAATGACCCATGGCGCCTTCTACGCCCATTTTGAGTCGAAAGAGGCACTGTACCGGGCGTCCTTTCTGGAAACACTGAAAAACAGTCGTGCAGCGCGCTTGGTCAAGGGACCGCTGTCCATCAAGCACCTAACCTCGCTGGTTACTAGCTATTGGAACCTCCGCGCACTCGCAAACAAGAATCAACCGGGTCCCGAAACCGTCTTGTTCAACGAGATCGGCAATAAGAACAGCAACGTCAAGCGCTTGTTCGAAGAGTCCTACGATAATCTCAAAAAGATAATTGAGACTCGGATAGCGGCCTTGGCTAGGCTCAAGCGACTGCCTATCGAAGCTGATCGTGACATCATTGCGGACAAATCCCGAGCGATCCTAGCGTCCCTGGTCGGGGCCGTTTCCGTGGCCAAGAACTTGTCGCGTGAAGAGGAACGACACCTTATCCTCGAATCCACCCAAAAGCAGATCCTGAACATGCTCGGTTTTAGGGAAAGTGACCCAGTCAGCGACGGAGTCGACAAGAACAAGGTATCAATCTGAGCCGACGAAGCAGGAAAAGTCGCCGGGGTGGACGTTGCCCCGACCGCTCATGTCAACTGGTTGAATTTGTCAATGAAAATTGAATATCTGGATTCGCGGCAAGAGCTGACATTTGGCGAGGTGACTGCGAACGGCGGCCAGGGCTCGCAAGCGGCCCCGGCGGATTTCGATTCGCTTGCAGCTCAATGCTTACCTAAAGTCAGGATGCGTGCATGCATGGGCTCGCGGAGCGTTAGACTGAAAGGGTTTCCTTATTAGGCTAAAGGCGCCGTGACAAGTGATCATCATTCGTCACTTATTCTTTTCCACCCTGTTACCGCCCCTTGTTTCACCCGCAAAATTTGTCCTGCTATCTCATCACACCGATTTGATATAGATCAACTGAACTCCATGCTGGGCCCGTATAGACTTTGTCTACTTGGGAAGCTGGCGGTTTTCAGAGTGTGCGCCGCCGAGCACACACGCTCGTGGGACGTTAATGAGCGACTGATTCGGGAACCTGGCCACGAACGCCGTGCGGGTGGGCGCCTTCATTCCATCGCCCCCGGCGCCCCGGGTGAAAAAACCATAAAAACCAGGTCAGAGACCAATTGTTTCTTATATTAGCGGATATTCCTCTCTGACCCGGTTTTCCAGAAACCGCCCCCGGTGGGAGGGCAGCGCGTGTGCCGGCGGCGGGCCGCCGCAAGCATGACCCGGTTCACAGATTTGCATGCCTGCCGCCAGGACATGCCTGCCCGGCGTCAAGGTTTTTCGGGCCCGGCCGACACCCTCTGGGATGGGGATGGTCGAGCAGCCATGGGGAAGGCGTGTTCGCTCGGCCAGCTCGAGAACTTGCCAGACCAGAGGAGCGAAAAATGAGAACAAAACACGCCATGCGCGCATCGCTGGTGGGGGGCGCGGCGTTGCTGGTGAGCGCCTGTGCACCCATCGCGATCACCGGCAGTGCGGACGTGGACAACGCCGCCTTCGGCCCCCAGAAGAGATTTGCGGTCGTGTCGATTTCTGCCATGAAGACCTTTCAGGGGGAAAAGGGCTTGACCCAGATGTTCAAGGACGCCGACGAGATCCCCGGGGCCAACAGCCAGCCGCTGATCGATGCCGTCAGGCCGATGATCATTCGCTCGCTGGCGAAAAACCGGAACATGGTGCTGGTCCCGGAAAAACGGGTCCTGTCGAGCCGCGCCTATAAGGCCATCGAGGAAGATGAACGCCAGTTCAAGAAGCTGATCTTCAGCGACGAGATCAACGTTCCGCCCGGATACAAGTATTTGTCGGATCCGAAGAAGTTTGCGCAACTGGCCAGAGCGCTGAACGTCGACGGTGTCATCGGCATCCACATGGCATTTGCCATTAGCTCCGGAAAGAGCGGGATCAATATCAGCGGCCTCTCCGTTGGCCGCAAGGCCTACAGCCCGACCGCCACGATCACCGCGATGGCCTATGACCGGGAAGGCAATCTGATCTGGGAAGACAGCACGGTCAAGCTGTCCGACCCGGCGGACAAGAAAGCCATTTTTCTGGTGGACTTGTCGGATGTGACGAACACGGACTTTCGCAAGATGCACCCCAAGGCGATCGAAATCGGCGGCAAGGCGGTGAAGGTCCTGCTCTCCCGTCTGGACGACACGCTGGCCGGCAAGGGCACCAGCAGCTTCCAGAGAATGAAGTAAGTCCTGTAATCGGTTGTCCCCGCGACGGAGCTGTCGCAAAACTGGAAAAGCAGCCGGAGGTTCCCGCGAATCAGACGCGGTCGCCTCCGGCCCCTTTCTGCTGTTCCGAAACGAGCATCTCGATTTCCTTTTCGGCATCCAGCCAGTCCTCGAGCTCGCCTTCTGGCTGCGACCGCGAGCCCATCCAATGCAGGATGTGCCCAAGGCCGTGCTCCACGAGCGAATAGACCGCCGGTACCACGACCAGGGTGAGCAGCGTCGAGCTCACCATTCCGCCGATGACCGCAACGGCCAGAGGGCCGTTGGTGTCCGCGCCCGCGCCCAGACCGAGCGCCGCTGGCGACAGCGCGAGGATGATGGTCAGCGAGGTCATCAAGACGGGCCGCATGCGGATCGGGCAGGCCTCCAGCAGGGCCTCGTTTATGGAGCCGCCCTCATTGCGCAGTTGGTTGGTAAGGTCGATCAGCAGGATGGAGTTCTTGGCCACCAGGCCGACCAGCAGGACCAAGCCGATCATGGAATAGATATTCAGGCTGTGGCCCACCAGCCACAGGCCCATGACGCCGCCGACGATCGCCAGCGGTTGGGCCACCATGATGATGAACGGCTGAACGAAGGAGTTGAACTGGCTGGCCAGCACCATGTAGACGAGGACAATGCCAGTGACGAAGGCGAACACCAGATAGCCGAGGGTCTTGCCAAACTCCTTGGCCCGTCCAATCATCTCGACCTGATAGCCGGGCGGCAGCAGCTCTGCCGCCTGCCGTTTTACGATCTCGACGGCGCCGCCCAAGGGGATGGTCGGCGTCGCATAGAAGTTGGCTGCATATTGCAGGTTGTAGCGGGCGATGACCGCCGCACCGGTGGACGGCTTGAAATGAGCCACCGTATCCAGGCGGACGAGTCGCCCGTCGCGATTGCGGAGATAGAGGCTGTCGAGGTCTGACATCTGCACGAACCGCTCCTTGCCCGCCTTTAGCCGGATGTCACAGCGCTCACCGTCGCCCGGTTCGTCGTTGTATTTGGCGACATCCATCCCGCCGGCCAGCACACGCAGGGCATTGGCGACGTCCAGGGTATCCAAGCCGGAATCCTCGGCCTTGCGGCGGTCGGGCACCAGTCGCAGCTCGGGCAGTTCGAGCTGCAGGTCCATGTCCAGGCTTCCGACCTCCGGGATCGCGCGTAATTGTTTTTCGAGCCGCCCGGCGAGCCGCGCGACCTCGGTCAGACTCGGCCCCTTGAGCACGAATTGGAGGGGCTCGCCACGGTGGCCGCCGACGATCGGCACCGGGGAGGCAAAGGCCTGGACCCCCGGTACGTTACCGAGACGTTTGCGTACTCGGGCCAGAATCTGCTGCTGATGCTCGGCCCGCTCGGTCCTCGGCGTCAGGGCAATGAAAATCTGCCCCTGATTCACCCGGCCCATGTCGCCCGTGCCGATGGTGCTGAACATCCCCTTCACCTGCGGGTACTGGCGCAGGACGGACTCGACCGCACGCAGGCGATTCTGCGTGTACTCGAGGCTGGAACCGAGGGGCGTCTTGAAGGTGACGATGAAGCGTCCCTCGTCCTCGTCGGGCATGAAGCCCTTGCCGAGCCGCCCCATGAAAAAGCCCGTGCTCATCACGACGGCCAGGGTGACTAGAATGACCGTCCAGCGGTAACGCAGGGCGAGCGAGATCACCGCGCGATAGGCACGCTCCATGGACCGGAAGGCGACCTCGAGCACGCGGTAGGCGCGGCCGTGCTGTGTCGTTACCCGCAGGAAGCGCGAGCAGAGCATCGGCGTGAGGGTGATCGAGACGAAGAGCGACACCAACACGCCCAGGGTGACCACCAGCGCAAAGGGCTGAATGAAGCGGCCTACGATGCCGCCCATGAAGATCACGGAGGCGAAGATCGAGACCAGCGTCAGGCTGGCCGCCAGAACGGCAAACACGACCTGGTTGGTTCCCCGAACGGCCAGATCGCGGCGGTCGCCTGCGGGGGCCTTCTCCTGATGCCGGTAGACGTTCTCCAGCACCACGATGGCATCGTCCACCACGACGCCGATGAGCAGCAGCAGGCCCAACAGGGTCATGATATTGAAGGTGTACCCGGCGAAGTAGATGGCAGCGACCGCGCCCAACAGTGAGACGGGGATGGAAACGGCAATAATTAAGGTCGCGGTCAGGTTCTTCAGAAACAGCCAGATCACCAGCGCCGCTAGCAGGGTGCCCACGAACAGGTGGTTTTTCAGCGCGCCAATGATATCGAGGATGAGCTCGGCGTCGTCCGTCGCTATGGCCAGCCGCATGCCTGCCGGTAGCTGGGGGACGATCTCGGTCTCCAGCCGCCGTTTGACCTCTTCGATGATCGACACCGTGTTGGCATTGCTGATCTTGACGATGCCGAGACCGACGGCCGGCTCGCCGTCGTAGCTGGCATGGCGGCGGGCATCGGCAAGGCCGTCTTCGACCGTCGCGATCTCGTCGAGGCGAACCGGCAAGTGGCCGCGGTGCGTGATCACGAGTCGTTCCAGGGCTTGCAGGGAGTGGAACTCCAGATCCAGCTTGATCAGGTCCTCCTTGCCGGCGCTGGTAAGAAAGCCGCCCGGCAGCTTGATGTGCTCGCGCTGGAAGGCGCCGAGCACCTCCTGCACCCCGATGCCCAGCGCCACCATGCGCTCGGTGTCGAGGTGCACGCGGATCGTGCGCCGGCGTTCTCCGCCCAGGACGACCTCGCCGACCCCTGTCACCGTCTCCAGCCGTTTCTTTATGACATTCCGCGCGTACTGATTGAGCTGCTGCAGGGTGCGGTCGCCCTGAAGCACCAACCAGAGCACCGGAGTCGCTCCGGCCTCGACCTTGGACACCACCGGCGACTCGGCGTCGTTTGGCAGCTTGGGCAGGATCTCATTGACCTTGGCCTGCACCTCGTTGAACGCGACGTCGATGTCTTTTTCCAGCTCGAACTGGATTCGCACCACGGAGGCCCCGGGCAGGGAGCTCGACTGGACGCTCTCGATGCCGGACACGCTGTTGACAGACGATTCGATGACGTTGGTCACCGAGGAATCCACCACATCCGGATTGGCGCCGGGCAGCGCGGTGACGACCGTGAGCATCGGGAAATCGATGGCAGGCAGGCGGTCCACGCCGATGCGTTCATAGCTGATCACTCCGAACAGGATCAGCACCGCGCTCAACATGTACGCCAGCACGTGCCGGCGGACCGACAGCTCCGGGAGGGTCACGGCTGGCGCCCCCGGATCTCGACGGTTACACCGTCGGTCAGGAAGCCGGCACCGTCGACGGCCACTGCCGTATCCGCGGCCAGCCCGGAAACGATCTCGACCCAGTCGCCGTCTCTTTGGCCGAGCTCGACGGTTTGTTCCAGGGCCCGGCCGTTTTCAACCCGATAGACGACGGTGCCCGCCGGCCGGCGTACGACGCTGCGAACAGGCGCCATGACGGCGTTGTCGCGGATCCCCACGGTGACCTCGGCGGTGATGCTCAGGCCCGGCCGCCAGCCATAGTCGTTTTCGAAATCCACCATCACGGCCAAAGACCGGTTGCCCGGATCGAGGGCCGGCAGAAAACGTGTAATTTCCGCATCGGCTGTCCGTTGCCCGGCGCCCGCGCGCAATACAACCGGCAGCCCGGTACGGACCCTGGTTGCCAGGGTCTCGGGGAAGAACAGCCGCGCGGACAGGGTGTCGGTTGCCACGATCTGGAAGGCCGGGTCGCCCGTCTTGACGTAATCGCCGGCCGAGATATGGCGTGCCTGCACCTGTCCCCGGACGGGACTCTTGATGCTCGTCTTGGCGAGCCGGTACCGGGCATCTCTCACTCGCGCCTTTGCCGCCGCCAGGTCCGCGCGGCCGGCGGCCAATTCGGCCTTCGCCTTGTCCAGCTCGTGCTGGGCCGCCGACTGCTTTCGCGTAAGATCCTGCAGGCGCTTGACCGTGAGCCGTTGATTGCTGATCAATGCCTCGATCTTCGCAACCTGCGCCCGTGCCTGTTCCAGGGCGATCTCGTAGGGTTCCGGATCCAGCGTGGCCAGTAGTTGCCGCGTATCGACGGTTTCGCCTTCCTTCACCAGTACCTCGAGCACCCGCCCGCCTGCCTCCGCGGCGATCACCGGGTCGGCGAGGCTCTCGAGCTCACCCGGTGCCGTGACTTCGATTTCCAGCGTCTTGGTGATCGTCTGAACGACGGAAACCGGGACCGCGTTGGTCTCATTGGCCGCGTTCGCCGTGACGGCTGTTGCGGCGACGAGCGCAAGGGTCAGTGTCCTGCTTGTTCTTTTCATTGCTCAGTCCTTCGGTATTCCCTTGATGCCGTACAGCGCCAGGCGAGTGATGTGGTTGGCGAGATAGCCGGGGTCGTCGTGCTCGGGCTTGCTCCCGGGGTAGAAGCGCCGCATGGGGGCCGACTCGAAATGGTGGATGATCATGCCTGCGATCGACAGGACCAGCATGTGTGCGTCGAAATCGGGCGCGATTTCGTCGACTAGATTGGCGATCGCCTTGACGTGCTCCGCGAAGATGCTGGTCGCCAACAACCTCAGCCGGTTTTCGTCTCCGTCCAGCAGCTCGCGGTGCAGGAGGCGGCGAAAATCCGGATCGCTCCCCATGAGCCGCACCATGGCGTGGATGAAGCCCTGGAGGCGCGTTTCCGGCGAGCCGGTCGCCTCCAGGGCCATCCGGCCCTGCAATGCCTTGTCGGCAAACGCATGCCGGACGGCGGCGAGATAAAGGGCGCCCTTGTCCGGGAAGTGGTGATAGAGGGCGGCGGCGCTGATACCTACGGCGTTGGCGATATCCCGCATGGACACGCCGCTAAAACCAGTCTGGGCAAAGAGAAATACGGCCTTCTGGAGGATCCTGTCATGGGTGCCCGTCTGTTCGGCTTGAGCGCTTGCCATGGGGGTTCGAAAGCCCTTACTTAACGTTCGTTCGGTTATTAGAAACCATGAATCTTGTGCGGTCAAGTGTATTGGGCATCGAACAGGGGATTCCGGCAGTGGATCGGCGGGAGAGGCCCTCGAGCACCTGGCGGAGCGCGACGGTGCAACCTATGGATTGGGGCCTTGTGGTGAGCTGCAAGGCAAAACCAGGTGCAAGTGCAGGGGGTACAGGGGGTACATGGTCGGACCGGCGTAAGGGAGGTGCAGGGTCGGACCGGCGTAAGCGGCTGATTCGGTGGAAAAGCGCGGCTAAATAGGGCCTGGATCTGGCCTTAGACGGCTCGTTTTAGACAACAAACCGCTGGTTTAAGGAGGAGGCGCTATGCCGCGGGTGAATTGCGTTTGGCTCGAGAGCGGGGTGTGGCACATCAACCCATCGCTGCCATCGGCAACAATTGTTGCTCAAGTTCGCCAGGGACCGCCGATGTTGGCGCCGCTGGCTCTTTAGAGGCTAAAAAGCGCGCTTTGGTCTGACAGCCCGGCGGCCGGCAGCCGGAGCTTTGCAGAGACATGCAGGCCGCGCTCGGGGTCAGCGCTCGATATTGGGAATTAGTCGACCACGATGATTTTTGGCCGCTTCACGAACTGCCTAGCGACTGCGGGCGCATTTGCCGGGTGAAATGAGCGCTCTAAAAGCCGAAAACGCGGTCAGGCTGGAGTAAATCCTTTGTGCGGCGGGAGGTTACGTGGGTCCGACCCGGGTACGCCCGGTTACGAGGGTTATGGCGCGGGAACCAGGTATTGCGCGTTGCCCGGAGGCGGCGGCTGGGCGGTTGACCCCGCACGTCGCAGTCGGTACATCCCTCACATGCCATAGGCCGGGTAGTCACCGCTGTCGCGCATTTTCTCGAGCGTTATGGGGACGGCCTCGAACATATAATTTGGGAGGCGCTTGCACTCAGCGATGAGCTCCTCATGGAAGGAGTTGAAATATCTCACAGCTATACTGAGCAGTGCATAGGTTTCATCGATGCGCTCGATGGATCGCCTGGCATACGACACTAATGCCTCCATTTCCGGATCCGCACGGCTCTCGCCGACGGGCCCGTTCAACGCCTCCCGCGCCGCCGTGGCGCCGACATTATTTTGGAGATATTTCATTTCCATGGCCGCGGCGTCAACGTATCCGTCGAGGAACAAGACCTGCTCGCGCGATGTCAAGCGCAGAAAGTCATCGCATTCTCGTATGTTTGCCGGCCGTCTTTCCGATTCGCGCATCCCTGCTTGGAGCGGAGCGCAAAATACTGTTCCTACAAAAAGCATCATGGTCAGCACGCGCCGGTTCATGAAGGGACACCTCCTGTTGCGGGTAGCGGGGATACGAGATTGCCTGAGACGTCAAAATTCGGGGCCGCGAAGTCACGATCATTCCACAGGGCAGTTGTCGATACCGCAACAAAGCGCAGACCGTGTTTCACCCCGTAAGGCGGCAATGCGCCAGGGGCTCCTCCACCGGTCCCCGCCATTGTAGTTCACACCAAGCCCGACCCAGCAATGGATCTGTCTCAGGGCAGGGTCGAGTCATACCTTAGCCCGTCGTCGATGGGTAGAGGGATGGCCCCCTCGTCGTGGGGCACGCCGACACTGACTGTTCCGGCACAGCTCTCGCCCGATGTATCGGTCGCCTTGAAGTCGAGGAGGTATACGCGTCCGTTGTCAAGCCCTGAACGTTCTTTTCGAACCTTTGCTTGAGACGTTCCGATCCCAAAACCGTCCGGGGCGATGTCGCCATCTCCCAGACCATTGACCGGCTCGTCTTGTTGAATCCGCAGGACCTGAAGCGTGATCGGATCGTTCTCCGGATCTTGCACCCCTTCAATGGCCACCTGCGCCAGCTCGTGATCGGGCGGCCAAAGGAGCGACGGCCGGGCAACCGCTTCACTGCAATTCGGCGGCAGGTTGGTGATCTGTTCCATGGGTTCGATGTTCGATACCACCGTATCGAGCTGACTGAATGAGCAGTTGTTGCTCTCATCCAGCTCCGCGACCATGTCCTCGGCATCGGCACACGCCGCGAGGTAGTATGTGCCCTCTGGCAGATCGCCAGGGATCGTGAACTTGAGCGTTCCTTCGGTAGAAGTGGCTTCAGGCTCCAATACCTCCACCAAGCGTTGCCCGATCACTCGATCGTTGCCGGGGTCAATCTGCTCGTAGCTCGATAGGTAGTACCGGGTGACTGACTCGCCTGCGGTCAGATTGCCGAAATTCGCCGTGTCTTCCGTGATGAACACAGTCCGGCCGCCCTCCGAACGAACGATCGGGGGCATGAACATGGGCACGACCAGGTCCGCCCCGCCCACCCAGGTGGTGGTGGCTTCGGCCACTGCATTTGGGTATCCAGGAATGCCCAAGCCAAGGCCGCTCAGGGGGCCAACGCTCGCGAGCATAATGGGTGTCTGCGGCAGCCGGTGCAGCTCGCCCAACAGCTCACTGATGATGATATGATCAGTTCCCACGCTTGTGCCCTGGTACTGGAACTGCACCTCGCCTTCGGCGTCAGTCCACCCATAGCGGGACTGCCAGGCGTGGGGACCGTCAATGATCGAAAAATAAATCAAATATCCGCTTACCGGTGCATCGTCGTCGGCCGTATTGACCACCCTTGCCGTAACTGTATGAAGGTCACCGATGGCTCGTTCTGCCGTTGGCGGTATCAGTCTGTAGGCCGGCTCGAAGGAGATCGGCGTGTCCGGTGTATGGTCGATTAGGCTCTGGACATTGAGCGCAATGAGATCGTGGGCTTCGCGGCTGCGTTGACCGGCGTCCGCAGCCGCCAGCAGGTCGAGAATCGGGTGGAGTCGCTCTTTCGCCAGAGTCCCGTCATCCGCATCCAATGCGGTACGCGCCATGGCGAGCTGAGCCTTGACCGCGTCGGCCAACGATGTATCGCTTATCCACCCCAGATCCAACGCGGTGTCGATGTCGGCTGCAAGCTGGCTCCAATGGTCGTGGGAACCGAGAGACGGCAGACCCGATGGGCCGAGGGTATGAGTGTGGTAGCGGATCTGCTCCTCCACGGCGGCGGCTTCATCCAGCGTCGTCTCGGTCACCTCGTCATGATCTTCGACCACCAGTACCCAGTCTGGAATCGCCTGGACGCTGCGGATCGTCGGCACCCCCGGGCTTATGACCTTGAAGCCGCCTTGGGTGGCCGCCGGAAGGATGTTCGCCGCCTTCTCCAAGGTCGCGAAACTCGCATAACCGTCTCGGCCGAATCCGCCTACCCAGCCTGTCGGCACGCGCTGGCCGAATGGCACGACGCTGGAGCCGGGCGGAAGGTTCAGCGGTTCCCGCTGCGCGAGCATGTCGCTGAACGGAACATCGGCTGTGCCGTAGGGCAGCATCAGCCCCTCGGCGTCGAAACCGCCGCGGTAGCGCGGAGACTGCTGCACATCGATTTTGATCTGCCATATTTCTCCGGTGCTTGCCGCGCCGTTGCCGACTACATAGTCGTATGTGTACCAGCGTGTGTCGGGGTTGTACGTTGCCTGGGCTTCCACCGTTACGTCGGCCAGATTGGGGATAGGCAGCAAACCGACAGCGTTTGCCCGGTTCACCGCCAGCAAGCACGAGATCAACGAGATGCATGCCAACCCGCTTACCAACCCGGTGCCGAGTCGATCGAGTTTCCGATCCCAGGGGCGACGTGTCATGTCATGTTCCTTATGGGTTTTCCATGTCTCTCTGCTATGAGCTACAGCGGCGCCCGACCGCACGGAAGTCAAGGTTCCAGATCGACGTGCTTTCTGCACTTGGTACCGTCCTTGCAAGACTCGCAGAGCAGGGCGCTTCGCTTGTTGCCGTTCGGGGTGGTTACCGGATTTAGGAGCATGTCCACGGCCAGTCTGAGAGCGTGATCCTGATCGCAGCCGATATTTCCTCGATTGATGTCGGCGTCCTTTCCATCACGATGGCTCTTGTGTGGCATGGCCCAGTCGGCGTTGATATCGAAAAGCCCACCTTTGAGCAGACTGATGTCATTGACACTCAGTGTCTTGCCGGAAAGCACGCTGTAGTTCTCTGCGACCAGTTTCAGGTACTGGATAGCGAAGCGCGTGCCGAAGAATGCGACGGAATCCAGGTGATTGCTGTCCGGCGCACGCACCCGAGTATAAGGCCCATTTGCGCCCGGGGACGGCAGTTCCTCCAGTTCGCGAACCTGAACGTCATAGTTGATGTTGAAGCGCCACGACGTGCGCGTGTAGCAACGGGAAACACAGGACCAGCCGTAAGGGGTCTCAACCAGTGCGTCGGTCGCGATCCTGCCGGCAACTTCGGGCAGCACGTGTTTCACCTGGGCGCTCGTCCGTGGCGGCGTCGAGAGCGCGGAACCTGTGACGCCGTAAGGGGCCGGGTTCGCGTCCGCGCCGTATTCTAGAGGCGCGTTGTTCAATGACAGTGGACGCCCAGGGGAATGCGAATGTCCGCCGTTGTTGCCGGCGACATCCGGCGGTGAGGCCAGACCCAAGACGTCGAGGGTAAAACGACAGTCCAATGGACTGCCGTCGTAAATGCTGTAACATCCGAAATAGCGATGCAGGATTCGCTCGTTGTCCGGGAAAGAGGGCCGCGGTTTGACGTCGCGCGTAATGATCCCCCCGGCCGATGCCGGTTGCGGGGAGGCGGTGACGAGCCCAAATACGGCCACCAAGGACAGGCCGATCCGGGGGGAACAATCCGTTGTCATAGTCCTTGATCTCCTTACGGTGACGCAGAGGGCTCCATGGAAATGCCCCACCGATTGGCAACCGCCTGAGTGTGCAGGGAGAAAAACTGGAGACGCACTAGAGAATAAAGTGGCCTTTCCCCGTCAGTCAATATGGGATTTCCACCAACCCGAGACCGCCGGGTCGCTGATGGCCACGAGATCGATCTTTGCTCGGGCGCGAATCGGCCCGAACGGGCCCCAATTGGTGCCGCGGCCACTGGATTTGCTTGACTGGCCAATAAGTGTGTACTATATACTACACATGACATTTGGCGAGTACATCCGGGATCGCCGGGAGGCGCTCAGGCGGGAAGACCGGCGGTATTCCGTGCGTCAAGTCGCCCAGCGGGTCGGGGTCGAGCCTGCCTACCTCAGCAAGATCGAGCGCGGGGACGTGGCCCCGCCGTCCGAGGCGAAGATCCGGGCGCTGGCCGGCGAGTTGGGGGAGGACCCGGACGTCCTTCTGGCCATGGCAGGGAAGGTCTCGTCGGACCTGCTCGAGGTGATCCGCAAACGGCCGCGGCTGTTTGCAGAGCTGATTCGGCAGCTCAAGTCCATGCCGGATCACGCCATTTTGCGCATCGCCCGCGAGGTTCGCGACGGGGATTGGTAACCCAGGGGAGGACGAACATGATCGAGCTCGACAAGAATCGGCTGACCTTTCAGTTTCACCGGGTCCACCGGGACGCGGAATTCCGGTTGGACTTCCAGCGCACCCTGCGGATTCCCGACGACAACCGCGGCTACCCGCTGCCGCCCGGACTGGGGCGCTTTCCCATCGAACACGTGGACGACTATGCCGGCACGCTTCCCGAGCAGTGGCGGCGGCATGGGGGCGTCTTCATCCCCATGTACCAGTCGGAGGCGCTTTGGCTCAATTTCCGCGGAAGCTACCCGTGCGCCGTGAAAGTCGCGGCGGGCAAGGTCAACGCCGTATCCGGGGAGGCATGGCGCAACGGCCTGTCCAACAATCCCCAGGACTACGTGGTGCTGCCCGACCAGCCGTGGCTCGACGGATTCAATGTTGGGAAAGGCTACATTCGCCAGTTCGTCGCCATGCCGCTGGGGGCCGGGTTCACCGCAGAAGAGCAGATCACCGGCGAGGCCGCGCACGGAGGGCTCCAGATCGTCGCCTATCCGATGAAGCGCGAAGTGTATCTGAAGCGTTTTGCGGGCCTACGCGAGGCTCCTGCGCTGAGTGCCGGGGTCTGTACGAGCGCATCACCGGAGATGGGGCTGGCCCCCGGCGGTCTGATGCGTCAAGAGATCTTCGAGGACGAGCACGGGATCGACGCCTGGGACCAGTCGCACGCCCTGCGCTGCTTCGTGCACCTCGTCAACAGCGAGATCTATCGAGCGCTCACCGGCCGCGAGCCGCCGCAGTCGCCGCCCACTGCCAGGGAGTACTCGCAGGCAGGCCTGCCGTGGTTCGAGCACTACGGCGAGGGGAAGGCCCTGCCGGGCGCCGAGGTGCTCAGCAGGCTGACCAGCGTCGCCGGCAAGCTGTTCGAGACGACCCAGCAGCCGATGCCCGACAACGAGCCCGTCCAGCCGGCTGTTGTCAAAAGAGTCGGCAACAAGAAGGGGGTCCGAGACGGCGAGTTTTGAGGTCAACGAACGCGGGGGCCAGAGAACAATTGTTCCTAATATTAGCGAGAAACGGTCTTTGGCGCGTTCTTTCGGTTTTTCCCCCACCTTCGAGCGTGGCCTGGAATATCCGCGCAATCGGACACCCGAGCGCGGGATCGCGCGTGGCGAGAGGCTCCTGGAAACAAAGGGCTGTCTGGGGTATCGTCGAATTAGGCCACGATCGGTAGGGACTTGAGCCGGCGCCGGCGCCGGTCGCGGGCACACAGGGCGATGCGCCCGGATGACGGCGCGCGCCCGGTCCGGATCTCCTGCAAGGTGACCCATGAGTGAACTGGAAGAGCTCGCGCCCGGCGCGTCGGTCCGAGGCATCCTGCCGGATTGCCTCGTCACCGTAGTGACGACCGAGTGGTTTGGCACGAACGCCCTCGAGCTTACCTATAAAACGCCCGCCGGCAAGCTGGCCAACGAGCTGCTCTACCGGCACGACGAAGCCCGGATCGAGGTGCTCGAACAGGGGAGGCCGTGGAGCTTCGACGGCGACGGCCACCTGTTCCGCCTCGTTTCCGAGGCCCAGCGAATCCGGCTGGCGCACCTTTTCGACCCCGTGCTCGCCGTACACACTTCGGACGTCGAGCCTCTTCCCCACCAAATCACGGCCGTATACGAGTGCATGCTGCCGCGCCAGCCGCTGCGGTTTCTGCTGGCCGACGATCCCGGCGCCGGCAAGACCATTATGGCGGGATTGCTCATCAAGGAGCTGATTGCCCGCGGCGACCTGCACCGGTGTCTGATCGTATGCCCGGGCAGTCTTGCCGAACAGTGGCAAGACGAGCTTTACCGGCGCTTCAGTCTCCCCTTCGAGATCCTGACCAACGAGGGACTGGAGTCCGCAAGGACAGGAAACTGGTTTCTCGAAAAGAATCTCGTTATCGCTCGCCTGGACAAGCTGTCTCGCAACGAAGACGTTCAGGACAAGCTGAGGGCGCCCGATTGCCGGTGGGATCTCGTGGTCTGCGACGAAGCCCACAAGATGTCCGCTACGTTTTTCGGGGGCGAGGTCAAATACACCAAGCGCTACAGGCTGGGACAGCTCCTGTCCACCCTTACGCGCCATTTCCTGCTGATGACGGCGACACCTCACAACGGCAAGGAGGAGGACTTTCAACTATTCATGGCGCTGCTCGACGGGGACCGATTCGAGGGGCGTTTCCGCGACGGGGTGCACTCGGTTGATGTGTCGGACCTGATGCGGCGCATGGTCAAAGAGGATCTGCTGAAGTTCGACGGGACCCGCCTGTTTCCCGAACGGATCGCCTACACCGTACCTTATCGTCTTTCCGATGCGGAGGCGCGGCTCTACAGGGACGTCACCGACTATGTCCGCCAGGAGTTCAATCGGGTCGAGGCGCTGCAGAGCGACAAGCGCGCCGGAACCGTCGGGTTCGCTCTTACCATACTTCAGCGGCGCTTGGCCTCGTCGCCGGAGGCGATCTATCGATCCCTGCGCCGACGCCGGGAGCGGCTGGAGAGCCGCCTGCGCGAGCTGGAGGTGATGCACCGGGCGAGCGTGGCCAGAGAATCCATCGGGATGACCGGCCCGGTGCTGGACGAAGAGATGATGGAGGATCTCGAGGAGGCCCCGGACAACGAGCTCGAGGCTGCAGAGGACGAGATTCTCGACCAGGCGACCGCAGCGCGCTCCATCGTGGAGCTAAAGGCCGAGATCGATACGCTCACGGGCCTGGAAGGGCTCGCGCTGGCCGTGCGCCGCAGCGGCGACGACAAGAAATGGCAGGAGCTTGCAACCCTGTTGGGTGAAATCTTCGGGGCCGGCGGCAGCGGCCGGGGTGTAGGAGAGCCGGACGTCCCCTACGGCGCCGGACCGATTCCCAAGCCCACGCCCTCGCCCCGCCAAAAGCTCGTGATCTTCACGGAGCATCGAGACACTCTCAACTACCTGCACCATCGGATCGCCACGCTGCTCGGTCGCCCGGAGTCCGTCGTAGTGATTCACGGCGCAGTGGGGCGCGAGGACCGGTTGAAAGCGCAGGAGGCGTTCAGGCACGACCCCGAAGTCCAGGTCCTGCTGGCCACCGATGCCGCGGGCGAGGGGATCAATCTGCAGCGCGCCCACCTCATGGTCAACTACGATTTGCCCTGGAACCCCAACCGGCTGGAGCAGCGGTTCGGGCGCATACACCGCATCGGCCAGACCGAGGTCTGTCATCTCTGGAATCTGGTCGCGGACGAGACCCGCGAAGGCGATGTATACAGAAGGCTGCTCGACAAGCTCGAACAGGCCCGGCAGTCGCTGGGAGGGCAGGTGTTCGACGTGCTCGGCAAGCTGCAGTTCGAGGGCCGGCCGCTTCGCGAGCTGCTGATCGAGGCCATCCGCTATGGCGAGCGCGAGGACGTCAAGCTGCGCCTCGGCCGGGCCGTAGAACATGCCTTCGATCGAAGTTATCTTCAGGATTTGCTCGAAGAGCGCGCGTTGGCCCATGACGCCATGGACGTAACCCGGGTCGCCCGCATCCGCGAGGATATGGAGCGGGCCGGCGCAAGACGCCTGCAGCCGCACTACATCGAATCGTTCTTCCTCGAAGCCTTCCGGCGGCTGGGCGGCACCGTAAAGCAGCGCGAGCCGCGCCGCTACCAAGTCACGAACGTTCCGGGTCCCGTTCGGAATCGCGACCGCCTGATCGGGCTGGGCGAGCCCATATTGGCGCGCTACGAAAGAATCGCCTTCGAGAAGGGGCTCGTCGCACCGCAGGGCCGGCCGCCGGCCGCCTTTGTCTGCCCGGGGCATCCTTTGCTCGACGCCACAATCGATCTCACGCTGGAGCGACATCGCGATCTGTTGCGCCGCGGCGTGGTCCTGGTGGATGAGGGCGACCCCGGTGACAAGCCGCGCGTGCTCTTTTATCTGGAGCACGCCATCCAGGACGCCGGGATCACCTCCGGCGGCGACCGGCGCACGATCTCCAAACGCATGCTCTACGTGGAGATCGACCCTGAAGGCCGCGCGCGGCACATGCAGTATGCCCCCTATCTGGACTACCGGCCGGTGGAGGAGGGCGAGATCGAGGTAGATGCGCTGCTCGCACGGCCGGAGTGTGGCTGGATCGATCAGACACTGGAGCAGAAGGCAACTACCCACGCCATCTCCCGCATCGTCCCCGAGCACCTCGCCGAGGTCCGCGAGCGCAAGATCGCCCTCATCGACAAGACGGAGGCCGCCGTAAAAGAGCGCCTGACAAAGGAAATCAATTATTGGGATCATAGGGCAGAGGAGCTCAAGCACCAGGAGCAGGCGGGCAGAGCCAACGCCAGACTCAACTCGGGCGAGGCGCGCAAGCGGGCCAATTTGCTCCACGAGAGGCTCGAAAAGCGCATGGAGGAGCTGAAGTTGGAGCGGCAGATTTCGCCGCTGCCCCCGGTCGTGCTCGGCGGCGTTTTGGTCGTGCCGGCCGGGCTTCTAGCTGCGATCTGCGGCGACGCGGGGGCCGTCAAGGCCGTCACCCCGGACACGCAGGCTGCGGCTGCCAGGGCTCGGGAGATCGTCATGGAGATGGAGCGCAGTCTGGGATTCGAGCCCGTAGACCGCGAAACCGAAAAGCTCGGGTATGACATCGAGAGCCGTGTCCCGGGTACGGGAAAGCTGCGGTTCATCGAGGTAAAGGGCCGCGTGTCGGGTGCGACAACGGTGACCGTGACCAAGAACGAAATCCTCACCAGCCTGAACAAGCCGGACGATTTCATCCTTGCGCTGGTGGAGTTCCTGGACGATCGTGACCACCGCGTCCATTACGTACGCCGCCCTTTCAATCGGGAGCCCGACTTCGGCGTGACCAGCGTGAACTACGGCTTCGCGGAGCTGCTCGAGCGCGCGGAGGCACCAACCTAGATGGTTCGCCGCTATTCTTTGAACGTTCATCGCGCTTTGCGGTCTGCGGCACCAGCGGCCGTGACAGGAATTTCATGGTGAGAGCAGCATCTCGAAGGCGAGGAAAGGGGAACCTGAGGCCCGGGGGGCGGGGTGTGACGGAGGCGATAGAGTATGGCTGACCTGTACGATAGAGTCGCGACGGGGCAGATGGCCCGGATCAAGGGTCGTCTGGCGGTCTTCCTCTACTATGCGAGCTACGGCGGGGGTAGCGGGCCACTCTGGGCGGTCGAGGGAGTTTCGGTACAGTTCGCTCGCCGGAGGGAGTTTGCCTACCGGCGTGGCACATGCCGTAGGGTCACGTCGGAATTCGTAGACATGGAGCTCGAGGACGGGCGCCTGGAATCGATACCGGTGGCCGATATCGGGCGGTACGATCAGCATCATTTGTCCGCCGGCCGGTTCAGCTTCGACACGGAAGACGTCGTCCTGCTTTCGCCGGACAGCTTCCCGGACGACAAGAACAGCGAGCAATGAGACAGCGCAAGAAACTTATCGAAGTCGCCCTCCCTCTGGATGTCATCAACGCCGCCAGCGCCCGGGAGAAGTCCATCCACTGCCGTAATTGTGGCACGTGGGCCGGTGTTCGGCGCGGCCACCCTCGGGGGCGATGCATCGCGCGCGTCGTCGCGGGGATCATTGCGGCCAGTGCCAGTCCCGTTGTAGCTGAGGATTTCGGATGCTAACGCGACTGTCCATTCGCAATTTCAAACTGTTCGACGAGGTGGAGATCGAGCTCGGCGATCGGGTCGTCCTTATCGGGCCCAACAATGCGGGGAAAACTACTGCACTACAGGCTTTAGCTCTCTGGGATATCGGGCTCAAGCGTTGGATAGAGAAGCGTGGATCCGGGGATGTTCCCACCAAGAGACCAGGGGTCACAATCAACAGAAAGGACTTGATTGCAGTTCCTGTTCCTGCCGCCAATCTGCTTTGGCGAGATCTTCATGTGCGTAGCGGGAAGCGGACGAATGGTAAGACGCGGACAGAAAACATCCTGGTCGAAATCATCGTCGATGGGGTGAACTGGTCTTGTGGGTTAGAATTCGACTATGCAAACGAAGAGTCTTTCTACTGCCGTCCGTTACGCGCCGATGGTGATAAGCGGATGGCGGTTCCACAAGCCGCTTCGGACGTGCGAATTGCCTATTTACCGCCGATGTCCGGATTGGCCGCCAACGAAAGGCGTATCGATCGCGGTGCTGTCAATGTTGCCCTCGGCGAAGGGCGCACTGCCGAGGTATTGCGGAACCTCTGTTATCAGATCCTCGAGAGTGAAGATGGAGAAGCCAAGTGGGGGGGGAATCGTAAGCCGCGTCGAGGAACTGTTTGGCATCCGGCTGGGCACACCGCAGTACATTCCGGAACGGGGCGAGCTAACCATGGCCTACCGCACGAGAGAGGGTGTGGGGCTGGATATTTCCGCAAGTGGCCGAGGACAGCAGCAAACGCTCCTCCTTCTGGCGCACATGACCGCCAATCCGCGCTCAGTGCTGTTGCTGGACGAACCGGACGCACATCTGGAGATTCTCCGCCAGCGACAGATCTACCAGCTCTTGAGCGAGACGGCGGAACAGACCGCCAGTCAGATCATCGCGGCAAGCCACTCCGAGGTAGTTCTTAACGAGGCCGGAGATCGGGATGTTCTTGTAGCCTTCGTTGGCAAGCCGCATCGGATCGATGATCGCGGTAGTCAGGTCATCAAGGCGCTCAAGGAGATTGGCTTTGAACACTATCTTCAGGCGGAAGAGAAGGGTTGGGTGCTGTATCTGGAAGGCTCCACCGACCTCGCTATCTTGCTCGAATTCGCGCGACAATTAAAGCATCCAGCCGCGAAATTGCTCGAGAGCCCCTATATAGATTACGTCGCCAATCAGCCACGGAAGGCGCAGGATCACTTTTATGGCGTTCGCGAGGCGAAGCCGGACTTAGTTGGGATCGCGATCTATGACCGCCTGGACCAAGTGCTGCCGGAGGATCCGAACCTTGTTCAATGCATGTGGCAGAAACGCGAATTGGAAAACTATCTCTGCCAGCGGACCGTGCTGCTTGATTTCGCCGAGGCGGAGGGACGGCGCCATGCCGGGGAACTGTTTGGCGGAGCGTGGCGCGAGCACATGGAGGAGAGTATTGGTGAGATTGAACAGGCACTCGAAACGCTCGGTGAACCATCGCCTTGGGGAGGCGAGATCAAAGCCAGTGATGCCTTTCTGAACCGGGTGTTCAAGCGGTTCTACGAGAAGCTAGAACTCCCAAACCTCATGACTAAAACAGACTACCACCGTCTCGCCGGCTACTTGTCGCAAGAGGACATCGATGCCGAGATCAAAGAGAAACTCGACGCCATCGTAGCAGTGGCCAAAAGCGCCCGCCCGAGAGAGAAATGACGTTGAAGGTTAGAAAGAAACTCATCGAAGTCGCCCTCCCTCTGGATGCCATCAACGCGGCCAGCGCCCGGGAGAAGTCCATCCGCCACGGCCACCCCAGCACGCTGCACCTGTGGTGGGCGCGCCGGCCCCTGGCCGCCGCCCGGGCGGTGATCTTCGCACAGATGGTGGACGACCCCTCGGAGTACGTGGACGTGCTGCTGTCCGACCCGGCCAAGAAGCGGGCGGCCCGGCGCGAGCTCGAGAAGCGCCTGGCCGAGCACGAGGCCAGGCAGGCGCTGGCCGAGGCCGACGCGGTCGCCGAGCCCGAGCCGACCCTGGAAGAGGTCGCCGCGGAGCTTGAGCGCGACCGCCTGTTCGCCGTCATCGAAGAGCTCGTGAAATGGGAGAACACCACCAACGAGGCGGTGCTGGAGAAGGCGCGCGCCGAGATCTGGCAGAGCTGGCGGCGGGCCTGCGCCGACAACGCCGGCCATCCCCGCGCCAAGGAGCTGTTCGACCGCCACAAGCTGCCGGCCTTCCACGACCCCTTCGCCGGCGGCGGCGCGCTGCCGCTGGAGGCCCAGCGGCTGGGGCTCGAGGCCTACGCCAGCGACCTCAACCCGGTTGCGGTGCTCATCAACAAGGCCATGATCGAGATCCCGCCCAAGTTCGCCGGGCGCCCGCCCGTGAACCCGGATGCCCGCAGCAAGAAGGACCTGTTCGAGCGCGAATGGAAGGGCGCGCACGGCCTGGCCGAGGATGTGCGCCATTACGGCAAGTGGATGCGCGACGAGGCCGAGAAGCGCATCGGGCACCTGTACCCCAAGATCGAGGTCACCGCCGAGATGGCCAAGGAGCGGCCGGACTTGAAGAAGTACGTGGGGCGCAAGCTCACCGTCATCGCCTGGCTCTGGGCGCGCACCGTCAAGAGCCCCAACCCTGCATTCGCCGACGTGGACGTGCCGCTCGCCTCCACCTTCATGCTGTCGACCAAGAAGGGCAAGGAGGCCTACGTGGAGCCGGTGATCGAGGACGGGGGCTATCGGTTCAGGGTCAAGGTCGGTACGTCCAAAGATCCTGAGCGGGCCAAGCGGGGCACGAAGCTGGGACGCGGGGCGAATTTCGAATGCGTGATGTCCGGCGCGCCGATCTCGGGGGGCTACATTAAGTCCGAAGGAAGGGCCGGACGCATGGGCGCGCGGCTGATGGCCATCGTCGCCGAGGGCGATCGGGGCCGCGTGTATCTCTCGTCGACACCGGAACATGAAGCGAATTCGCGGCAGGCGATGCCGGAGTGGAGACCGGAAGGCGATGTGCCTGCTCGATTGACCGGAGGCACTTGTGTGCCGTATGGCCTCTCCACCTGGGGTGACCTCTTCACGCCGCGCCAGCTCGTCGCGCTCACCACCTTCTCCGACCTCGCGGGCGAGGCGCGCGAGCGCATCAAGCGCGACGCCGTCGAGGCCGGCCTCCCGGACGACGGTGTCCCCCTGCGCGACGGCGGCGCCGGCGCGACGGCGTATGCGGAGGCGGTGGGGGTGTATCTCAGCCTTGCTGTCGATAAAGCGTCGGACTACAACACCACTCTCGTTGCGTGGAGTCCAACGCGAGATCAGGCGAAGAGTACGTTTGCGCGACAGGCTTTGCCCATGGTTTGGGATTACACCGAGGTCAATCCGTTAGCAAGGGCGGCCGGAGACTTCAGCGTGTCTCTTGAGGGAAGCACGCGCTTTCTTCGAGTGGCAGGGACGTCTTCCGGCGGTTTCGCAACGGCAGCGGATGCAGCCCGGCAGACCGTGAGCTGCGACAAGGCGATTTCTACGGATCCGCCGTACTATGACAACATCGGCTACGCTGACTTGTCGGACTTCTTTTACGTGTGGCTACGCCGGTCGTTGCGTTCGGTTTTCTCGGACATCTTCGCGATGGTGACCGTACCCAAGGCTGAGGAGCTCGTAGCTACACCGTATCGCCACAGTAGCAGAGAGATCGCAGAGAATTTCTTTCTTGATGGCATGACCCAAGCTATGTACCGGCTGGCAGAACAGGCGCATCCGGGCTTCCCCACGACGGTCTATTACGCCTTCAAGCAATCGGAAAGCGAGGGAGAGACGGGGACGGCAAGTACCGGATGGGAAACATTTCTCGATGCGGTAATCGGGGCCGGCATGTCCATCAGCGGTACGTGGCCAATTCGTACTGAGCGGGGGGCGCGTTCAATCAGCATAGGAACCAATGCCCTCGCGTCGAGCATCGTATTAGTATGCCATCCGCGATCCACGGGCGCCGTCACCGCCACCCGCCGGGAATTCCTGTCCGCCCTCAAGACGGAGCTGCCGCTGGCGCTCGCTCATCTGCAGCGCGGAAACATCGCGCCGGTAGACCTCGCCCAGGCCGCCATCGGCCCGGGTATGGCGGTCTACACCCGCTACGCCCAGGTGCTGGATGCCTCGGGCGAGCCGGTCAAGGTCCGCGAGGCCCTGGCCCTGATCAACCAGGTGCTGGACGAGGTGCTGGCCGAGCAGGAGGCGGACTTCGACGCCGATTCGCGCTGGGCGCTGGCCTGGTTCGAGCAGTCCGGGTTCGAGGAGGGCGAGTTCGGTGTCGCGGACGTTTTGGCCCGGGCCAAGAACACCAGCGTGGCCGGGTTGGCGGAGGCGGGCATCCTGGCCTCCAGCCGCGGCAAGGTGCGGCTCCTGAAACCCTCGGAGCTGGATGAGGACTGGGATCCGGCCAGCGATGCGCGCCTAACGGTCTGGGAGATGACCCACCACCTGCTCCGCGTGCTCGGTGCCGGCGGCGAGGAGGCGGCGGCCGAGCTGGTGGCCAGGCTCGGCGCCAAGGCCGAGGTCGCCCGCGAGCTGGCCTACCGCTTATATAACCTGTGCGAGCGCAAGCGCCGCCCCGCCGACGCCCTGGCCTACAACGGGCTGGTGCAGAGCTGGCCGGAGATCACCCGGCTGGCGCGGGAAGTTCGATCGCCCGCCATAGAACCCGAGACCGCTGCTTTGTTCGAGGGAGAGTAGGTAATGGCGATGACCAACCAGGAGCGCGTCGGCAAGGCGCTGGATCTGCTCAAGAAGGGGTTGGGACCCTTCGTGGAGCGGGAGCTGCAGGCCGCCGCGAAGGAAGGCCGCGGCATGGACAAGCTGCGCGCCTATGCCGAGGACGCCATGGCCAAGGATCGCGCCGTCCAGGACTGGGACTCGGCGCTGCTGCTGAAGGTGATGTGGGAGACCTGGAACGATATCTTCCGCAAAACCCTGGGCCCGGCCGAACGCAGCCTGGTGGGCGAGATCCGCGGCTACCGCAACCGCTGGGCGCACCAGGAGCCGTTCTCCAGCGACGACGCGGACCGCGCATTGGATTCCATCGGCCGTCTGTTGACAGCCGTCTCGGCTCCCGAGTCGGACGAAGTTGCCCGCATGAAAATGGAGCTGCGCCGGCTGATCTTCGACGAGCAGATGCGCGCCGAGAAGCGCAGGGGCAGCGGCACCGCCATCCAGACGCAGGCCAACGGGGGGCTCAAGCCCTGGCGCGAAGTGGTCAACCCGCACAGGGATGTTGCCAGCGGCCGCTACCAGCAGGCCGAGTTCGCCGCCGACCTGTGGCAGGTGCACCTGGGGGAGGGCTCGGACGAGTACCGCAATCCCGTGGAGTTCTACCGGCGCACGTATCTGACCGAGAGCCTCCAGCAGTTGCTCAAGGGCGCCGTGCTGCGCCTGTCCGGCCAAGGCGCCGATCCGGTGGTGCAGCTCCAGACCAACTTCGGCGGCGGCAAGACCCATTCCATGCTGGCGCTGTACCACGCGTTTTCGGGTACGCGGCCGGGCGAGCTGGTGGGCGTGGAAGGCGTGCTCAAGGAAGCCGGCGCCGAACGCCTGCCCGCGGTCAAGCGCGTGGTATTGGTGGGCAACAAGATCTCGCCCGGCAATCCGGCGACCAAGCCCGACGGGACCTTGGTGCACACCCTTTGGGGCGAGCTGGCCTGGCAGCTCGGCGGCGCCGAGGCCTACGCCCGCATCGCCGAAGACGACAGGCATGCCACCAGCCCGGGCGATGCACTGCGCGAGCTGATGGACAAGTACGGGCCGTGTCTGATCCTGATCGACGAGTGGGTGGCCTATGCGCGCCAGCTTCACGAGGCCCGGGAGCTGCCCGGGGGTACCTTCGAGACCCACTTCAGTTTCGCCCAGGCACTGACCGAGTCGGCGCGGGGTGCGAAGAACTGCCTGCTGGTCATCAGCCTGCCGGCCTCCGATACGGCGACATCGCCGCACACCCAGGCCGACGACGAGGAAGTGGGCGGCGAACGGGGAAGGGCGGCGTTGGCGCGGCTGCGCAACGTGATCGGACGGGTGGAGTCGTCCTGGGCGCCGGCCAGTACCGAGGAGGGCTTCGAGATCGTGCGCCGGCGGCTGTTCGAACCGCTGGTCGAGCGGGCGCAGTTCGTGGCGCGCGACACGGTGGCGCGCACCTTTTATGACATGTATCGAAGCCAGCGCACCTATTTTCCAGCCGAGTGCGCAGAGGCCGACTACGAGCGGCGGATCAAGGCGGCCTACCCGATCCACCCCGAGGTCTTCGACCGGCTTTACGGTGATTGGTCCACCTTGGTGAAGTTTCAGCGCACCCGCGGCGTACTGCGGCTGATGGCCGCGGTGATCCACAGTCTCTGGGAGAAGGGCGACCGCAATCCGTTGATCCTTCCGGCCAACATCCCCATCGACGATCCGCGCGTACGGGACGAGCTCACCCGGTATCTGCCGGATACCTGGAAGCCCATCATCGAGCGCGACGTCGACGGGCCGAATGCGCTGCCGCTGCGCATCGACGGCGAGGTCACCAACCTCGGTAAGTTCGCGGCTGCGCGGCGGGTGGCGCGTACCATCTATCTGGGTTCTGCGCCCACGGCCGGTGCCTCCAACCAGGGGTTGGAGGACCGCCGCGTTACCCTGGGCTGCGTGATGCCGGGTGAATCGCCGGCGGTGTTCGGCGATGCCCTGCGCCGCCTCAGCGCGGCCGCGACGTACCTCTATCAGGACGGGCCACGCTACTGGTACTCGACCCAGCCGACGGTGACCAAGCTGGCCGAGGACCGGGCCGAGCAGCTCAAGCGCGATCCCGACAAGGTCTACCACGAGCTGGATGCGCGGCTGCGCTCGGATATCCAGACCCGCGGGGATTTCCGCCGCATTCATCCGCTGCCCGGCTCCGGCGCCGATGTGCCGGACGACTATGACGCCCGCCTGGTCGTCTTGGGGCCCGATCACGCCTACAGCAAGGCCCCCAACTGTCCGGCGCTGGTAGCGGCCAAGGCCATTTTTGATGCCCGCGGAAGCGCGCCGCGCCTGTTCCGCAATATGCTGGTCTTCCTTGCGCCCGATGAAACGCGCCTGCAGGACCTGGAGGATGCGCTGCGCCGTTATCTCGCATGGGATTCGATCCTGGTGGATCGCGAGGCTCTGGATCTTTCGCCCCATCAGGTGCGCCAGGCCGAGACCCAGCGCACATCGGCTGACGGGGCGGTCACCGCCCGCCTCCCCGAGGCGTACCAGTGGCTGCTGGTGCCGGTCCAGAAGACCGCCAAGGATCCCGTGGAGTGGGAGGCCTTCCGTCTCTCCGGGCAGGATGCGCTGGCAGTGCGCGCCGGCAAGAAGCTGCGCAGCGAGGAACTGCTGATTCCGAGCCTGGCCGGCACGATGCTGCGCATGCACATGGACAGGATCCCGCTGTGGCGGGGTGATCACGTGGCGGTAAAACAGCTCGTCGAGGACTTCGCGCGTTATCTGTACCTGCCTCGGCTGGTGGACACCAGCGTATTGCTGCGGGCAATCGAAGATGGCCTGGGTGTTCTCACCTGGGGGAGTGAGTCGTTTGCCTACGCCGATAGCTTTGACGAGGGGGAGGGACGTTATCGCGGGCTACGGGCGGGCGAGCGGATTCAGATCCCCGACGGTGACGCCGGACTGCTCGTCAAGCCGGCGGTTGCGGCCAAGCAGCTCGACACCGAAAGATCCAGGCCCGGCGTTGGCACGGACACCGGCACCGGCGGTGGGACTGCCGGGGCGGGAGGGGAGGGCGACACCAAGCCCGGCGGCGCAACCGAGCCGGCTGCATCGGGGCTGCCCAAACGTTTCCATGGGAGCGTCACCCTCAATCCGGAACGGGTGGGCCGTGATGCGGGACGCATCGCCGATGAGGTCATCGCGCACCTTGTCGGCCTGGTCGGATCGAATGTACGGGTAACGCTGGAGATCCAGGCTGAGGTCCCGGGCGGCGTTCCCGAGAATGTTGTCCGCGTGGTTACCGAGAACAGCCGGACGCTCAAATTCGATACGCAGGGGTTCGAGGAAGAGTGAGCTTCCAACTGCCGCCGCGAGTCCGCCTGTAATTTCTTTTACAGCAAGTCCCACCGCTCCGCAGACCAATCGAACCTACTAAGGCGACAGACCGATTTTCCCAATAACGGAAAAACATACTTCCCACCTTTCCTCCCCGTGTTGCCGTTTTCGCAGCGGTTGGCGGTGGCAAAGCTTACCCCAAGGGCATGGGCCGACTCTTCCCGGGACAACGCCGGTTGTTTTGCGCACCTCCCTGACAGTTTCCAGAACATTCCCGGGGCGGCGGATCACGGCCATTGGGCATCACCCGCGGGTTAGGTCAGGTGCAGCAGACCTGGCGCGACGTTCCACTGGTGGCCGTCGCCGGTGGTGATGCTGACGGTTTTCTTGTTGAGGCGCAGGACGATCCCTTCCAACATCCGGCCGTCCGGGGTCTTAAAGCGGACCCGGTCGCCCTTGGTGAAGCTGGCCATGAGGCTGGTGCTGCGGGCCTGGGAGATGAGCTTGAGCCGCTCGACGATCAGCCGGTTGAGAAAGAGCAGGTCGTCCTCGTTCAGACGCTTGA
>JABAHQ010000211.1_pt2 | contig 28521 bp, 26 predicted proteins | sample 7062091 | NCBI WGS metagenome assembly JABAHQ01 (sample SAMN14534359, study PRJNA622989) | marine sediment metagenome | biome: marine biome [ENVO:00000428]; feature: marine pelagic biome [ENVO:01000023]; material: deep marine sediment [ENVO:00002113] | place: India: Gulf of Kutch | collected...
GGGTCAAGGCGCGCAGCGCCGGACCCAACGTGGTTCGCAGCTCCGGCGGTGTGCGGGGCGGGCCGTCGGGGCGGCGCGCCGGTGCAATCGCGGTCACCCCGCGCAGGGCGCGCCTGCCCCCGGCTGGTAGCCGCCGTCGAGCCAGCGCACGATCTCGCGGGCGGCGGGGTGGTCGATGGCGGCGTAGCGCGCGCGCAGGCGCGCGTGCTCCTCGCCGAGGCGGTCGAGACCGGCGTCCTCGAGCAGCGTCAGGTCGGCCTCGACCATCCGTGCGAGCGCCTCGCCGAGCACCTCGCGCGCGGCGGCGCGGAAGGCGCGCATGTACTCGTAGCCCTCGCCCTCGCGGTAGCGCGCCGGCAGGGTGAGCGCCGGGATGGCGCTGAGCGCGGGCTGCAACGCGGGATTGATCGCATGGCCGGCGAGCGCGGCATCGAGCCCGGGCGCGCGGCCGGTGAAGGCGCGCAGGTGCAGGTGGCGGGCCATGCGCGGGCTGTCGTTGACGGGATAGTTGTCCCACAGCACCGGCGGGCGGCGCAGCGCCTCGGTCACGCGCTCGATGTGCCCGGTCGTGATCTCCCGCGCGCAGATCTCCTCGCCGGTCCAGAAGACGCCGATCGCCTCGTCGAGCCGCCGGCCGAGGGTCTCGAGGTAATCGGCCGGCCGCTCGCCGTAGAGCCGGTCGAGCAGCGGATCGTCGGAGTAATACGTCGGGCAGACCAGCATGCGCGCCGCGGCGGTGCGGGCGGCGGCGAAGTCCGCGATGCGCGCCTGCTCCCCGGCGAGGTCCGGCGTATCACCGCGCACGTCGTCGAACAGCAGCACGAGCTCGTCGATGCCGACCGCGTCGAGCTGCGCGAGGCGCTCCTCGAGCGCGCGCCAGGCCGGGCCCCCGGCGCGCGAGGAGAGCTCGAGCGGGGCGATGCCGGCGCCGAAGCGCAGGCCCGCGGCGCGGCATGATGCCGCGAAGGCGCGCAGCCGCTCGGCGGTCTCGTCCGGCCAAGGCGTGCGCCAGCGCTCGCGCACCGCCGGGTCGCCCTTGGGCGCGTAGTGGTAGAAGCGATAGCCGTGCGGGGCGAGGCGCGCGATCAGCGCCTCGCGCTCGTCCCACGACCACAGCGGGCCGTAGAACCCCTCGATGACGCCGAGATCCATCGCGCCTCCCTCAGCCGCCCCGGAGCCTGAGGAACCGGAGAACGATCGGCACTATATACGACGTAAATCGGCCTGTGGGCCACCCCGGCTTTCCCGACCTCGTTCCCGCAGCCGGCATCCGTCGGCGATCCGGACGGCATCTCGCCGTCGCGGGCGGCGCCAACGCCAGTCACGCCCGCTCACAACCGGCCGGGTGTTTTCTTGGCACTATCTTTGCACTTTCCCTGCAAGCGCGTCCCGGCATGACGCCAAGGTAACCGGAGGCACTCGGCATATCGATGGGCACGCAACGCGGTCCCCGGCAATCGGGCACGCTCAGTGATCGTCTCTGCCGCCTGCTCACCGAGCAGGGCTGGACTTACCGGGCACTGGCGACGCAGATCGGCAAGAGCCATGGCACGATCCGCAACTGGTGTCGCGGCAGTCCGGTCTCCGACCAGGACGTCGAGCGATTGGCGGTGGTGCTTTGCGTCAGCGCGCCGTGGCTGCGTTACGGGAGCAAGGTCGATCGCCCCTTGCTGACCCGGGTGATCAAGACGGTCGAGGCCGTGCTCACCGAGCGCCGAACGCGCCTGTCGGCGGGCAAGCGCGCGCACATCGTCGCGCTGGCCTACACGCACGCGGAGGACTCGGGCGGCCACAATCTGAAAGGCCGGGTTCGCGAGCTCGTCGGGCCCTGATGACGGGCGGGCGCACGCGGGCCGCGTCCCGGGCTCGCGGAGCACAGCCCTTGCCGCCCGATCCGTGCGACGCCCCGCCTCGGCCCGGGTACCCGGGCACTTGCGCCCTATCCGGCGGCGCCCTGCGCGAGGCCGGTCGGGTCCGACGCCGACCAGGCGAAGGCCTCCAGGCGATCGGGGTCCGGGAGCCGGACGTGGTACGGGCCCTGCTCGACCAGACCCTGCTCCACGAGCCTGGACATGGCCCGGCATACCGTCTCGACGGTCAGGCCCAGATAGCGGGCGATGTCCCGCCGGGGCATCTTGAGTTGGAAGGCGCTGCGCGAGAAGCCCAGCTCCGCCATCTGCCACGACGTCTCCCCGAGAAACGCCGCCACTCGCTGAGTCGCCGACAGGCTGGTGATCGTCAACGCATTGCGCTCGGCCGCGGCCCACTCGTCGTGGGCGAGCTGGAAGAGCCGCCGGTGGATCATGGGCCGGTTGTCGGCCAGGCCCGACGCCCCGGCGGCGTCGATCACGCAGACGTGGGTGGTATCCAGGGCCTGGACGAAGTGGGTGTATTGCCCCCGGGTGAGCGCCTCCAGGCCCACCACGCCCGCCGTGGTGTAGAAGCCATAGACGCGCTCATGATTCATTGCCGTGTAGCCGTGGCGTTTCAGCAGCCCTGAGCGGACCATGAAGAAAGCCGTCGCCGACTCGCCGGGCCGGTAAAGGCTCTCGCCACGCGAGGCCACGCGGACGGTCTTGACCGGATCAGGCAGCTTGCTCGTGCGCTCGCCCTCCGGTCCGACCGGACATCTGACCTTCGCCGGGCATTGACGGCAGCTTGCGCGGATACGGCCCCGTCTCATCGGTCTCCCTCCTCTTTCGAGATGCGAGCCTCGCTCCCGCCCGTCACGAGTGCCGGGCCGGCCCCCGTTACGACGGGCGCGGGCGGCTAGCCCGATGGCTTGACCCGGGTGTCCTGTAGGGCGGCTCGCCCGGCGGTCTCATCCCTTCGAGCCGGCGACGGCTGCGGCTGCCCCGCCGATCGGTAGGCGGCGGCCGCCGCCTCCGCGAGCATCTGCAGGATGCCTGCGCCGGCGACGTCGCGGACCAGCAGGCCGAGGCGATTGCGCGCCTCGTGCCGGACCAGGGCTCGCATGCGCTCGCGTTTGGCCGTCGAGAGATTGAGCTCGACCTCCAGGGGCGTGTTCACGCCGAAGACGCCACTGACGCCGCGAAGCTGGAGCCCTTCCGAGCTGACATCGACCGTGGCCGCCGTCGCCGCCGGCAGGGCGTCTTTGTAGAGGATCACGGGGGCATTCAAGCGTATGCGCTTACCTCTGCGGCGTTCCATGTGGCCTCCGGCTGCTCGCTCGACAGGATGATCGGTTGCGCCTGCGCCCATCCGGTGCGGGCGCCAGGCTAGGGCGGACCCGCCTCGCCGGCGCCTCGCAGGATCCGTCGCAGGCGCCGGTGCAGCGACGTATCGAAGCCCTCGAACGCCACGCCCAGCCCCGCTCTCGACACGTGACGTACACGAGCGACGGTGCGGTGGCGCTCGATGCCGGTCTCGGACCGAAGCGCCAGCTCGAGCTCGAGCTCCGCTCCGGGATCATGCATCGAGGCGCCGGTCTCCACGTAAGCGCCCTCCAGCCCGATATCTCGCGTTCGGCCGCGCACCACCGGCACCCCGTTGTGGTAAAGCAGCGCATCGATCCCCAGCGGATAACGTGCGCTGCGGCGCCGCTCCTGCGCTCCATCCCTGCCGGTTGTTCGACGAGAGGCCGTCATGGCCGCTTGCTTCGTTTGAGCCCGATGCCGCCCGCTTGGCGCTCGCGCGATCGACATTCCACAGACGTTCCGTTCAGTATAGTCACGCTATACACCACGCGCATCCGGGATACTACGGATGCGAGCCGCGACCGCCGGTGGCATCTCCCGCAGAACAAAAGCTTACGGAACCGCTGCACAATACGATCAACTGCCAAGACAATGTTTCTGAATCAAAAGAGAAAAGACCGACGCTCCCGGCGACGTGGCGGCTCGATAGGCATTGATCGGGGCTTCCTTGGGCACAGGCCGGCACGGTGCCCAAGGGACCACGGCGGCTGCGTCGCGGACGCTCGCCTCGGGCCTCGCCCGCTCGACTTCCGGGAGAAGGAGCTCTTCACGCCCCCGCTGCTCACCTTGGCGACGCGCTCCGAGCCGTACATACGAAGCCGGCTGAGCCCGGAACGGTTGGGGACACGCGGGTTCTTCGACGAAGGCTACGTGCAAGCATCGCTGGACGCGTTCTTCGAAGGGCCCACCAAATCGCTCGCGTACAGGCTGTGGACGCCGGTCGCGTTTCAGGTTTGGTACGAGCTTCAGGCCGGTTAGCCGACGACCGCCCGTCCAGCACCTGTCGCCGTGATGGAGACCTCCTGCACCTTCCTCGCAGCCCATAGCGCGGCCCGCGGCCGCCGCCGATGATGGGTCCGCGCCGCTCACGCGGCGCTTGACCCGTCCTGCGCTCGTGCATCGACGCGAGGGCCTCGTAGGTTGGGTCAAGGCGCGCAGCGCCGGACCCAACGTGCTCCGAGCCTCGGCGGCACGCGCAGCGCCATACGGGTGCGTCCCGGGCTCAACCCGCGGCGGTCCCGGTCCGATAACCGAGGCATGGACGCGCGAGACGCCCGCTTCAGGCCCGCCCTGCTCTACCCGCTGGCCGTCACGCCGGCGGTGCTGGTCGTGCTCACCGCGGCGGTCGACGCGCTGCTGCTCATCGACCTCTTCCGGGCGCTGCTGGCGGCGTTCGCGATCGGGATGCTGTCGGTCTGGTTCGCCCGCTACGCCTTCGTGGTGTTCGATCACAGCGCCGAGGGCTACCCGGAGCCGCCGGAGCTCTCCTACCAGGCGATCGCCCCCTTCACCGACCTGCGCCACGTGAAGCTCGGGCTCCTGGTCGCCGCGGGGTTCCTGATCGCGCACTGGGCCGAGGTCCGGATCGGACCCGCGGGCGCCTACCTCGCCGCGGGGCTGCTGCTCGCGCTCGCCCCGGCGGCGGTGATGGCGCTCGCGCTCGAGAGCAGCCTGTCGGCGGCGGTGAACCCGCGGGTGGTGGTGGGCACCGCGCTGCGCCTGGGGCCGATCTACGCGGCGGCGCTCACCGGCGGCCTCGGCGCGGCGGGTCTGGCGGCGCTCGCCTGGGGCGCGGGGCTCGGCGCGTTCCCGGCGCTTGCGGTGAGCCTGTATCTGATGCTGGTGGTGTTCCATCTGCTCGGGCGCGCGGCCTTCGAGGGTCGCAGCCGGCTCGGGCTGCGCGCGGCCAACGCCCCGGAGGAGCACGAGGCGCGGCTCGCCGAGGAGACGCGGCGGCGTTACGCCCGCATGCTCGATCAGGTCTACGACCAGCGGCGCCCGCCCGAGCGGGCGCTCGGGCGACTGCTCGAGCTCATTCGCGCCGAGGGCGACGGGCTCGAGGCGCACGGCTGGTTCCATCGCGAGCTGATGCAGTGGGAGGACCCGCGCGTGGGCCTCGCGCACGCGCAGGTGTACCTCGAGCGGCTGGTCGCCGCCGGGCGCGCGCGCGAGGCGGCCGAGGTGCTGCGCGCCTGCCGCGCGGCGGACGAGGAGTTCCAGGTGACCGGCTCGACGGCGGCGCAGGCATTGGGCGAGGGGAGCAAGGAGCAGCGGTCACAGCCATAGCGGAGATCGGGGTCGGAGTGGGCCGGCCCCGATTCCGAGCGCCGGGAGCCGACGGGCGCGGCCGTGGGAAACTAGGGCCCCGCCCTCAGCTCCTCATGCCTGAAGCAATGGATCAGATGGTCGTTGACCACACCCGCGGCCTGCAGGAACGCATAGCAGATGGTGCTGCCCACGAAGGAAAAGCCTTCCTGCTTCAACGCCTTGCTCACGGCATCGGAAAGCGGGGTGGCGGCGGGCAATTGCCTCGGCGTCTTCCACCTGTTGTGAATCACCTTCCCATCGGTGAACGACCAGACGAAGGCGTCGAACGATCCCCGCTTTTGCCGCAGATCGAGAAAGGCCCGGGCATTTTTGACCGCGGCATCGATCTTCAGCCGGTTGCGGATGATGGCCGGATTCCGGCGGGCCCGCTCGATCTCCTTCTCCGGCATGCGCGCCACCTTCGCGGGGTCGAACCCGTGAAACGCCTTTCTGAAGGCCTCGCGCTTGTGCAGCACCGTGCGCCACGACAGCCCGGCCTGAAACGCGTCGAGCACGAGATACTCGAACCACTCCTGATCGTCGTGCACCGGCACGCCCCATTCCTCGTCGTGATACCGCAGCATCAAGGCGTCGCCGCCCATCCAGGCGCAGCGGGGTCTGTCGTCGGTCACCATGAACGAGACTCTTCAGCCACGACGATGGGTCCGCGCCGCTCACGCGGCGCTTGACCCACCCTACGCTCGTGCATCGAGGCGGCGCAGGATGGTAGGTCGCGTTGTCGCGTTGCAGGTTGAGTCAAGGCGCGGAGCGCCGGACCCGACGCGGCTCCGAGCCCCCGCGGCGCACGCAGAACCATAGGCGGCCTGCGGCCGCCGGGATGCCACGGTGCGAGCGGGGCGCGCGCGCAACGCGCCCTCTTCCGCGACAGCAGGCATCCCGGCGCGGCGCTCCGCCTAGAGGAGCGCCGCGAGCGACGGCACGTGCCTGGCGATGCGGATGGCGATATCCCCCAGCTCCTCGACGCGCGCCTTGAGCTCGGCCTGCTCCACGTTCGCGCGGGAGGCCTCCTTGACCACGGTGATGAGCCGCTCGTAGGTCGCCAGATCCGTCGTCCCGGGCACGAGCCGGTCGATCTCCTCGCGCGAGAGCCCGAGCAGCTCGTCGAGCTCGGCCTTGTACTTGCCCTCGAAGGCCCGCCGGTTCTTCTCGAGATCCTCGCGCAGTGACCTGCGGAATTCTTCGACGTCCATGGCATGTCTCCTTCTGGATCGATCGCCTTCGGAACGCTATTCCCCTTCACCGCCGACGAGCCCTTGCAGGTCCTCGGCGAGCTTATCGACCTTCTCCTCGCTGCGCCGGGCCTCGTCCACGAAGCCGCCGAGCCTCGCCGCGAGCGAGCCGAGCCGCTCGCCGATGCGCCCGCGCAGGCCCGCCAGGTCCGCCGCCTCGAGCGCCTCGGCCTGGGCGTCGTGGACCTTCACGACCGACGCGAGATGGCCGGTGACGACGGAGTTGGCATCGTGGACCCGGCGGTAGGCCTCGTCGATGTCGGCGAGCAGTGCCCGCTCCTGCGCGCGGAGCGGCTCGAGGGTATCGGTCCGGAACGCCTCGATGTCCCGCCTGAGCTCGTCGACGTAGACGCCGAGGAACTCGAGCGCGGCTCGCTCGTCGTCCGCCGTCGCGCCGGAAGCGGTGGCGCCGCCAATCACCTCGTGCAGCGTCTCGCCGTGCTGCTCCAGGGTCCTGCGGATCTGATACGGCGCATAGACCTCGTCGACGAACTCGTTCACGTCGCGTTCCATGCGATCATACAGCAGGACCACCGTCTCACGGTGAGCGCGATGGAGCTCGGCGAGGTCGCGGCCGACCGTCGTGGAGAGCTCGACCGATTCCCTGGGGACCTGGGCGCATCCGGCGAGAGCCAGCGCGGCGATGAGCCCTCCGGTCGCGAGTCGCATCTCTCCCCTCCTCCCTGGCGCATGTCGTATCCCTGCCCCCACTATAGCACCCGGGGCTCGACATCCCACTCGCCTTCATCGCATCGATGGCCTCATCCCAGCCCCGTTCCCAGGTCCGCCTCGAGCCTTCTCCTGAGCCGGTCCCTGCAGTCCGTCACCTGGCACTTCTCGGCATGCCGGCAATCGAGCCGGAGATCCTTGATCACATCATCCTCGACGTTCAGCAGGCAGACCAAGACGATCTCTTCCCTTTCCCGCTCCGACTCCGCCTGCTCCAGCAGCGCGATCGTGTCGTAGCCCTCGAGGAAACGCTTCCGGGCGAAGCGCGCGATACGCTCGAAATCATAATGGCCCAGACATTGTGGGTTACGGGAGGCCATGGCGCTGGAGCTCCCCGCGAGAGCATGCACGCGGTATCGGGTCTTCGACACCTTCAGCGGACGGTAGTCCATCCCGAGCCGGCGGAAAATGATATCCATCAATCGATTAGACCGCGGATCGGGCACGGGGTTCTGGAAGGACCGATTCATGAGCTCACCGTCCCGCGCGCGCCGAGGAGTGCAAATCCCCCACGGCGGCAAGCAGATCCTCGACCATGGCCGCGAGCACGCGGCGTCCCTTCTCCTCGGTAGCCCGGGTCGGATCGCCGTAGATACCGCTGGGAGAATAGCGGGGATCGTCGGGCTCGCCGCGGCTCAGGCGACCGCCTCCGGCCATCGACGGCGGCGTCCACGCCTCCGCCAGGTCCATAGTGACCCGATCCGGAGCGATGGCGAGCAGGATGGAGGTCTCGATCTCGTCGGCGTGCCCGCCGCGGGGCTGCTGCTCGATCTGTTCTATTTCGTCACGGCAGCGCGAGCCGTCGTAGACGTAGGCGAGCGCGACGCGGAGATCATCGGGCATGGCGCCCGCGACGGTCTCGAGCGGCGCGATGGTGCTGATGCCCGTGTTCAGGATCAGCGCCGCGCGGGCACCGGCGCGCCGGATGTCGCTCAGGATCTCGCGCACCATGCGCTCGAAGGTCTCGCGCCCGAGGCTGACGCTGCCCGGATAGTCGGTGAAGGCCGGATAGTGCCCGTACGCGAGCGTCGGCCACACCAGCACGGTGGCGTGCTGGGCCAGCGCCGCGGCCAGCCACTCGGCCTGCAGGAAATCCGCGTTCATCGGCAGGTGAGGCCCGTGCTCCTTGCACGCCGCGCCGACCGGCAGCACGGCGACGGCGCCCGCCTGCATGCGCCGCTCGACCTCGGGCCAGCTCAATCGCGCGACGAAGGCCCCACGGCTCTCGGCGCTCACGGCGCATGGCTCCCATGTAATTGTAACGACGCAGGGCTGCCGGCATGGGCACGGCCGGCGTGCGTGCACCGCACGGCATGCGGATCATGGTACCGGCTCGCCGCCGGCCGTGCATTCTCCGGACCCCATAGGGCGGCCTGCGGCCGCCGCGTTGCAATCCCCGCGATGGCGCGCGCAGCGCGCCCTATGGCGAAACGCGAATCGGGGATGGCTCACTCCGACCGCCTTTCTACGAGCGCTCGCGCAGCTTCACGCGAGCGCCGTCCTCGATCTCCTCGCCAGGGTGGACGATGACGGTCTCGCCCTCGACGAGGCCGTCGAGGACCTCGGCGCGCAGCCCGTTGCGGTGGCCGATCTCGACGATTCGGCGCCGGGCGCGGCCGCCCTCGACGGCGAACACCGCCCGGCCGTCGCGATAGCGGAACAGCGCGCTCGCCGGGACGCGGAGCACGTCGTCGGCCTCCCACACGATGAACCGCGCTTCGACGCGATAGCCGTGACCGAGCCGGCTCCATCGCTCGGGCGGCGAGGTGAAGTCGGCGATGACCAGCACCCGCTGCTCCTCCACCCCGAGCGCCGAGATCTTGGTGAACCCGAAGGGCTCGACGGTACGCACCACGCCCTCGAGCTCGCCGTCGCCGCCCCAGCGCTCGAACACGACCCGACCTCCCGGCTCGATGCGCACCGCGTCCTCGGAGAGCACGTCGACCTCGACCTCCAGAGCGCGCGGGTCGCCCATGGTGAGCAGCGGCTGGCCGGACTCGACCGGGCCGGCGCTCTCGTGGTGGATCTCGAGCACGCGCCCATCGACGGGCGCGCGCAACGCCACGATCTCGGGCGGCTCGCCGGCCGCGGTGGCGGCCGAGTAGCGCAGCGCGGTGCGCGCGGCGGCGAGCTCGTGCTGAGCGACCCGCACGGCCGCGCGGGCGGCCCGCAGGGCGGCCTCCGCGCGGCGGGCCTCGGCGGCGGCGCGCTCGGCCGCGTCGGCCGAGACCAGCTCCCGCTCGCGCAGCCGCGCGAGGCGCGCGTTCTCCGAGCGCGCGTACTCGGCCTGCGCCTCGGCGGCCTCCGCCTCGGACTTCGCCGCCTCCAGCGTATCGCGCGCGGCGTCCACGCGCGCCTCGGCCTCGGCGCGGGTGCGCGGATCGAGCACCTCGGAGGGCGAGGGCTCGAGCCGCGCCAGCACCCCGCCCCCGCCCACGGCGTCGCCCACGTCGAGCTCGACGCGGCGCGCGAAGCCCGCCACCGGCGCGGAGATCACGAACCGATCGATCACCCGCGTGCGGCCCTCCTCGTCGACGGTGACGGCGAGCGGGCCGCGGGTGACCTGCGCGGTGTCGACGGTCGCCGGCTGGGGCATGAAGCCCCAAGCGAGCGCGGCGAGGATCGCCGCCGCCACCAGCCCCAGCCCGATGCGTCTGCGCCAGTTGCCCATGCTCTTATTCTCTCGTCTTGAGCACGCCGATCAGATCGAGCCGATCCAGCCGCCGGCGCACCACGAGACCCGAAACGATCGCCGAGATCAACACCACCGTGATCGCGAAGGCGTAGGTCGAGGGCTCGAGCACCAGCGGCACGCGGTAGAGGTCGTTCTGCAGGTTCCTCGCGATCAGCCAGCACAGGAACCGCCCGGCCAGCATGCCGAGCGGCAGCGCGACCAGGGTGAGCAGCGCGAGCTCGCCGAGCAGGATGTAGGAGATCTCGCCGCGGGTGAAGCCGAGCACCCGCAGGCTGGCCAGCTCGCGGCCGCGCTCGGCGAGCGCGATGCGCGCGCTGTTGTAGACCACGCCGAAGGCGATGATCACCGAGAACACCGAGGCGACGAAAGTGTAGAACAGCAGGGTCTCGTTCATGGTCTCGTTGAAGTTGCGGATCTCCTGCTCGCGCACCACCACGCCCGCCACGCGCGGGGCGTCCTTGAGCTCGCGGTAGAGCTTCGCCTCCCGCGCGGCGTCGACGGTGAGGTAGGCCCCCGAGAGCGCATGGCCTTCGTCCATGAAGCGGTTGAGCGCATCGAGCCGCATGTAGCCCGAGACGCCGAGATACTGCTTGGCGAGCCCGGCGACGGGAAGCTCGCGCACCGGCCGAGCGCCCTCGAGCACCTCGACGGTGAGCGTGTCGCCGGGGCGCGCGCCGAGAATCTTGCCGAGGAAATCGGTGAGCACCACGCCCGCCCCGGGCAGCTCGATGACATCGAGATCGGCGTCGAGCAGGCGCTGGATGTCGCCGCCGGGCTCCAGCCCCTCCAGCATGGTGCGGTAGCTGCGGTGCTCGTAGCGCAGGCGCACGGGCACGCCGCGGTAGACCTCCGCGCGGCGCACGCCCGGAAGTGATTCGAGCTCATAGCGCACACCCCACGAGGTCGGCTCGGTGAAGGTGACCGACAGATCCTCGCGCTGCGACATGCCGTACTGCACGTCGAGCATGTAACTGACCGTGTCTTTCTGGAAGCGCCCGGTCATGGTGATGCCGCAGGCGAGCGCGATCCCTACGACGGTGAGCGTGGACTTGAAGGGATGGCGGCCGATGTGGCGCAGGATCATGCGCGAGGGCTGGGCGAGCAGACGCGCCGCGCCCAGGCGCTCGATCCACGTGCGCCGGTAGCGCGCGGGGGGCTCCGGGCGCATGGCCTCGGCGGGGCGCAGGATCGCGGCGCGGCGCACGGCGAACACGGTGCCGAGCGCCGCGGCCCCCACGCTGGCGAGCGTCGCCTCGGCCACCACGCTCGGCTCGAGCTCGAAGATCAGGAATGGGAAGCTGAAGAACATCCGGTAGATGGCCGCGAGCTGCTGCGCGAGCCACAGCCCGGCGAGCACTCCGCCGGCCACGCCGGCGAACACGATCACGAGCACGAGCTTCAGGTAGTGCCACATCACCGCGGCGTTGCCGTAGCCGAACGCCTTGAGCGTGGCGATCTCCTCGCGCTGGAGACCCACCACGCGGCTGATGACCACGTTGAGCAGGAACGCCGCCACCGCCAGGAACACGATAGGGAAGATCTCGGCGAGCGCGTCGAGCTGGTCGAGCTCCTCGTCGAGGAACCGATGCGAGCTCTGGTCCTCGCGGGTGTAGGCGCCCAGGCCCCCGTAGCGGGCGAGCAGGTCGTCGAGCCGGTCGATGACGTCCTCGGCGCTCGCGCCGCGCCGCAGGTCGATAGCCACGTCGTTGAAAGCGCCGTCCATGTCGTAGGCGTGCGCGAGCGCCTCGCGCCCCATCCACATCACGCCGTAGCGCTTGTAATCGGGAAAGATGCCGCCCGGGCGGAGCTGGTGGATGAACTCAGGCGACTGCGCGGTGCCCACCACGGTGAGCCGCTCGCGCCGGCCCTTGATGATGGCGTGCAGGGTGTCGCCCGGCACGAAGCCGTGGGCCGCGGCGAAGGCGTCGCTCAGCACTACTTCGTCGTCGCGCCCGGGCTCGACGAGCCGGCCCTGCTTGAGATAGAGCGCGTTCAAGTGCTGGTGACCGTGCTCGGGGATCGAGACGATGCGCCCGGTGACCGGCTCGTCGAAGCCCTCGACGTCGAGGTTGACCGGCGCGACCACGCGCGTGGCGACGCGCTCGACGCCGGGGATGCCGGCGATGCGCGCGCGCAGGCGCTCCGGCGCACGCTCGAGGCCCGAGAACACGTCGGCGAAGCGGTAGTCGCGGTAGTAGGTAGCGCGGGTGGCGTGCAGGCTATCGAGCGTGGCGATGAACATGATGTAGGTCGCCACGCCGCAAAGGATCACCAGGGCGATCGCCGTCGCCTGACTCCGCATCTGCCAGACCTCGCGCAGCAGCTTGCGGTCGAGCGCACGCATCGCTACCAAGACATCTCCGCCGGCGTCTTCTTGCGCGTGTTGCGCTCCTGCGCCTGTACCTTGCCGTTGCTGAGATGAACGACCCGGTCGGCCATGTCCCCGATGACCGCGTTGTGGGTGATGACGGCGGTGGTCGTGCCGAGCTCGCGGTTGACGCGCTCGATGGCCTCGAGGACCTTGATCCCCGTGCTCACGTCCAGCGCGCCGGTGGGCTCGTCGCACAGCAGCACGTCCGGTCGCTTGGCCACCGCGCGGGCGATGGCCACGCGCTGCTGCTCGCCGCCCGACATTTGCGCGGGGAAGTGATCGAGCCGGTCGCCCAGTCCCACGAGCGCGAGCGCCTCCTCCGGGGTCATGGGATGGCCGGCGATCTCGGTCACGAGCGCGACGTTCTCGCGCGCGGTGAGGCTGGGGATCAGGTTATAGAACTGGAACACGAAGCCCACATGCTCGCGCCGGTAGCGGGTCAGCGCGGCGTCGTCATAGACGCTGAGGTCGTGGTCGGCGTAGCGCACGGTGCCGGCGGTGGGGGTGTCGAGACCGCCGAGGATGTTGAGCAGGGTCGACTTGCCGCTGCCCGAGGGGCCGAGCAGCACGACGAACTCGCCCTCGTAGAGGGCGAGGTCCACCCCGCGCAGCGCGTGCACCTGCACCTCGCCCATCTGGTAGACCTTGGTCAGGCCCCGGGCCTCGAACACGGCGGCGGGCGGGGAGTCGGGTCGTGAGGCCGGCATGGGAGCGCAGGCGCGTGGCGCGGCCGGGCCGCGGTGGCGCTTATTCTAAATGACCCGGGACCGGCCCGGTCCTGACCCGGATCAACAAAACGGTCGGCCGCAGACGAGGGATCCGCGCCTTCGACACCCGGCCCATCCCGCAGGGTCGGTAGAACGCCGACGACGGATCCGCGCCGCTCACGCGGCGCTTGACCCATCCCACGCGCGATGCTCCGGCATCGGCTCAGGGCAGCGCCGGGCCCAGCGGGGGTCCCGAGCCGCGGCGGCACGCACCGCGCCCTATGCTCGAAGGGATTCAGATGACAGTGACCAGTGGGCAGCAAGAGCCGGAAGGCTCGGTTTCGACAGTTGGACCGGCACGCGCCCTCTTACTGATCATTGCTGACTGATCACTGATAACTTCGACATAGGGCGGCCTGTGGCCGCCGCCCCGATCAAGCTCGGCGCCCACAGGGCGCGCTATGGCAAGCCGATCGCGGGTGGTGCGCACGGCACACCCCGTGCCGTTCACATGCCGTCGATCTCCTCGGCGGGCGAGGGGGCCGCGGCAAACCGCCAGCGGGTCGCGCGGACGTCGAAGCGCACGTCGAGCTCGTCGGCCACGCGCAGGGCGCCGCCGAGCGCGCTGTAGGGCGTCATCCCGAAGTCGGTCTGACGGACGCGGAACGCGCCGCGCGCGCGCAGCGCGCCATCGCTCGCGATGATCTCGGCGGGGATCTCGAACTCGCGCGTCACGCCGTGAACGCTGAGGCGGGCGCTGACGATGGCGTGCGCCGCCTGCTCGTCCACCGCGGTCACGCGCAGGCGCACGTAGGGATGGCCCTCGGCCTCGAGCACCTTCTGCAGCATGTTGCGGCGGGTCGCCTCGACGTCGCTATCGGAGAGCTCTTTCTCGAGCCCCGCGGCGGCGCGCAGCTCCGGCTCGTCGACGCGCAGCGAAGCGAGCGCGAAGTAGAGATCGGCGCGCCCTTCCCCGCCCGCGCCTCGCGCGGCGAGCCCCTGAACCGCGTGGCTCGCCACCACGTGATCGTGGCCGAGCTTGGCCAGACGACCCGCCCGATGCACGTGGACGACGACGCGCGAGCGCTCGGGGTCGACGCGATATACGGCGCCGCCCGCGGCCGCCGCCCGCCGGTACGCGGCCGCGGGGAAATCCGGCGGCGCGCCCTCGGGCAGCCCCGTCAGCGGCCGCAGCGGGGCGCACCCCACCAGCGCGAGCATCACCAGTCCGACGGCGAGAGCCGCCGCGCGGATCTCGTCACGTCGCGCGCTCGAGCTCCACTTCATAACGCACCACCACCTCGAGGTCGATCGTGCGCCCGCTCGACCATTCGCCGATGCCGATCCCGAAGTCCATGCGGTTCACGGTCACCTCCCCGCTCAGGGTCGCCCGGGCATCATGCCGCCTCCATTGGAACGGCACATCGAGCTCGTGCGTGACGCCGTTCAGGCGCAGCGTGCCGCGCGCGACGAAGCGGCCGTCCCCGGTGCGCGTGATCGTCTCGCTCGTGAACTCCGCGCGCGGATGTCCGGCCACATCCAGCCATGGCGGCTCCACGATGGTCTCGTTGATGTCGGCGCTTTGCATGTCCACGCTCGCCAGCGCCACCGTCACGTGCAGTCGCCCCTCGCGCGGGCGCCGCGGATCGAACGCGACCCGCACGTCGAAGCGGTGGAATCGCCCGGGAGCGGGCTCGCCCTCATAGCGCGCGACGTACTCGAGCCGGCTCGTCTCGGAGATCATGGTCCAGTCCGCGGCGGACGCCGGCACGGGCAGCAGCGCAAGCACCGTGGCGAGCGCCCTCACGGCGGGCTCCCGCCGAGGGGGAGCATGCGCATCAGCACCGCGTTGCGCCGCACGAAGTGATGGCGCAGCGCCGCGCCGACGTGCACGGCCAGCGCTGCGACCAGAACGACGAACAGGGACAGGTGCACGGTCTTGGCGCTCGCCTCGAGGGCCTCGTCGGGCGCGACCGGATCGGGCAGCGGCACCAGCCAGAACACGCGGAACGGAATGTTGGCGGCGGCGTTGATGATCCAGCCCGAAAGCGGCTGGGCGAGCATCAGCGCGTAGAGCAGCAGGTGGCTGGCGCGCGCGGCGCGACGCTCCCAGCGCGGCAGGTCCGCGGGCAGCGCCGGCGTGGGGTTGGCGAGCCGCCAGGCGATGCGCGCGAGCACCAGCACGAGCACCGTCACACCGACGGACTTGTGCCAGACGAAGACGTCGAGCTTGGTGGGCGAGAGCGGCAGCGCCTGCGCGATCCAGCCGAGGGGAAGCTGCACGAGGATCAGGGCGGCGATCACCCAATGGAACGCCTTGGCGACCGCGCCCCAGTGCTCAGGCGTGTTCCTCATCATGGCATCGCTCCGTGCCCCACCGCGGCGGACGGTCCCGTACATCCTTTAGATGATGCGTCATGTCATGGGTTCACGCACCGCTCGCGCCCGCCTGGCACAGCGTGCCCCATAGGGCGGCCCCGTTGGGCGCCGCCTCTCCGTAATTTCACGTACGGACGGCTTCGGCAGGTCCAGCCCGCCCTATGAATGCGCGGAAGACGGGAGCGCACGCAGCGGCTAGCCGCAGACGACCTCCCCGGAGCCGGCGACGACGCGGCCCTCGAGCAGCGCCGGGATCTTCTCGGCGGCGAGGGGAGCGCTGTAGAGGAACCCCTGCACCAGGTCACAGCCGAACCCGCGCAGGGCCTGCTCCTGCTCGTAGGTCTCCACGCCCTCGGCGACGACTCTGAGATCGAGCTTGCGCGCCATGGCGATGATGGCCTCGATGATGGCGGCGTCGTTGGGGTCGACAGTGACGTCGCGCACGAAGGCGCGGTCGATCTTGAGCGAGTCGATGGAGAAACGTTTGAGATAGGCGAGGGCGGAGTGGCCGGTGCCGAAGTCGTCGATCGCGATGTGCACGTCGAGCGCCTGCAGCCGCTCAAGCGTGCGCCGGGCGGGCGTGTCGTCGACGAGCAGCAGGCTCTCGGTGACCTCCAGCCCCAGGCGGCCCGCCGGCAGGTCCGCCTCGGCGAGCGCGCGCTCGACCTCGCCTGCGAGGTCGCCGTGGCGAAGCTGCCGCACCGAGAGATTCACCAGCATACGCACGGGCGGCAGGCCGGCATCGTCCCACGCGCGCAGCTGGCGGCAGGCTGTGGTGAGCACCCAGCGCCCGATGGGCTCGATCAGGCCCGTCTCCTCGGCGACGGGGATGAACTGCTCGGGCTCGACCGTGCCGAGCGTCGGGTGGTGCCAGCGCGCGAGCGCCTCGAGCCCGACGATCCTGCCGGTGGCGAGCTCGATCAACGGCTGGTAGCACAGCTCGAGCTCCTCGCGGTCGATGGCGCGACGCAGCCCCGTCTCGATGACCAGTCGCTCCTGGGCGTGGCGCTCGAGCTCCTCGGAGAAGAAGTGACAGGCGTCGCGGCCGAGATCCTTGGCGCGATACATGGCCGCGTCCGCGTTCTTCATCAGGGTCTCGGCGTCGCGACCATCGTCCGGGAAGACGCTCACGCCCATGCTCGCGGTGACGAAAAGCTCCGCGGCCTCGACGTCGAAGGGCTCCTGGCAGGCCTGGCGCAACTTGTTGACGACGGCGGCCACCTGGTCGGCGTCCTCGATCTCCTCGAGCAGAATGGTGAACTCATCGCCTCCCAGGCGCGCCAGCGTGTCGCCGCGCCGGATGACCGCGCCAAGGCGTCGCCCCACGGCGACCAGCAGCCGATCGCCCGCCGCATGGCCGAGGCTGTCGTTGACCGTCTTGAAGCAGTCGAGGTCGAGGAACACCAGCCCCACCTGATGGCCGATCCGCTCGGCGCGCTCGAGCGCGTGCTCGAGACGGTCGCGCAGCAGCGCCCGATTGGGCAGGCCGGTGAGCGCGTCGTGATAAGCCATGTACGCGAGCTGGTCCTCGGCGGCCTTGCGCTCGGTGATGTCCTGCACCGTGCCGGCCATGCGCGCCGGCTTGCCGTCGCCGTCGAGGTGTATCCACCCCTGCTCGTGCACGATGCGCACCGCGCCGTTGGGGCGCACGATGCGGTGGTCCACGCCGTAGGGCTCATGCACGTCGATCGCCGCGCGCACGGCGCGCTCCACCCGCTCGCGGTCGTCGGGGTGCACCGCACTGAGGAAGCTCTCGTAAGTGGGCGTGAACTCCCGCGCCTGATAGCCGAATATGCGGAAGGTCTGATCGGACCAGTGCAGCTCGTCACTGGCGAAATCCCACTCCCAGCTCCCCACTCGCGCGATGTGCTGCGCCTCGGCCAATCTAGCCTCGCTGCGCTGCAAGGCCTCGTTGGCGTTGGCGAGCGCGGAGGTGCGGTCGTAGACCTTGCGCTCGAGCGCATCGTGCGCGGCGCGCAGCGCCGCGGTGGCGACCTCGACATCGTGCCGCAGCCGGGTCGGGTAGCGCATCCACAGCGCCGTGAGCAACCCGCCGAGAAGCGCGATCAACGCGCCCCCGGCGCGCCACCAGGGAGTATAAGGGAGGAGCGCGGGCCAGCCGCCCACCGGGCAGGCGGCAATCTGCCAGGAACCGTTCGGCAGGCTGACGGGCATGACGACCGGATCGGCCGCGAACAGGGCCCGGTCGCCGTAGAATACGGCGCCATCCGCCCCGAGCCCGTCCCGGCCGCGGATGGCGTACTCATAGTCGCCGCGACCGTCGCTGCTCAGACCCGCCGCCTCGTACAGCGCATAGGCGTCCACCAGGACCGTGGCCAGCCCCCAGTACTCGCCGCTGCCGGGCGCGGCATTCCCCGGGGTGAGGTAAATCGGCGTGCCGGCGACGAACGCCACCCCGCCCTGCACCAGCTCCACAGGACCTGCGACCACGGTGCGCCCGGTCTCGATCGCGCGCTCGACAGCCACGCGCTGGTCGAGGAGATCGAGCAACCTGAGCCCACGCACGTCCTCGCTCGGGATGAGCGGGTAGACGTGGCTCACCACCGTGTTGCGGGCAAGCTGGATGGCGCGGATGCCGTGCTTGCCCGCCACCAGGCCGCGGGCGAGGCGCTCGAAGTTTTTCTGATCGATATAGGGGTGGTTGGAGACGTGCGTGACCAGCCCCTGAGTAAGGAAAAGCCGCGAATGGAGCGCACCCTCGAGCCGGGCCCGCACAGCCGAGACCTGATCGACCGCACGGGCGCGCTCCTGGGAGCGGAAGCGCTCCTGGGCGAAGTGGTCGAGCAACCCCACCACCGCGGCGATCGCCAGGGTGGCGGCGAGGGGGGCGGCGAAAAAAGGCAGGCGCTTGGCCATGAGCCCACCGGCTGCCGAATGATCGTTGTTGTCCTGCGCCGGCCTCTCCGGCCGGCGCCCAATAGATCGAGCATTTTAGCACAGGGTGACAAGAATCCGCCGCCCGGGCGGAAGAATTAAGCACTTAACACATTAATATAATATTAGCGATCGACCGATGCGCTCCGGCGCCCTGCATGCGCGCGCCGGACGGGCCCTGTGGTGCCGAGGTCGCCGGCGGCGGATGCCGGCGCCCGCCCCGGAGCCCCAGCACCCCCGCGCCACTCACCCGGGCTCGATCGGGGCCGGTCGGGGGCGGCACGGCGCCCGGGGGCCACGGGCCGGCAAGGGGCGACACTGCGCCGCGACGGAGGGAGCACGAGCGGATCGGCCTTTCGCTCGCAGGGAGGGCCGCGGATTCCCGTACGCCGGGTGGGTGCGTATGCTGGTGAACCGAGCCGCGACCGCTCGGACCGGTGCGGTGCCCGCCGGAAGCGCGGCGCGGAGCCGACGCCGGTCGCCGCTCGAGCGTGCGCGGTGCGAGTCGCCTGCACGCCGCGCCGCTTGACCGGTGAGCGACCGCTGGTGGAAATTGCGATCGGCTTCCACCGCAGGTCCGTGTGCCGGCCTAGAATGAGCAGGCCGGACGTTCACCACGGGCCCGGACCGCGAGCCCCGGAGACCCCTGACGACGCGATGATGCCATGGAGATCGACCCCGGGCGTGCTCGGCGCGTGCGCCCTCGCCGCGGCCGCGCTGCTGCTCGGCGGCCCGGCGCGGGGCGGCGAGTTCACGCCGGATGATCTGACGCAAGTGGAGCGGACGTGGCTGTCGAACGGGCTCATGGTGCTCATGAAGCCCCTGCCGCGGGCGCGGCGCATCGCGGTGCGACTGGTCATCGACGTCGGCCTGCGAGACGGGGCCTGCCCCAAGCGCGAGACCGCGCACGTCCTCGAGCATATGCTGTTCATGGGCACCGACGGTTTCGACGAGGCGGAGCTCGAGCGGCGCGTCGAGAGCCACGGCGGGTACTGGAACGCGACCACCGGCCACACCGCGACCGGCTACCAGCTCGAGATCCCGAGCGTGCATGCCGACCTCGGCCTGCGCACCCTGCACGGGGCGGTCGCCCGCTCGACCCTCACCGCGGAGAAGCTCGAGCGCGCGCGCGACGTGGTCTACCGCGAGGCGGGCGGCCGCCCTTCCGCGATCGAGGATTGGCTCTATCGGAACGGCCTCGACCGCGGTGCCCACGACCGCGCTTATTTCCATCTCTTCCCGGAGCACTCGCTCTACTGCCCGGGGCTCGACGAGGCGCGGCGAGTGACCCTGGACGACGTGAAGGAAATGCACGCGCGTCACTACGTGCCGTCGAACATGACCCTGGTGATTGCCGGGCGCTACGAGCGCGCCGACTTGGTGCGCACGCTGGAGGCAACCTTCGGTGCGCTGGCCGAAGGCCCGCGGCCGCCCGATCCGCCCGCCCCGCCCTATCCGGAGACGGGCGCGCGCATCGAGGGCGGGATCACGCCGCTGGTCGATCGCGACGCCGCGGTGGCGGTCAAGGCCCGCGTGCCGGGCCAGCGCAGCGAGGAGTTCTTCGCCCTGCTCGTGCTGGCGCGCTATCTGAACAGCCAGCTCTACGAGCGCATCCGCATCGACAACTCGCTGTCCTACGCCCCGCAGGCACGGTACTGGTACCTGCGCGACGCCGGCGTGCTCACCGCGCAGGCCGATGCGAAGATCGACGACACCGAGCGGGTGCTCGCCATCATCGAGAAAGAGCTGCGCGGCCTGGTGCAGGAGGGGCCCGATCCCGAGCGGCTCGCCGAGGCCAAGCGCGGCATGCTGCTCGGCTTCACGCAGATCTTCGAATCGACGAACGACTACGCGGACTATTTCGCCACCTGGCACGAGCGCGCCGCGAGACGGGGCGAAGGGCCCGACCTCGAGGCCGGTGTCCGCGCGGTCGGCGCCGATCAGATCCACCGGCTCGCGCGCGCCTATCTGCAGCCGGACGCGCGCGTCATCGCGATCACCACGCCGCTGCTCACCTACGCCCAGGTGTACACTGGCGCCGCGGCGCTCGCCGTCCTCCTCGCGGCGCTGATCGCCTATTGGCTGCTGCGCCGGCGGCGCCGGCGCGACATCCGCCTGTTCCGGTAACGGCACGGCGGCTCACAGCCAGACGGCGTCCCACAACGGATGGTCCCCGATCCGCCGCACCACCCGCGCCCGCAGCGGATGGGCGACGAGACCCCGCGCGATCCCGACGACGTCCTCCTCGGGGCGCAGGGCGCGATCGCGGTAACCGCGCTGCCACACGCGGCCGCGCCGCCCGCGCAACGCGTTGACGCGATGCGCGCTGGCGGTCTTGACCGAATGCATCAGGCGGTTGGGATGCACGCTCGGGGCGAGCGCCACGAGCCAGTGCAGGTGGTCGGGCATGACCACGAACGCGAGCGAGGCCGCGAAGCCGTGCTCATGATGGAGGCGCAGGGTCGTCACGACCGCACGGCCGAGCCGCACGTCGTGGAACAACGGCGCCCGCGCGTAGGTCGCCGTGGCGAGGAGATGGATGCGGTCGCGCTCGGCATCGTGGCCGGCGCGCAAGGCATGAGCGAGCGCGGCGGATCGGTCCTCTCTCATCCGGCACCTCCCTGTGCACGGTCGCGGCGCACGGCCGCGCGAAACGATTGTCGGTCAAACGACGCCCGCGCCCCCGCGGCGCAGCTTGCCGGCCCCCGGGCATCGCCGACTCTGCCCGTGGCCGTCGCGAGCGGCCGCCGGCAGCAATGTCTATAGTCGCTCGGGGACGCCCTGTCAAACGCCCGGCCCGCGCCGGGGCCGTCACGCGAGCCTCAGGGGCAGCCTGCGCAGGCGCCGGCCGGTGGCGGCGTGCAGCGCGTTGGCCACGGCCGGCGCGATGGGCGGCACCCCCGGCTCGCCGACGCCGGTGGGCGCCTTCGCCGACTTGACCACGTGCACCTCCACCGCGGGCATCTGGTGCATGCGCAGCACGTTGTAGTCGTGGTAATTCGACTGCACCACGCGCCCATCCTTCAGCGTGATCTCGCTCTCGAGCGCCGCGGCGAGGCCGAAGCCCATGCCGCCCTCCATCTGCGCCTTGACCATGTCGGGGTTGACGGCCACGCCGCAGTCGACCGCGATCACCACGCGGTCGACCGAGAAGCTATCGTCGTCGCGCACCGTGACCTCGGCCACCTCGGCGACGTAGGAGTTGAACGACTCGTGCACGGCGATGCCGCGGCCGCGACCGGCCGGCAGCGAATCGCCCCAGCCGGCCTTCCCGGCGGCGAGCTCGAGCACGCCGAGCCGGCGCGGGTGATTCTTCAGCAGCCCGCGGCGGAACTCGACCGGGTCCCGGCCGGCGGCCTCGGCGAGCTCGTCGATGAAGGTCTCCACCGCGAACGCCGTGTGCGTGGAGCCCACCGAGCGCCACCACTGCACCGGCACGCCGACCTTCGGCGAGTGCAGGTCGACGCCGACGTTGGGCACCGCATAGGGCATGTTGGCCGCGCCCTCCACGGAGGTGTTGTCCACCCCCTCCTTGACCGCGTTCGCCTCCATGAGCGTCCCGGTCATGATCGACTGGCCGACGATGCGGTGCTGCCAGGCGACCGGATTGCCCTCGGCGTCCAGCCCGCCGCGCAGTCGATGGAAATACATGGGCCGGTAGTAGCCGGCGCGCATGTCGTCCTCGCGCGTCCAGAGCATCTTGACCGGCGCCCTGCCGTCGATCGCCTTGGCGATCGAGGCGGCCTCGACCACGTAATCGGAGTGGGGGTTGGCGCGGCGGCCGAACGACCCGCCGGCGTAGAGCATGTTGATCTTCACTTGATCGGGCTCGAGCCCGAGCAGCGCGGCGACGGCGTTCTGGTCGGGCGTCTGGAACTGCTCGCCGTTCCAGATCTCGCAGCCCCCGTTCGCGAGCCTGACCACGCAGTTCAACGGCTCCATCGCCGCGTGCGCGAGATAGGGGAACTCGAGCTCCGCTTCCACGGTCTTCGCGGCACCGGCGAGCCCCGCCTCCGCGTCCCCATCGGCGCGCGCGACCGCGCCCGGCCCCTTCGCGAGCTCCTTGTAGCGGCGCATCAGCTCGTCGGAGCCGCGCGTCTCGGCGCCGGACTCGTCCCACTCGACGACCAGCGCATCCCGGCCCCGGCTCGCGCTCCAGAAGTCCTTGCCCAGCACGGCCACCCCCGTGGGGATCCGCACCACGTCGGTGACCCCCTCGATCCGCCGGGCCTCCGAGGCGTCGAACGCCCTCGGCCGGGCGCCGAAGCGCGGCGGGCGCGCGACCACGGCGGTGAGCATGCCCTCGAGCCGCACGTCCTGGGTGTAGAGCGCGCTGCCGTCGGTCTTCTCCTTGCCGTCCTTGCGCGGGAGGTGGGTGCCGATGAGCCGGAACTCCTCCGGGTCCTTCAGGAACGGCTCGACGGGCACCTCCTGCTCGGCGGCACGCTCGACCAGCGCGCCGAAGCGGGCCTCCCGGCCCGACGGCGCGTGGCGCACCACGCCGTCGCGCACCCTGATGGTGGCGGGGCTGACGTTCCACTCCCTGGCGGCGGCCTCGACCAGCATCTCGCGCGCCGCCGCGCCGGCCCTGCGCATCTGCGTGTAGGCGTTGGCGATGGCCGTGGACCCGCCGGTGCCCTGGAGCTTGCCCCACAGCAGATTGTTGTAGAGATTCACGTTGGCGGGGGCGCCCTCCACGCGCACCTGCTCCCACGCCGCGTCGAGCTCCTCGGCGATCAGGGTGGCGAGGCCGGTGTAGGTCCCCTGCCCCATCTCGAGGTGCTTGGCGATCACCGTCACGGTGTCGTCCGGGTCGATGCGCACGAAGGCGTTGGGCGCGAAGGTCTCGGGGCCGCGCGCCGCGGTGCCCGGGCTGCGCAGCCCCGAGAGGGCCTCGGCCCCGAGGCGCGGGACGTAGACCCCGAGCGTCAGACCGGCGCCGGCGGCGAGCCCGGCCTGCAGAAACCGGCGGCGGCTGAGATTAACGACGTCGTCTCTAGCCATGGCAGATATCAGATCTCAGAAAGAGCATGCCTTCCCTACTACCCAACCGATATGGCTTTCTGCCGCCCACTGATTACTGCAGTTGACAGCAGAATAAAGATACCCCTCGACTGCCCGACCGTTATCGCTTTCTGCTGCGCTCTGATCGCTGATCGCACCGCTTTCTGCTGATCGCTGATCACTGCCAACTGAAATCTGCCGTTATCGCCCTTTAAGCCCCTTCGCCGCCGACTTGATCGCCTCGCGGATACGCGCATAAGTCGCGCAGCGACAGAGGTTGGCCGACATGGCGCCGTCGATGTCCGCGTCGCCGGGGTCGGCGTTGCGCGTGAGCAGCGCGGTGGCGGCCATGATCTGCCCGGACTGACAGAAGCCGCACTGCACCACGTCGTGCGCGCTCCAGGCGCGCTGCACGGCGCGGCCCGCCTCGGAGTCGAGGCCTTCGATGGTGACGACGGATCGGCCTCCGACACCGCGCAACGGGGTGATGCAGGAGAACATGGGCGCGCCGTCGACGTGCACCATGCAGGCGCCGCACTGCGCCATGCCGCAGCCGTACTTGGCGCCGGTGAGCCCCACGTGGTCGCGCAGGGCCCACAGCAGGGGCATATCGGGATCGACGTCGAGCTCGTGCTCGGTGCCGTTGATCGTCAGTCGCACCATGGCGATCGCCTCCTGTCGCCGAGTCTGTCCAGGCTACCAGAGGCCGTCCCGGAGCGGCAGTGGGGCGGCACCCCGCCGCGGCCTCGGCGGGCGCGGCGGGGCCCCGCGCCCCGCCCCGGGGGGGACACGCCCGGCCTCCGGCTCAGTCCCCCGCTTCGGGCCGGCGCGGCCCGCCCGGAGGCCATCCGCGCGGCAGGTCGCGGACGCGAAGGTCGCGCTGGGGGAAGGGGATCTCCACGCGCTCGCGGCGGAAGGCCGCGTCGATGGCGAAGTTCAGATCGCTGATCACCGACAGGCGCATGTCGATCTGGCGAATGTGACAGCGCAGCTCGAAGTCGAGCGAGCTCTCGCCGAAGCGCCGAAACAGGACCACGGGCTCCGGCGCGGTGCCGTCGGTCACCACCTCCGGGTGCGCGCGGGCGGCCTCCAGCAGGAGGCGCTTGACCTGGTCGACATCGCTGCCGTAGGCCACGCCCACGGCCACCACGACGCGCCCGCGCGAGTTGTGGAACATCCAGTTGGTGACCTGATTGGCGATCAGCTCCGAGTTGGGCACGATCACATCGGCTTTGTCGAACGTCTCGATCTGCGTCGAGCGGATGCGGATCCGCTTGACGTACCCCTCGGTGCTGCCGACCACGACCCAGTCGCCGGTCTTGACCGGACGCTCGAACAGCAGGATCAGGCCCGAGACGAAGTTGTTCACGATCGCCTGCAGCCCGAAGCCGATGCCGACGGAGAGCGCGCCGGCGATGATGGCGAGGTTGGTGAACCTGAATCCCGCCACGGCCAGCGCCACGATCAGCGCGATCGCGACGCCCACGTAGCCGGTCATGGTGACCAGCGACTCGCGCGCCCCGCGCTCCATGCGCGTCTTGGTCAGCCACTGGCGGTCGAGCCGCGCGCGCAGCCACCCGCTCGCCACCAGCAGCACGACGAAGATCGCCAGCGCGAGCGCGATGCGCGTCGGCGAGATGTGCAGCGAGCCGACGGTGAAGCCCTCGAGGAGATAGCCGCGCACCTGCTGCATCGCCGCCTCGGACAGGCCCCACAGCCGCAGCAGCGCCCAGCCCACCCCGACCCAGACCGCGAGCAGGGAGAGCGCGCGCAGCCATCCCAGCCCGGGGACGTGCTGGCCGCGGCTCAAGCGGAACACGCCGCGCAGGCGCCGGTGCCAGGGGCGCCGGCCGGCCTCCAGCCCGTCGTAGAGCTCGCGCAGCAGGCGGGCGACGAGCAGCCCGGCGCCGAGAACGGTCAACGTGCCGAGCACGATGCGCAGGGTGGCCACCGAGAGGTTGCGGTAGCCGATCCACTCGGCGGCCAGCGCCCCGATCAGCGCCCCGTGCACGAGCAGCCGCACGGGCAAGGTGCCGGCGAGCCGCGGGATGCGCCCGAACAGCCACACGGCCCAGATCAAATTCAGCACCAGGGCGGCGCCGTAGACGCCGCGCGCGACGTCCAGCGCCGGGTCCGGCAGGATCTCGACGAGCAGCGTGGCGAACAGCAGGTAGCCGGCGAGCAGCAGCACGACCAGCACTTTGAGCCGGCGCGCCAGCGCCCGCGCCACCTCGGGCGGGATGACCAGGAACGGCTTCGCCGGCCGGGGCGGAGTGAGGAACAGCCGCGTGAGCGCGACCAGCGTGTACGCCCAGAACACCCCGTAGGCGAGCTCGGCGACGAACGGGGTGGGTGAGACGTCGCGCGTGACGAGGCGGAAGAACACCGCCACGCCGCCGCTCGCCAGCAGGTGCGGGAAATACCGCGCGACGGTGGCGAGCAGGGCCAGGACGAAGCGCGGGCCGAAGCCGCGGACATCGCGCCCGCGCCGTGCGCGGTCGGCGAGGCCGAGCCGCAGCCACCAGCCCACGGCCAGCGTGAGGACCAGAGTCACGGCCAGGATCGTGCCGCGCGCGGGCGTGAGCAGCACGGCCCCGCTGTGGTCGAGCACGAAGGTGCGCAGCGCCCGCAGCCAGGCACCGGGGTGCTCGGCGCTGCGCTCCAGCGCCTCGATCAGCGTCGGGCCCCGGGCGAACACGCGCTGGGCGACGAGCTGCTTCTTGAGCTCGGCGATCCGCGTCTGCGCGTCCTCGGCGCGCAGGGCGATCACCTTGCAGCTCGAGACCCGTTGCTCGAGACGGGTCTTCTCCTCGGTGAGCGCGCGGCGTTTCTCGCGCACCTCCGCGGGCTCGGGCGCCGCCGCCTCGCCGAGGCTCTCGAGATCGCCCTGGACCTTGGCGAGCTGCCCCTCGGCCCGCGCGAGGCACTCCCCGCCGCGCGCCTTGACGGTGACGAGCGCCTTCGCCCACTCGGCGAGCCGGTCCTCGCCCGGCGGCCGGCGCGCATCGAGGCCGGACTCGATGGCGTCGAGGCGCTCGGACAGCGCCTGGACGTCGACGGCCTCGGCCTCGCCCTGCGGCTGGGCGGCCGCGGGCAGCGCGGAGACGAGCGCCAGCGCGATCAGGGCGAGCAAGAGGACGGCCCGCGGATTGAGGCCCCACGGGCGGCGCCGGGTCGGCGTCACCGGAACGTTCCTTACGATCGACTCGGGGGTCGGCCACCGGCGCGGACGCCGGGCTCAAGGAGTCGCCGAGTATACGCTCTGCGCCTGCGGCNNTCTGCGCCTGCGGCCGTGGAGATGCCTCCCGTGCGCGCAGGGATGCGTCGGGCGACACGGCGTCGGGTCGCCCCGCCGGCAAGCGTCGCCGGGCCCGGGCGCGCACCGGCCGACCCGAGCCTACATGCAGCCTCCCGTAGGTCGGGGCAAGGCCCGCAGGGCCGGACCCAACGCGAACCGGCGCCGGAGATAGACGATGGGTCCGCGGGGCTCACGCCGCGCTTGACCCATCCTACTTGCTACACGTAGATCGACGCCGTCAGGCAGTGCAGCGAGCCGCCGTGCTCGAGCGTGGGGGAATGGATGAACATCGGCCGGAAGCCCGCCTCGCGCAGCGCCGCTTCGATGCGCTCGAGGTCGGCGGCGGGCGTGAGGTCGTAGCGCGGCACCAGGAGCCGGCGGCCGATCTGGATCCAATTGACCGGGCTGGCGTAGTGGTCGCCGTCGCTGCGCATGGGCAGATGCAGCAGGCGCACGCCCGGGCGCACCGCGTCGGCGCGCTGCTCGATGACCCGCGCGCAGCGACGGTCGCGCGGGTCGTCCTCGCTCCATGCCACGGCGAGCAGGTCGGGCGCGAGGAATCGCGCGTGCACGTCGGCGTGGCCGGTGGCCTCGTTCTCGAACGCGGGGATGACCACCCAGCGCCGCACGCCGAGCGCGGGGGCGGCCGCCTCGACCACCTCCGCGTCGACGCTCTCCACGGCGCGCTGCGTGATCAGCGCCAGCCCGTCGGGGCCGGCGACGAGATTGCCGTGCGGGAGCTCGATCGGCGCGAGGGTCACTTCTCGCCCCGCGATGCGCTCGAACAGGGCATCGTCGAGCGGGCGCTCCATGTCGGGCAGACGCGGCATCACCCATCGGTAGCCGCCGCGCACGCGCACCGCGATCGGCGAGCGATCGCGGATCCACGGCGTATCGAACGGAGCGGCCACGATGCTGAAGCGCTCGGCGTGGGCCTGAGCGGCGACGAAGTCGGCGCTCGCCTCGGGCGTCTCGGACAGCAGGATGACGCCGACGTGGGCGGCGGCCTCGACGGCGATCTCCTCGAGCAGCCCGGTGACCGCCGTGCGGCAGTGCGGCACCATCAGCGCCGCCGGTCGCCGGTACTCGGCGACCAGCGTGCCGCGGGCGGCGCGACCCGCCTCGGCGGCGGGCGCGCCGGGGCTCGCGTCCGCCGATCGCCGCCGCGCCCCCATGTCCGGCTAACGGCGCGGCGCGATCCGACGTGTCCTCGGGTGGCGCGGCGACGGCGCGCGCTCCTCGAGGGCATTCGGCCGCTCGAGGTCGCTTTGCTCCTGCGGCGCGCCGTCGTTGTAATCCTCGTCGACGCGCACCCGGCCCTGCTGCTCGCGCACGCCCGAGTAGCGCTTCCCGGGCTCATAGCGCATGCGGGGAATATCCCCGGACGCGTCCCCGCCCGGCCGTCGAGGGGACGGGGGCGCGAGCTTCGGGGTGGCGGCCCGCGGATCCATGCGATAGCGCGGAGCGGGCCCTCGGGGCGCCGCCGCCCCCTCGGGCCGCGGCGCGGCCCGTGGCGGTGTCGGCTTGGAAGCGTCGCCGCGGGGGCCGGCGCGATCGCCGGGCTGAGCCGCCTGCGGCTGCATGACCCGGCGCTTCAGAGGCGCCTCGCGAGGCTGCATGACACGCCGCTTCGGTGACGCCGAAGCGGCGTGTCATGCAGCCTCGCGA
>JABAHQ010024398.1_pt1 | contig 28517 bp, 34 predicted proteins | sample 7062091 | NCBI WGS metagenome assembly JABAHQ01 (sample SAMN14534359, study PRJNA622989) | marine sediment metagenome | biome: marine biome [ENVO:00000428]; feature: marine pelagic biome [ENVO:01000023]; material: deep marine sediment [ENVO:00002113] | place: India: Gulf of Kutch | collected...
TCTAACTAAATCTGTGTACCGTGAGACTTTCTATCTGACTGATCTCACTGATCTTTTGGAGGGTCCCTTCGAGTTCCTCTAATGCTCCGGACTTATCTTCAGGAAGAACTATATAGGCAATCAGTGCTGTCAGCCCGTAAGCTATAGGCTCCTCCTTGAATTTGTGGACTGAAGCGTACTTTGGAAGTTTCTCCTTAATCTTCTCCCTTAACATTTCTAGATCCACTGTGACCTCTGTTGGAAGAATCTTATAGGAGATCAGGATTTTTGCCATGCTTTCTATGCCTCTCCTGTAGAGCTGTCTCTCTGTACTAGAGCAATTGAAGTTTTGAAACTGTAGTACGATCGTCAATTTATAACCTTTTTGAAGAGGTGTCTGACCTTCGGAAAGTTAGGTTTGCTTAACTGGTGTAGGCAGGAACTTTCTGAAGAGGATAGTGGCAGAGAAGTTGGATTATTGGAGAAAGGGTTAATGAGTAAGTTTAATAGTTACTCCCCAAAAATACTGCATCAAAGCAAGAGGAACAGACTATGTATGAAGATTCACAGCGTCACCCCTTGTTCATACCCGGCGCAACCACCGTGGGAGCAGTCTGCTCTGATGGTGTGATGCTGGCCTCCGAGAAGAGAGTTTCCTATGGCTATATGGTGGTCAGTCGAGTTGGAAAGAAAGTTTTCAGAATAACCGATAGAATTGGTGCTGCCTGTGCGGGACTGGTATCTGATATGCAAGTCTTAGTTCGGGAGGTGGAGGCCTACGCGAACTTGTTCAGTCTTGAGGCGGGAAGGGCCATACCAGTCAGATCAGCGGCGAAGGTGATGTCTAATCTGCTCTTCAGCCGCCGGCTAACCCCTCTCATAACCCAGACGATAGTAGGCGGGATAGACTCAGAAGGAGCATCCATCTATGTCCTCGATGTGCTAGGTTCAGTAATCTCCGACAAATATGCCGCCGTGGGCTCAGGAGCAGAAATAGCAATCGGCGTCTTGGAAGAGAGGTACAAGGATGGGATAACTACAGAAGAGGCGAAAGACCTCCTCGTCACATCCATAAAATCCGCCGTGAGACGGGACGTCATGAGCGGCGACGGAGCAGATTTCCTAACAATAAATGAGAAGGGAATTCAAGAAGAATCACTAAAATTCTGATAGAAATATCCAGAAATGCGGATCATATCCTCTGATTGTTGCCCAATTTTACATAACTAACCATCACTTATCCCACGTACTACGTTAGTCAGAACAACGGTTTTCTTGTCAGACGTACCTATCCGGATGAACAGTTTGTTCTGCTCTTATTGGTAAGGGAGTAACTAAGTTATGGTTATTTTAATAAGAGTAATAAGCCTACCTTTAGCCGGGTAGAAAAGTCAAGGCGCTAAATCATAGGAGCGAATACCGTGTCCTTCAAGCTGACTCCGGAAGAGGGAGAATTCCTCGTTAAGCTCGCCCGGAAAGCCGTGGAGGAGCGGCTCAAGAGGGGGAGAGTCATAGAGATGCCTGAGGGAACGCCTGAAAAACTCAAGAAACATTGCGGAGTCTTCGTCACCTTAAAAAGTCTTAGACAGGGAGAAAGGGAACTGAGAGGGTGCATCGGAGTGCCCTATCCCAACAGCCCCTTGGCCCGGGCCGTGATCGATTCTGCCATAAACTCTGCTACTCAAGATCCACGTTTTCCATCCCCCTCCTTGGAAGAGCTTGACCGACTCGTGTTCGAGGTTAGTGTTCTTACCCCACCTCAGCCTATAGAGGTCAAAAAACCCCTAAATTATCCGTCAAAGATAAGGGTAGGCCAGAACGGCCTTATCGTAGAAAAAGGTTACCACAAGGGCCTTCTACTTCCTCAAGTCCCCGTGGAGTGGAGCTGGGACGAGGAGCAGTTCCTCTCTCAGTGTTGCCTCAAAGCTGGGCTTTCACCCGACTGTTGGCTAACTAGGGGAATAAGGATCTACAAGTTTAAGGCTATAGTCTTTGAGGAGGTTACTCCGGGGGGCGAGGTCCAAACCAAGGAGTTGGAATAGGTAGGTTCTATGCGGATTCAATTCTCGCCTTGTGGAATAGGCTTAGGCCATGTGGGCCGCTGCATTCCCATCGCCAGAAGACTAAAGAAGAATGGTGCCCAGGTTCTGTTTTCCACTTACAAGGAAGGGATACAGTACCTGCAGCATGAGGGGCTCCCTGTGGTGGAGGCCCCAGAGATCGAATTCATGGTCAAACCAGACGGGACAGTCGATTTCAGAAGATCAGTTACTAGCATAGGTCCTTTGTTCGCATCCTTCACCCTCTTAAAACAGGTGGAGGCAGAGATCCAGACCATGCAAGCCTATAAGCCTGATGTGGTTGTATCAGATTCACGGATCTCTCCTCTGATAGCCGCAAAATTGCTTGGGATACCCGACATCTGTATCCTTAACCAATTCCAGATAATCATTCCACGCCGTAAGAGACTGCTGAGACTCGCTAAATTGGCAGATGCTGGCGCCCTAGCCGTGATAGGTATGATTTGGAGTACCGCAAGACGGCTTCTCATCCCGGATTTTCCCCCACCGTACACGATTTCGCGGGGAAATCTGCGAATTCCAAGATCGTATCGAAACAACCTTCAACTCATAGGCCCGATCTTACCGGTCCACCCCCACGACATCCCAAGCCGAAGACGAATTCGAAGAAAACTCGGATTGCATGAGGACAAAGTATTGATCTTTGCACCCGTCAGCGGGCCCACCAAAGAGAGAGCGTACTTTACAGGTCTCCTTCGACAGATCTTCAAAGAGATATCAGACGAATACCAAATAGTCATGTCCCTTGGCTACCCTAATACATCCACCCATCCCATCCACAACGGGAACCTAACCATCTACAGATGGATGCCCAACCGGTTTGAACACCTGAAAGCGTGTGACCTAGTTATCGCCAGAGCAGGACACGGAACCTTGACACAGTCCATCTGCTATGGTAGACCCCTCATTCTGGTGCCCACACCAAGCCACACCGAACAACTCAACAATGCTAAGAGAGCTGTTCAGTTGGAAATTGCTGAACTGATTGAACAGAAAGATCTAAGTAAAGAAACACTCCTTGAGTCACTGCAGAGAACTGTAGGAGACGGTGAGTTTCAAGAAAGAGCAGAGCAGATCCAGAGAGCGATTATGAAGTTGAACGGAGTTGAAGCCGCGGTCCAAACCATAGAGGAAGCAATGGAGCATAGAAGTTAATCATGTTTCTTCCAGACAAACTATTGGACCAAAAAATACGGGGATTTCTAGACGACGACCTGGGGCTAGGCGACATAACCACCCTTATCACCGTTCCCAAGGGGATAGTTGTCCAGGGGGAGGTGATTGCAAAGGAGGCTGGGGTAGTGGCGGGGTTGGATGAGGCCTCAGCCCTCTTGAGGGGGTTCAGCTTTGAATCTGAGGCTCTGGTGTCAGAGGGGTCTGAAGTTGAAGAAGACACAGGGATAATGAGGATTATTGGAGAGGCCAGAACTCTGCTCGCCATCGAGAGAAGCCTCCTAAATCTGCTAGCCAGAATGTGCGGCATAGCCACAAAGACCCGCCGGATAATAAAAGAGGTGGGTGAGGCAGGCTACGGGACCCGAATAGCGAGCACCCGAAAGGTGGCTCCTGGACTCTTATATCTTGACAAGAAGGCTGTGATGATAGGGGGCGGGGATACTCACCGCCTACACCTAGACGACCTAGTTCTGATAAAGGATAACCATCTAGCGATAATTGAAGATGTTAGGGAGGCCGTGAAAAGAACTCAACAGGCGGTCTCATTCTCTAAGAAGATTGAGGTCGAGGTCTCCTCTGAAGAGGAAGCCATAGAAGCTGTGGAAGCCGGGGCTGACATCGTCATGCTTGACAACTTCTCCCCTCAAAGGATTAGGAGCACCATCTCTCTACTGCAAAAGAAAGGGCTTCGAGATCAGGTGTTAATCGAAGCAAGTGGCGGGATAACTGAAGAGAACGTCGTTAAATACGCCGCCACCGGAACAGACATCATCAGCCTTGGAGAATTAACGGACAGCGTGAGAGCACTAGACCTGAGTCTTGAGGTTACAAAAGCAACAAGAAAGTAGAGTTACAAAGAGAGATGTAGCTTTCTCAGCGGAGGCGCCTAAACACCAGAACGGGTACCAATCAGACTCTAGGATTAATCTCTAAGACTCTAAATCCACGAGCACGGGGGTTCAAAATCTCAGAATAAATCACTTTCTCCAAAACATTGTTTTCGTCGCTAGCACGACCCACTATGTCGTGCTCTGCGGGTTCCAGAGAGTGCAACTCAATCCCCTTGTTGCATTTATTCGGGCGACATTTCGCTGGCAGACCTAACCTGACCTTCCTAGCTTCTTGTACGGCCTTCTCTGCAGAATAGATAATTGCGTAAGCCCCAGCTGTAAGCTCAGCGATCCTCACTGGAATGCTATTCTTTCCTAGAGCTAGAACTTCAATCTTGTAAATGCGTCTAATGTCTGAGGATATCTTCCTTATTCTAGGCAGAATCTTTAGAACCTCTCTTCGAGCCTTGCCGGAAATTCTCCTCTTGGAGAGATTGACTGCGGAAAGCTCTGCTAGGCGTAGACCTCCAAGGGACATATCGAGATGGACGATGTCTGCCTTAACCCTCTTCAGGAGACCTTGACAGAGTTCAAGCTCATGAATCACGAGGAGGGAGGCGTCCTCCACCTTGGTGAAGATGCGATCAGTGGAGCAAAAGCTGGCTCTTCTATAGGGAGACTTCACCATAACTGCCACGGCAGCGACAACCAGTAAAGGCTTAAACTGACCATTCAAGAGGGCGGCACCAGAATCAGCCGCAACCACACTCCAAGAATCTTTACCCAACTCTTCGTCGCCTTAGAGGTTATATCATCTATTTACATTATTAACAGTTACAGCTCACACTAAGTGTCAGAATCTGACAAACACGGAATAACTTTAACTTTAGGAGGTCTTTGGCGGAAAGCATCCTTACCACGTTGTGTACCCGCGGAGATTCTTCTGATGCAGGTTGAGTTGACATTATTTTACCATCTGTCTTCCTTCCTCGCCCTAGAGGCATGTGTACTGCCATAGAATATGACTCATCATAATAAGTAGCAAACCGGAAATTGAAACGAAAATATTCGGAGACTTTCCGGAACTGTTGGAAAGCCCTTAGTTTGGAGAAGGGGTTGAATGAAATTATGCTTACACAGCCTAGGTACTGCGAGTGACGAGGCGCATTCCAAGAATGTATAATTCTGCGCTACTTGCCCTGCTGGCCTTGGGTTTAATCCGTCTAACTCTTGCGAATTTTTGTTTGACTTCCTTGACAAAAATATTGAGAGCGCTGCCTTGAAAGGTTTTTACAAAAAAGTTTCCTCTGGGCCTGAGAACGCGAGTGGCAATCTGCAAGGAATGTCGGGCAAGGTCGATTTGGCGTGCGTGGTCGAGTTCCCAGATTCCTGAAACGTTTGGTGCGACGTCTGAGATCACCACATCTGCGGGAGAGGGTGAAAGCTCCTTTATAGATCGGAGGACTTGGGGTTTTCTTATGTCGCCGAGGAGGGTAAGTATGTTGGATGACTCGAAAGGTGGAATCTGTTTCAAGTCTACTCCAAGCACAAAACCTTTCTGGCCCACAATTTCTCTAGACGCTTGTATCCATCCGCCTGGAGCAGCACCCAAGTCAACAACAACATCACCGGTCTTCATGAATCTGTATTTCTTCACAGCCTGAAACAACTTGTAAGTTGCGCGTGAACGATATTCTTCTTTCTTCGCCTTTCTGTAATAATATTCTCTCTCTCGCCTTCTAATCCACTCCTTGGGCAAAACTAGCTTTCACCGGAGGGGTTCATCTTCCTGTGTGCGAGGTCCAAAACCCATTCAGTCAGTTTTTCACAGCTGTGAGGAGATATGGTGCTGGAAGCTCCACATTGAGAGGAATCTGGGCACATGAGGCAGGGACAATCGACTATGGACTTAATGGATACGGGCCGTCTCGTTGGGTAGAGTCTGTACGTCCATCTTTGATCGTAGAGCTCCCTCTCACGCTTAATGAAGCCCTTCTTTTTGAGTTTTATAGCTATTCGAGACCCCTCTCTGCTAGTGGCGCCCAGTTTCCGCCACATCTGACACTGGAGCATCCCCTCTTCTCCTTGATTTACAATCATCTCGAGAGCCCTATGTTCTAAATCGTTACTTCTAGGCATATCTCTGTCCCTTAGCCGTCATTAATAAATAGGTACTTCAGAACATAAAAACTTGTATGATAACTCTGGATCTTGATAAAAGTTTTAACTTGCAGAGAGGCACCCAAGTAGGGAGTTCATCAATGGAGAGAAGATGTGAATGCATCGTTCAGCCAGGTCTTACTGTCTAGGTGTAGAGTCCACAGCAGACGACTTCAGCGTGGGCATACTCTCTTCAGAGGGGAGAGTGCTTGCAAATGTCATCAGCGCCTACATACCAGATAAGGGGGGCATCCACCCCCGAGAAGCAGCCAGACACCACGCTAAGGCGGCTGGGAAGGTCATAGCAGAAGCCCTCCAAGAAGCCGATATACAACCAGAAGAGGTAGAGATCGTTGCTTTTTCTCAGGGTCCTGGGCTCGGACCATGTCTCCGCACTGGAGCGGCAGCAGCCCGGGCCCTAGCTTCCTATCTAGAGGTCCCACTGGTAGGAGTCAATCATTGCGTTGCGCACATCGAGATAGGCAAACTTATAACAGCAGCTAATGATCCAGTCACCCTATACGTTTCTGGAGGGAACACGATAGTTTCGGCCTTTGAGGCAGGTAGATACCGCATTTTCGGCGAGACTCTTGACATAGCTGTTGGAAACTGCCTAGATGTCTTCGCTCGAGAGGCTGGCCTACGCCAAAAAGAGGGGAAGCCCTTCGGCGCAATTGTTGAAAAATTAGCGAGTGATGGAGATGAGTTGATCTCTCTCCCCTACACGGTGAAGGGGATGGATCTGTCCTTCAGCGGCTTACTCACAGCGGCGATAGAATCTCTTCAAAAGGGAGGACATCGTCTAGAAGATCTATGTTTCAGTCTCCAAGAAATCGCGTTCTCCATGCTGACTGAGGTGACAGAGAGGGCATTAGCTCACACAGAGAAACCGGAGGTCCTTTTAACAGGTGGAGTGGCGGCCAACAGAAGATTACAATCCATGCTCCGCATAGTTGCCAAGGAGCATGAAGCTCGATTCTGTGTCGTTCCTAAGGAATATGCCTTGGACAACGGAGCTATGATCGCCTGGACAGGACTCCTCGCGTACCGAAGCGGAAGGGCTACCCCTCTCGAAGAGAGCTTCGTTAAGTTAAGATGGCGACTGGACGAGGCTCACGTACCGTGGATTGAGGACTGAGAAGATGCTCCTCAAGAGAGGCGCGGAAGCCAGTCTCTATCTGGAAGATTGGCACAACCGTAAGGTGATAATGAAGAGGCGGCTGCGGAAAAAATATCGCCTTCCACGGATTGATAGGAAGATCCGTACTCAAAGAACAGTTCAGGAGCCAACCAACATTCACAGAGCGAAAGAGGCTGGAGTTCCAACACCCACCATCTTCATGGTGGACATCGAGGAGGCCAATATCATCATGGAATTCATTGACGGAAAGCAGATGAAGGAAGTGTTTGATAGCCTATCCCCCAAAAAGAGGAAAAGTCTATGTCGGCACATCGGCGAGCTCATCGGTCGACTCCATAGTCACAGAATAATCCACGGAGACCTCACCACCTCAAACATGATCTTGACCCCTGATCGGAGAATAATATTCGTGGACTTCGGTTTGAGTGAGCGGTCTACAGAAATGGAGGCCAGAGGCGTAGACCTTCATCTTATGAAGAGAGCCTTTCAAAGCACACACTACAAATATGCCCAGGAAAGCTTTGAAGCTATCATGGTCGGTTATGCGGAGGTCATGGGAAAAAAATCAACCCAGAAGATATTAGAAAAGATCCAGGAGATAGAGGGGAGAGGACGTTATATACCTAGAGAGGCAAGATGAGAAGATGAGTACTTCTACTCTGAGGAAAGTAGCGTTCTTTGCAACCACCAACTTTCATAAATTCAATGAAGCTCGGCGAGTGCTCGCCGCACACAGAATTGCAACAGTCATGCTCAAGACGAGGATCGTGGAAATCCAAGACGACAGCACAGAAAAGATCGCCAAGACCAGTGCCTTAGATGCAGTGAAGAAGATCAGCTTACCTTTAATAGTAGAGGACGCCGGACTGTTCATAGAGGGATTAGGGGGCTTTCCAGGCACCTACTCCGCCTATGTCTATAGAACGATAGGAACGAAGGGAATTCTCAAATTGATGAATAACGTCGAGAATCGAAACGCCCATTTTCACTCTGTAGTTGCCTTCTGCGGCCCAGATGAGCCGCCAAGATGCTTTCACGCCAAGGTAAGAGGGAGGATATCCATAAGAGAAAGAGGCAACTCCGGCTTTGGATTCGACCCCATCTTTGAGCCTTCGGACTCCCGCCACAAAACTTTTGGAGAAATGACCATAGAAGAGAAAAACCAATCTTCGCATCGAGCCCAAGCGCTACGAAGATTCGCCAAATGGTACACATCGACCAGCGGGATACAGGAGTAAACTAGTCACAACCTAGAAAGCTAGGATATGGTCTTCAGCAGGTTGCTCCAGTCAAACCATCTGATAAGTAGAGTGGTGCAGAGCACTCCCAAACGATCTTCACTCATTTTTAAGAGCAAAACGCCCTCATATAGCAGAGGCACAACCATGAATTGGCTACCAATCCTCAAAGAGTGCAGCAAGAGCATAAGGAGAAGAACGCTTCCTCTAGTCGCAAAGCCGGAGGCGGCCAAGACTTACGGCAGAGGCGCTGGGGGAGACTACATGAAGGAGATCGATCTGGTTGCAGAGAAAGCTCTGGTTCAAGTGTTAGAAAGGGAAAAGGTCTCCTGTACCCTTATAAGCGAAGAATCCGGGATCAAAGAAGTGGGAGCGAGACCCCAAGAACACTACCTCACAACCGACCCGATAGACGGCACAACAAACGCAATCCGAGGTCTACCGTTCATAGCCACATCCCTAGCAATATCAAAAACTCAAAGAATAAACGATATAGAAAATGCGCTAGTATGCGACATAATACATAACATCACATACACCGCAAGGCGGGGGCAAGGGAGTTTTAGAGATGGAGAAAGAATTAGACCATCCGAAGCATCCCAGCTAGAGAAAGCCGTAGTTGGCGTCGACTTCGGCATCCCCAAGGAAGACGAACTCATACCCAACTTCATCGCTCTACTCAGAAAAACAAGACACCTCCGACATCTTGGAGCCAACGCGTTAGAAGTCTGTCAAGTAGCTGATGGAACCACAGACGCCTTTGTCGACCTACGAGGAAAACTACGAGTCACAGACGTAGCTGCTGCCTATCTCATCCTACACGAGGCGGGAGGCTTCATGACTACTCCCAAAGGAGAAGAACTTGACACCCCGCTGACCCCCACTCAGAAAATATCCTTCATAGCTACTGCAAATAGACGACTTCACGAGGACCTCAGAAGAAGAGTAACCTGAATCCGTCTATCAGACTCTCCATCAGCAACCTTAAAGACCTAGGCTGTCCGTAAAAGTTCCAGGCAATGTATAGAATATCACGTTTAACTGATAACAAGCACCATAAACAATGAGGCGCCCACTATTTGAAGCCTGTAAGGCCATATCCAGCGCTCCTTCTACAAGAGGAATCTGAACCGATTCTGGTGGTGGCGGACGTCCACATCGGCTGGGAGGCAGCTTTAGCAGAAAAAGGAATCCATGTTCCATCCCAGACACCAAAGATCCAGACCAAAATACTGAACCTCATCAAATTATATAAACCAACAACTCTGATCTTTCTCGGTGACGTTAAGCACACCATCGCAAAAGTTAAGGCGGAGGAATGGCGCGCCATTCCAGACTTTTTTAACCAATTGACCAGAAAGGTTCCAGATATCCGGGTGATCCCTGGAAACCATGACGGAAATCTCGCACCGCTTCTGCCTGTAGATGTGGAAGTGACGGCTACTTCAGGAATCACAGTGGGGGAGGTCGGACTCTTTCACGGGCATGCTTGGCCAGCTCCAGAGCTTCTACGATGCCCAACCCTTATTACTGGTCATGTTCATCCGGTGGTTGCCTTCCGGGACCCGCTTGGTTTTCGGATCACAAGACAGGTTTGGGTCAAAGCTAAATTGGATAGAAAGCAGTTCGCAAAGGCTCTTCTTAAATATCTCGGGATTAAGGCTGATGAGCAGCCAGTCGCTTCATTGGAGGAACATTTCAATTTAAAACTGAGAGCCGAAAATTTCTTCATAATGCCCTCCTTCAACGAATTTCTCGGAGGGCAGCCAGTAAACAAGAGAGATGTACGCAAAGAATCTAGCTCAAAGGGCTTCATAGGCCCAATTCTGCGTTCCAAAAGTGTCTATACTGAGGATGCTGAGCTTTTTCTTCTGGACGGCACATTCATAGGAAAGATTAAGCAGTTAAGAGACTTGGCTTGAACCCATTTCGAGTCAGAAGGAGGTTCTTTTGATCCTGCAAATCGGATTTCTAACTGACCTGATTCTTCGCATGAAATATATCAGAATGAACTATTGGGAGGATCCTACAGGACCCAACATGCCTCCATCATGGAAGTATAAGAACCTCCACCTTCACCTTATTTCCATCCTTCACCTTCAGCTTCTTCCTGAGACAGATTGGGGCGATCACCTCCAAGACGGATGAGTTATAGTGGCTTCTGAGGGCGAAGATGACTGCTCCCTTAACTTTGTTGTTTATCACTGTTGGGTAACATTTAACCGGTCCGTAGGTTCTAGACTCATCTCTGAAGCCCTCGATCTCTATTGCCGGATATGTTTGTAGTTCAGATCGCGTCTTCATATCATACTCGGTAGTAAGCTTGAGGTTGAGGGTTCCCGGATACGGGTCGAACCCGAGCTTCTCAATGAACTGCCTGCGATACCCATTCCGAGTGATGTAGTAGGCTCCCTCACCTAGTCCAGCGAAAAGTACCCCCTCCAGTGTGACAGAGGGGGGGTATGGGGCTTCCATTATCAGACGCAATCCGGAGTAGAGCCTCTTCAACCTACCCAATCCAGAATCTGTGATTCTTATTAGGCACCCCTCGGGGGTTATAGTCCTCTTGATCAGACCCTGCTCATCCAACTGAATGAGGTGTCGGGAGGCGGTCTGCTGAGATACGCCCATCTTATCTGCTAAATATTGGGTTGAAACCTTAACGGTTCTGCTGCATGCACCCAGTTCTGCCAGCTTGTATAGTGTGAAGAGGCTCCTCCATGCTCCTGCCTCGATGGTTAAAGATCCCATTTTAGCCCCTACAAGCAGGAAAAGCAACCTCAATATATAAGCAACTCGAAATCAATCTCCCTTTGAAGCACGCACGCAAAATTCAAAGGAAAGTAATTAAATCCAAGAATTTGAGGAATACTCTTCCGATATTCGATGCATCCTTTCTTAAGAAGACAGGGATGCTTTAAGAGCGAAGCAATTCTTAAGATATCTGAGAGAACAAGGATAGGTTTGAAGAAGAGAATGACACACTCCCTAACTGGACAATTGAAAAATGACATCTTAGACTTTTGCGAAGAGATAGCGGGGCCTCGAAAGGTTATAGCGGCTTGCGTCCATGGACCACAAGCATGTGGTTATGCCGATACCGTAAACACCGCTAATGTCTTGCTCTTGCTTGGCGCCTACAGCGAGGGACTCAAGCATCACGCTAGGTCTCTGAAGGGATTCGATCTATTCATGCTGGTGGTTGACCGCAGGATCTTCGAAAGGGATGTCACGGAGGGGTGGTTAGGCGAGTTTGCTGCTGAAAAGATAACATTTCCTTATGAACCTTTAATCAACAAAGAATACCTGCACCATCAAGAGGTTAGTGTGAAAAGGCGTATAGTCCGCGAACTTCTCGAGAATCTTGTCTCAGAATTTTCTGAATTATCTCAAGAGCTTCTGATCAAGCCTAAGTATTTCATGTATGAAACCATTAGGCGAAGGGCCAAGCTGTTTCCACCCATAACCTACAGCTTTCTCAACATGTTCAGGGAAGATCTGAAGGGAAGAAACGTAGAAGCGATTATGAGCGGTTATAGAGAAGCCATGAGGCAACTGGCGGAAGAGAATTGGATTACCCATTTTGATGGATACATTAAAGTTAGCAAGAAATTGATTGAGGCGGTCAGACACCAGAAAATTCGAATCCCTCCAGTTCTCAGATCCATCCAAAAGAAGGCTCTCCTCCATATTCTTAACATATTCCCAAAAATAACAAGACTACTTCAAAATCGGAGGTCCTACCACGATTCCCGTCGAAAGGTGAATGCTGAAAAATTAGTCTTCCAGCTTGAGGATCCAGAAAAATATCTGCTAATACCTACGCCTACGGGATCAGTCCCCCTTTCAGACAGAACAACCCTAGAGTCATTCGTAGAGAGGATGAAATCGAACAAAGGTGTGTGGGATGTAAGAGTTGACAAGCTGGGTGGAGCTTTGAATACCGTTTACTTGCTTAAAATAAACAAAAATGGCGAAGAAAAAAAGGTTACGATGAAGAAGTTCGAAGACTGGTTCGGCTTCAAGTGGTTCCCTCTAGCTCTATGGACCATGGGTACCAAGACCTTTGCCGTACGTGGACGGTCCAGACTGGAAAGGGAATACGCCATAAACCAATTTTTGCGCAGTCAAGGTTTCCCGGTTCCAGAGATACTTCACATCAGCCACAAGGAACGATTGATCGTCAAGAATTTCATAGAGGGCGAAAACTTGGTTGAAATTATCAAACGGATAGTCTCTACCAAAGAGAAAAATTCTGACCTTAGCTTCGTAAGGGAAGTTGGGATAAAAACCGCCAAAGCTCACCAACTGGGAGTCAGTCTAGGAGACTGCAAGCCAGAGAACATCGTGATTACAGAAGAGGGAGAAGTGTACTTCCTGGATCTCGAACAGGCGTCAAGGAATGGAGACCAAGCTTGGGATATAGCTGAGTTCCTCTACTACTCTGGACACTATATTTCTCCCATCGCCCCTGCCGATTCCGCAGAACTTATTGCCACAGAGTTTATTCAAGGATATTTAGATAGTGGGGGAGCTGGAGAAACAGTTGAGAAAGCCGGTTCTCCTCGGTACACCAAGGTTTTCAGCATCTTCACACCTCCCCACGTCCTCCTTCTTGTTTCTAAGCTTTGCCAGAAAATGAGCAGCTAAGGATGTCCAAGGTAGACCCAAAAGTCCAGTGGTTGATAAGACAACAAAATAGCGATTTTTGAAGGAATCTTAGGTCCTCGCCAAGAGTTCGTCGAATGTCTGAAGCTCACTTTCCGAGATCCATCCTTCCTCTTCCAACTGCTCAAGACCCCTCTTTATCTTCTTGCGTGATCCCTCTGACTGTAAGATGTCTGCTTCGATCCCCGCATCCACTATTTCCTGTTCGAAGACGGGATTCTGCTCAATCAAGGGGAGAAGCCCATCGAATAGCGTGGCGATCGCATTTGAGCGAGGCTGAAGAAGCGACTTCGCCTTTGCGACACCGAAGACCCCCTTAAATTTGGTCAAAAGCCCCATGCTACCGGCCACAGAGGGCGGATACAAGATATATCTATTGTTTGACCCCTCTCGATGACAAACCAAGTAAAATGGAACATAAGTCAAGGCGTATTTTCTTATCCGCTTCGATATACCCATCTCGTCAAGTTCCTCTAGAGCAGCCGCCTTCTTTGTGACCAAGTCGTCGATCCGATCTACGATCGTCGTTGTCCAATCTTTCAGAGAGTCTATCTCTTGCTCACTCATCCGGATCTTAGCGTCACGAGCAGCCTCCACATCTTTCACTTCCTTCATGACAGCCTCAACTTCCTCGTCGCGCTCCGCTCTTAGTTTGGCAATCTCTTGCTTTTTTGCCGCAGTGGCGCTCTCTATATCTTTGTCTATGTCTTTAATGCTTTCCTCTAAGGCGGATAGTTTCTCCTTGCATCTTTCAAGCTCCTCCTTCCATCGGATTTCTCCCGGTTCATCCTTCTTGAGTCTGCTAGACCGTATCTCTGCGTTGCACCGTTCAATCTTGGCTTTTATGCCCTGTATGTCCTTTTCCACTTTGACACTTTTCTGATGAAGACGGTGTAACTTGCGTTCTATTTCTTTGGTACGTCTGGTGATCTTCTTGTCATATCTCTCCCGGATCTGGGTTGCCTTCTTCGATAGGGAGGACTTTAGATCTTTTATCTTTTCGTCAAACTCTTTCTGGGTTTCCTCGATTCTTCCACGAATCGCTTTCACATGTTTTTGAGTGGTATTACTTAACAGCTTCATGGCTCTGCGAAGTTTCTTGATATCTTCCTTGATGGTGGAGCTAAGATTTGACAAATCCTGGACCAGCGATGAGATTATAGAGTAATCCAAGGCTGGGGACAGAAGAGCCCTATCAGCCAAAGGCTTCCCGATGACCTTCGCTTCTTTGATATAGACGGAGAATTCTTGGATAAGCTCCGGATCTGTGACCAGCCCGTCTATAACCCTTTCTTCCCCGCCTAGAAAGTTTTTGAAAAAGTTTAGATTACCGGAGAGAAATGCAGAGTAGGCTTCGCGCGTTTTCTCGCTCACTTGGAGATCGGTGATAAATGCGTCCACGTCAGGCAAAACGTTGTAATCGATTTTATGTTTAATTTTGCCCAGACCGTCAAACAATAGACTTCTTCCGTTCCAAGGAACCAACCAAGTGGGATAACAGAATTTCGCGTTGAACACCAATTCCTCCCCTGACTCCTTTCTCTTCAAGATCCCTCCACCCTTCTTTCTCTCCATCTCAGCGAGAGAGAAAACGGCGGCCTTCTCCATGTTGCTGGTGAAGGGTGCCCTACGATCCTCTGCTGGAACGGCGAAAGGAAGCATCAACTTCCTCAATTTTTTGGCCATATCTGCAGTCGCCCACATATACTCATTGATTGCTAATTTAAATTGTTACGAAGAAACGGGTGTATGCCTTATATAATGATGGGTATGGATGGGTTATTAGAGGGTTGTTTTTCGTTACAGGTGTTTTTGAGTCGCTTTTTTATACGGGTAGAGGATATAACAACCAGTATCTATGGGCGGGAGTTAATTGGAAGAGATTAAGAGAGAGATTGAGAAGCATGGGATACCTGGCAGAGATTTATATGAGCTCCGGACTTCTGAGAAGAGATTCCCTGACGGATGCCACTATAGAGTAGAGATTTCTGGTGTTGAACGTCCCTCAACATTGGAGGCCTTGATCGATGAGATGGAGAAGAGGGGTGTGCCGATTCATAGGCTGATTTCCATGGTGATGGGCGCCACGTATCTCTCCGACCAGGAGTTAGAGAGCTTCGCGGAGATGGCGAGAGACGCCAAGCTGGAGGTGGTTGCTACACCTGGTCCCAGGGCACTGTGGGATTTGGGAGCCCAGATCAGAACTTCAGAAGGTTCACTATCAGGGATGAGGTATAGAGGCTCAGACAACCTCTGTTACGTTATTGGCGATATAAAGAGGGCTATTAAGTTCGGGATCAGAGGCTTTCTGGTGGTCGATGAGGGACTTCTCTGGCTACTGAATGAGATGCGGAAGGCAGGAGACATACCAGAGGATGTGGTCTTTAAAATGTCGATCTTCGCTGGTCACGCCAATGCAGCTGGAGCCAGAGTTCTGGAGATGCTTGGCGCTGATACATTCAATCCGGTGGCCGACTTAACACTTCCCATGTTAGCCTCAATCAGAAAAGCCGTTGACATACCTATTGATGTGCACGTTGTGATATTTGATTCCTATGGTGGCCTGAACCGAATCTGGGAGACCCCGGAGATTACAAGGGTGTGTGCACCATGCTACTACAAGATCGAACCCGGAACCAGTGCCGGTTCCTTGTACAAGCCCTATACCAACCCCGAGCATCTGGCCTTTCTGGCGAGAGAGAAGGTGAAGATGGCTGAGGTCATCATATCCCTGATCGAGAAGAATTATCCAGAGGCCAAACTGTCTAAGACGGGTCCGTCAGACTTGGCGATCCCAAAGCCCTAAGCACACACCTCCCTTCTCTTTTCCCTCGGCGCCTTTAGAAATAGAGAAATACTATGCGGGGGAATATAGACTCACCTAGCTATAATTGATCGAGGTACTAGGATGTTCAGTCCCAGAGGAGTCTTACCGGCTTTAGTAACCCCACTTACCAAGGATGGAAGAGAGATAGATGAAGGGCAGCTGCGAAGACTGGTCGACAGCTGCATCCAACAGGGTGTTAGTGGGGTTGTTCCTTGCGGAACCACTGGAGAGTTTGTTAATCTCTCAGTGAAGGAGCGGAATCGGGTGATCGACGTTGTTGTGGATGAGGTTGATGGGAGGGTGGCGGTGGTGGCTGGCACTGGTGCCAGTGGAACGGACCAAGCTTTGGAGATGACTAGGTACGCCGAGCAGGCTGGTGCGGACGCAGCTTTGGTTGTGACCCCCTTCTATCTAAAGCCTACAGATCGCGGGATCTACCAGCATTTCCATACTATAGCCACCGAGGTTGATCTGCCCCTAATCTTGTACAATATTCCCCAGTGTACCGGAGTCCGGCTGTCGTGGCAGATGGTGGAGGATCTGGCTGATGTGGAGAACGTAGTGGGTTTGAAGGACAGCAGCGGGGAGCTGAAGTACACATTGGCGGTTCTGGAGAAGGTTCGGCATAAGATCGATGTCATGTGTGGTTACGACGAGGTAGTCCTGTCGGCTTTGGCTGCCGGGGCTTCGGGCGCGATTTTGGCGAGCGCCAACGTTATTCCAGATGTATGGGTGAAAGTTTACGATCTGGTTCAGAAAGGCGATCTTGAGGAGGCCCGGAAGACACAGTTTGAGGTTCAGAAGATCGCCAGGATCATCGCCAGGAGCGGGGCAGTGGGGACCAAAGAAGCGCTAAACATGATTGGGCTGACGGTGGGGCCTGTTAGGAGACCGCTCAGTGTAGGTGGAGAGCTGACTTATGAGGCACGCGAGGAGCTTCGTATAGAGCTAGAGAGACTGGGAAAGATCACTGCAAGACCCGTTAAGTTTGAGGTTAAGGAGAAAACTTTGGAGTCCCGGTTCAAAACCATCGGGGTGACCCCTGAGGTTATACGAGATTTTGAACTGCGAGTTGGCGAGGCCCTAGCCGGGGAGGGAGCAGAGGTGGCACATATCGATCTGATGATAGGAAAGAGGGCTGGTCCTGTTGGCGAAGCTTACGCTAGTGCCAAGGCCAGTCCCGTGGAGGGACATGAACCCCTGATGGCCATTCTGGAGCCTAATCTCATGGTTAAGCCTTTAACCATGATCGTGCCCACTGTTAGGATCCGAGGTATGAGGCAGGCCAGTATGGTCTATGGTCCGGCTCAGGCTGCGGTGGCCAAGGCTGTAGCTGATTGTTTGGTGGACGGCATCCTTCCTAAAGAGGAAGTAGAGGATCTGATCTTAATTGCAAATGTCTTCGTGCATCCCAGCGCTGTGAATAGGCACCGGGTATACGTGAATAATTATAAGGCTATGAGACATGCAGCTAGAAGAGCTATGGAGGGCAGACCCACAGCAGATGAGGTGATTGAGAACAGGAACAGGAGCAAACATCCATTCAAGTATTCGCCCTGAACTGGAAGCGTGGGATTCACGCTCTCGATCTTTATTTAAGTAATCACGGTTTTCCTATGTTCTACGCGCGGCTTAAGATGGCGTCTGCCTTGAAAACAAGACATAGAGCCTTCGCAGGTATCATACGAACTGATCCAATTAATGCATGCATATGTTAACAGTTTTATATCTCTTACAATTCGTAAAAGAGAGAGGGATGGCTCATGCCTACACTGCTTGATCCTATCCGTATCGGTTCATTGCCCTTGAGGAATCGTATAGTTTTGCCGCCTATGGCAACTGGGCTGGCGACGACGGAGGGGGAGGCTACGGACGAACTGATCAGACATTATCAGAGGCGCGCAAAGGGACTGGGGCTCATGATTGTTGAGCATTCCTACGTCACGCCGGGTGGAAAGCTGTCTCCGCATCAGCTGGGGATTTTTGAGGACAGGTTGATCTCCGGTTTGACTAGGCTGACGGAGAGGATACATGCCTTGGAGACCCCGGTGGCCCTACAGATCAATCACGCAGGCAGAGTGGCCACCTCCCAGATTTGCGGGGCACAACCCGTGGCTCCTTCGCCACTCCCCCACTCAGAAGAGCATGAAACCCCGCGAGCATTTTCTAAGAAGGAGATTAGAAGCCTGGTTGAAGCCTTCGGTTCAGCGGCCAGGCGTGGTCTCCAATCAGGGTTCGACGCCATCGAGATCCATGGCGCCCACGGATTTCTTCTCAACCAGTTTCTCTCTCCCCTGAGTAACAGGAGAGATGACGAGTACGGAGGCGAACTGCAGGATCGGATGCGTCTTCCTTTACAGATCCTTAGCAAGGTTAGAGAGGAGATCGAGGACCTTCCCCTGCTATATCGGTTGGGAGCAGACGATATGAAGCCTGGTGGACTTTCACTGGACGAAGCGAAGGGTGTTGCCCAGTCCTTGGCGGAACGAGGGGTCGACGCCATCGATGTGTCTGGGGGGCTTGTAGGATCTAGACCGGAATCACTGCAAGGAACACCGGGTTATTTTGTTCCCCTTGCAGAGGAGATTAAGAAGGTTGTTGATGTTCCGGTGATCGGTGTGGGAGGCATCCAGACCCCGGAGTTTGCAAACCAGGTGATAGTGAAGGAGCGTGCCGATCTGGTGGCGGTGGGAAGAGCCATATTGACCGATGCGGAGTGGGCTTCAAAGGCGACAAAAACGTTGAAGCAAATACTGCACGAATGATAATCCAGGGTGGGCCCCCGCGGTTTCGCACAGGCCTACTACTTTTTCTTGCCACCCTTGGCCGACGCTGTGAAGTATTTCTCCCAGTTCATCTCCACTATTTCGAGGGGATTCCCATCAGGGTCTGTGAAGGTCGCTTGTCTACCGCCCCAAGGTTCCTGGTGTAGTTCCTGTGTGAAGTTCACTCCCTTCTTCCTCAGCTCGTCGTAAAACTTCTCCACGTCATCCACTAGGAAATCCACTACGGGAGACGATGGATCTACTCTCTGTCCCTTCTCAAGTCTTGGAATCAGTCCGATCTCCAGTCCACCACACTCGAAGCCCACATAGGTTGAGTATTCGTACTTCTTTTCCAAGCCCAAGGTTTGCCCATAGAATTGTTTTGCCTGTTCTAGATCTGAAACGTAGAGGGTTATACTCCACACTGTTTTTATCATCTTGATTCTCCTCTCTTATCTATACTCTGATCGGACTTAACCTTTTTCGCCTGTCTATTAAAAGCCCTCAGATTGCAGATTTGATGGCTGCTAGGACGATTGACAGCTAAGGATTTGCTTTGTAGCTCAGGTTATTCTTAGATAGAGAGGATCACAAAGGGGGTGAGATTCGTCACTGGTATAAGCCTTATTTGAAGGCTAGATTTTTAATGGAGTAGTAGAGTGGATGATGATGACCCAAGATATGCTCTTCAAGTTAGGACTATCGTTGGTCTTCGTCGGGTTTATCACGATCTGCATCGCGGTTCTCCTCCTGTTTCTTAAGGGAATAAGGGGTGAAGGAAGGGTGAAGGGTGGAGGCGTGGTGATGATCGGTCCCATTCCCATCGTCTTCGGCACAGACAAAGAATCGGTGAAGACTCTTCTTCTCCTATCCATGGCTTTGATCGCGCTTTTCTTGATCCTCACAACCTTCTCCCATTACGGCCTTGGGTAAAGGGGTGCTATTCAGCATGCAGGTTAGACGATGTGAGGTCTGTGGGACACGGGCGGCGAGATATGTCTGTCAAGAGTGTGGGCGACAGGCCTGTGAAAGATGCTTAGAACCCCATACGTGGATGTGCACAGACTGCTATAGACGCCTGAGACCACAGGTTTCTGCGAAGAAAACGTTCTCGTGGTCTCTACCACTAAAAATCCTCTTCTTCGGCTTCCTACTCTCCTTTACAGGCATTATACTGGTGATCATTGCCAGCTTCATCTCCGGGGCAGCCGCAGCCTTAATTTGGATACTACCCCTTCCACCCATAATACTGGGCGTAGGGTGGCCCTATTCCCCTTGGATAATAATACTTGCTGTCGCCTTAACAGGCCTCAGCCTGATTCTATTTGTTCTATTTAGGAAACGGGATCACAAGATTTGAAGCGGTCTACATTGGACGCCTCTTTGATTAGGTACTCTCTTCCCCTCCACCATAGACCATATAGAGAAAGATCAGGACCAGGGTGATGAAGGATAATGCACTCAGAATGGTGATGATCATCGTGAAGTAGGCCTCAAGCGACATGGAGTTCCTTCCTCATTTCCCTTATCTAGAGAGAGTGGGCTATTTAAAGTGTAAGCATCTTAAAATGCTTTGGAGTCAAGGATTTCATTTTGTTGCGCGGGCTAAAAATGTAGGAATAGTTGATTTCGATTAGTAATGTCCTTTTTACTTCTTGAGCGGGCTTATTCCCGAAGCTTGTTAGCCTCTTCCATTGTTAATACGGGTTGCAGTTTTGTCTTCAATCCTTCGATGTGACGGTATTGAAGTAGCAGTTTGTTCAACCCTTTCCATGCTTCGTCTTCGTATCCTTCTTCTATCTCAATGATCTGAATTGTTTTCCCTTCGCCATCAAACCAATTGTAGGTGCCAATAACTTTGATGTGAGGTATTGGAATTTCACCCTTCTCTGAAAGACTTCGATACTTCTTCATGAGATCATCGATCTTGTGAGGGGGGAATAGTCATACTCAGCATCATTAACGCATTTCTCACCTCTCTCATCACTAGCCTACCAATTTATTTCGACTTGTACTAAAGATTTAAGAAAGAAGTCCAAGGTAAGAACGGGTTTAACTTCGAAGTTCACCCGGGGTATCCATTTTTTTGAAGAGATCGATGAATAGTTCTGCCTCACTTGTCCCTTCCCGAATAAAGTGTCCACCCATTCCACCAGCAAACATTCCAAAATCCTTCACTAGACCAGCCTGCACATCTTCTTTAACCAAGTCAAGCTCCAACAGCCAACCCTCCACCATCTCTTCAGCAGAGCGTGCACTCGCGCTCCCCGGCTTCTTCAGTATCATCGTAGGTTCAAATTTCCAGAGTACCAGAAATTAGGGCATTTCGCAACCTCAAATTAGTACATCAAAGATTCTTATTCAAAAATAATGTATGCAACAATTCTAGAGGCTGACATGCTGAAGCTGTGTTAGTGATTCACTGAACAGCCTTTGAAACACCTACATCTTAGAGCTTGTAATGACCCTAACTGAGGGTGCATGCGGATGCGCAATAATCAATTTCAATTTGATAGTTGTAGCTGTGCCAAAAATGATACGCGGAAATTCTAACTAGGTCATATCGCTCCCAATAACAGCACGATGGCAACGGTTATTATGCCGGCAGCTAACGTTTGTACTCCGTACAGTAACACGTTTTCTTTGGCTATTCGGCCAAGATACATTCCGAGCGTAAAGAGGGTGGCTAATGTCAGAATGAAGGAGAGGACATAGGCATCCCAGATTGCTAAGAATCTTCCTAGAGCAAACGTGAATGGGAGGAGAGAAATGACAGCGGTCAATGTAGGTGAACCGCCATCTACCACAGCAGCATAGAAAGACACGAAAGAAGAAGCATCCTTCAGCACTGACTCGTCAAGATCAGTTATCATCGCATCTTCAAGAGCTTTGAGATCCCGTTTTCTTTCAGCCCGTTCAGTCATATATGCCCCAAATAAACCTGAAATTCCCATTGCTAAACATGCACCCAGACCAGCAGTCACAATTATCTCGGGGCGTTCAACACCTACAACCCAAGAGCCCACGATAATTCCCAGCATCGTCATGGACCCATCAAAACCGTTCTTCACAAAGTATCTTCTTGCTATAGGACCCATACGAGTGATCCTAAGATACATCCGAATACTCTTGAATATGCGTCTTAGACGACTAATCAGGATTTCGTCCCACTGAGGAATAGACGTTTGAAATGCTAGTGATACAATCTTGTCTAGAACCGGTTATAAACATTGTGCATGCATAGAAAGTGGTAGGCGTAGTAGCCTTACTCATTGAAGCTAATACGATGTCTCTAATGAGGGCGGCTCTTTCTAATTTCTAGCGCCCACCTCTTTCCGTTTCTACCGCCTGATGCAAGTTCTGATTTAGTCACGTAATGCATGCATGCGAAAACTTGACAAATTTATCACCGACATACGACAGTTTCTAGAAATCCAACAGACGAACACACTAGTCGCTGGATGGCCATAAACCCATTATGTTCAACTAAGTATTCGCGCACATTCACTTAGTAATCATAAATCAGAAAAGCACCTTTCATGTATGGTAGCACAGATGGTTTCAAAGCAACTCCACGCAGGCGCTAGCCTACTTCTACTAAGTCTATTTCCCTTCCTAAGTCTTTGCAGAGGGAAGGTCGATTGTCAAGAAATAGAATATTATGGCTGCTATGATACCCATCACTCCAAGGGTGCTCGCCATAATCTTGTAGCTGGTAAGACAAGTACAAGCCCACCCAAGGCTGAACCAACGGTATTACCAAGACTTATAGCTGCTGAGTTCATCGACATCATTGTACCCCGGAATCTTGGAACCTTTTCAAGAGAAAAACTATTAGCCGCCGAAGACGCAAGGCTAGAAAACCAGGGCAAGCAAAGATAAACAAGCCAAAGAGAGCCATAGATTGGGCACACAAACAAAGGAGATTGTAAGTAAACCCGCCAAGAAAGCCGTCACAACCGTTATGCTCTTCCGCCCAAAAATGTCTACAAGCCGACCGGCAACCAAGCTATCCAAAGTGTAACACAAACTTGCCCCTATTACTATTACAGACACAAAATCTATTGATACTGAGAATCCCTGTCTGAAGAACGATACCCTGTAAATCATGATGGCCATAAACGCAGCCATGCGGAGAACGTTGCCCACCAAACAAGCAAGAGCAGATCTGTCTGATATGACTCCCTTAAAGCTCTCCAGATAAAGCACTATGCTTATTTCGTGTTCATCGCTGGGCGATGAAGAGGGGAGACCGATAGAGGCCAGAAAGAGACCTCCCAGTGAAATAGGTATCACGAATCCTAAGAGCGTGAAGTGCCAGCCTCCAATGGTCGCAATGAGGCCCATTACTGGAGCTCCAATGAGATACGAATACAGATCCACCGGCTATTATCCATCCAACCGCATTCCCCTTATCTCTAAGGGGCAGTATTCTCCAACCAGGGCAGTAGCCATTGGGAAAATCATAGCTGTTCCCACCCCCGTCAAAGACTAGAATACAAGCATCGATCCAAAATCTGAAGCAAAAAAGCAACCTAAGGCTGAAATCGTGACAAACAACAGCCCCACCACCAGTAATGACTTATACCCAAACCGGACACTCAAAACACCTATAAACAAACCGAAGATGACTGCAACAACATATGATACGTTGCTCATCTGCCCCATCCCACCCACAGAAACCTCAAATGTTGACGCTATATTAACCAAAAACAAACTCACCAAAAACCCCAAAGGTCCTGTTGAGAAATTAGAGAGAGCTAGAGAGGGAAGGAACAATCTTCCGAAGAGTCCTTCTCTTGAATACGATTTGCATTGCCACCCATATTCATACAAACGCCCTATAAAATGCACACATAATAAGATTTACGTTAGAGGTGGCAGCAGTATCGTTGATAATGCACCCATCAGGTTTCCTGCAGATTTACGGTGTGATCTCCTTCCACTCCTTCATCAGGGAATCGAAGAGTTCATCATCCTCCTCGATGACATCGTACCACTCTAAGGCTTCAGCCATCTTCTGAGCTATCAAGTGGTAGCAGAGGTGTACTTGCTTGTTCATCACACGGAAGTAGAAGTCGTCGCAGGAGCAGAACTCGGCTGCAGGCATAATCATATATTCCCGCTGTCTACCAACCACTATCCAGACAATCCTTTTGCTGGGCTTAAATGTATATTGTTTGACTCTCTCCTCCTTTAGCGCTTCCCATGCCCTTGTGAATCGGGGGCCGAAGGCCGCCGAGAGCCGAGTAAGATCGTTTCCTGTCATCCTCCCCTCTGCCTTGACTCTCTTGCAGATCTCTTCGAGTAACTTGATCTCTGACGGTTTAGCCATAATCCTCTTCTCTCTAGGGTTTAGATATGAACATCTCATCTGCCCCATAAACACTACTGTCAGAGACAGAATTAGACTGGAATCTGACGCTTCAGATTATTAAAAGCTGGAAAAAACGGGGTTTATTCGATTTCTATCCGTTCGCCCTTCGGCGTCTTCTCTTTAATCTTCGGAAGGGTAATCTCCAACACGCCGTTTTTGTAGGTGGTCTTGGCCTTCTGGGGATCGACTCTATCTGGCATCTGGATCTCCTTGAAGTATTTTTGTTTTGGTGTGTCAACCGAGACTGTTAAGATCTCTTCGGTTCCATGAAGCTTTATGTCCTTCTTCTCTACTCCTGGCAACTCGGCTATGATATGGATTTCATCGTCTGTGCTCATCACATCCACCAGTGGTTCCCGTTCCTCCCTGACGCTGAGGCTGGGTCTGGAGATTCCGAAGGCTTCCGGCTTGAGGGTTGGCTTGACATTCCCGAACTCCCGTATTTTTGGTTTGCCGTCGGGGCCGACGGTCATGCTGTAGCCGTAGACGAAGGGTCCCCATTCGCGGACGGTTGAACCGTCGGGGAGTTTGCGTTCCCGCACCATATCTTTTGGAGCACGCCGTGTGAACTCTTTGAATTCCCTCTCCATCATCTCTTCCATATCCTTCATCATTTCCTCTATGTCCCCGAACAGCCAGCTCCTGAAGAAGGGGGATCGTCTCATTCTCCTTTTAAACCAGTCTGGAAAGTAGTCCCAAGCCATATGATTCACCATCTAAACAACAAGAAAAGCCTCTGAATTCTATAAAAGGCTTTCCAATACTGAGAAAGGTGTAGGAGTAGGGCATGTTATATCGGGGCTGTTATCCTTCCTGGCCGTTTTCTTTCTCTACTGGCCTCTATGGCGTGCTCCTATCCCTTGCTTTGATGAACCAGTCAGGAACCGCCTGACAGCCAGGGGATGCTACTGTTCTATCTTCTGAAAGATTGGATGATCTTTCTCTTAATCTTTGAGGAGCTGTTCAGCTCCTCTTCTCCGAATCTTCCAATCCGCACCACCTGGATGTTCAGCTTCTCCTCTGCCACTGCCTTTCGCACCTCATTCGCTATGCCCTGTTGGTCATGGCCTACTGCTATGACGTCTGGCTTTATCTTCTCGATCACCTTTTTTATGCTGAAGCCCTCATAGCCTAGAATAGCTTGGTCAACAACCTCTAGGGCCTCAACTAGGGCTCTACGCTGATCCTCACTCATCACAGGCTTCTCTCCCTTCCTCTCTTCCACCGTGCTATCTCTGGCCACGATGACTACCAGCTCAGAATCCTCTCCACCCGCCTTCTTGGCGGCCTCCAGATACTTCACGTGTCCAAAATGCAGCAGATCGAAGGTTCCGGAGGCTAGAACTATCTTCCTTTCGGCCATGAGAACTTCACAACTCCTAGGAATCGTAGAGCATCGAGTAGACCCTCGCAGTAGGCAACTGAAGCCAAACTGGTGTCCAGCTTCTTCCTGTCTCGATAGTACTTAGCATCCTGCAGATACCGGTGTGCAGTTTCAAGAATGCTCTTGACCTCTTCCGTTCCAATTTGTGTCAAGTCTGGAACCACTCTGATATCTTTTAAGACTTTCTCCGTGTTCCTAATGTATCTTGATGTGAGTTCCTTTAGTGTCATTGCACCTTCTTCCTTATCTTCTCGGGTGCCCCGCCCAGAGTTATGAGGGCTTTGGCCTCCATGAAGTGGAGTCTTCCAGGGAATACAAGGGTGTGCGGTGGGCCGCCGAACGGATGGTCTATTATATCTCTGATGTATCCTGCTTTGACCGTAGGATATTTTGAACCCGCTCTGGCGATGCCTACAACAAGAGTCTCTGGAGTGATCTGTTCTCTTTTCCTCTTCTTCTCCACTTCCAGCAGATGGTTCAAACCTTGTTTCACGGTCATGTACTTTTTCTTCTCAGCCTTTATATCCAAGAAGCAGAGGGTGTGGAGGCCTCTCCGGCCATTCTCTTGGATTACCTTATAGGGGGTTTCAGGGAGGTAGCTGTCCTCTGGAAAGGGAATGGTGACGCTTCGCCCATACTTGTAATTTTGCAGCCCGGATAAGCCGATGGCAGCAGAGATAATGGAGGGCCCGTGTATAACACGGGTCCTTACTCCTTCTTTCTCTGCGCGGAGCCTCAGAGCCATGTGAGTAGTAGCGATCAAGGGGTCGCCTGGAACCAGAAAAGCAGCCTTCCCCCTTCTGGCCTCTTGCAGTATCTGCTCTCCCTCCTCCTCTTCCAAGGACTGCCTGGAAACTACAACCACCTCTTCTCCAACAAGCTCTTCAAGTCTGCGAAGAGAGAGAGCTGGCATCAGGCTGGTGTAGAACTCAGCAAAGACGGCATCTGTCTGTCTTACCTCATGGAGGCCGCGTAGAGAGAGATCTCTCTCGTCGTGCAAGCCTAATCCCACAAAGATCAGTTCGCCCAAGATCATCAACGCCGCTTACAAATTACAGTTCGACAATGGAAGATATTAGAATACCCCCAGGTGTTCAGTTTGGAAAAGATTATTAGATATTTCGAACACGATGATTTAGGGCCCGTAGCTCAGCAAGGGAGAGCGATGGACTAGTACGGGCACTAGGTTGAGGCTCTTAACCCGTAGGTCCCGGGTTCAATTCCCGGCGGGCCCGCCAAGTCTCTGGATGTACCGTCAACCGTGCTCGAGAGCAGGGTAGAAGCTGCGAAGTTTCTGAATAGGGAGAGCATAGCCAGTTTCGCCCACAACAAGGACCTAGAGCAGCACAAATACACACCTTGGTTGTTCCTGCGTGATTTACATATGAGGCTACAAGAGATATACTCAAACAGATCGACGATCTAAGAAAGTTACTAATTTGAGGGGGAACTCTACCATGACTGTTGCCGTACATCGGGGGGAAGAGGTCATTGTTTTCCGTGGAGAAGGCTGAGCCGGCCGGGAAAAAGGGGAATAGCACCGCTGAACCATGCGAGCATACCCTTGTTCAATTCTGACCAGGGGCTCATCGAGATGGGCCCTAGTAGATAGGTTTTCTGGAAAGGAAAGAGGGTAGTCACAGGCTTAAATGGGACTAAGATAAATAACTCGTGTTAAAGGATGTCTTCAGCACCCTGTTTAAGGATTCCCAAGACTGGTGGGGAGAGAGCCATAAGACTTCTCAAGGAATTAAGTCTTCTCAGCAGAGAGCTGAAGATTCAGCAGGAAGGGGATAATCTATATCTGCCGTTGATCAAGAAGCCTTCCCCGTCGGACATCAGGGAGCTCAAGAAGGGGCTTCGCCGATTTGAGATATCCACCTATGAATTCCCCGAACGCACTCGGCAACCCCGCAGCCTGATAGAGGCGCTGGAGGAGAAGCTGCCTCCCCATCTACTGGCAAGTCTACCGAGCGCAATTGACTTCGTTGGAGAGATCGCTATCGTAGAGATCCCTCCCGAGCTGGAGAAGAACAAAGAACTGATCGGTGAGGCTATAATGAGGGTGCACAAGGGGGTGCATACGGTCCTGGCAAAGTCGGGGTCGATTGAGGGGATTTATCGTCTGAGACCCTTCGAGATAATATCTGGCGCTGGAGAGACCGAGACTGTGCACCGTGAGTACGGTTGCGCTTATCATGTGGATTTGGCAAAGGCCTACTTCTCACCTAGACTCTCCCATGAGCATGATAGAGTTGCCTCTCAAGTCAAGGAGGGCGAAACCGTAGTGGACATGTTCACTGGAGTCGGGCCGTTCTCCGTCCTGATCGCCAAGAGACACCGAAAAGTTCGAGTGTACGCCATCGACATGAATCCGGATGCTATAGAACTGCTGAAGAGAAACCTTAGAACGAATCGGGTTGAGCACAAAGTGACCCCTATATTGGGAGATGCCCAGCAAGTCGCCACAGAAAGGCTGAGAGGAACTGCGGATAGAGTGATAATGAACCTACCGGAGAGGGCTCTAGAATACGTTGACGCTGCCTGCGAAGCCTTGAAGCCTCAAGGCGGGGTTATCCACTATTACGATTTCGCGGAGGGCCCGAATCCGCTGGAAGATGCCCAGGTTCGACTCACCGAAGCCTTGGAAGAGGCTGGACGAGACCGCATACAGGTTCTGTTGAAGAAGAAAGTACGGGCGATTGCACCCTACGCCTGGCAGGTCGTTGTGGACGCCGAGATCAGCTAGCCTCCACTACTAGGGTTATCCTCACCGCTTGGCATGGTTTCTTAAGTTCTTCCACCAGTTCCCTTGAGAGATCACCCGCAGCCTTATCTGCTCCTACAGCGATCGTTCGATCGCAAACGTAGTCACTCTTCCGCACCACTAG
>JABAHQ010005350.1_pt3 | contig 28490 bp, 27 predicted proteins | sample 7062091 | NCBI WGS metagenome assembly JABAHQ01 (sample SAMN14534359, study PRJNA622989) | marine sediment metagenome | biome: marine biome [ENVO:00000428]; feature: marine pelagic biome [ENVO:01000023]; material: deep marine sediment [ENVO:00002113] | place: India: Gulf of Kutch | collected...
TAACTCGGTGGCTCTCTGGTGCTCTAACACACCCACTTCTCGGGCGATGTACAGTTGGGTTCGCAGTTCAGAACACGAGCCTTTGGCGATATGTAGAAATTGAATACATTCTTTGTTCGAGCTTCGTTCATATCCCTCAGCAATGTTGGATGGAATTGAAACCGCTGATCATTGAAGTTGGTCGCGCAAGCCAAAATCTTTACAGGTAGTCAACTGTTTGTATAAAGTGACTGCCAAACGCATTGCTTCTTTCCAAACTTCCAGATCTTCAAAACGCTTAATCTTTGATCCCATAAAGCTTCTCCTGTTGTTTTAAGTAAATTTTATCCGGTCATCATCCTCCTGTCTCCCGTCTCCAGTCTGCGTACTCCTTCTCCCTTCATTCATATCGCAAAGATTCCACCGGATTGGTCAACGCTGCTCGGACTGCCTGTGTGCTCACCGTCAGCAGTGCGATGAAGAGCGCCAAGGCCCCTGCCAATGCAAACATCCACCAGCCAATCTCAATCCGGTAGGCAAAATCCTGCAACCATTTGTTCATCACGTAATATCCCGCCGGAACGGCGATGATAAACGCCAGGGTGACCAGTTTGATAAAATCTTTGGACAGCAGCGCCACTATGCCGGGAATCGACGCGCCCAACACTTTGCGGATGCCGATCTCTTTGGTACGCTGCTCGGCGGCGTAGGTGGCCAATCCGAACAATCCCATACAGGCAATAAAGATGGCGATAAAGGCAAATATATTGAATATCCTGCGTTGTTTTTGATCGGCCCTGTACAGATTTTCAAAGCTGTCGTCCAGGAATTCATATTCAAACGGATAGCCCGGCGCAGCGCTGACATAAGCATCCCGGATAACACCGACCGCCTCTCGCGCACTTCCCGGCGCAATACGGATGGCGACCACCCGGGGCATGGGATATGCGGAAATAGCCAGTGGCTCGATCTCATTTTTCAATGAGGTGAAGTGATAATCCTTCACCACACCGATAACCGAGCGCCGCACCGAATCCAGGAGGGTGGGCATAATTTGCTTGCCCAGCGCTTCCTGTGGCGTCCAGCCGAACCGCTCCACCGCGGTCTCATTGAGGATAATCGCCGCCGAATCAGTGGCAAAATCACTTGAAAAATCCCGCCCGGCGACAAATTCCAATCCCATAGTTTTGCAATAATCAAAATCGGCAAACACCGTGCGCATACGGCGGGCGCCGTCGGGAATGCCTTCCACCTCGAAGCTGAAATTGTCGTGGAATCCCCCCGGTTCGCCGGACAATAGCGACACGCTTTTGATGCTTGAATGGCGCAATAATTTGTTCTTAAAACTATCCCGGTTATTGCGAAAATCAGTATTATCGATGCGCACCAGTGCCACCTGCTCCTTATCAAAGCCCAGCTTTTTGGAATTGACAAAATCCAGTTGCTTATAGATCACCATTGTGCATATAATCAGGAAAATTGAAATGCCGAACTGCAGGATCACCAGTATTTGCCGTAATCCGGTTCGGCCCGGGTTGGCATAAGTTTTTCCTTTCATCACTTTGACCGGTTGAAAGGCGGAGAGGAAAAAAGCCGGATAGCTGCCGGAAAGTAATCCCACTAGCAGAGCGCCGCCCACTAAGGCAAGCGGCAGCTGCCAATTGCCGTACTCTATGGAAAGATCTAACTGAAAGAGTTGATTGACATAGGGCAAGGCCAGTTCTGCCAGGCCCATGGCAATGCCCATTGCCAGAAGGGCGAGAATGACCGCTTCCCCGATGAATTGGGAAATCAGGTGTCGTCGGTCAGCGCCCATCACCTTTCGCAACCCGACCTCAAGTGCGCGTCGGGCAGATCGCGCGGTGGCCAGATTCATAAAGTTGATACAAGCGATGGCCAGGATCAGCAGGGCGATAGCGGTGAAGATGTACACCACTCGTCGGTCGCCGTGGGGAATGTAGTCGAAGGTGGTTTGGTGATTGAAATAGATATTTTGCAGGGATTCCAGACGCAAGGTCATCGGCATACCGGTATTGCGAAAATGGTCGCCAAAATACTTTTCCATGAAATCGGGAAAACTGGCTTCCAGGGTTTCGGGAAAAGCACCCGGCGCTAATCGCACATAGGTGAAAAAGGCATTATTCCACCATTCATGAAACCAGGAGCGATTTTTAATCAGATCCAACGAAGCCACGAAATCAAAGTCGAGATGGGAATTACCGGAAAATTTACCTAAGATACCGGTGACTTTGAATTCATAACGCTTTTCATAAGTGAGCACCCTGCCAATCGGGTTCTCCTCGCCAAAATATTTCTGCGCCATTGCTTCCGAGATAATGATGCTGTTGGGCTCTTGGAGCACCTGGGCAGGATCTCCGACAAGCAGCGGATAAGAAAAGAACTCAAAGAAATTTGCTTCTGCAAAATAAAAGTGGTCTTCGCGGAAGGTTTTATCGCCGTATTCTACCAGGCCGTCGTTGGGCCAGACCCGGGTGGTTGCCTCTATGTCGGCCGAATAATCGGTTTCGAGAGCCTCGGCAAAGGGGCCGGAGGTCACCGCGATCTTTCGTTGGGTGTCGTCCAGGGCCTGGCGCAGCACCCGGTAAATTCGCTCGCCATGCTGATGGAATTTGTCGTAATTTAGTTCATTTTGAACGTAGAGCACTATTACGATACAGCAGGCAATCCCAAGCGCCAGCCCGAAAATGTTAATCGCTGAATAGCCTTTGAATTGCAGTAAATTGCGCAGGGCAATCTTCAAGTAATTCTTATACATGACTCTGCTCCGTATTTATACAAATTTAGAAGTTGCCAATCGAACCTTCCCGCAGGGGAGAACGGAGACCGGAAACGGAAGACTCATACTGCAAAATAACTGGTCCACTTTCTGCCTACTCCAACCTGCAAATCGAGCCCCCATTCCGTATTGTCAATAATAATGCCAGATACTTCAGTTAAATGATTTTGTTGAAGTTAGTAGAGTTTGGATTTGATTGGCCGGGTTACGCTTGTTCGTTGATAAAACAACACGTGTGCGGATATGAACAGGAGATCAAAACCAACTGACAAAAAAATACGCGACCTCATCTTTTCATTAACGATACCAACTGTCAGAAAGAACTCACAGCCCCGGATAGAGCCCTAAATAAAGAAAGGTGATGCCGATGGTGTCTGAAGCGCCATGAAAAATGATGGGCAGCCACATATTCCTCCCGCTGAGCAAATACAGACTTCCGACAACCACAGCGTAAATAAAAACTACGATCATTCCGCTAATTCCTTGATAGGTGTGCGCCGCACCGAATAAAAGAGCAACCAACACGACCGCAACTCCCCATCGCCAGGGTTGCTCCCCCAATAGATCGGCGAATCGGTTTAGCAAGTATCCCCGGTAAACCATTTCTTCGGCGAAAGCCGCTAAGGTCCAGGCCAACGCCAACAAAATCAGATAATAGATCAAATTGCCCTGAACCGCCTCGAACTGGCTCAGGTCAACCGGGGTTCCGGTTTGACTTTCAATAAACGGCTCGATCACATAGACTTCAAAGAACCAATAGGAAACGCCCAATAAAACTCCGCCGATAACGGTATAGGGGATATTGGTGGGCTTTCTGATCCCCACATCGCGCCATTTCAAATACCGGAGACGCAGGGAAAGCCATCCGATTAGCAGAATGACCGGCGTATCGGTAACCGGGATGAGTCGAAAGGCGATGATTAATGAAACGACCAGGAGTTCCAGCAAAGTCCCAAATTTTGTATTCAGCAAGACCTTAATTTTGTTTACCTTTAACTGCGGAGGGTTATTTAACATAATGATTACTACCTGAAATCAATGGTGAAATGATATACGTTATTTTGTATAAATAATGAATACAAAATTGGTGCGTCTTAATTATGCCATTCAGCCTTAGAGCGATGACCGCTATACGCCAATTGACTGATTGATTTTGACTGACAACTATGGTTTTACTCCCTCCGCCCAGGCGAAACCAAACCACATTGCCGCATCCCGGCGCTGCTTCCAATTGTGGAGCGATTCGATTCCTTCATCAAAGGTTTGGGGATCGATCAAACCATCATTGATCATGATCTCCCGCGCACCACCAACAATACCGATCATGTTATCTATCACCGTATCAAAATTCGGTTCTCCGGAGCAACTACCAAAGAAAAGCCAGGTATTCCGCACCGGTCTGGCGCCGGCCTGATGCAGCAACCATACCAGCCGCCTGCCGATGTAGGGATCGTTTCCCAGCCGATCGTAAGTGCGCATGTAGGCGTCCCATAACGCCTGAACGCCAGGTGGTTCCGGATAAAAGCGGAGCAGATCGTGATCGTCGTCTTCCAAGATAATCCGGCCACCGGAGCGCGCCGCTTTAACCATTTCCTGAACCACAATCGATGGTTTTTGAAGATGCTCCAGTAAAAAGCGGGTATGCACGACATCAAAACTTCCCCACTCGTTGCCACGGAGAGGCATGTTATAGGCGCTTCCCAGGCGGAGTTCGACTAAGTCTTCTTCATCCCTGTCTTTGGCCTGTCGCAATGCTTCCTCAATCTGAGCCGAGTTCGATTCGATGCCGATCACCTGACCGTCAGAATCTGCCTGACGGGCCATTATGTAGGTCAGTTGTGACAATCCACATCCCACATCGAGGATGCATTCTCCACCCTGAAGCTGCAACTCCGCCAACGATTTTTGATTGAGAAGATCGTTCAACTTGGATAATCGCTGCTGCTCCTCCGGATGAGTGCCGTGCAAATAGGCCGATGGGCTTAGTGGTTTCGAAGCGCTCATACGTCTTTAAATGTTGTTAATCCTCTGCTTTACTCATATCTCAATACATTGACCGGTTTAGTAAGGGCTGTCTTAATCGCCTGGAAACTGACTGTCATTAAGGCGATCAGCAGTACGATGATTCCAGCCATTGCCGCTCTTCAATCCCTCCACATCAAGTGTTAGCCGGTAAATTTGATCTTTCTTCTCATGATAGGCATCGTAGCCGACTTCACTTTGCACGTATAGCAAAATTACAATGCAGCAAGCAATGCCAATCGCCAACCCTGCAATATTGATTGCCGAAAACGCCTTAAATTTTGAAAGATTACGAACGGTAATCTTGATATAATTTTTAATCATATCATTTTGTTTTTAATATACCTTCATTTGCTCTTTCAATTCCCTTTTTATATTTGATCGATTCCGAAATTGTCTTGGCCTGTTGAAAGCATTGTGCTGCCGCATCGGTATTTTTGTTCTTGAGATAAGTTTCTCCCATAGAAAGAAGACACAGAACCTGGACTCTTTCGACATTTAGATCTTTAGCAAGAGAGTAAGCCTTTTTGTAATAAACTTGGGCATCAGAAAGGTTGCCCGTTGCAGAATATATTTGCCCAACCGACAAATAAGAAAATGGTAAGTAAATTTTAAAGCCTATCTCTTCCCTGAGAGAAAGGGATTCCTTAAAATTAATTAGTGCACCTTCTAAATCGTCATGCGCAGCCAGAATAAATGCAATATGACGCGTGGCGTAGGACTTCTCCAATTTGTAAGAATATTTATCTGATAATTCTAATGCTTTCCGGTAATGTGATAAGGCTGTTTCCTCATCCCCCTGCCGCTCATGAATAATACCAGTGTAGATCAGTGCCTCGGAAACTCCTCTTAAATCTTCAATCTCTCGTTTTAATTGGAGTGATTGTTGAAAGTAGTCAAGCGGGGTTTCATAGTCACCCTTGTCTGTGTTATACTTTCTGGAATAAAGTGTGAAACCGGTAAATAGAAGGGCGTCGGCAAGTAATTTTTTGTTGTCTAATGAATCAGCTATTTTTATAGCGGTCTCTAATCCCCTCAAACCATCTTCATAGCCCGAGTTTGTGGTGAAGCTTTGAAACGCTAAATACTTTCCACGTTTGACAAGTAACTTGGCCAGCTGTTCATCCATACTCAAATCACTGCGTTGAATGAGGTGAATATTGGCATCAAGTAAGTATAAAGCATCCTCCAGCCGTCCTTCATAGAAGAGATGTTTTGCGATACGCAAAGAACTGGCAACAAACGCCTGGTATTCTGCTTTAACCGAATCTGGTTTTAGCGGACCTTTAGAGTCGGATTCAGCAAATATATTGTGAACCTGAAAAGCGAGAATGGCAACCATGCCTAAAAGGAAATTCCGAATGATTGAACAATACATTTTTAGCCCTATGAATTTAATTATAATAATTTAACAGCTTCGCAGCAGATGTACTAATTCATGGATATTTTTTAGCCATAACAACAGAACTCAGGTAGGCAGGCGCTTACTGACCAACCTATTGCGAGACAAGCCGCTTTTGGCTACATCACCTTCAGCAATTTGATGGCGACGAGCATTACAAACTAGTAACAGCCGTTTCAAAGTTTATTGACGCAATGGACCCCACATCCGGCGCAGAATCCGCCACCCTTTCTCCGGATCTCGTCTATATAGAGTCAGAGACATTGTTGAGTTTGTTTGTTCTGTCTTTTCCTCATCCTTTTCATAAGTGAAAGTTAATTCTGCTCTGCCTCGTGTATAAGCAAGATCATTGTTCCCATCAATCTCCATAACCTTCATTGTATATTCGGTAACCTTAGTTCGGGAGCCATCGTTTGGCCACCAGAATTGTTTGATATTCTCTTTTCCGATAATTGGTTTCATTCCGGCAGGCATAAGCACTGCTTGTTCATCCAGTGTATTAAGGATGGCCGAAGTATCATCATCAAGCCATCCCGTCACATATTCATCAGTTACAGCACGGATGGAATTTATGTCCGAAGTTGAAAGCCGATTATTCTCTGTTTTATCCCTTAGACAAGCAGCAAGAGTAAGTGCGCTCACAATTAATAGAAAAAAATAATAGCCAAGGGGCTGTTGTTTATTCATTATCAAAGCTGGTGTTTGATTGTGTCTTTAAGATTCTCTTAAAAAAGAAATTTTCATCATAAAAACTTAATTCAAAAAATCAACTAAATTGAGTCGTCTGCCAATTACTTGGGAACTAATTAAAGATCCAATTAAGTGAAATCAACAACGATGCCAATTTAGTTAATATTTTGATTTTTTATGACTTATTAGAACAAGAAAATATCTGTTTAATTAAAGGATTGTTCGTTCAGAATACAGCAAGTGTGCGCTAATGAACAATAAGGAATGGGTGACTGAGCATTTCTTGAAACCGAATTATTGGGACCATATCAACTCCGGATTGTAGTCTATTATCTCAAATCGTTCAGGTAAATTTAACGGTTCAGGGGCGCGGAGGCAAAATTCGGGCGTGGGACCGAGGACCATTTGCCGTCCCCACAGGGAGGCTTGTTCTTGACTGGTCCACGGTGACAAAATGGCAAAGAAATCATCATAAATCATCCCCTCCGGTTTGGCAAGCCAATAAACAAAAGGGGTATACTCAAGTTGAGATTTACCAACGCGTAATCGAAACAAGCCTGCCTTTCCCTCTGCCACCTGATTTGCAGCCTGGTCATGAGCCTGCTGACAGGGAGAGCTGATTGCAGCGACGTTTAAGACATCAAGGGCGGCAGAATTTTCTAAAATATACCAATCCTCATACACCTCAACTTGGCTGGGAAGCCAATCGATTCGGGGGAATCGAAATATATATGATCTGATAAATCCGGACGGCTTTTGGGCATTCAGGACTTCATGGAATCGTGTTAATCGTGTTTCATACGCCTCAGAATTCACTTCATATTTTCGAAAGTGCCAGAATACATATGCTAACATTCAAGAATCTCCTAAATCTAAATTTGCATTTCCCTGATTCTCTTAAAAAAATCCATATCATACCGAAAAGCAATAATGTTACAATATTATTAAAATTTTATTTAGATTTCATTACATTGTCTATGTCTATAATAAATCAGTGTAAAAATAGAAATATTATTTTAGAGAGGTATGATATGACCATATGGAAACGCTTCATGATTATTGTCCACATAATGATAATAGCGGGTACTTCCTCTTCCATTTCCATTGCACAGGATCATCAACCGGAGCACAGCAAACGAAATAGATCAATTGATTCTACATCTGCCTCACCGAATTTAGTGAATAAAACTTCTGCTGAATATGAAAACAAATCTTTGGAATCAACCAAGTCTCAAACTCTCTCATCATTTATGGGAGGTCTCAGCCTGGAAGGGCAGTGGTTTTTAGCGTATGATGTTGAGAGGGAGAACAACAAAACTTTCAATGAATTTCAATTGAAACGAGGTTATGTTACCCTAAAGAAGGAACTTGATAAAACACTTACTGCACGGGTAACTCAGGATATATCTGTTGATCACGAGGGAGACGGTGAAGGCGATATAGAAATTCGCCTAAAATACGGATATTTGCGATATACATTTCAGCTACTCAGCTTTTTCACAAAACCCTTTGTTGAATTCGGACTTGTCCATCGCCCCTGGCTGGATTTTGAACAAAAAATTAACCGCTACCGGGTCCAGGGGAAGATGTTTTTGGAGCGCAATGGAATCTTGCGCTCCGCCGATTACGGCGTGACAGTCAGCTCTCTATTGGGTGGGGAAATGAGTGCGAAGTACCAAAAACGGATCAACGATGATTATCCGGGTCGCTACGGCAGCATGACATTCGGGATATACAATGGGGGCGGGTATGATGCAATCGAACGAAATGAAAATAAATTATTGGAAGGGCGATTAACGATACGTCCTTTGCCGGATCACATTCCGGGATTACAGGCAAGTTGGATAGGTGCCATTGGTAAAGGAAACTCCACAGCATCACCGGATTTTTCATTCAACGCCGGATTTTTATCTTGGGAAAATCAACAGCTCATTTTGACCGGTATGGTTTATCAGGGTATTGGAAATTTGGACGGGACTGCTGTCGATGAATCCGGTGCTGCAATCGATCAAAACGGTTACTCTTTTTTCGGTGAACTAAAATTATTTGATACGTCCTGGCACATCTTCGGTCGCCTGGATAGCTTTGATAATGAACTTAACCGCGATAATTGGCTCCACCGAGAATATATTGCCGGTATCTCTTATTATATTTTGGAGAGATCCAAGATTGTAATCGATTACGATTACAGCGAACGCAACAACCCGGAGAGCGATCCGGTTTCCATTTTTGAAATCGCGTTGGAATTCTTGTATTGATAAATATGATGGACGTGCAAAACTTCAGATCATTCTCGTTAGGCCACATAATTTCCGATTTTTTAAACCCATTATTTTGACCTTAATCATTTTGTCATAAATTGTTTAGTTGTTCTTTCCGCCGTTTCAATAAATTGGGATATTGACAAAAGACTTGTGATAGGAAAATCATGGACAACCAAACTCAAAGTCACAATACATTTACATTGCGTCAAAACATGGACGTCTGGTATCAAGCAGTTGAAGCAGGAGATTTTAAAAAGCTGGCTTCCTTTATGATTGAGAATGTGGTCGCCCTGGTGCCGCAAACACCAGCAGTGGTGGGCAAAGATAATGTGCTAAACAGCTTACGGCAGTATTTTAGCCGCTACCGTCAGGAAGTGGCATACCGAATTAAAGAGATCATTATCTCCGGTAGCCTTGGCATTGTGCGAATTGAAGAAGAAACGATGGTCTTTACCAAAGAGAGCGGCGAGGTTACCCATCTGTCGCAAAAAAGCCTATTTGTTTTTTTCAGAGATGATAAAAAGGGCTGGAAACTGGCCAGGTTTATGGGAAATTTGAACCAGCCAGTTGAAGAGGACAATGAGTCCTCATTAGAAGATAACGATGCAGGAAGTTTATTAAAGACCAGGGGGCTGCTCTGATCTCAGTGTTCATGATTTTAATCAATGCTTAAATTGATGCATGTTTCAACAATTAATTTCCCAAAATGCCATTCTATTTGAGGAGATTTTAAGATGACAAAATCAAATAGTACAATTTTGCTCGATGATATTTTTGATCCGAAAAAAGGGTGGGGGTTTTCCGTTCAGGAGGTGCCGTTGCAGCGGGCGAGTGCCGATGACGGCAATCCTTATTACCTGCTCACCGTCGATGGGATTGAAATCATTGCCTTCGAACAATCGACCTGGGAGGCGGGGGTTGTCCGGAGCGTTCCGGCCTCCCGATTAGTGGTAATGACCATATTTGAAGGGTATAAATTATCGGACGCTAATGCGCTCCTGAGCGGCAGCTATGATGCAAGGGGATTGCCTTCCTTCGGTATCAATGAGGATGGACAAATCACCTTACAAACTGCTTTTCCGATTGCCAAAGGGTTTCCGATAGACCTGGCGCGCAAGCAATTAATGGTCTGCATGGGGATTATCAGTGAAGAATCCAAAGAGCTTATCCGTGCCTGGAATGAGAATGTCGATTCTGAATTTGACTGGCGGAAAGCCAAGAATGTGGCCTCGGTAGCCGGGACCTTTTTGAGAGCTTTTCTGGGAGTTGGGTGAGAAATAAAGGAAGCAAAATTCAGATATTTGATATTTGATGTTGGATATTTCATGGGGTTGGAAAACACCTAAATTCCGTTTTTACCGTTTTTTTAATAATGTTGCCCACTTGCCTGCGCCGAGCTGAGGCAGGCAGGTCATTATTTTGCCTTTTGATATCTTTGTCCATAGAGCAACGATTTGACTCTTAAGAGACTAACAACCACCGCTCCTTCCGAAATAAGCCCGGCGGAGCAACACTCATCTAAATTATGGCAGCATCCCGCCACATGTTCGTCTGCCAAAACCTGGCGTCGGCAGGTTGCGGTTGATCCAACCTGTTGTTCGCTGACGGACATTAAGTGTATTATCAGCGGATAGTGATCCGGTCACCCCGAAAAAGAGAATCCCATTAAATCAATAAAGCACAGTACTGGCATACTTTTTGAAAAAAATGGGACCTAGCCTCTAACTCACGGGAATGATAGAGGGAAATACTACTTCGAGCGCTGAAGGTGCAAATTGCCATTTTGCCCACAATTTCGGAATTAACGATTCCGGAATTAGGCATAGTAAAAGCTGTTGTCAAGTGAGTTGAGCAAGAAAGGAATGGAGTCCGGGAATCGGGAATCTTGCCCTTGCCCCTCTCCCGCCTCCGGTTTCCGTAATAATTCGGAGGAAGTATGTTAAAGACCTATTTCATCATTGCCCTCAGAAGCTTTCGCAAATTTAAAGTCTATTCCTTTATAAATGTGTTCGGATTGGCGGTTGGTTTTGCCAGTGCCCTGGTGATCGGATTGTGGGTGCATCAGGAGTGGAGCTACGACCGACATTTCGAGTGTTCTGAGCGTATCTACCGGGTTGGGGTGAATTTTATGAACGTCGGTGATATGGCGGTTGGCCCTCCCCAGTTTAACGACTATGTGCGGGATTTCCCCGAAGTCGAACAAACTGCGCAATTGGATGGTCCTTCCGAAGTGGAAGTTTTCATCGGTGAGCAGCGTTTCAAAGAGCCTCATACCTTTTTCGCCGATTCCACATTTTTTGAGGTACTCTCCTATGATTTTGTAGAAGGTGACCGAGTTGATGCTTTGGATCAGCCGAATACGGTTGTGCTAACCCAAACGCTAGCACAAAAATATTTCCCCAATACCGCTGCCCTGGGAAGATCCATCTTGATTGGTGAAGACAAAAAAAGTTACCTGGTCACCGGGGTGGTGGACAGGAAGGGCCTAAAATCCCACATTCAGGCAAAAATGTGGCTTCGCTCTCAGCCCACCCAAAATCAGAACTGGCTTTCGGCAAGTACTTACAACTACGTTTTGTTGAAAGAAGAGGTCAGACTGAAAACATTTTCGGAACGGCTCGATGAGTTGATCGAGTACCGCGTCTATCCCAGTTTATTTATCTATAAACATACCTTATGAAGAATGGAAGAATAGCGATAGCGGTTATCGATTTATCCCCATCGCTATAACTGATATCTACCTGACTTCGGACTTGAAATTTGAGCCGATGCCGGTTGGTAGTAAAGACAATGTAGTCACATTCGCCGCCATCGCGGCATTGATCATCCTCATTGCCAGCGTGAACTATGTGAACATCACCACTGCGCGGGCTTCGATCCGCGCCAAAGAGGTGGGCGTGCGAAAGACCCTGGGTGGTAGCAAAGTTGCGCTGGTGATGCAGTTCTTGTGCGAGTCGGTGATTGTTTGCAGTTTGGCGTTGATTCTTGCTATTGCCTTAGGTGAGCTTTTCCTGAGTGCATTCGAAAGCATTACCGGTCTAAAGTTACTGGAAAACCTCTTTACCGGCCTTATGCAGTTTGGCACTGTGGCGCTGATTGCACTTGCCATCGGTCTGATTGCGGGCCTGTATCCGGCATTTTATTTGACGGCATTTGAACCGGTAAGGGTGTTAAAGGGGCAGATCCATTCGCGGAGTGGCAGCAAGAACTGCTTTCGTAACGCTTTGGTGCTGCTGCAGTTCACCATCACTATTTGCTTGTTAACCGGAACTGCAGTCGTGTTTGAACAACTTCAGTACATGCGCACCCGGGACCTAGGATTGAAAACGGACAATGTTATGGTCATCAATAACGCCCGGCTGATGGGAAATCAACGCGATGCTTTCAAGCATGAAATTCTCAACCATTCGGCAGTAGAAAGCGCCAGTTACAATAAACGGATACCCGCCGGCAGCTCGATTTGGGTCACATCATATAAAAACGAAACAATGGAGGAAGGCCTACCCATGCAATCATTTCATGGTGACCATGATATGGTTCCGACTTTGGGATTTAGAATCGTCGACGGGCGGAATTTTTCGCGAGAGTTGGCCTCGGATAGTGCAGCGGTGATTTTGAATCAATCCGCGGTAAAGGCATTGGGATTGAAGCAGCCCCTCGGTGCCATTTTAAACGATGATCTGCACGTCATCGGGGTGGTGGCAGATTTTAATTTCGAGAGCTTGCGCAAAAAGATCGAACCGGTCGCGCTTACCCTGGATACCGATGGCTATCGACTGGCGGTCAAAATTCAGGGAGATAAAACTCAACAGGTGATGCAATTTGCTGAATCTCTATGGAATCGTTTCGGCATGAGCGAGTCAATGCAGACCTACTTCCTGGATCAGAATTTTGAAAAGCTGTTGCAGAAAGAACGCATCCTCTCACAAGCGGTGTTTATGTTTACCATTCTGACTGTGTTCATCTCGTGTCTGGGACTGTACGGATTGTCAGCCTACATGGCTGAACAGCGGACCAAGGAAGTCAGCATTCGCAAAGTCTTCGGAGCGACAGTGGCCGGGGTGGTCAGCCTGCTTTCGCGGGATTTTCTGAAGCTGGTATTGTTGGCCAACCTCATTTCCTGGCCTGTCGCATGGTATACAGCAAACCGCTGGTTACAGAACTTTGCTTATCGCATCGAGGTTGGTTGGGAGGTGTTCGCCCTCGCTGGTGGGTTGGCGCTGATGATTGCGCTGGTGACGGTGAGCTTCCAGGCGGTTCGGGCGGCGGTGGCGAATCCGGTGGATAGTCTACGATATGAATGATGAGCTCCGGTGCTTATGCAGGCTTAATATTGCGGTTGGCGCGGAACACATTCTGCGGATCCCATCTCGCTTTGATTTTGGCAAGCCGCTGGAGTCCTTTGCCGAGCGCTGCCTCGATGCGCTCGGGACCTTCATCCTCCGTCAGGAAGTTGATGTAAGTGCCGCCGGTCGAGTAGGCTTTCATGTCGTTCCACGCCTCTCGCGTCCACGCGATGTTTGCCGTATCATTGGAGGCCTGCTCCCACGCGCCGCCGATGTTGAGCACGTAGCGTGCGTCTCGGTTGCCGACAGGAGAGTGTCCTTCGTCGAGTCGATTCAGAGCACCATCGATCTGAAACAGGATCACTGACGAGTGAGGCGATATGATGTTTCCCGCATGTTGGATGACCTTCTCGCACAGGGACGGCTCAATGCCCGGAAGGTACTCACTCTTCCAATAATAGCGCCGACCCTTTGGCTGTGTAGCATCGAGCAGGGACTGCAATTGCACGTACGGCCGACGCACCAGGACATCGCCAACGGGGTTGCCGAATGACTTGATGGGTGCAACGGCTTTCTCACCTTCCTCAGGATTCCCGCTATGGCAGGCAAGCAAAGCGACAATGGGCTTCCCATGCATGTCCTTCGGAAGCCAGGGTGCAGGGGGCGCCAGGCGCAGAAGTGCGACAAGCGTGAGTTCAGGGGGAGCATTCTCGGCGAGTGTCCGGTACAGCTCGAGCACCTTCGACGCCTCGCTCGCAGGCCAGGCTACCAGNNNGCCCGCACCAGTTGACCATCTGCGGTCACGACCTCCATCCCGACAACATTGTCTGAAGTCCAACCCCAACGCCTTGTCAGGTAGCCGAAGCCACCGCCAAGAGTGAGTCCTGCGATGCCGGTGAGCGAGACGAAACCGAGGACGGTAGCCAGCCCATGTAGCTGCGTTTCGCGATCCACGTCACCGAGCAGACAACCAGCCTGGGCATGGGCGATTTTTCTCTGTGGGTCCACCCATACGCCGCGCATGAGCGACATGTCCAGCATCAGCGCACCGTCGCTCGTTGCCAGGCCGGCGATGTTGTGTCCTCCACCTTTGATACAGAGCAAAAGCTCCTTTTGGCGTGCAAACTGCACGCAAGCTATCACGTCGGCGATGCCGAGGCATCGTACGATAACGGCAGGCTTTCTATCGATCATACTATTCCAGACGGTTCGGGACTCTTCATAGCCAACCTCGCCCGGCGCGAATATCGAACCTTTCAGACGCATCTTCAAACCGTCCAGCGTCTCCTGCTTCAGATCGATCTCTCGACCGTCTATTGTTCTTGCTTTCATTGTATTCTCCTTTCAACACCGGGTTTCAGCCTAGCGGTTCCTTAGGAAAAACCCAGTGTTAATATGTAAATCCGTTCATTGGACTGGCATGGGCATGCTGCTGTTCCAGGTATCCAAATGCAAGTGCCAGGTATCGTTGGCCTGGCGTTTCCAGATGGCAGAATATTTGCCCCGATCCGTCATTGCCGGCTTGCCCTCTGGTTTTATTTTTATGCTATACTTTCCGATTTCGTAGGCCATGTCACCGTTGACTGTAACTTCCACGGTAGTCAGTTTCAGATTGCTTGCTCCCATCCGAAACTCATTATTTATATTTTTTTGAATGTTCTGCCTTCCCTGAACCATCTCGTGGTTCGGGGGCAAAACAGTGGCGTTCTCGGTGTAAAGAACGGCGACACCGGCGGCATCCTTCTGGTTATATGACGAAACAAACCTGGCGTTTTGTGCTTCAATCGCTTTGCGCACAGCGGTTGCGTCCATCGCTTCCGTCTCCTTCTTCATCTCCACCTGAATGACTTCAAACGGTTTATCACCGGTATTTTCCGGTTGATGTTTGGCGGCAGGTGTCCAGAAAGTCTGACCGGCATTTCCGCTGCCATCCATAGTCTTTCCGTCCGGGAATGTAAATTTAGCCTGCGCATCGCTTAAATACACCACCACACCTTCGGGGTGTTCATGCATGACGGACTTTTCGCCGGGCCCGTAGCTGATGCGCAACACCCTCACCTGGTCGTTTTCAAATTCAACCTTGTAGTGCTTCGGATCGACCTTGGTGGCATCCTGGGCGAATGGTGATTGCGTCATAAGAAACAGGAACGCTAACAAACTCATTATAATAGACTTTAACATCGCTAAAACTCCTTCTTATTTTATTTGTGCACACGCCAACAAAAATGGTAATTGGCGTGCAATTTTTATTTAAAATAATTGAGATAATCCTGCAGCGGCTGAACCGGTTAAACTGGGCAGCTTTTTAACCCAAGCTGCCTCAGTTTATTTCAGCAGTTTTTCTTACATCCCAAATGCAGGAATCCCGCTATATATTTCGTCCGAGTGACTGACAAGATAGCGCCCAAATTTTTTCATGTGGGCATCGCGAACTTTCTTATCCGGCCAGACTGCTTCCATTAACTTGTTCTGCATCTTCTGGGCCGCCTCAATATCGCTCCACGAAGCATACTCGGTAATAATCACCAGATCCCGGCTGTCGCTACCGCTGAGATGACGCATCACCCATTCATTGAGGATTTTGTCATTTTTCCGGGTAATCTTTTCGGCCCATTCTTTCATCATTTCGTCAAACTCTGCCTGGGTACCGTCTTCCGGAATGTCAACCTTCCAGGTGGTGACGGTGTAATAGCGTCCTTCCTCCTCTTCCTGAGCAAATACACCGGAACTCATAAACATAGTTACAGCGATGATTCCGACAATTAAAAATTGCATTGAACTTCTCATGATACTTCCTCCTGCATTTTGATTAATGGATTAGTTGGGTGAAACTATTTTCATCCCGATTCCTCTTCTCTGCCTCGCAACCAATAAAACGTAGGAACCGGAGAAACGGGGAACGGGAGAAGCGGAGATGGCGCGTCATAAAATATTTTCGTTTGCTCGAATTACCCCCTCATCGTTTCCCCGGTTCTCCCTTTCTCCGGTTCATCATTTCTGCAAAACTCTGCTTCTCCTACTACTGTTCTCGCACTATTCTCGTTGCCTGTTCGGTATCGGTGTATTGCTGAAACCTCACCGCTTTGCCGTTCTGCAGCCACCAGACGTGTGCGAACTGTGCGTCCAACTTGCCGCCGGTTTTATTGAACCGGATTCGCAAATGTTGTGAGATGTACGCTGGTTAATATCATCAGCATTTCTTCAACTTCAAAGCATACTTCGTCTCTCTCGGGATCCAGATTTTGCTGACGACAATCGGTATTGAGACTCCTTTCAAACTTCTGGTAAAATTCATCATCAAAACGATCCAGGGTGCCTGCGGCAAGGAAGTAAATATCTTTATTAGTGAGAAAGGTGATATAGTTGATTTCGTGTGAATCTACCTGATAATTGTCAAAATCGTTGAAGGCCGAACGCAACACGTATTTGTCATTGCCATAGAACTCAATAGTTCGAAAGTCCTGATATTCCACATAATGGTCGTAGTCTTCCGAATTCAATTCTTCAAGGTATGCATTTGCCAGCTGGTTCAGGAAATGTTCGACCGGTTCCACAGGTATACCCGTTTCCCCTACTTTACCGACGTGAAAAAGAATGTCGTAGGGACCCCGGTCACCATAGCCATCACCGGCAGCCATCAGTGTACCTTCCTCATCTACAATGAGATCAAGGCCAGCAGGAAGGGTGATAATCAACCCGTAATTGATATCCTCGTAAATATCGAATTCGAACGGAAAATAATCCACAGTAAATTCCTCAAAAATCTTCAACACCCAGAGCAAACCCTCCGGATCGTCGGTCGTTTCGAGCAGCTCTTCAAAGGTTCGGGTTTTGGTTTTAACGAATACAAACTCATTGTATCTTACCTCTCGATAATCTGTCGGCACGTCCATATCTGCAGAAAACGATTGGCTGGCCTTTGACAAATCGCCAGGCAGAGACGTCATCCTGGAAGCCGTCAATTTGTCCAGATGGTGAGCCGGAATCACCCAGCTAACATTAGAAGCGCCTTTTTCCAGGCCGCCGTCGCCGATCCCGATCAATTTGCCGTGCCTGTTGACGACAGGTGAGCCGGAGAAGCCCGGCAGAAGACTGCCGTCGAGGTAGTAAATCGGTAATGAGATGTCCGGAATCTTGACGGCTTCAAGCTCTTTTCGATCTTTTGGCGGGAGGATGTTTTTTAGTATTTCCGGTTCTCCATAACCCTTTCTAAGCTCACGAGTTGTCCTGCCGGTGGCGCCGCTGTTAAAGCCCAACGCCGAAATCTCCTCCTTGTATTGGGGTTTATTACCGTCATAACTATTCAGCGGTATCCAACCGGGAATGGGATCAGCCACTTTCAGTAAAACCAGGTCAGCGTTGGTGAGGACCGTTTTTACTTCCGCAAGTCGCTTTTTTCCTTCAAATTCAACGATCGTCTTTACATTTGGACCCGGATGCATCACATGTAACGAGGTGACGATTTGGTGGTTGGTTTGCCAGACAAAACCGGTTGCAACAGACTTCACCAGGGCGCCTTCTTTAATCACAATTCTCACAGTTGATTTTGCAAGAACGGCAGGATTAAATTGGCTGAAAGTCAAGGTAGTACAAAGCAGCAAGCTATAGATAACCACAATTACGACAAGTTTTCTATTTTTCACTTATGGGTTTCTCCTTAATTAATTTCTTGTTCACAAAGGCAATCTCTGAGAATTAGCAGGCTGGTTTTCTCCAATTCCTCATTCATGTTGAGGTTCCCTATCTCATCCGTAAACTGTTTCCAAATTCCACCCGCCTTGATAAAGGCACTCTTCAGCTCCGCCAGACCGGAGATACGACTCAGGTTAGCAAATTTCGCACAGTCGGCATCATCGATTTTTTCGGCCTGATTGGCACAGAGAACCTCCTTTGCCGCAAGCAGGACTTTCCCCTGGTATTTAGCGTCCAGCTCCTTTTCAACTGCGTCAGCCAGGCTTGCCCAGAAGCCACCGGCAAATCTAAAATTGTTGATAATTTCCTTGGGTGGCAGCGATGCATCCGTGGTTTCCAGTTCATCGCAAACTGAAAGGTCAACTTCGGCTGCGAATAGCACGCTGGCGTGCTGCAACGGGGCCAGGCTTTCCGCGGAAACCACTTGGGCGTCACCACCTTCAGCCCCCTTTGTTGTTCCGCCGGCCATTTTCCACTTTTCATCCAGGATGCCGAATTCTTTGAACGCCAGAAAATCGAGAGCCTGTTTTTCTGAATAACCGATTTGGGTGTAGGCTTTCTTTTGGGCTTCCAGTCCCGGCGACAACAGATTGTTGGTGCGCACAAAAATCCCCAGAAATGCTCCAAGCACGCAGGCAAAGCCAAAAGAGCCGATTCTGATTGCTTTGGCATCGCCGAAATGTTGATCATTGAGCCCGAGAAGTACTGCTAAGATTGAAGAAAGTGCACCGATGATCACACCAACCGTAGGGGACACCGCCAGTCCCATGAGTACCCCAATTAAAAGCCCAATCCCGCTACCGCTATACAAAGCGATAAAGTTTTTACTCATTTCCCTTCCTTTCAAATTCAACTATCTAATTTTCACCTAACTTTAAATTTTTTAAAAATTTAGATACTATATCCGGTTTATATGAAACTTGAATCATCGAATCTGCCATGATTTTCATCTCCTTAATTGTTAACATAAATTAGATTTCTGCGGATTGAGAGTAAACTTGCTCAACCTCTTTACTCCTCAATAGCTTTCACCATTTCTTCGGCGGTGAATGGCCCCATCACATACGTGTCCGCATGGGAAGACATATATTGCCGGAATTCCAGAGAAGAAGCGGCCATCCCTGTGGGGAGACCTTTCTTCTCAGTCAATTCTTCAATCTTTCGATCTATTTCCATTGCCTGATCATTAATTGCCCAGGAATAATTGCAAGGCGGCATTTCCGAAAAGTCTGCCCACGGTCCTGTTTTGCAAGTGTTTGCTATTTATCTTCCAAATGAAGGTCTTGCCAGATAAATTTCATTCGGATGTTAGACAAAATGGCGGCCCGAATTATTTCATATAAGCATCCCACAGCTTCATCCGGAATGGAAATTTAAACACAAAGCGCTTCATCAATATTAATCGTCGTCGTCATTATTACCCCCACCGGCATCGCCGATGAGCATCCACTTATCACCCTCTTTAATCAGAACATCTGTCCAGCGCCCGCCGGAGTTGTTTTCTTTGCCTTCAGGATTCTTGATGGTCATATCGTAGTAATAGTGTACGATGGCAAAATTGCCTTGCACGTTAATTCCCACCGGCTTAATGGTGTGCATCACGATAGAGTTGTTTTTCAGGAAGTGTTTTAATCCTTTTTCCGTATTTGCTTTATTATCCGGCAGCGGATCGCTAAAAGACCATCCCTCATAATCATCATGGAAATAGCTGAGCATGCCATCGGCGTCGCCTTTGGCAAACAAATCCCAGTATTCATTTACATCGGTCCAGACCGCTTTTTGGTCAGCAGACCACTGTTGGGCCTGTGATGCACTGGGTAAACAAGCGATCATCACCATAGCGAAAATCACTGCATAAAACAATCGATGGTATTTCATTATTACACCTCTCAATTAATTTGATTATTAGATTGCCATTAGCTGGCGTTTTAGTTAAAGGTCTATTTTCCCTCTCCCGGCGGTATTACCGTAAAGCCAACCTGGCTCATTGATTGTAACTGGTTAAAATAGACCCATTCCTCGGCGATTTTTCCGGCGGCCATGCGGCTGATCAACATGCCGTGAACTTCAATCTTTTTGCCGGTCGGTTTTAAATTGCCCAGCGGGCCGGTATTGGTGCCGGTTACTTTCCATACCGCTATTACCCGTTTGCCTTCAACCCACATATCGGAAAAAGTTACTTTCCAGTCCGGATATCCGGTGCGCAAGTAGGAGATATATTTTTTCAATCCCTCTACGCCGGTCACTTTTTCCATACCGACCTGGTAATCGTGTCGCACATAACCGTCTGTGATAAATTTACCCAGTTCGTCCAGATTGCCGCTATTCCAGACATCTGCATAGCGGTTGATAAAGACTTTCATACCCTTTGCATCGCCCGGCATTGCCCGGGAAGTTTGCAGGTTGACAATTCCTGCCAATACCACAAAAACACCCAGGGTGACTATTGTAATCTGAGAAAAACGCTTCATGATAATGCCTCCTGACTATTAGATTTATATGAATTGTGCCAATCAAGAATTATTCAAAAACAGATAAGTTATTTGCTAATACCTTTAAGTCACTTCTTTAGCGTTTTGGTAGTGGCAATCTTTCAGATGCCGTTGATCCATTTATTAAAGCTCTCGTTTTCAGCCCCTGCCGGATACTCCCAATCCGGTTTTAATCGCAATCCGCTCTTTTCCCGCCAGATAAAGTCGATGGCCGCTTGCATATTGTTGGACTCGGATATGCTCAGCAGGTGCAGCAGCCGGGACGTCAATTCTTCTTCCGCCAATTTGCAGGCAATATTTTGGGTTAACAGCGCATCGCGGATGATCTCCGCCTGACGTAGGTCGTATGTCGCCCAGACAATTCCATCCGTTCCGTTCAGGTAATCCCGCTCCTCAAAGCGGATGCTCACCTCGACAACCGTGCCGTAAGGAACTCGTGGAAGCAGGTTCGTATTTTGAGAATTCCATTCCAGAATAATTCCCTTTTCCAGTTCTATTTTTCCAGCATCCTGGTAGCTACCACGAAGCGGTATCGAGCGGATAGGCATAGCGGACGATCCTCTGTTTCATTGAACGGGAAATAATGTAGACAAAAGGCAGGGCGTATTTCATGGCGATATTGCGCAAATGTTTGTCAGTTCTGCGCAATATCCTTTGTTTAAAGCATTTGATAATTAATATTGAGGAGGAACATTCGTTTTGGGAAGCGATAAAGAGTGAAGCGGGGAAGCGGCGAAACGGAGATGCGGGGAAAAGACCAACCGTTTTGAAGCTAACAAATTAGGAGCGGGATTTAATGAGCCATTTGTTTGCATCATCGATCATTCGTACAATTTGCGCTAAGATCTGTTCATATTCATTATCAAGTCTGTCGGCAGTTTGATTATTAATGTATTCACACCTTCGAGAAAACTCTATCCAAACCTGAGTCTCGCAAGCCTCTGTTTCAGCATCACTTAGTTTCGCGATGAAAGCAGCTTTATATCTTCGTTTTCTCCAGGCCTCCGCGATATTGGTACACACTGATCTTGAACAGCGTCGAATTTGATCAACTAAAGAATATTTTTCCTCTGGTGGAAAGGATTTAGTTATCTGAAAAATCTCCATAGCCAAATCCATTGACTTTTGGAAAACTCTCAGTTCCCTATAACTATTAATTCTCTCTGCCATTTTCTACACCCTTCTCATTTTTTCTCGGATTCACCGCTTCCCCGCATCTTCGTTTCCCCGATTCCATTATCTTACATTAGAGGTCTAACCTAATAAAAAACCATTAATTATTCACGTCGGCGAAACTCCCCTGGCGCTACCCCAAACTGCTTTTTAAACGCGCGGGTAAAATTAGCCTGATCGCTAAAGCCCACCTTGTAGCAAATTTCCGCCACTGTGCCAGCGTTGCGTTTGAGAAGATCGGCGGCGCGCTGCAAACGCATGGAGCGAATTAACTGGCCAGCAGGCTGGTCGATCAATGCCCGGAGTTTACGATTGAGTTGAGAAACACTCATATTGACCGTCTCGGCAAGACGTTCCACGCACAATTGCTGGTCCTCAAAATGTTCTTCGATAGAAGAAATGACTTTCTTTAAAAAGACTTGATCGACGGATGAGCCGGCAACTTCCAAAGGGTTGAGAACCGTTGCCCGGCTGAAACGCTTGCGAAGCTCCCGGCGTTGTAGGATAAGATTACGCACCTGCACTGTCAGTTCCTTGGTACTGAAGGGTTTGGTCAGGTAAGCATCCGCCCCGGTTTCCAGCCCTTCGATCCTGTCATCCAGGGCAGCTTTGGCGGTGAGCATGATGATGGGAATGTGGCTGGTTTTTTCGTCACTGCGGATGCGTTTGCTAAATTCGTATCCATCCATGCCGGGCATCATCACATCGGTAATGATCAGGTCCGGGATGGTCGCTTGAGCCTGCTCAATACCCTCGCTACCATTTGCTGCTTCAATTAATTGATACTCACTTTCTAATTGTTCGCGGATGTAAGCGCGCACGTCATGATTATCTTCTACGATGAGCACTACCTCATGGGAGACCGGCAAGCTTGGCTCAGGTGAATTCTGGCTTTCTCCAGGCTGAAGCTCAACGTCAGGTGCTTTTCGGGATTGCGTTACTTCAATGTATGGAATCCCTGTCTCCGGTTTCCGCTTTCCGGCCTCCGATGATATTGGCAAACACACCGTAAATTCCGTCCCTGCTCCTTCTTTGCTGGCGACAAAAATCTGACCGCCATGCAGTTCCACCAATTCTTTGCTTAGCGCCAGACCGATTCCGGTGCCTTGTTGAAACGTTGCATGCCTGCCCCCTCGGGGCAATGTCTCTTCATAATAAAAATCGTCTGCCTGGTAAAAGCGGTCAAAGATGTGCGGGAGTTGGTCAGCACGTATGCCGGGGCCGGTGTCTGAGATTCTGATTTGAACATACTGAGCGGTTCTTGAATCTGATGAATCGGGGAAGGGGAGAAACGGCGAATCGGTGACATTAAGCGCTGGTGGCTTTTCTTCTCCGTTTCTCCGTTTCTCCGTTTCTCCCTCTCTTTCTGCAACGCTTACCTCCACCTCGACTTTCCCCTCTTCCGGTGTAAACTTAAACGCATTGGAAAGCAAATTATAAAACACCTTCTCCATTTTATCCGCTTCAAATTCGACATGGATGTTATTCTTTTCTGAATCAAATTTCAGGGTAATGTTTTTCTGCTCCGCCAGTGATTCAAAAGAAAAGGTCACGCTTTTGAGGAAAGAAACAATGTTGCGACATTCTGCTTTTAATTCCATACTACCAGCTTCCAGTTTGGAAAGGTCTAATAACTGATTGATCAGGCGCAGCAGGCGACGCGAATTTCGTAATGCAACTTGAAGTCTGGATTTGTCTTGCTTTTCGATTCCCGACTTCATGACACTCTCTACCTGACCGAGAATCAAGGTCAATGGAGTGCGAAATTCGTGGGAGATATTGGCAAAGAAATGGGATTTTAACCGATCCAATTCTTTCAACTTTTCGCCTTCTACTTGCTCCAGCTTCAATTCTGTTTTAAGGTGAACGCGATTTAACTCATACCGGCGCACCCCGTACAAACCACCGATAATAAAGACCACATAAAGGATATACGCCCACCAGGTTTTCCACCACGGTGGGATAATTGTAAGCCGTAGCGAAGTCGCCATCTCATTCCAAACCCCGTCGTTGTTGGAGCCCTTGACGCGGAATGTATATTCTCCAGGCGGAAGGTTCGTATAAGTGGCAGAACGATCCCCCGCCGTTTTGATCCAATCCTGGTTAAAATTTTCTAACTTGTAGGCAAATTGATTTTTTTCGGGCGTAGAGTAATCCAAAGCGGCAAATTCAAAGGTGATCACATTTTCCTGGTGAGGTAAAACCAGATGATCGGTCTCTGAAATAGAAGTTTGCAAAACCGACTGTTTTGCTTTGTGAGAAACCACCTGGTTCTTGAGCCTCAGTTCGGTTATCACAATTTCCGGGATATGGGGATTATCTGTCACCTTCTGTGGATAGAAGTAATTCAATCCTTTGATGCCGCCAAAAAACAGTTCGCCCCTTTTGCTACGAAAATAGGCGCCGGTGTTAAACTCATTGCTTTGCAGCCCGTCACGCACATCATAATTTTTGAATTCCCTGGTTTCCGGATTAAACCGCGATAAGCCCTGGTTGGTGCTTATCCACAAGTTGCTATCATCATCCGGCAAAATACCGTAAACCACATTGTTAGGCAGCCCGTTTTTTTCACTGAAATGGGTGAATGTCTCCATCTCCACTTCAAAGCGATTCAGACCACCGCCATTGGTGCCGATCCAAAGAATGCGTTTTGGCTGTCGCGGGTCGGCACAAATCGATTTAATCGAATTGTTGCTCAGGCTGGAAGGTTGCTCAGGATGGTTGCGGTATGCCTTAAACGAACCGCTGGCTGGATCGAAGCGCAACAAACCCTGGTCGGTTCCCAGCCAAAAGCGGTCTTTGCCGTCCTGGATCAGCACCGGTCGAACAATTTTATTTTGGGGAGAAGCAGATTGGTAGCGAAAATGCCGGAAGCGTCCACTTTCCACATTCTCCAGCCGGCTCAGGTAATTTTCCGACACAATCCAGATATTTTGCTTTCGATCTTCAAAAACCGTAAACACCGCCTTTTGGCGCAATCCGGAAGTGTCCGCCGGATTAAACTTATATTGCCTGGTCCTGCCGGTTTGCGGATGATAACGATAGAGCCCTTCAGTTGTGGCGCACCACAATTCACCATTGGCAGTCTGAATCATGGAAAAGACACCGGTATTACCAAAATCGTTAAGACGCTCGGAACTGGTCTCAAAACTTTTTAATTTCCCGGTTTGGCGATCCCAGCGATACAATACATCTGTGCTGACCCAGACAGCACCGCTGTGATCCTCGAGTATCGATCGAACGCTGAATGCGGAGATGCGAGATATAGGATCCGGTGGGCGGACCAGTGTGGAGAAGCGCTGGCTCTTCGGATCGTATAAGTTGACGCCTGCACCGGGCGTACCAAACCAAAGCATGTCCGAACGATCCCGACATAACGCCGATACGCCGTTGTAGCTAATACTTTTTGTATCAAACGGATCGTGGCGAAAATAGTCGTAAGTTTCCTTCGCCGGATCAAACCGCATTAACTCACCGGGGGTTGCTAACCATAACGTGCCTTCCTTATCCTCCAGAATGTCAGTGACTTTCCCCCAACCATAACGATAGATATCATAATGATGAGGATAGAATGCGATACTGCCGTCATTCCGGTCAAACCTACCGACGCCGCTGCTGGTACCCAGCCATAACCCCCCATACTTATCCTCATAAATCGCCATGATACTACTGTCACTGGGGCTAATGGGTGCTCTCGGATTTTTGGTAAATATAGTAAAGTGTTCAAAGTTGCTGGAGTTTTCTTGCTTATTAAATTTGTCCAGTTTTTTACCGGTGCCAATCCAGAGAATACCTTGTGAATCCACAAGTAAGGCATAAACCGTATGATCGCTCAGACTACCAGGAGAGCTTGGATCATGCAGGAATTGAGTGTAAAGTGATTTCTGAGAAGGTTTATCTTCTTGCGCGGAGATTTGAAACAGCCCATTGCCCCGGGTTCCGATCCAAATGTTGCCTTTCAGATCTTCAGTGATGACGTTAATTTGGTGTGCAATTGAATCCTGCGAAAGTGGNNCGAAAGCGGTGAATGAAGGGTTAGTCGTCGAAAGGTTTCGGTCTCCCGCTGCAGCCGGTTCAGGCCGCCATCAATAGTTCCAACCCAGATTTGCCCAAGATGATCTTCGAACAGGGTGGTAATATAATTCGAGGACAGGGAGGTTGAATCAAACGGATCGTGGCGGTAAACGGTAAACTCATAGCCGTCATAGCGGTTCAGACCATCTTTAGTGCCGAGCCACATAAAGCCCTTGTGGTCCTGCAGGATAGCGAAAACCGCATTTTGGGACAGACCGTCGTTGATATCCAAATGCCTGAAGACAGGATTTTGATCTTCAGCCCGGAGAGTGGCTATCATCAGCAGTGCCGATAATATCCAAAAGAAAGTTTTTTGTATTTGACTTGCCAGCGGGGATCCGATCTATTCTTTAGTTTGATCAGGTTATTGCCATCGATCAGATGGCATTCAATAAATAGACTATTGATGTCAAGGTAAATAATAAATGATTGTAAACCTAACTTACATCCAAATTCCCAACATACCAATCGAAATATATTATTTTCACCACAGGATATAAGTGAGGTTATTTAATTTCACCCACGTATATTGTGGGCGTAATGGACAATTGTATTTTGTGCGCGAGTAAATTTAGGAAATGTCCGGAAATCCGCATTATCAAAATCGATATATTTCAGGCAATGATGGGGCTATTAGAATTTCCCGGGTCTTTTGATAAAAAGAGCCGCAAGCAACGCACTTAACCAGCATAAGACCATCCCAATGGAGCCGATAATTTGGAATGCAACCACAGCTATAACTGCAAAGGAATCGGTTTAAGATTCCCACCACTGGACAGTATGACATTTCCTTTCGGCTGCTTGACACTGTCTTCATGAATTTCCGGAAAAAGCTCATCAACAAATTTCAGGGTGCCTTCCCATTGGCGTCCTTCCTGAGCGGATTCGGCGGTATCAAATGCAATGATGTGGAAGAATCGCAACGGATTTTCCCGATCCCGCAGCCAGAGCGATAATTGAAGTTCGGGCTTATTCTTCTTCATCCAATCCACATATTCTGATGCAGCAGTAAGGCCCTTGTTCACGTCCCCATCTTCCCGAAAATACCAGTCATTTATGACAGTCACATCAGGAGCGTTGATATCCCGGATAGGCTTGAGTTTAGCGCCGCTGGAAAGCACCACATCACATTGTGGGGCCACATGGGTGGACTGATCGATTTCCGGGTATAATGCATCCACAAATCGTTCAATGGCATTGGATTTGACCGCGTTTTCAAAAACCTTCATATCATCAAACACGGTAATATGAAAAAATCGGAGCGGTTCATCCAATCCCCGCAACCAGAGAGATAGCTGAACGCCCGGTTCTTGCTTATCGAAATAGTCAACCAAATCGGCTGAAGCAGAAATTCCTTTATTGATATTTCCATCCGGTTTAAAATACCAGTCATTGATAACGGTAATATTCATGATATTCTCCTCATTTTGACTTGCTTATCTTGAAATGAAAATTGTGAATTTAATTTTTATTGGTTACTTTAACATTATAAACAATAAATGATGCTGAGGCGATAGATAATTGATACATTTCACAAAGTTGCCAGTAGTACTGCAAAAAAGTAAAGCGAAGTTAAATTATGGATGCAAATCTCACAATTGAATTAATAAAACTTATTCCCGCTATTCTCTGGTTTTTATTGGCAGTAGTTCTGGTTTTGCTTTTCTATAAGCCGATCCGGCATAACCTTCTACCACAATTAAGTGCATTTAAGGCCCTGGGGATGGAGTTCTCATTTGTGCGCGAGTCAATTTCCACTGCCATAGAAGTGGCTGAAAAATCGAAGAAATGGGAAGTCACAATTCCTGAAGAAGATCGAATAAGTGTTGAAAATCGGGTCAGGAAACATTTGCACCTTTTCCGGCATGTACGGATTTTATGGATCGATGATGTCCCGGAGAACAATCGGGATGTGGAAGAGATGTTCAATCGTCTGAACGTTCGTCTGGACAATGCCACCGGCACTGAGGAAGCATTGTCCAAATTAAAGCATCATCAGTATGACGTCATTCTATCGGACATGGTGCGCGATGGCGATCAAACTGCAGGTCTGAAATTTTTGGCACAATACAGCAGACAGAAGAAACGGGTTCCGGTAATATTTTACGTGGGGACTATCGACCCGGAAAAAGGTGTTCCGCCTAAAGCGTTCGGAATCACCCATCGCCCGGATGAATTATTGCATTTGATCCTGGATGTGTTGGAGAGGCGGAAATATTGATTTTATGGAACTTTATGAAGACCTATTTCAAGGCAGTTGGAAGGAATGCAATTGAAGGAATCACCCTAAAGCGTGGTAATCAATATTACATTTTTTTTAGATCACCACACTTTAGTGTGTGTATTCTATTACGACGGTGAATAGTTCCGCAAACTTCGCGATGACCTAGTGAGTCATTTGCTACACTTATCGGCATAATCGGGGTCAGTCGTCCCTGCGGGACTTATGAATTGGGGTTCTTAGAGTTCCCCGCGATGAATCGCGGGGCAATTCTCGTTGGCTCCCATACGGGAGCTTGTGAAAATAGAAAATAGCCCACCGATTTATCGGTGGGGAGAGAGAAAAAAAACGTATCATTATAGTCCCGGAGGGACGACTGAAACTATTCAATCCGAATT
>JABAHQ010000906.1_pt1 | contig 28389 bp, 23 predicted proteins | sample 7062091 | NCBI WGS metagenome assembly JABAHQ01 (sample SAMN14534359, study PRJNA622989) | marine sediment metagenome | biome: marine biome [ENVO:00000428]; feature: marine pelagic biome [ENVO:01000023]; material: deep marine sediment [ENVO:00002113] | place: India: Gulf of Kutch | collected...
ATGATGGCTTTAAGATCTTAAAGCCATCATTCCCGGAGGCTCGTCCACCCCTCCACTCAGAGCTGATCAGCTCGATGGTGTAACCATGAACTCTGATTCATTGAAAGATGTAGGATCAATGATGGGAACAGCTGGTATGGTGGTAATGGACGAAGATACTGACATGGTCGACGTATTGTGGCGAATTGCTCATTTCTATCACCACGAGTCATGTGGGCAATGTACCCCCTGCCGTGAGGGAACCGGTTGGTTAGAAAAGGTATTGAAGAAGATAAAAGACGGTGAAGGAGAAATGAAGGATCTTGATCTCCTGCTTGATGTTGGCAACCAGATGGAGGGACGGACGATATGTGCCCTTGCTGATGCCGCAGTATGGCCTGTACGTCATACTATTAACCGTTTTAGAGATGAATTTGAAGCACGTTGCAAGAAATCTGTTCACGCTATAGCGTGATATCAAAAATAAACCACAGGTATAAATTGTGACAAACACTTGGTTGGCTGTCACAGTTGCTTTGTGAATTGAAATTTATTCAACATTATGCCAGAAGTATTTATAGACGGTAAACGTTACGAATATGATGAAGAGAAGGATGAGATGCTGCTCCAGTTTATTTTGGATCAGGGTCTGGAAGTCCCTTTCTTCTGTTATCATCCCTCCATGTCAATACCCGCTAACTGTCGCCAGTGTATGGTTAAGGTAGGGACGCCTGTCAAAGATCGTGAAACCGGTGAATTTGAACTTGACGAAAATGGAGAACGTAAAATTCGATGGTTCCCAAAGTTTCAAACATCCTGTTCTACCCGCCTTCAAGATGGGATGGTGGTTCTTACACAGGAGTCATCCGATGAAGTAGCGCGTGCACAAAAAGACAATCTCGAATTTATTCTTATCAATCACCCGCTGGATTGCCCTATATGTGACCAAGCCGGTGAATGTCCGCTACAAATTCAAACCTATAAATATGGTCCCGAGGGAAGTCGATTTGAAGTTAAGAAGGTTCACAAACCTAAACATGTTGACTTGGGACCTCGTGTCACATTGGATGCTGAACGATGTATTAATTGTACACGGTGCGTACGCTTTACTGAAGAGATCAGTGAAACTCACCAACTTACAATTGTAGATCGCGGAGACAGCAACTACCCTACTACAGGACCGGGTGAAACATTTGATGATCCGTATTCATTAAATACCGTTGATATCTGTCCTGTTGGGGCGCTTACCTCTACTGATTTTCGATTCAAAGCGCGTGTTTGGGAGATGAACCAAACCCCAAGCATCGATATTACTAATGGTAAGGGTTGTAATATTGATTTATGGACCCGTGATAATGAAGTGTTGCGTATCACTCCTCGCCAAAACGAGGAAGTTAACGATTACTGGATGCCCGATGAGGGACGCAAAGCATATGAACGGTTTAACGAAAATCGGGTTGATCGCCCATCCATTAAACTTGACGGTGACAACCAGTCAAATACCTCTTGGAACAACGCAATTGAAACATTTGCAGAAGTNNTCTGTTGAAGAAAACTATGTATTCAACAAATTCTTCAACCTGTTGGGAACACCCAATGCCAAGTTTACACCGCATGTTATCCCCGGATCAGGAGACGGCTTTTTGATTACAGACGATCAGGCACCAAATACCAATGGATGTCGAGTTATCAAGCTTGATGAGAGTGATGAACAATCAATAAAATCAACTGTTTCGGCAGCAAAAGTAGTGATTATATTGTCTGACGATTTAATTGGAAGAGATATCCTTTCTTCTTCAGATTTAAATGATCCCTATACCATTTCATTTGCTACAAATAACACAGAAACAACAAAGGCTTCAGATTTGGTAATTCCCATAACATGTATTGCCGAACATGCAGCCAGTTATGTGAATGTAGATGGACGTATCCAGCGTTCTTATCCTGCTAAAGAAACAAAGTATACTAACCGTCGACTCAATCTTGAGATGTCGGAAGGACGCTTGGATCGTTTTGGAACCAACTTTGACAACTGGGTGAGCGAAGAAAATAAAGTTGATTGTCTGCCCCTTTGGGATTTCCTTAATAAACTGGGAGATCGTTTAGGACTTGATTTTAAATATGATCATTCTCGTGAAATTTTTGCTGAACTAAGCAACTCGTTGGATATCCTTAGCAACGTATCTTATGAGCGCATGGATGAAGAGAAAGGCGTTCAATTACCGATTAAACAAGAAGAAGTAAAAGCATAATACATTTTTAATGGAACCAGTAACAACAACTTCATATATCGTATTAGGCGTTGCCCTTTTTATGCTGTTGAACTCAGCAGCTATTGCTGTTTATGCCGAGAGGCGTGTTGCAGCATTTATCCAAAATCGTTTGGGGCCCAACCGTGTAGGACCTTATGGATTATTACAACCTATTGCTGATGTAGTAAAACTTCTTCTTAAGGAGGATGTAACACCGGTGCGTGGGTTCAAAACAATCCATGCCATCGCTCCTATGATTCCAGTTGCTACAGCCCTGATGACGGTTGCAGTCATTCCTTTTGGGGATGGTTTATATGCTACAGATATTAACTCTGGCGTGCTCTATATACTCGCCGTTAACTCCCTTGCCGTATACGGCGTCACTTTAGGGGGATGGGCTTCTAACAGTAAATATTCCCTGCTCGGCGGATTACGTGCTGCAGCACAAATGATTAGTTACGAATTGCCAATGGGACTGGCTGTCGCTTCTTGTATTTTATTTGCCGGCTCACTTAGCTTTATCGATGTAGTGAATTCACAAGAAGTTTGGTGGAATGTGATACGAAACCCTATTGCAGCTGTTATTTTTATCGTCACAGCTTTTGCGGAAGCAAATAGAACGCCTTTCGATTTACCGGAAGCTGAACACGAACTCGTTGGTGGGTACCATACCGAATACAGTGGTATGAAGTTTGGAATGTTCTTTCTTGCAGAATACATGCACGTTACCATCGGCAGTATGTTAATTACTACGTTCTTCTTTGGTGGTTATCACCTTCCATTTGCAGGACTCTGGTTACCGGAAATGGGAGTAGCAGCCAAAGCCATATTAGATATCTCTGTTTTTGTAGCTAAAACAGCCTTTTTTGTGTTCTTTTTTATCTGGGTTCGATGGACTATTCCACGATTTAAGTACAATCAGGTAATGAAATTAGGTTGGAAACGATTACTGCCCATCAGCATTTTCAACTTTTTAGGCTTAGCTGTAATCATTTATTTTTGGCACCATTACCTCGCTTAACCCCCAGTTTTACATATTTAAAGAAGTAAAGGGAAAGAAAATAACACTTCTTTCCCTTTTTTATTTTTTATTTGGTAAAGCTCCACTTGCAGGATTTAACGAATCTCTTTGACTATTTTTTGGCATCAAGTAGTAATTCTTATACCAATCCACAAACTCTTTAATACCTCTCTTGTACCCTATTTGAGGATGGAAGTCTATATAGCTAAAAAGATCCTCCACATCGGCCCAAGTCTTGGGGACATCCCCGGGTTGCATTGGCAGTAATTTTTTTTCTGCTTTAAAGCCCAACTGCTGCTCAATCTCACTAATAAAATCCATTAATTTTACTGGTCGACTATTACCAATATTAAAGACCCGGTATGGAGCAAAACTGGTTGATGGATCCGGATTATCACCTGACCAATCTTCATTCGATGTAGGTGGCTTGGGAATCAATCGATAGATACTTTCAACAATATCATCGATATAAGTAAAATCACGCTCCATCCTTCCAAAATTGAAAACATCTATAGGTTCTCCCTCGATAATCGCTTTTGTAAATAAAAACAGCGCCATATCTGGCCGTCCCCATGGACCATAAACCGTAAAAAAGCGCAACCCGGTCGTAGGAATATCAAAAAGATTTGAATAAGTATGAGCCATCAACTCATTCGCCTTTTTTGTGGCGGCGTACAAACTCATGGGATGGTCAATATTGTCTTTTGTCGAAAAAGGCATATTAGTATTTGCTCCATAAACGGAACTCGATGACGCATAAATCAGATGCTGCAACGAAGTATGACGGGCAGCTTCCAGGATATTTAAAAATCCAGTAATGTTGCTATCTATATATTGGTGAGGGTTTTTGAGACTATGGCGTACTCCCGCCTGTGCAGCCAGATTCACTACCACATCAAAACCTTCTTCAGCAAATAATTTGTTTATCAAGTAGCCATTCTCAAGATCAACTTTGATAAAGCGAAAATTATTATTCGTTGCACTTTCTAAAAGTACTTCATCCGTAATTGACTCTTTAATCAACCCCAACTGTCCCAACCGGGCATATTTAAGATCTGTAGAGTAGTAATCGTTAATATTATCCAATCCAACAACATCAAACCCTTCTGTTATTAACCGTTTTGTTACATGAAATCCGATAAAACCCGCTGCACCCGTAACTAAAATTTTCATAATACTACACTCTCTAACTAAGTTATTTATCAATGATCAGGTATATTTCAAAAAACGTGCCATCACAAGAGTTAAAATTGCAATAGCATCTTAAAGCTATTTAAACAAGAAAATATATCTTTGACAGGTAGTGAAAACTTAAATCACTTTTAATGTCTGAGTAAATATTACACCGGAGCTTATCAGATTTTATACCCATAAATTATGTAATCATTTTGTGATACCGCTTGTCTCTCCCCTTCGAAGACACAGGCCAAAGCTTAACTTCTTTGAGAGCCTCTATAATCTTTCGCTGTTCTTTATCACCCAATTCATAAAACATTGGTAAGCGTAACAGACAATCCATATAGCGATCACTCATTGGCAAAATGCTATCTATATCATAATTCTCACTTTGGCAGTATTTACTGTTATAAAGACTCAGATAGTGCGATACCGTATGGATACCAAGATTTTTTAGCTGCTCAATTACATACTGTCTTTGCGATAGGTTCTCAAAACAGAGATAGTACATATGAGCATTATTATCAGCATAAGACGGTATTTTCGGCTGTTGGATATTATTATACGTTGCCCAAGACTGTAGTTGACTGTGATAGGTATTCCAAATTGCTCTCCTTTTTGCTTGGATATCTTCGATATTTTCTAACTGTGCCCATAAAAAGGCTGCCGTCATATCGGAAGGCAAAAAAGACGAACCTGTATCAATCCACTCGTATTTATTAACCTCTCCCCTAAAAAATTCAGCTCTATTTGTCCCCTTTTCCCAAATGATTTCTGATCGGTCAATGAACCGATCATCATTAATTGCCAAGAGTCCTCCTTCACCAGATATTATATTTTTGGTTTCATGAAATGAAAATGCTGCCATATGGCCAATACTCCCCAAGGGTCTGCCATTATAATGTGCCTCAATAGCCTGGGCGGCATCTTCAATTACAATGAGGTTATATTTGTTGGCCAGTGACATGATTTTATCCATATCACAGGCTACACCTGCGTAATGAACGGGAATGATCGCTTTTGTACGGGATGTAATGTGTTTTTCAAGTGAGTCTTCAGCAATACCCGGATGATCGGGCCTACTATCCGCAAAAACAATTTTGGCTCCCTGCCTCGCAAATGCCAACGCTGTTGATACAAAAGTATAGGATGGTACTATTACCTCATCTCCGGGTTTCAAATCGATAAGTAACGCAGACATCTCCAGAGCATCCGTACATGAAGTAGTCAGTAATGCCTTTTTTATGCCATATCGTTGTTCAAAAAACTTCTGGCATTTATTAGTGTAAACCCCATTCCCTGAGATTTTCCCGGAATATACCGCCTGATACATATAATGCATCTCTTTGCCGGTCAAGTATGGTTTATTAAATGGAATCATTGGTGAACTCCCTCACGATATTTAATTAAGCTCTCTGTAGCTCTACTATTCCTATTATCCCGTCGGTACGAACTCCAAAGAACTACCTTGAGAATACTCTACCCGCTGCTCCCATTTTATTCTGTCATCATTAATAAGCAGCGATTTCAAATATTCACCATATTCATTTTGACACAAATCACTCGCTAAGCCCAGCAAATGCGTATCATCAATCCATTTTCTACGCCAAGCAATTTCTTCAGGACATGATATTTTTAAACCCTGTCGTTTTTCTATGATCTCGACAAATTGTGACGCCTCCTGCATCGCGGTATGTGTTCCTGTATCCAACCATGCAAATCCTCTACCCAATATTTCAGCCTTCAACTCATCTCGATCGAGATACATTTGATTAATGGATGTAATTTCAAGCTCGCCACGAGCCGATGGTTCTACCTGTTTGGCAAAGTCAATAACTTGATTATCGTAAAAATAGAGACCGGTAACGGCAATATTACTTTTGGGATGATTGGGTTTTTCTTCAATGCTAAGAACCCGTTCACAACTATCTACCTCAACCACACCAAATCGATGGGGGTCACTAACACGATACCCAAAAATTCTTGCCCCCACTAAATTATCGACTACATTTTCCAAGAGCGGACGAAAACCATGACCATAAAAGATATTATCTCCCAATATTAAGCATACATTGTCATCACCGATAAAATCTTCTCCAATGATAAATGCCTGTGCTAATCCTTCCGGACGTGGTTGAACCTCATAACTGATAGAAATTCCCCATTCGTAACCATCACCCAAGAGTCGCTCAAAACCGGCTTTATCTTCCGGTGTCGTTATAATAAGAATGTCTTTAATACCGGCCAGCATCAGCACTGATAGCGGATAGTAAATCATGGGCTTATCATAAATGGGCATCAATTGTTTAGATACTCCTTTTGTTACCGGATATAATCGAGTTCCCGATCCACCAGCTAAAATAATACCTTTCATTGCTCTCTCTTGTACTGCAGATTGTAGTTTCATAAGATCGCCTCTCTCTTACTATTGGTTCCTTTTAAATCAAATATTTTATCAACGCTTTCTCGCATTCCATCCACTAAAGCAGATGTCCCTAAAATGTTTTTAAGAATTGTCCGGTTATGAGCTATTTCTTTATCACTTAGCAAGTTCAAAGCCTTTTTAGTGCCTATCAAATCTTTTTTAATTGAATAAATATGACAGCCGATATCAGTAAAATATTGATAGATACTTGTATCATTAAGAAACACTTTGCTCCCCATGTAAAGAGCTGCAATGATGTTTCCAACTGCCTGTGGACGGTAATGATTCATTATTACTATTCCGCAACTGCTCATACATTGATTATATTCATCAATAGGTAAAAATGAGGTTAAAGGAATAAAGCGGTCGCCAAACTGTTTTCTTCCTTCACTTTCAATCTCCTTAGCATACCTTGGGCATCCATAACTCAAAGGAGCTATAATTTTTCTGTCCCCAAGCTGGTACTCTGAAAGCAGATCAAGAGCTTCCAGATGATTATTTGTAGCGGAAGCTGAATTCCCTAAAAGAATATTATCTCCAGAAATTTTTACTGAATCATCCCTTATGATATGCTCAATCGGATAGTAGGTAAATGGTAGCCGTTGAACAAAAGGGTTATAAAGCTCCTGGTCGATATATTCCTCATAATTCATGCCAGGTAACGACCCAAATACGTTCAATTGGAAAAGTACTTGAGTAATATCTACTTCATTTAAAGGTTCATAATTTCTGTATTTAAAAATTCTGTAAATATCTTTTAATCGCTCATAAACTGTATATCGCTGAGTAGTATCCTTGTAAATCTGTTTGGACTTTTCTCCCATTAAAGCATTTTGCAATAATCCGCTGTTATATATTTCAGCACCATGCACAATTCCTATGAAGTTTTTTTTGTAAGGTGACTCTGAAAAAACGTTCATGTTGAACTTGTTCATCCCATGCAATACAGTGATTGTATAATGACTACTGCTTTCAACCAATCGAGCGACCGCACTTTTTGATCTTAACTCAAAACGGGCACTGGCAACAAGAGCATTACTCAAAAACCTAATGGGAGGATCAGCCGGCGGCTTAATAATGACAAATGTATTTTTGCCCGGAAATGCCTGCTCAAACAAGTAGTGCGCTCCATTTATAAACTTCTCGTCCTGGGCAATATGTAATATCTTAATTCCGCTCATATCCCAACGTTTGCTGTTGATTTGAGATAATTTATGGCGTCCGATCCCGTATTGAACAATAAATCAAGAATGGTTACCGCATGGTCAAAATCACCATGAAGTTGTGGATACTCTTTATATCCATCATAATTCATCCACTCAACTAATATTCCTTCGCCTTTAAACATATCAACTTCCAGATAGGCTTTAGCTGCAGGACCTGTGACATATACATCAGCATTTGCCTGCTTACAGATTGAGATTAAACGCTCTGTTCTATTTCCAGTGGCATTAAAGTCGGTACTCCAACTAAGAGGAGTATCAATTTCCAATAAGCTATTTATCCCTGTTAAAAAGTGATGGTTAATATCGCTTAACAGGGACATATTTGCCGTCGAGTACAGATGTTCAACTGCTTCAGCAAATTCATCAAATTTAGAAGCTTTGCCATACATGTGACGAAGAGTCTGCCAATGGGTTTTATACCAGTCTGCATCAGCCACCTCAACTTCATTAATTCGATGGGAATGTCCACCTGATACCGGAATAGTGAGCCATTTTAGACCCTGAGGTGTTTTTATTCGATTTCTATTCCGCCAATCTCTTTTTGTATACTGCACATCATCATAAAGAATAAACTCATCTACCCCGGCTATAAAATCAAAATATCCTTTCCACGGAATATAATTAGATTGTGATATCGCTATTTTTTTAGACATTCTTTCTCTAACTATTGGTAATAAATAATTTCCTTGATGGGTCTTTTGTAACAGTTTTAGCCTCTTTATTAGCCTGAATGGGCCTGGCAGGATTACCCACTACGGTTGTATTGTCAGGAACATCCTTGGTTACTACAGCACCCATCCCGATAACACAGTTTTCACCGATGGTAACCTCATTCCGAATAAGTGCTTTGGATCCAATAAATGTTTTCTTTCCCACCTTAACATTTCCCATAAGCCCCACCCCGGGAGCTATAAAACAGAAATCACCAATTATTGAATCATGGCTGATAATAGACTGGGGCCGGATTAATACATTTCTCCCAATATCGACATGTGTACCTATTATTACTTCTGGCGATATACAAGAGCCTTCTCCCACCGAGACTGTATCATAATCAATATTAGGAGGCTCCGGGAATATTAACGTACATAGTTTGGCATTATATCGTGACAGTTTTTGAGCTACGATTTCCATATTACCTGTCGAGGATGCCACATTATTAAAAAAGTAGTATCCTCTACTTACATACTCAGGAATAGAGTCCTCGTTTCCCACAATGGGATAGCCGTAATAGTGATCCATCATTCCAAATTTAGTATCATCCAGATACCCCTCGAACTGCCACTCTTCTCCTTTATTATTCAAGTATTTTATCAAACTTGGCATTGAAGGATATCCACATCCGTATATCAATAATTTCTTCATAGTAATCCCTTTTAAAATAATTTTATCAAACCAACTGGCTTTTAAGCCACGCAGATATCATTTTTTATCGTACGGACCTTTCCCACAATACTCCAGGCATATGATCCGAAATAACACTGATACCCTTGATTCGTAGTTACTGTTATCACTCCCGACTATTTTGACTGCTAAAAAACATTCACTATTACTTATACAATAGTTATGCCAACTATTTTGCCAGAACGCACTCTTATTCCGCAAAACTAAATGATAAAATTAAACCCGGCAGGTATTGATTTAGGACAGGTTATTGATCAAAGCATTTTTTCTATTTTCTCTTGGATCTGATGATGGGATGATACGCTGGCACATTTTTTAACTTACGAGTAATTATTACTCGATACTAAATTTACAAGTATAACCGAAATAACCTTGCAGGAAAGCTATAATTTGATAGTTCGATCCGGCTCAATTTCTATTGAATGGACTAAGCCAATCCTGATTTTTTGTTTTCTTGAGTTCTTCCGGTGTTCCGATATCTAAAAATGATCCGGAATCAAATTGTACGTATGAGGTCTTTATTTTGGCTTGAATTGCTTTCCTAACTATATCGCCAATATGTAATTCATGTTGGGTATCATCCAAAAGAGTATCTTTATCTTTTAAATGGTCATGCATGAATTCTGTAAACGTTGGAGTCCATACTGCTATAATCCAGGTATAGATTTGCTTAGATTTCTTGGGTTTGATAATGATATCCTTTAGGGATCGATCTTTATCAAAGACAACCATATCAGCTTTTTCTGGCTTGTCGGTTTTAAATAGACCCAATACAAGATCAGCCCCCGTTACCTGTTGCTGATCAAGTAGTTGGGTAAATGCATCATTCGGCTCAAAAATAATGTCAGGGAATCCTAATAAAATGATACTATCCTTTACAAACGGATATGCTTTATCCAATGTGTACGGAACACCTCTCGTAGATTCACTTACAATATAAGCCAACGGTATACCGGCCGTCCGGCCATCTAAATGATATTCCGGGATATCCCACTTTCCTCTTCTCAAGATTAAATATGATCTACTGGCTTTTGCCTCTTGAAAACTTTCTATAAGGAATGATGAAGCAACTCTCGTACTACCATTACCCAGTGATATGGGATGTACTTCTTTACTGCCATTTAACAGAGAAGAGATTCGATTTGCAAATCCCGCAGCCGGAATAAGTCCAACAATCTCTTTTCGACTATTCATTGACGTTTAGCATTTTGGTCTTAATAATTTGATGAGCATTTTTGTTTTTTAGAACATCATTATGCTCTCCCCCTATCACATAGGCATCAAAATGTCCTTTACAAACCTCCCCAAAACCAAAAAACATATCGTTCCACCATCCTTTAAGGTTAAGAATACGACCCTTTAACACTTCTGATTTCAAGTAAATTATGTCGCCGTTATAAGTCGTCTTATTATGCTTTTTGATGGCATCAAGCTGTGCTTTTCCACTATAAAACCTCCGGTCCTGAACGGGAATAGGAATAGACATTAGAACCTTTATCCGAATCGTCAAAGCTCGAAACTGATATCTGATAGCAGAATAAATCTTCCCAAGCGAACTATAAAAGGGTAATAATTTGGCTAAGGTCGGATACTTCTTTCCAGAACGTTTCACTTTTTGTGGGATTGAATTATTTCCATTACCCGAAATTTCTTTAGCAAGTAAGTTTGCTCGAAGCGTCTTGAACATTTCTCGATGTTGCTCAGAATCTTCAGGATCCGTTGAATAATAGAATTTAGAATGAAGATTCGGGGCGTCAGATACCAATACGGGATCTAATACTTCTCTCCCATCCTCTTTGAGCAAGTTCGCCAGTTCAACAGCAATTATTCCCCCAATACAATGTCCACCCAACAAATACGGTCCCTGGGGAAAAGCTTTCAAAAGCTCTTTTTTATAGAATTCCGCCATCCCTAAAATAGTCCTTTCTCCTTTTTTTCCATCCCATCCGGGCCACTGAAAAGCATATATTGGTTGTTCAGCTGAGACCCCTTTAGCTAAATCATTAAACATAAGCACATTACCCGCTCCACCGTGAATTAAAAACAGTGGAACTTTATCAGGATTCCCAAGCTGTATTACTTGTAACGACCTGAATTTACCCAACTCTTTCTCCTCATCTCCTCGATCAATAACTTTGGCAAGATCTTTAATACTTGAAACCTGGGTAAGAGTAGCAAGCGGCAACGACGTACCAAATGTCTCTTCGATTTCCATGAAAAGAGTAACAGCATTCAGTGAATCACCCCCCAATTCAAAATAATCAGCTGTACGAGAGATATTATTTATTCCAAACAGTCTGCTCCATATGTCAGCAAGCCGCATTTCAGTCTCTGTAGAATATTCAACCGCTTCATCAGAAATCCCAATATTGATATCCGGTTTAGGCAATGCTTTTACATCAACTTTACCACTGGGGGTATAGGGAATCTCTTTTAGCTCAACAACAAATGCAGGTACCATATACTCTGGTAGTACCTGAGCCAGATGGGCTTTAAAAGCTTCCCTATCTATAGTAGATTCATCTTTCGGGAGATAATACGTAATAAGCTGATTACGATTCCCCTGATCTTTAATTGCATGTGTAATACATTGGGAGATCCTTGGATACGTCGCTCCAACTGCGTCTATTTCTCCTGTCTCAACGCGATACCCTCTTATCTTTATCTGATGATCGACCCTCCCCAAGAACTCAATATCACCCTGTTCATTGTAAAGTCCCACGTCACCCGTCTTATATAACACCGGATAACCCGATGGCTCAATAGGATTTTTGATAAAGGCTTTTTTAGTCAATTCATCTCGACCTATATATCCATGAGCCAAGTTTTTCCCTGCAAGATACAGTTCACCGTGCTCTCCTTTGCCAACGGGTTCCAGATGCTCATTGAGAATATAGACTTTATTATTTTTTATTGGCGTACCAATGGGAGGCAGATCAGGCCAATTTTCAGGATCTCTATTGAGCAAATATGCTGTTATCACATGCGTCTCTGAAGGACCGTACTGATTATCAAGTATTGCAGCATCTAATATTTTAAAAAATGATCGGAGTCCACTATCTACACGCAACTGTTCTCCTGCGGTAATAATTTCTACAAGAGATTCAGGATAAATATCTTTTGTATTCGCAACCTCAACCAAGCTTCGTAGTGCTACAAAAGGGATAAATAAACGCTCAATCTTATAATTGTTTATCAAATCCAATAATATTCTCGGATCTCGTCTATCCGAATCTTTCACTAATACCAAAGTGCCACCCGAAGCAAATGTGGTTGCAAGCTCTTGAAATGAAACATCAAAACTTATACTTGAATACTGTAAAACTCTGGCCCCCGACTTAAAGTACGATCGCTCAAGTTGCCATGATATAAGGTTTGTTAATGCCCGGTGAGGCATTTCAATCCCTTTGGGTCGACCGGTAGATCCGGAGGTGAAGATGATATAAGCTATGTCTTTGCCACTTATCTTAGGAGACCCAAATAGTGCGGATTGTAATTGAATCTCTTGCTGAACATCTTCCCATTGAACGATACCATTCGTCTCGTCGGCAAATCGATCTCTATTTTCTTTGTGTATGATTAGAAGATTTAACCGAGCATCTTCACTCATCATACTCAGCCGTTCAACCGGGTAGTTTGCATCCAGAGGAACATAAGCCGCGCCGCACTTAATTATTCCAATAATAGATGCAACCATCTCCGGGGATCTATTGAGGCAAATTCCAACGCGATCACCATATTTTATTCCTTGTCCAACAAGATAATTCGCAATCCTGTTGGACAAGCAGTTTAGCTCATCATAGGTCATTTTGTACTGCCTATACTCCAACACATCAGCATTTTTATAGTGATTAAAACCATAATTCAACCACTCTGTAAGAGTCTCAAATTGAGCAGGCGAAACTACCCCTCTTTTATGTGATTCCTGTTCACCCTTTATTCCTGGTTTCATCTATCTCTCCCAATTGTTCTTATATTAACGCTGACTTTTTCTTTTCACTTCCAGCTACCTTAAAATATTCTCTCTGTTCTCTTATAAGTTTATCTATTAGTCTCCCCTCTGGTATCAACACATCCTTATACGTCAACACACTGTCTTTTTTTATATCACTTTTAAGTATACATCCCTCTGCAATCCCTAAAGGCAACAACTCTTCAGCTTGAACAACATCAGTATTTTCACAGATACCGTAAATCATATAATAGCCTATGCCGTCAATCTTGTCCCCGGCCTTCAATTCTTTTTTAGCGACAGCAACGACTTCTACTTTTGGAATACCTTTTGGGGCGATTGTAGCATCATTGAATAATACTGCTCGCGCAACCGTATTTGGCACTTCAAAATGACATAAATGAAATGGTGTATGGAAACAGTAATACGGTCCCTCTCCCATTTTATAGAGCTTTAAATAGTGTTGTTGCAACAGTTGGTCACAAGTACCAACAATAAATATTCCCGGTCCCGGCGAAGCCCCAACAATATAGTCCACTATCCCTCCCTCAACAGTAAAAGCTTCATCCGGATAAGCTTTAATGGCTTCTTCTATAGGAGTTTGTGGTGTCACCGTTGGACCATACATCCCCCTTTTCCCTATCCGCATGCCGGTAGCATTAGCAACAACGGCTTGCTCAAACGAAATTTTACTTCCATCAGCAAAGGAAGTAACCATGGGAGGATTTTGTCCCCATTTCTTTGCGAACTCTTCCTGTGTTTTGGGATTACGATACGGGTCATGCAATCCCTTGATATTCCCACACAATACGGGCTCGATTCCCACCCCCTTCAGGTATCGGTACAAATTCATAATCACACCCGGTTGATCTCCATCAATGTCTGTAAATATCACCTCATTTTGATCCGCATACTTATTAAGGATGGGACCTACCGTACCATCCAGCTCAGCATTAACGACCACGTGTTTATTATGCTGAATGGCTGCAAACACAACTTCAGCCCCAAACTGGATGTCCCCGGTGGCTTCAATTATAACATCAATTTCATTTGACTCACATAACAAAAAGGGATTATCAGTGACGCATGATTTACCATTTTGAATTGCCGCATCCAACGTTTTCTGATATTCAACCTTTTTTACATTCTTAACTCCAGCTTTTTCAAACACTTTAATAGCATTTGGAACTGATCTGTTGGAAATAGCAACTAATTGCATCCCCTTGGCAACAGTATTAAACTGAAGGGCCACACCTTGAGCAAAAAAACCGGCGCCAACCATCCCAACTCGGATAGGCGTTCCACTCTCTTCAAGTTCTTCCAGTTTTTTGTCAACAATAATCATTATTGAATATGACCCTCAACAAATTATAACCCTTAACATTTATAAATTTTACAGCAATAATCTAAGCAACTGCCATCTTTAGGGATTTATGCTCCAACACATAATCCGCTATCTGATCCCCAATTGCGAGAGATGAGGTAGCCGCCGGTGATGGTGCATTACAAACATGAATAGTTCTTCCGTGATATTTTATCAGGAAATCATCTACCAAGCTCCCATCGGGTTTTAACGCTTGTGCTCTTACTCCCGCATCAGAAGGCACCAAGTCTTCGGCCCGAACTTCAGGAATTAGCTTTTGTAAACTTTTAACAAATTGTCCTTTTGAAACCGATCGGTGTAATTCTCGAAATCCCTCCTGCCAATGCTGTCCCACAAGCTTCCAAAAACCTTTGTAACTCAATGATTGCCAAGCTTCTATAGCATCAAAAGAAAACTTCGAATACCCTTCTTTTTTGAGACTCAGCACCGCATTGGGACCCGCATGGATGCTTCCATCAATCATGCGGGTAAAGTGAACACCCAGAAAGGGGAAGCTAAGATTCGGCACAGGATAAATAAGATTCTTTACTAAGTAACGCCGATCTTCAACCAGCTCGAAATATTCACCCCGAAATGGAATAATGCGATGCTCCAGTTCAACCCCTGCACTTTTTGCCAAAGTATCACTATACAAACCACTGCAATTAATAACGTAATTACTTTCAAATGTTTGATTCTGCGTCTCAACAGTACATTTTTTTTCTTCTGAAGTAATTAAACCAACCTTCTTATTGAATACTATTTCTACGCCATCGTTTTGGAGAATCGACACTAATTTCTCAGCCACTTTCGTATAACTTACGATACCGGCTTCAGGTACGTGCAGTGCAGCTATTCCACTTACATATGGTTCAACTTCTTTAAGTTCACTCTGAGTAATTTTTTTCACCTTTAATCCATTAGCTTTACCTCTTTCATTTAGTACATCGAGATAAGCTAATTCGGATTCTTCCGTAGCTACAATCACTTTTCCACATTGTTCAAAAGATATATTATGGGTCTTACAGAATTCCATCATTCGGTTACTTCCCTGTGTACAGAACTCAGCCTTTTTACTCCCGGGTTGATAATACACTCCGGAATGAATAACCCCACTATTTCTCCCGGTTTGGTGAATAGCCGGTTGATCCTCTTTTTCAAGAATAAGAATAGACGCTTGTGGATTTGCCCTTTTTAATGCATACCCCGTTGCAAGTCCAATTATTCCACTTCCAACAATAATATAATTATACATACATTCTCTCCGATGACCGTTCCCAAATATTCCACGGGCAATTATCAGAAGCCCAGAGATCTTCGAGATGATTTTTATCCCGCAGAGTATCCATACACTCCCAAAAAGAATCGTGACGAAAAGCACCTAATTCTCCACTTTTCGCAAGTTGTTCCATGGGCTCACGCTCAAATACAGTCTCATCTCCTGCAATATAATCAAAGACCGAAGGTTCTAAGACAAAAAATCCTCCATTAATCCAAGCATCATCCTGTTTAGGTTTCTCTCTAAATGATTTAATCTTGTACTCTTCTGACCCCAAACGGAACGCCCCAAAACGTCCAGTAGGCTGTACTGCAGTAACCGTTGCTATATTGTTATGACTCTTATGAAAATCTACCAAGTGAGTGATATTTACATCACTCACACCGTCTCCATATGTTAAGCAAAACGTTTCATTTCCCACATATTCACGAACTCGCTTGAGACGTCCTCCAGTCATGGTACCGTTGCCGGTATCAATCAAGGTAACCTTCCATGGTTCCACCCCATTTTGCAAGACTTTCATTTCATTTCTTTTCAAGTCAAATGAGACATCTGATCGGTGTAGAAAATAATTCGAAAAGTATTCCTTAATTACATACCCCTTATATCCACAACAAACGATAAAGTCATTAATACCATAGTGTGAATAGATTTTCATGATATGCCACAAAATTGGTTTCCCTCCAATTTCTACCATAGGTTTGGGTCGAACGCTTGTTTCTTCACTTAACCGTGTTCCAAACCCACCTGCTAATATCACTGCTTTCATACTGTACTCCCTTTGTGATTTATGTTTTTGATATCCAGTGGTACTAAACTATTTATAGATTACCACTACACTTCTCCCCTCAAATAATATGCCAGAGCACCCATCGCTAACTTTTTGGTTACTATAAATTTAGAACCCCCTTTAACACCAATAAGAAGCTGTTTAAAATAGTTACTTAAATGTTCGCAAATCCCAATTGAGTAAATATTACTCCTTTGACTAAACTTCTCTGAATAAAACGGATATATGTAATTACATTATTATGCTTCAAGTGCCATCTCTCTAAATCTTATATTCGAATGAACCAAATCGTCATATGTACCCTGTTCTACAATCTTTCCTTCTTCCATGAAGTAGAGCATATCACAATTTTTTACCGTTGAAAGGCGGTGAGCAATCATAATCAGTGTGCGTTCTCCCTTTAAAGACTCGATGGCACTTGTGATCTGTTTCTCAGTAATATTATCCAAGGCTGAGGTGGCCTCGTCCATCACCAATACGTCGGGGGCGTGATATAACGCTCGTGCTATACCTACTCGTTGACGTTGCCCGCCTGAGAGCCGTGTTCCATTCTCACCGATAATGGTTTCCAAACCATCCGGCAGTTGCTCAATCAATGTCCCAAGCTGAGCAAGTTTTACGGCATTTAGCACCTTTGAATCGTCAATTTCTTCTTTCGGGATGCCAAAAGCGATATTTGAACGCAAGGTTTCATCAGCCAAGTATATAGACTGAGGTATATATCCCAGGTTTTTTTGCCAAGCCGAGAGGTTTTGTTGTATATCGATACCATCTATCAAAATTTCTCCCTTATCAGGTTCAAGTAATCCAAGAATAAGATCTACAATGGTCGTTTTTCCCGCACCCGACGAACCCACAAAACCTACTGCTTTCCCTTTTGGAACGGTCAGTGATATATTTTCCAACGCCTGTACTTCACTATCAGGATAATGGTAGCTTACAGTATTGATTTTAATACAGTCGTTTAGTTTCAGCTGATTATTCTTTTTTCGATCTTTTTTAAATTGTGTATTAAATGCAGCCAATTCTTTAAGATCATCATAGACAGGATCAAGGGAAACAATATTATATCGCAACCGGGTATACATGCTTACCAACTGCTGCACCGACGGCATTAAACGGACTGTCGCCATGGCAAAAAGCGTGAGAATAGGAATAATCACTCCCATTGAACGATCTTGCCATACCAATAGTACCGCAATCATCAACATTCCCAAAACTGCAGTTGTTTCTACAACCGGACGAGGAATTTGCTGAATAAATCGTAAATAGGCCATTAAACGAGTACTTTTAAATGCCTCTACTCGAAACTTATCGATAAATTCATCCTCCCTATTCAGAACCCGTGCTTCCTTAATACCTCCCAATCCTTGATTAACCGCTTTAATCATCTCTGCGCGGCGCTCTTGTTCTTCTTCCCCATATTCCTTCATTTTCTTCTTATTCAATAAGATAAAGGTCCCCGCCCCGAATCCGGATAATAAAATCACCAACATGGTAATTAGTGGCTCCATAGAAAATAGAAATATGAGGATAGCTAATGTAATCACCCCTTCACGGCCCATCATCAGGATATTTGTAATCACATTATTAATCAGCACGTTTATCTCTTGGCTGATATTACGCAATAGTTCAGACGTATTTCTTTGCAGATGGAAAGTATAGGGCGCCTGCATATATGATTGCATTAACCGGTAGCTGATAGTATATCGTCGATTATAGATGAAACGAGCCTCAAAGTAATTGAATGTGATGATATAGATACTCTTAATAATGAAAATCCCAACTAATACTACTGAACCCCATATAAGTAGATCCTGGGCGTTTCCTATACCGAGCATTGCAATGATCGGTTGTAACCATTCGGCTGACATCACACGATCGGGATCTGCTACGATAGCCACAAAGGCAGGAATCATTCCAATGCCGGCTACTTCGAGAGCAGCAGCTATCAACATCAGCACGAACAATACAAAGAGCTTAACAGCATCGCCCTTCGGTAAAATATAGAACAACTTTTTAAGGGTTACAGACAATTTGATCCACCACAGCTTAAGAGTTTATGTTATATAATCACCGATTTCCCCGGAGATTTTCAATCAGAAGAAATGAAGTAGCAACAACACCTACCACCGGCGCTACAACCCCCACATAATCTGTTAACGAAGGACGACGTCTCACTTGTACAGTCACGATATCATTATTCTGCAAGTCAAATTCAAACATCTCTACCGGCTCAGGATCATGATACCGATATCGAAAAAGAGCTACATCAACCCTTTTTCTACCCTCATTATAACGAGATACTTTGACCTCAATCTGGGTCTTTGCCCAATCAATATTTGCATCATTACCACGCAACTGTGTGTATCCAAAACTAAAAGATATCAGCTCCGGAAGTGTCGTCCTCTCAGGTATAATATATCGTCCCGAACTGCCCACATCTCCCCAAACATTTACAGAATCAGCTAATTCACCTATCTCTGCTACCCGAATATACCGGTCTCCCGTACCTTCAGGCATCTGAGCGAATGAAACTGCTGGATATAAGAGCCCAAATAAGAAAAGGACGGGGATAAAAATACTTTTTATTTTCATGATATTTCTGACACAATTAATTAAAACTTAATAAACTTATTTCTGCTTTAGCTTGATCAGTATCTTTGCCATTTATTTTACATAGCTTTCATAATTAGTATACAGCGATTGATAATACCCGGCACCGTAGTAATTGCTGGTTTCTTTTCGGTAGTCAAAGTCATTTAATACTACTCCTGTTACATTAGCATGTATATTTTGCAATTCTTCTAAGGTTCGGAAGAGCATACCACGGTTTGTTTTTCGATACTTTGCTACCACCACGGTTGCTTCTGCATTTCTCAAAATAGCCGAAGAATCACTAATTATTCCAAATGGAGGTGTATCTAAAATGATGACATCAAAAACTTCTTCCATCTTCTTCAACAACTGTTTAAATAAAATGCTGCTTACTAATATCTCCGGAGTCTGTGTATTTTCACCTGCTACAATAACCTTTAGATTTTCTTGATCNNCCCCATATACTTACCCAGCTTGGGTCGCCGGAAGTCAGCTCCAATGATGAGTGTTTTGTATCCATCCTCGGCAAAAGCAATACCAAGATTAGCCACAATAGTTGATTTTCCATCTCCCTTTTCGGCACTTGTTACTGAAATGGTTTTCGGAGGTCGTTCACCATATTGGTAGATGATGTTATTCTTAAGACGTCTGATGGCTTCAGATGAAAGGCTCAACCGGTCCTGTAACATCACCAACTCAGCTGGCATTTTACCTTCTCCCACTGAAAAATCTTTCCTATTTCTTCTTGAGACCTTCTCAAAACTGGGAACCACTGTAATTGATGGCAAAAACATTGTTTTGAGCTCTCCAACATCATTTACGGTATTATCCCGGAACTCATTAATAAAAATAAACCCAGCAGAAGCGAGTCCACCTAACATAATACCTAGCAATAGTAATATTTTTTTATTGGGACTCACTGGTACGTTTGGAATCTGACCAGGATCAATAACACGACCAAAACCAAACTGTGACTGCTTCCACACCGACATATCAGCATATTGACGTGAGATGTTGATATAAAGCTCTTCGTTAATTCGTACGTCACGCTGTAGTTTTGCCAGTTCCACAATTCCTTCGGGCAAAGAATTTATATCGGCATTCATTTCATCCTTAAACTGAGCGAGTCCATCAATTTTTGAAGCAAGTTGATTCTGCTCGATATGTAATTCCACCAATCTCGTTTGTAGATCTGAAACAATCTGTGCTCGATCTTCGCTATCCATCCCCATGTATTCATCATCTTCGGTAAAAAGCTGATCCGAGAGTTCCTGAATTTCAATTTTTAACCGGGCAATTTGTTCATCAAGATACTGTAACCGAGCCGGAGGGGGTGTTCTTTCCAAGACTCCAGGGTTTTTAGTAATAATCATCGTACGCTCTCGCTCATAACGCGCCAAATCTTCTTGCGAGTTACGAATTTTAGGACCTATAGCATCAGTGAATTGATCTGCAAGTCCCGGTTTTATTCGTTCAAGCTGGTCTTCATAATTAGCAATAGTTTGTTCTATGGTTTGCAACTCCAACCTAGAACGCTGTAAATCCAGTTCTACATCGGCTTGTTGCTGAACCATGCCCGTTGTCTGTTCATTGACTCGAACAATACCAGTTGCATCCATGAACTCCCGAAGCCTTCTTTCCGACTTATCCAATTTCTGCTTGACTTCGGCTTTCTCCTTTTCCAAAAACTGCGCGGTAGATGTTGCTGCCTGTCGGTTTTGCCTGGTCGAATTTTCGACGTAGATCTGCATAGCAAGATTTACGATCATTGCTGCTTCTTGAGGCGAAGTGCTCTTAAATGTTAGAGCTACTACATCTGAATTTTCTTCAGGGAGAAAAAAGCTAAGTTTATTTTTTATTCTGGAGGCTACTGATGCTTCCCCAATCCTATAACTTTCACCATTTTCATGCTGTGCCCAAAATATTGGCAGTTTAGAAATATTTTCGGGTGTTTCTTCAAATAACTTTTGGGCAATTTGTTCAGAAAAAGTTCGTGACCGTAAAACTTGAAGTTCATTTTCGAGCGTTGAACTGGTACCATACCCTGTTGCTTGCGAAATAATTTGAGAAAGTTCTTCATTTTTCAAATCCCCATTGGAACTAATCATCAACAGTCCCCTACTCTCATAGACCGGTTCAATATGATCAGCATAAAACCAAGCGCCCACCCCACCGGCAATCAGAAACAACAATACCAGCCACTTATATCGCAAGAGAATAGCTATAATTTTCTTGGGATCCAGACCATTGCTTTCCGCATTTGATGGGGTAAAATGAGGGATATATTCGAACCGGGATAACCCTTTATTATTATACTTTTGAATTGAATCGGACATCGCTGTAACCTTCTTTTGCTATATTTGATACCATGTTGATTTTTAGTGCTTTTAATTATCCTGCTATTAATGGATCATCCACGTTAGTTCTTTTCTTAATTCCATTAACTTTAACCTTCTCGGATTCTGAATAAACATACGTAGGTACTATTGATTTCAAGAGTGTACGCACGGCATCTTTATTATCTGTTTCGAGCAGGTTAAATAATTGATCAATTCTTTTTTCAAGCATTGATGATGACAGCTTTCTACTGCAGATCGCCTTAAAGATCTCCTCGTGCTCCGTTTCAATGACCCCCTCTTCTGCATTTAATAATTCTTCGAACAGTTTTTCTCCGGGCCTTAAACCCGTAATTGTTATTGGTATATCCCGGTAGGGCTCAAGTCCGTGCAAACGAATAAGTTCTTTGGCCATATCCAGTATTTTAACTGGTTCTCCCATATCCAATACGAATACTTCTCCCCCTTTTCCCAACGATCCGGCCTGCATCACCAACAGTACTGCTTCCGGGATTGTCATAAAGTATCGCATCATCTCGGGATCGGTAATAGTAACCGGGCCTCCATTTTTTATCTGTTTGATAAATAAGGGAACGACTGAACCGCGTGAACCCAATACGTTTCCAAACCGAACCGAAATAAACTTCGTGATACACGTCCCGTTATATGCCATACATATTTCTTCTGCAACCCTTTTGGTTGCTCCCATAACATTGGCAGGATTTACAGCCTTATCCGTAGATACCATTATAAACTTGTCTACCTCATGTTTGCAGGCCAGTGAGGCCAATAGTCGTGTTCCACCAATATTCACTTTGATTGCCTCTCCCGGGAAACTCTCCATCATGGGTACGTGTTTATATGCGGCGGCATGAAAAATCACCTCAGGCTGATACCGTTCAAGTACCTTATTAATTTTTTTGCTATCTGTGATACTGGCTACACAGGGAATAACGTGGGTATCCGAATTTTTGAATTCATTTTCAATATGGAAAAGCTCCGTTTCATCAATATCCAAAGCGACAAGCGTTGCTGGTTTCAGGTTAGCACACTGTCGTACTAATTCACTACCGATAGATCCTCCTCCCCCAGTTACCAAGACAGTCTTATCGGTAATACTGTCTTTTATAGATTGAAAGTCAATCGTTACCGGTTCACGACCCAACACATCCTCAATACTGATCTCTCGGACATGCTCAAAACCCACAGGGTTATCAGTCAGTGAGTGGAATGACGGTAAAACTTTGATATCCACATTGGCCCGTATTGTCTTGACCTTGTCAATTATTTCTTTAAGATCCTTTTTGGGATACTGTGGAAAGGCTACAATCAACTGATCTACAGGACAGGTCTTTATATACTCAATCATTTCATCCTTCCCACCCATTACCCGAACACCATGCAGTAAGAGCCCTGGCATAACCCGATCATCAAAAATACCGTGAACTGTCAGATTCCAATTGTCATTAGTAAGGATATCACGAAGTATCTGCTCCCCCTCACTTTCACCACCAAAAATAATGGCGTGTCTATTTTCTTTGTTTTGGGATTTTATCAGTCCCAAATACATTCGTTTACTAATACGAAACCCACTTATTGTCAAAACACTATTACTAAGTGCCAAGGTCATAAACATGGCTTCATAGCTCTCCATCCCAATTAAAGAATGAGATAAACCGAATGAGAGTCCTCCTCCCAGAGTAATACCTAAAATAATCCTTCCCAGATCATTTAAGCTCGTATACCGCCAGTTGACCATATACATTCGAAAAATCATTAACCCTGCCAATACCGACCCTATAGTGATTAACGTATGTTCTACCGGAAATGACTTATATTCCGCGATAAGCGGCATAAGAAGACCATACACTAAAACTGCTGAAAGCAATAGTGAAAATGCATCTCCTATCAATAGAAAAATCCCTCTTGTATATTTGTTCTTATACTTTGGCTTGTTTTCATATAATTCAGTACGCATACATTCCCCATTTTTACTCATGATGTATCTTTGATAATAGCTGTTACAATAGTTATGCCAACTCGTAACTCGCAGCTTAAACTCTATATTATTTTGGTTGAGGATCAGGCAATAAAGCTTTGAATTACTTATGCAGCATTTATAATCACTGAATTGGAGAATTAAATAGTTGGTGGAAATACCTGGATACGTAGAACGTGTTATTTTTATCTAAAATCGGGTAATTCTTACGCGGCTTAATCACCTGTCTGCCAAACACTAAATTACCAAACATACTATGTGAGAACTTGTTTTCCCTTTAATGCTTCTTTTATTGCAACAGATATTTTTTCTCTTTCATCATCCGTAAGGTTACTTCCCGATGGAAGACAAAGTCCATAGTTAAATAACATATCCGAAACCCCTCGTCCGTAATACGGAAAATCCTTATAAAGAGGTTGTAAATGCATGGGCTTCCATAGCGGTCGAGATTCAATATTTTTCTTTTCCAATGATTGGCAAATATCATCTCTGCTTACCCCATTGGTTTCAGCGGGATTTACGAGAATGGTCGTCAACCATCGGTTGCTTACATATTCCTTTGGTTCTTTCAAAAAATAAATACCTGTTGGGGACTCTTGCTTTGGGTTAAAACTTGAAACTTGAAATCTTTTCTCATCTCTATACGTGGAATCCAAGAGATCTAACCAGGTTTCCCCAAGCTCTTCAAAATAAAAATCATGATTCCTCCTACGAGCAGAAATCCTCTCTTGCAAAACCTTCATCTGACCACGCCCAATCCCGGCCGAAATGTTACTCATCCGGTAATTAAACCCCAGTTCAGAATGTTGATAATGAGGAGCATCATCACGAGCCTGTGTAGCTAAAAAGCGGGACTTGTCAATAAGATCTTTGCGATTGCTCAACAAGGCTCCACCGCCCGATGTTGTAATAATTTTATTGCCGTTAAACGATAACACTGAAAGTAGTCCAAAAGTACCACATCTTTGCCCATTAATTGATGACCCCAAAGCCTCGGCTGCATCTTCTATAACGGGAATGTCATATTTATTTGATATTTTTAAAATGGCCTCCATTTTTGCCGGCATTCCATATAAGTGCACCACAATAATGGCCTTGGGCTTCCCTTTCTTCTGAATACGATCAACAATTGCTTCTTCTAATAATGCAGGATCCATATTCCACGTTTTAGCCTCAGAATCCACAAATACCGGCTTCGCCTTCTGGTATAGAATCGGATTAGCTGAGGCTGCAAACGTCATTGACTGGCAAATCACCTCGTCACCCGACTTTACGCCACATAAAATCAATGCCAAGTGAAGAGCAGCCGTACCCGATGTTACAACGGCAGAATGTTCCCTTCCCGAGTATTCTTGTAAATCTTTTTCAAACCCATCTACATTAGCACCCAACGGTGCGATCCAGTTTTTGGCAAACGCATCGTGAATATAGTCCAACTCATCCCCTCCCATATGTGGAGAAGAAAGATAAATACGGGAATTAACATTTCTCATAGATTAAACCTTCCAAACTATTTGTCTCTGTAAATAACCAAACCGTTTCTCTGTGAGTTACACTGTTACAATAGTTATGCCAACCCGATATACTATCCGCATGAACTTTTCCAATTAGACATAACTGCGTCTCTAAGCGTCAACAGGTTGTTTTCCTAATAAATAATTTAGGAGTCTGTTGTGTTACTTTTGTACAGACATCTGAGTAAAAATTACTTGTATATTTATCTGCTTTATAGATGGTACGTTGCTCACCTTTCCTTTTTATTCAGGTAACCACAGTATTATTTTGTTTCCCATCTCAGTTGGCATTCCTTTCTAAATATATGCCACTCATCCATCTTGAGATGATTTCCATACGACAGCAATATCAGAAACCGGATAACAAATCCTGATAGCTAAAATAGTTTTGGACCTATTCTTGCATAATCAAACATGTAAACAAATAGCAGTTAAGGGGGAGAATCTTATCATCAATAGATCATTATTGACTGATTATTTAAAATGAAACAAGAGAAAATCTCTTTATATAAGCTACAATTGGGTGTCATTAATACTAACTACAAAGAGAACAGTTTTTTAACTTCCTGAAGACAATGCGTACCGTTCGAACTTTACCTATTCTTGCAATTCTGATGTTTTTAATTGCATCCAGTTTTTTCAATACATCAAAAGCTCAGTCTATTGATTGGGGCCTAACGGGGGGGATATCCGTAAGCTCTCACGTCCACAAATTTTGGTATATCGAAGATGATATCAGGCTGCGGCTAAAACCTGATCCTGCCATCGGATTCAATGTTGGTTTCATTACTCGAACCAATATTTCCCGAATATTGCGTTTGCAAGCCGAGCCGTCGTTGATTCTACTCGGAGCCAACTATGATGACACTTTCACGCTTCGGGGTACAGAGTTTCAAACGGATAGTAGAACAGCATTAACCTATATTCAACTTCCCCTCTTATTACAGTTCACTACCGTTCCTAAAGATCAGACAATATATGGTCGGGAAAGAGCAAGAACGACCTTTCATCTAAGCGGAGGAATCTATGGTGCATATTTGTTGGATGCCCAGTTTAAGGGAACCAACACCGGGGCTCCTATTGGCATCGCATTTGAGGGAGACTTCTCTAATGATGTACGGCCACAATATTCTGAATACGATGGTGGGGCTATTCTCGGTTTAGGATTCGAACACGGCTATTATCGTAAGCTGGGATTTGAAGCCCGAGTCTTATTATCCCTCATAGATTCTGCGGACGACCCTCAAAAACCATTCTTCAAGCATCAAAATATGGCGATCACTTTATCAGTTTATTTTTTACTCTAAATAGTTAAAGAATGATTCCAGGATAGGAAAACACATTACATTTTGTAATAGCATATGCTAACGGTAGTTAGGTTGGTACTAATACAAAGCTAATCACAAAGAAGGGGCCTATTTTTGTATCAATATTCTGTTGAAGACATCATTTAACAATGATTTTGAACCATCCATATAAATAGGAAACTGAACAAATTAAATACAAACAGCCAGTCCCCTTCCCTTAATAACTATACCTCCCAGATTTTTGTTATTTATTGATGGCTTTTAATTCTCCTGTTTTACCGTGCTTTAATTCAGACTCCTTCATGACGATTGGCTCGGTATCCACATCTCTTAGAAAAATCAATGGTTCATCATAGCTATAGTCTATTCTCTCCATACTTGTCCATTTATTCGCAATCATAGCTTCAATCGTGTCAGCAGGAATATTAGCCCCACCCGCTGCCATACTTGAAGTAAAAGCAACATGACGCACATTTATTTCAGTTATTTTGGGAAAACCTCTGCTATCTTCTTTGTAGTCAACAGTAAAGATACCGTTCAGCTGACAATCAATCTGACTTGCAACTGTCTCCAACGCCTTCCGGGAAAGTTCTATAAGATTTGGCTCATTAATTAACCGCCCGAACGAAGTATTGCCAGTGATTCCAGAAGGTGCCACTTTTGCCATAATGTAGTTAACCCGTTCGGCACATGCTGTTCGTTTTAGCTCATCATTAAAATAGAGCATTTTGCACGCCATATTTCGACCCGATAAATATTCAGTAGCAATAAATTCATCAACCTTAGGATTGATAGCAATCCATTGTGACAATGACTCTTCAGAATCAATTTTAAGTGAACCCAATCCACTGGAGCCCTCTGTACTTCGGATCCAAAATGTCTCCCCTATTTCAGCTATTATCGAATCATAATCGTATGATGAAGGAGTAATCTTTATAAATTTGGGAATCAAAGAGGAACCAGCAAGTTGCTCGTGCATTTGATGTTTATTAACAAGTGATTCTGCAAGTCTATAGTCAGGAAGATGCGTAATAATCTGCCGATCTAATTTCGTAAGATGGTGTAAGGACCATTCCAGCACTTCTTCTTCGGGCAAAATGATAGCTGCATCAATATTCTCTTTTGAAATAATGCTATTAATGACTGACCAATACTCTTCGTCTCCAGCGCGAGGTACTACATAGCTTTGATCAAATAAGGATTTGTCATATAAACCATATGCCAGAGGATTACAATCTACCCCAATAAATCTATACTGATTATCTGAAGGATTATTTTCCAGTTTTACTGCTCGTACAAATGATCTTGGAGTTGGTCCTCCCACTCCGGTTATTAGAATATTTTTCATCATCTCGTGAATTAGTAATTAATTTTTTCCATCAAACGGTTGCATTGGACGAATATCTGACTGATTGACCCCTTCTCTTTGTAACACTTTCAGAATAGTAAGTCCAATAATTCTCACATCTAACCTAAGGGATTGATTCTCGACGTAGTAGAGATCATGCTCAAATTTTTGAGTCCAGCTTATAGAATTTCGCCCATTCACTTGTGCCCATCCTGTTATACCCGGTTTAACTTCGTGTCGTCGATGCTGTCGCTTGGAATAAAGTGGTAAATATTTGGGTAACAGCGGACGTGGTCCAATCAAACTCATATCTCCCTTTAGTACATTAATCAACTGAGGTAATTCATCCAAAGAAAGCTGACGGATCCATTCCCCCACTCTTGTAATACGTTTGGTATCTGGCAAAAGCTTGCCCTCAAC
>JABAHQ010000210.1_pt4 | contig 28388 bp, 24 predicted proteins | sample 7062091 | NCBI WGS metagenome assembly JABAHQ01 (sample SAMN14534359, study PRJNA622989) | marine sediment metagenome | biome: marine biome [ENVO:00000428]; feature: marine pelagic biome [ENVO:01000023]; material: deep marine sediment [ENVO:00002113] | place: India: Gulf of Kutch | collected...
TGATGCAACCCACGGCGTAGGGCGGGATGGAGCGCAGCGTACTCCCGCCGCACACCTCACTCCGGTACCATGTCCCCGTCTACACCTTCTCCGCCCCATTCCCAGCAATAGACCCCCGTTCTCACGAAACGCTCAAAGCTGGAATAGGGCCAGTGGGCAGGCGATCGAACATATCCATGCTTGACCGGATTGTAATGAATGTAATCTACGTGCCGCCGGTAGTCGCGTTCATTTCTGATGACGTGCTCCCAGAATCGAGGCTGCCAGATCGCACGCTCTCCCCGGTCTCGTCGGCGCACGCCTCCAAGGTTCGAGGGCAGCAACTCGGTGAATCGCGCCTTAATGAGACGCCAGCGTCGAGGAAATTCCGAATCGCCTTCCGGCAATGTCCAGATGCAGTGAAGATGGTCAGGCAGGATCACGACGGCTTCAACGGTAAAGGGATGCCGTGAACGAATGTCCCGAAACGCCGCGCGCAGGAGTGCGACGTGCTCGACGAGAAGCGGCTGGCGCCGCGCGGTGATGACGGTGAAAAAATAGCAGCCGCCGGGGACCCGGCAGCGGCGGTAATTAGGCACGAGCCACCTCCCTGTGTGTGGCGGGATTTCATCCCGCCCTACGTCGCGCCGTTTACCCGTGTGTGACGGCATTGCGCTGCGCGCCGTCCCGGCCTACTGGCGGGTGACCTCGTAACCGTTGCGCTCGAGGCGCGCGACGATGCCCTCGTCTCCGACCATGTGGGCCGCACCGACGACGACGAAGTAGCGCCCGCCCTCCTCCACCAGCGCCTCGATCTTGCGCGCCATCGCCGCGTTGCGATCGGTGAGAAGGCGCGCGTAGAGCTCCTCGTCGTTGGTCACCGAGCGAAAGCTGTCGTTCATCAGGTTGTCGATGACCTCCGCGTCGCCCTGCTGCCACGCGTCGATGATCTCTCGGAAGTGCCTGCCCTCGTCGCTCAGATCGCGCAACGTGGCCTCCAGGAACTCTTCCTGCTCGCGGTCGGAGAGGTTTTGAAACAACGCGAGCTGCTGGGCGACGGACTCGAGCTCGATCAGACGCTTGTCGCCGATCCGGCTCAGGAAGTGCCGATCGATCCCGTAGTCCTCGGTGAGCCCCTGGCGGTTGAGCTCCAGAGTGCTGAGGGTGACTGCCACCAGCCAGGGTTTCTGCTTCTGGAACACCTCGACGGGGAAGCCGTAGCGAGCCACCGCCTCCTCGACGCGCCGCCATGTCTCCGGCGCCAGATTCCCCTTGAGCGTGTCGTCCCCGGTGTACATGCCGTCGGTAGCCACCGCCTCCACAGCCTGCCCGGTCTCGGCGTCGAGGATGTTCGCTTCGACCACCAGAGCGTCGGCATTCTCGAAGGCGCGCTCGACGTCCGCCGGCAACGGGTACATGTCTTCGGTGCCGAAGTGGATCGATCCGAGCAGCCAGGCCGTTCCGGAGCCCGCACCGACCTTCCAGAACAGATGCCTCTCCGCCGCCTGCACCTGAGCAAAGGGGCTCACCAGCATCTGACCGAGCAGCAGCGCAGGGACGAGCCAGCGCCTGGGTTGTCCGAACATCGATGCGGTCCTCGTGTACGGGTTGGGCGGCAAGGCCGCCGTGCCCCATGCCTTGCGTCAAACGCGGGCATCGGGTCGCGCGGCGCCGTCGAGCTGGTAGTATAAACGCCGAGGCGGTTCCCGCGGACCGCCGACAGAGGCAGACCGCGGCCGCAGGATCGATCCCTACGGGATACCCGCCGCAGGGCAGACGATCCGCCAATCAACCACACCTCGACCCCGGCCCCGGTTTCTTTAGAACGAGGGAGCGACACCGTGCGCGCAACGCTGCAACCAGGTCTCACCTTCCAGTTCCAGCTCCAGATACCACTCGAGAAGACCGTACCCTACCTATACCCCGAGTCGCAGCTGTTCCAGGAGATGCCCCCGGTGCTCGCGACGGGCTTCCTGGTGGGCCTCGTGGAGTGGGCCTGCATCGAAGCCCTGCGCCCGCATCTCGACTGGCCGCGCGAGCAGTCGCTCGGCACGCACGTAAACCTCTCGCACGGGGCGGCGACTCCGCCGGGACTGACGGTGACGGTGCACGGGACCCTCGAGCGGGTGGAGGGCCGAAGGCTCGCGTTTTCGGTGCGTGCCGACGATGGCATCGACCTCATCACCGAAGGCACCCATGAGCGGATGGTGGTCGATGTCGAGCGCTTCACCGCCCGGATGGCCGACAAGGCGCAGCACGCGCGGGTCCAGTGGCCGGGGGACGACCCGTCATGAGCGACGGTGACGAACGCGCGGCGAACCGTCGCCCCCCGCTCGACATGTCGCCGGCGGAGTTTCGCAGCGTCGGCCACGAGCTGGTGGATGTCCTGGCCGATTTCATCGCCTCGGTGCCCGCGCGAGCCACCGCGCCGGACGTCACCCCGAACGCCATCCGCGAGCTGCTCGGCGATGCACCGCTGCCCGAACGCGGCGCGCCCGCGGAGCGGCTCTTCCAGGAGGCTGCGCGGCTCGTCTTCGGCAACACGCGACTCAGCGCCCATCCGCGCTACTGGGGCTTCATCATCGGATCGCCCGCCCCCATCGGCGCCCTGGCGGAGCTCATGGCCGCGGTGGTCAACGCCAACGTCGTCGCCTGGAACGGCGCGCCCATGCCCACCGAAATCGAGCGCCAGGCGGTGCGCTGGATCGCGGAGCTGCTGGGCTACCCCGCCGACTGCGGCGGCCTGTTCGTGAGCGGCGGCAACATGGCGAACTTCGTGGGCTTTCTCGCCGCCCGCCGGGCCAAGGCCGGCTGGGCGGTGCGCGAGCAGGGGCTGGCCGCGCCGGGTGCACCGCCGCTGCGCGCCTACGTCTCGGACCAGACCCATACCTGGGTACAGAAGGCGGCGGATCTCTTCGGGCTCGGCACCGATGCCATCCGCTGGATACGGAGCGACGCCCGGTGCCGCATGGACGTCGCGGCGCTGGAGAAGCGCCTCCGCCAGGACGCCGCGCGCGGCGAGCACCCGTTCCTCGTAGTCGGCACCGCCGGTACGGTCAGTACCGGTGCGGTGGATCCGTTGCCCGAGCTGGCCGCCCTCGCCCGCGAGCACGACCTGTGGTTTCACGTCGACGGCGCCTACGGGGCGCCGGCGGTGGCCGTACCCGAAGGGCCCGCTGCGCTGCGCGGCCTGCGCGAAGCGGACTCGGTGGCGGTGGATGCCCACAAGTGGCTATACGTGCCGCTCGAGGCCGGCTGCGCGCTCGTGCGCGAGGCGCGGAGGCTGCGCGAGACCTTCAGCTACGCGCCGCCCTACTATCACTATTACGCGCATCCCGGCGAGGAGGTGGTCAACTTCCACGAGTACGGTCCGCAGAACTCGCGCGGGTTCCGGGCGCTCAAGGTGTGGCTGGCCCTGCGCCAGGCCGGGCGCGCGGGCTACGTAGAGGCCATCGCCCGCGACATGGCGCTCGCCGCGACCCTCTACGAAACCTTGCAGGGGGAGGACGATTTCGAAGCCGTCACGCAGGGCCTCAGCATCACCACCTTCCGCTACGTCCCCGCGGATCTCGCCGCGCGCGCGGAGGCGGAGAGCTATCTCAACGAGCTGAACGCCGAGCTCATGGCGCGCGTGCAGAGGAGCGGCGAGGCTTATCTGTCCAACGCGGTCATAGAGGGACGTTTCCTGCTGCGCGCGTGCATCACCAACTTCCACAGCAGCGTCGAAGACGTGCGCGCCCTGCCCGGCATCGTGCGCCGCCATGGCGAGGCGCTGGATCGCGAGCTGCGCCCGGCGCCGCTGGGCTGACTCCAGGCCCGCAGTCGGTACGAACCCAGTCGGCAGGGTGGGCTTCGCTCCCCATTCCCTGGCACTCAGCCCACGCTACGCGAATCGCGCGGCACCGATGTGTCGATTCCGCGCAGAAACCCGCGGACGGCGATATCTCCCAGAGACCGTCACAGTCCCCATAGGAATTCCGATCGATCCGATGCTTATAGATAGAGCACCGCGGCGGCTCAGATCAGCCGGTCGTGGAAGCGGGCCCTGTGCTTGCCGAGCAGGTGGATCACCCACCCGGCGGCGGCGATCGCCCCCGCACCCGCGGCTACGGGCCCACGCGGGAGGGCCGCAAGGTCCGGCGCGCCCATGAAGGCGTTGATGAGGGTCAGCCCGGCGACGGCGGCGCCGAGCCACAGCGCGAACACCGTGACCAGCCGCGCCCACGCCAACATGCGCCAGAGCCCGAGGGCGGCGGCAAAGGAGAGCATCCCGATCGCGAGCCACAGCGCCGATTGGGGGTGCCGCACCCAGCTCGCGAAGAACAGAACGGCGCCGACGGTGTGCAACGCCGTGGCGAGCATCACCGCGAAACCGAGCGCACGGCACCGCGAGCCCGGCATCACCAGCCGCCAGGCCGAGTCGCGCCTCCCGTCAATCTCGGTGGACAGAACCATCGTCGCTTTTTAACACGAACCACGGAGATCCCACCAGGTCGCGACAGAGGCAGACAATGCATGAACTTTTACTTTCAACTAACTGAAAAAAAACTTTTTTTCATCCCTTTTCCCCGCTACCGAGGGAATGCAAAACACTTGACACGGTTGGCGGGGCGCCGTATGCTGCATTGCACAATAGTTCGCGGTGTGCGTTAGCAGGCAAAGAGGAGCGAGAGACATGTACCAAGAGACGACGAAAGCCTGCGTGGAGCTACTGGGCCTTTACGGCTCGGCCCTGGAGTACACCTTGCGCGTGAATCGCCTGCTCGCGGCGGGAGCGGAGCGCGCCGTCAAGGCCCAGGTGGATCTGGTGGATGCCGCCGCGGAGCACCTGGTCGCATTCGGCCGCGCCAGAGACCCCGAGGCACTCGCGCGGGCCCAGAGCACGCTCATGAAAGAGCTGGGCGACGAGGTCGTGACCACGACCAGGAACCTGCTGGCGATCCAGAAGGAGACCCACGCTGACCTGCGGGCACTGGCGCAGGAAGGGATGCACACGTTCTCCCCGGCGTTGGTCAAGCCGCTCACCCCGAAGATGCCGAAGGCCGCGTAAGGATCGCATCCGAGCGCCGCGCGAATTCACTTTGCGGCGTCCGCGCGGATGCTGTGGCGCGTTCGCACCATGAGCGAAGACCTTAGACCCGACGATCTCACACCCATGGAGGAGCTGGCCCTCGCGACGCTCCTCGAACAGCACTACGGGGACGGGCTCCTCTATCTCTACAGTCGTTATGACCGGCTCTTGTTCAAGAAGGCGGCGCGCATGGGGCTGGTCGACGCCGAGGGCTACCTGACTCAAGCCGGCTACCGGTTCTGGAACACCCGGCGCTACCGCCGCCCGGCTTCCCCCAAGCCGCCGGGCGTACCGCCCGATGACGAGCAACCCCCCGAGCCCCAAACCGAGGCGAAGGCCTGAATGGGCACAGATCAGTCCTGCAGGCCGCTGATGACGACGTGGTCCCCGTCCCACGCACCGGGCCAGACCTCGGCGCCGCCGCGGCGCAGTGAGCGGATGGCGTCCAAGGGCAGGTCCCGGGCCACTGTGAGCGTCCCCGGGCCCTGCGCGCGATCGGCGGGCGGCGTGGAGACCGCGACGCCGGTGTGTCCCAGCGGCGCCTCGCAGGGCAGGTAGACCGCGGCGCCCGAGGTGTTCGACTCCCGCGCCTTGCTGGTGGCCGCGGAGCCGACGCAGCCGACCACGCACACCGCCGCCACCAGCTCCACCGCCCGGGCCTTGGCGCAACCGAACACGCGGTGATAGCCGGCCAGCTTCTCGGTCATGGACGGCACCAGGATGAGGTCGAGATCGCAGCTCGCCAACCGCGTGGCGAGCGCCGGCAGCTCGATGTCGAGGCAGACCAGGGTGGCGATGCGCCATCCGCGCCACTCTACGAGCTGAACGCGATCCCCTTCGGTCAGCAACCAGCCGGCCGGATTCTTCTCGGGCGGCGTCAGACACAGCTTGTCCTGGGCGATGACGCGGCCGTCGGGCAGCAACAGGTGCGCCCGGTTGGCGAAGCGCTCAACCCCATCCCCGGCGATTCGCACCGGCATGGTGCCGGCGAGCAATGCCATGTCGTGCCGAGCCGGCAGCGGCGCCACCGCCTCCAGCGCCGCCCGCGCGTGGCTCGCGAGCCAGGGGATCTCCTCGGTGGGCTGCAGTCCGGCGGGGGCGAAAGACAACCACTGCTCCGCCGCGTACTCGGGCATGACCAGGAGCTCCGCCCCCTGCGCCCGCGCCTGCGCCATCTGCTCGTCGATGGCCGCCGCCCAGCCCTCGATGCCCTCGAGCGGCACCGAAAGATTCGTCGACCACAACGCGACGCTCAGGCGATCACGCATGCGCTTGCATCTCCGGTTGTGGCATCATCCAGGGGCCGACCGTGACCTCCCGATGCCCCGTATGACACGATCCCTTCGCAAAAGCAAAGCGTGCAGGCGTCTCGACGCGGGAGGAGGTCTTTCGACATGAAGCAATACGACGCCATCGTCATCGGAGCCGGACACAATGGCCTGACCGCCGCATGCTACCTGGCGCGAGCGGGCCTCAGCGTCGTCGTTCTGGAGCGCAACCCCTACATCGGGGGCGCGGCCGTGAGCCGCGAGCTGTATCCCGGATTCACCTACTCCAACTGCTCCTACGTGTGCAGCCTGCTGCGCCCGCAGATCATGCGGGATCTGAATCTGTCGCGCCACGGTCTGCAGGTGATCCCGTTCGAGGGCAGCCTGACCTTCATGCGCAACGGCGACTATTTCGCGAGCTTCGACGACCCCGACGCATCGCGCCGCGAGATGGCGCGGCACTCGAAGCGCGACGCGGAGAACTACCCGCGCTTCAGGAACGCGGTGATGCGCCAATGCCGCTTCATCAAACCGCTGCTCCTGCGCACGCCGCCGGATCCCACCTCGTTCAAGCCGCGGGACGTGGGGGAGCTTCTGTACCTGAGCAAACGCTTCTGGGAGCTCGGCGAGGAGCACATGTACGAGATGCTGCGGTTCTGGACCATGAGCATCACCGATTTCCTGGACGAGCACTTCGAGTGCGACGTGATCAAGGCGCACATCGCCGGCTCGGGGATCATCGGCACCGCGCTCGGGCCCTGTTCGCCGGGCACGGCCTACGTGCTGCTGCACCACTACATGGGCGAGGTGGACGGGCACATCGGGGCCTGGGGCTTCGCCCGCGGCGGCATGGGCGCCATCACCCAGGCCATGGCGAGCGCGCTGCGCGGGTTCGGAGGCGAGGTGCGCAACGACGCCGAGGTCAGCCACATCATCGTCGAGAGCGGAAAGGCGGCGGGCGTCGCGCTCGCCAACGGCGACGAGATCCGCGCACGCACGGTGGTCTCGAACCTCGACGTGAAGCGCACGTGCTTGAACCTGGTCGATGCCCGCGAGCTGCCGGATGATTTCCTCACGCGGGTGCGCAACTTCAAGATCCGCGGCTCCTCGGGCAAGCTGAACATCGCCCTCGACGGCTTGCCCGAGTTCCCGCAAGTGCCGAAAGACTGCGCGCCGGTGCGCGGCGATCTGCACTTTACCGACAGCATCGAGCGCATGGAGCGCGCTTACGACGACTGGAAGAACGGCACCTGGTCGCGGGATCCGTACCTGGACATGCTCATCTCCACCCACGTCGACCCCACCCAGGCGCCGCCGGGCAAGCACGTCATGACGGTATTCGTGCAGTACGCGCCCCCGAAGCTGGCCCACGGCGAGTGGGACGCCGAGAACCGGGAGGCTTTCGGGCAGACGGTCATGGACCAGATCGCCGAGTACAGTCCGAACTTCAAGGACCTGATCCTGCATGCCGAGGTGCGCACGCCCTGGGATCTCGAGAACGAGGTGGGCCTCACCGAGGGCAACATCTTCCAGGGCGAGCTCACCCTGGATCAGCTCCTGTTCAACCGTCCGGTCCCCGGCTACGCGCAGTACCGCGCACCGGTGAAGGGGATGTACCTGTGCGGGTCGAGCACTCATCCGGGTGGGGGGGTGATGGGTGCCCCGGGCTACAACGCGGCCCACGAGATGCTGCGCGATCTGCGCCTGCGCGCACCGCGCCGCGCGACGGAACCGGCCACCCGAGCGCACGAGCGTCCGGTGCTGCGCGAATCGCGGATCGGCTCGCAAAACTAAAAGACGTCATCGGTCATCGGTCATCAGTGATGTGCGTTGCCATCGCATGACAAAGAGCCAAGGGTCAGGGGCCAGGAACGGGCACTACGACATTATCGTGGTCGGCGGCGGCCACAACGGGCTCGTGTGCGCCGCCTACCTCGCGCGCGCCGGGCGGCGCGTGCTCGTGCTCGAGGCCGCTGCGCAGCTCGGCGGCGCCGCGATCACGCGCGAGATCGCCCCCGGATTCCGCGTGTCGGCCTGCGCGCACCTGCTGCACATGCTGCACCCGCGAGTCATCGACGACCTGGCCCTCGCCGATCACGGCCTGCGTTACTCGGCGCGGCGCCTGTCGACCGCCGTGCTGGGCGCGAACGGGGGCGCCCTGGTGCTCCCGGACGACGACGCCGACGCCCGCGAGGCGCTCTCTGCACACAGCAGGAGCGACGCCGAGGCGTGGTCGCCCTTTCGGGCGCGCACAAGGCGCATCGCGCGCGTGCTGCAACCGCTGCTCACCCGCGCGCCGCCGCGGCTCGGTACGCACGAGCGCGCCGATCGCCTGGCGTTGCTCAAGGCGGGATGGTCCGTGCGGCGCCTCGGTCGCGAGAACATGCGCGAGCTCCTGCGCATCGCCGGGATGAACATCGCGGATCTCTTGGAGGAGACGTTCGAGACCGAGGCCGTGCAGGGGGCGCTGGCGCTGGACGCCGTGCTCGGCACCCGGCTCGGCCCGCGCTCGCCCACCTCCGTGCTGACCTTTCTGTACCGCCTCGCCCACGAGAACGGCAACGGCCGCCTGTCGCATCCGGCGGGCGGCCTCGGTGCGCTGACCGAGGCTCTGGCCAAGGCGGCCCGCTCGGTGGGCGCCGAGATCCGCACCGGGTGCGCGGTGGAGCACATCGTGGTCGAGAACGACCGTGCCGGCGGCGTGGTGCTGGACACTGGTGAGACCATCACCGCGGGCTGCGTCGTCTCCAACGCCGACCCGCGCCGCACCTTTCTCGAGCTCCTCGGTCCCGAGCACCTCGACGCCGGCTTCGTGCGCAAGGTGCGCAACATCCGCATGCGGGGCACGGCGGCCAAGCTGAACCTGGCGCTCGACGCCCTCCCCTCCTTCGCAGGCCTGGATACGGCGGCGCTGGGGGGGCGCCTGCTGGTCGCACCGGGAATCGGTTACGTGGAGCGCGCCTTCGACCACGCCAAGTACGGCGAGGTATCGGCCGCGCCCGCCATCGAGATCACGCTGCCCTCGCTGCACGACACGAGCCTCGCGCCCGAAGGCAAGCACGTGCTCTCGGCCATCGTGCAGTACGCGCCCTACGACCTCAGAGGGGGCTGGGATAGCGCACGCGACACCTTCGCGGACGCGATCATCCGAACCCTTGCGGCGCATGCGCCGGACCTCGAATCGAAGATCGTCGCGCGCGAGCTGATCACGCCCCTCGATCTGGAGCGCGAGTTCCGCATGACCGGCGGGCACTGGCATCACGGCGAGCTCGCCTTCGATCAGTTCCTGATGCTGCGCCCGGTTCCCGGCGCCGCGCAGTACGCGACTCCGGTGCCCGGGTTGTACCTGTGCGGCGCGGGCGCCCACCCGGGCGGGGGCGTCACCGGCGTCGCCGGCATGAACGCAGCGCGCCGCATGCTCTCCCGGGAGGCCGGACCATGAGCATCGACCAAACGCACTACCGTACGCCGGTGCTGCGGACGCCCTTTCACGCGCGCACGTCGGCGCTGTGCCAGAGCAACGAGTGGAGCCGTTGGGCCGGATACACCACGCCCGAGCGCTACACCGAGGTCGAGCACGAGTACTTCGCGGTGCGCAACCGCGCGTCGCTCTTCGATCTGACGCCGATGATCAAATACGCGATCACCGGACCCGACGCGCAGCGCTATCTCAACCGGGTGCTCACGCGCAACGTCGCAAGGCTCGGCCGCGGGCGCGTCGTCTACTGCGTGTGGTGCAACGACCGGGGGCACGTGCTCGACGACGGGACGTTGTTTCGACTGAACGAGACCGAGTTCCGCCTGTGCTCGCAGGACCGGCACCTGGATTGGTTGCTCGATTCCGCTTACGGCTATGACGTGCAGGTCGAGGACGTGACCGAGCGCATCGCGGCCCTTGCCCTGCAAGGGCCCACCTCGTGCGCGGTGCTCAAGGGACTCGAACTGCCGGACATCGAGATGCTGCGTCCCTTTCGCTTCGCCGAGCTCGATTTCGACGGCTGCGCTCTGACGGTCTCGCGCACGGGATACACCGGGGACCTGGGTTACGAGCTCTGGATCGACCCGGCGTGGGCCGAAGCGCTGTGGGATCGACTCATGGAGGCCGGCGCCGTCTACCACATTCGTCCCATCGGCTCCAAGGCGCTCAATCTCGTGCGCATCGAGGCGGGGCTGCTGCTGCCCCACGTCGACTTCATGCCGGCGAACGAGGCCCTGCGCCCCACGCGCGGGCGCTCTCCCTTCGAGCTCGGGCTCGACTGGCTGGTGGATTTCGACAAGGGGCACTTCACCGGACGCCGGGCGCTGCTCGAGGAACGACGCACGGGCTCGCGCTACCGCGTGGCGCGCGTGGATGTGGAAGGCAACCGACCCGCCCAGGACGCCTTCATCTACCACGACAAGAAGCGGGAGGCCGGACACGTCACGTCGGCCATGTGGTCGCCCACCTGCAAGCGCAGCATTGCCATCGCCACGCTGCGCACGCCTTACCTGGCGCGTGCGGATCGGCTGTGGGCGGAGATCTACGTGCCCAAGGAGCTCAAGTGGGAGAAGCGCATGGTTCGCTGCCGGATCGTCGACGGACCCTTCTTCAATCCGCCGCGGCGCTGGGCGACCCCGGCGGGCGATGTCTGATTGGTGCTTCGTGATTCGTGAACAAGAGCCGCCTCGCTCCGCCTGGAGACGATTCATCAAACGAATCTGAGCGCGCAAACGTCTTTCCGTGGGCGCTAAAGGATCCCGCGTAGGAGCGGCCTGGGCACGATGCGACTCCCACGCGCGCTTTCCGGGAGCTAACTCTCTGATCAACAAGAACCGGATCGCGCGCACCGAGAGTCATGCGTGACACCTGGACGAGGGCGCAACGTAGGACGCTCTACCACCCCGCGGTCTACGACGACGCCCAGCCGGTGGAGAGCTACTGGGAGTCGACGGTCGAGCGCACCGCAGGCGAGCACGCCCCGCTCGAGGGGAGCGAGAGCTGCGACGTGGCCGTCGTCGGGGGCGGCTACACCGGGCTCTCGGCGGCCCTGCATCTCGCGCGCGACTACGGGGTCGACGTCCGCGTGTTGGAGGCAGGTCCCATCGGCTGGGGGGCCTCGGGCCGCAACGGCGGCTTCTGCACGCTCGCCCCGACCAAGCTGTCCGTCTCCCAGCTCCTCGCGCGCTACGGCATGGAGGAGACCCGCCGCTTCTACGCGAACCAGCTTGAAGCCATCGATCTGGTGGACTCGCTGCGCGGCGACGAAGGCATCCATTACGACCGCCAGGGGGACGGCAACCTGCTCGTCGCGCACAAGCCGTCCTGCTACCGCGATCTCGAGGGGGAGGCCGAGGCCCTCGCCCGCATCTCTGGCATGAAGACCCGGCTCTACACTCGCGAGGCGTTCGCCCGCGAGGGACACGACGGCACCGAGCAGTTCGGCGCGCTGCACATCGGCGCGGGCTTCGCCCTGCATCCGCTGAAGCTGGCGCTGGGAATCGCGCGCGCCGCCGCGCGCCGGGGAGCCGCCCTGCACGACCACAGCCGCGTCATCGAGTGGCGGCGAGAGGGCGGCGCGCACCGGCTGGTAACCCGCGGCGGCGAGCTGCGCGCGCGCCGGGTGATCGTGGCCACCAACGGCTACACTCGCGACGCGCTGCACCCGGCGTTCGACGGGGTTCTCTTGCCGGCGCTCTCCAACGTGATCACCACGCGGGCGCTCTCCGAGGAGGAGCTCGCACGCCAGAGCTGGCGCACCGAGACGCCCATCTGCAACACCCGCCATCTCCTCTTCTACTACCGGCTGCTGCCCGATCGGCGCTTTCTGTTCGGCGCCCGCGGCGACACCACGGGGCGCCCGGAGCACGCGACCAAGATGCGGGCGTGGATGGTGCGCCGGCTTGGCGAGCTTTTTCCGGGGTGGAAGAATATCCCCGTCACACACTTCTGGTGCGGCCTCGTCTGCGGGACCTCCCGGCTCACGCCGTGCCTCGGGCGCTTGGACGAGGACCCGAGCGTGTGGTACGCCTTGGGCTACCACGGCAACGGCGTGAACACCGCCCCTTGGGCGGGCATGATCCTGGCGCAGCAGCTGGCGGGGGCCGAGACGCGAAAACCTTCGGTGTCCGCGGTGATGGCGGGCCTGGCGCCCAGATTTCGGCTCCCTGCGCTGCGGCTTTGGGCGCTGCGCGGGGCTTACCTCTACTACCGGTGGCTGGATGGCAAATAAGAGACAAAGAGACCCCGAGGCGATCCGCGAACGCGGGCAGCTAGCGACGGCCGGCCCCGAGGAGCTCGAACGGTTCCTGGCCGAGCACCCCGACACCCAGTTCGTGGACGCCGTCTTCATCGACCTGTGCGGGTTCGTCCGGGGGAAGCGCTATCCGCGCGCGGAGGCGGAGAAGCTCTTCAACTCGGGCCTCCAGATCCCCTACAGCGTCTATCTCCTGGACGTGACCGGCGCCAACCTCGACCCCTGCGGGCGCGGCTTCAGCGACGGCGACCCGGACGGGACCGCCCTGCCGCTGTCCGGAACCCTGGCGCCGGTGCCCTGGTCCTCCCGGCCCGGCGCACAGGTCCTGATGACCCTGCTCGACCAGGGAGGACGCCCGTGCACGGCGGAGCCGCGCAACATCGCCCTGCGCGTGGCCGAGCGGTTCCGGGAGCTGGGGCTGCGACCGGTCACCGCCTTCGAGCTCGAGTTCTACCTGATCGATCGGGAGCGCGATGCCGACGGCCGTCCCCAACCGGTCATCTCGCCTGCCACGGGCGAGCGCGAGAAATCCACCCAGGTCTACGGCATCGAGGAGCTGGGCGCCTTCTCCGGGTTCTTCGACGACGTCGAGGCCGCGTGTCTCGCGCAGAGGGTACCGGCGACGGTGACCACCTCGGAGTTCGCCCCCGCGCAGTACGAGATCAACCTGCGCCACATGGAGCCGCCCATCACCTCGGCCGATCACTGCGCCCTGCTGCGCAACATCGTCAAGACCATCGCCAAGCAGCACGGCATGGAAGCGACCTTCCTGTCGAAGCCGTTTCCCGATGAGACCGGCAACGGCATGCACGTGCACTTGAGCCTGCTGGAAGAGAGCGGGCGCAACGTCTTCGACGACGGCACCGCCAACGGCAGCGAGCTGCTGAGACACGCCGTCGGCGGCCTGCAGGCGACCATGGCCGAGGGCATGGCGCTCTTCGCCCCCAACATCAACGCGTACCGCCGCTTCGGGCCCAACCTGTTCGTGCCGGTCACCAAGAGCTGGGGATTCAACAACCGCTCCGTCGCCTTCCGCATTCCCGGCGGCCCGGGCAAGGACCGGCGCATCGAGCATCGCGTCGCCGGCGCCGAGGCGAACCCCTACCTGGTGCTGGCCGCCGTGCTCGCGGGCGCGCATCACGGCATCGTCGACCGCCTCGATCCCGGCCCACCGAGCACGGGGAACGCGGGCGCCGAGACGGACCCGGACCTGCCGCTCTCGTGGGAGAAGGCCCTCGAGAGGCTCGAGGGCTCGGACATCCTGCGCGCTTATTTCGGCGACGAGTACGTTCGACTCTACTGCGCCACCAAGCGCAAGGAGATGGAGCGCTTCAACGCCCACGTCTCACCGCTCGAGTACGAGTGGTACCTATAATCCGTTCGCGGATTGACGGCGTTCCTCAGGAACCGCGGCCCAGGATTCGCCGGGCCTCGCGCAGGCCGCTCGATAGAGCGCCGTGCAGGGTGCCGTAGCGCCGGCTCTCCGTAGCCTCCCCCGCGAAGCGCACCGGACCGACGGGCTCGGCCGGCGCATCCAGGTCCGTCGCCGAAACCCCCACCGGCACGAATGCGTAGGACCTCGCGGCACAGGTCGGTCAGGGGGTTGCCCCTGTCTCCGTGAACCCAGGCGGCGCCGAGGTCGATGGGCGTTCCACCGACATCGAGCGTGTGCACCCGGCCCCGCACCCGCTCGCGGGCCTCGAGCACCACCACCCGTGCGCCCCCTGCGGCCAGCGCCCGCGCCGCGGCGAGCCCGGAGACGCCGGCCCGATGACGACGACGTCCGTCCCGGCCGGGGATCTTTTTCCTCGCGCCGGGTCAGCGCTGCGGGTCATCCGAATCGGAGCCCTCGTGCTCGAAGCTCCCGGTGTCGAGGAAATGCCTCACCTGGGCGATAACCGCGCGGTCGTACATGATGAACGGATGGCTGCTGTCGACCACCAGAAAGTCGGCCATCTCCTCGAGCTTCGCCCGCTCCACGGAGACCTTGCCGTCGTCCTCGCCCGGAATGAGTCGCGAGAACCAGGGTTCCCAGGTATCGCGTCCGGTGATCACGCCCACCTGCGCGTCCACGGGTCCGAGCCGGCGCGGCACGCTGTCGGGGCCGGTCCCGAGCTGCTGCCCCGGTGGACCGGTCAGCCACTGGTACCACAGGGAGTCCTTGAAGCGGTCCGCCAGCTCACTGCCCTGGTTGGGAGGACTCAGCATCACCACCCGGCTCTCCGGGGGCAGTGAGTGGTCCTGGAGGTAGTAGCGCACGACGATGCCGCCCAGGGAGTGAGTCACGAAATGCACCCGCACGCTCCCCTCGCCGCACCGCGACAGAGCCTCGGGAACGTGCTGCGCGGCGATCTCCTGGATGGGCATCGACGTCGAGGGATAACCCTGGTTGACAACTCTGTACCCGGCTTCCTCGAGCTCGTCTTCCAGCGCGCCCATGGAAAACCTCGTGCGTCCCATTCCGTGCAGGAGGACGACGCAATCCGAGGCGCGCGGCTCCGGGTCCGCGACCGTAACGCCCGCCGCGGTCCCCGCCGGCCACCACGCACCGCTCAGCACGAGCAGAACGCCAAGAAGGTAAGAGAGGGCGAATCTGCTTTTCATCGAGGCCTCAGAATCTCGCCTGTCACCAGCGAAGAGCAGTCCGTGCTCGTGCTTTGGTTCTTCGCGGATTTCCGGGAAGCCGTGCTGCCGGGCGTTCTTCCAAATTGGCCCCGGGGTATGTGCCGCGCAGTCGCAAGCCCCGCAGGGCGGGGCCGGAGTCGGCCCGGGCGCCATGGAATCCGGCGCGTGACCCACCGAAACCCACGCCAGCGGGCACGGCGCGGCCCCGCGTGCTTTCGAGGTTGCCAGGCTGTTTCGGGGCTTGCCACGGAGCGGCGCGTGCCCCGGGGCCCAGCGTCGCCCTGCGGAACCACCCGTCTCCCGGAAATCCGCGAAGAACCTTTTTTTGCACAGGGCGTCCAGCGTGCTCGTCGCGAGTCTCGTGTCAGTGCGCCGTCCAGCCGCCGTCCGCCACCACGACGGAGCCCGTCATGTAAGTGGCATCGTCACAGGCCAGAAAGAGGACGACGCCGGCGATCTCCCCGGGCTGCCCCAGGCGCTTCAGCAGGGTATTGTCGGTAATGCTCCGGCGTTCCGCCTGCGGGTCGGCGGCCGACCCGATAATGGCATCGAGCAGCCGGGTGGCCACGGGCCCGGGCGCCACGCAGTTCACGCGCACGCCCTCCGCCGCGTGGTCCACGGCCATGGCGCGGGTAAGCTGCACGACTCCGCCTTTGGACGCGCTGTACGCAGCCATCTCCGAGCCCCCGACCAGAGCCAGCTCCGAGGCCACATTCACGATCACCCCGCGTCCCTGACGCCGCATGGCGGGCAGCACCGCCCGGCAGCACAGGAAAACACCCCTCAGATTCACGGCCATCAGGTGGTCCCACTCTGCAAGCGTCGTGTCCGCCACCGTCTTGGTGAGCTCGACGCCCGCGTTGTTCACCAGGATATCGATGCGCCCGTAGGTCGCGAGCGCTTGCTCCATCAGTTCCGCCACCTGTCCCTCGTCACTGACATCCGCCTGCACCGCGATGGCCGAATGCCCCGCCTCGGTCAGCGCCCGGGCCTCCCCATCGGCCTCGCGTATGTCGGCCAGGACCACCTGCGCGCCCTCCTCGGCGAACCGCCGCGCGGTGGCCCGCCCGATGCCCGAACGCGCACCGGTGACGACGGCGGTTTTCCCCGTGAAACGCATGGATCAGCTCTTGGGCATCCGCTTTCCAGGATCGACGAACGGCAGCGAAGCGGTGACGCCGCCGATGTGCCCCAGGGGCGAGCCCACCTCGAGGGCGGTGCCCGGAGGGGCGAGCGCCACCGGCACCCAGACATAGCCGATGTTCTCGTCCAGGCGCGGCGACCAGGTCGTCGCGCTGACGTGCCCCACGCGCTCGCCGCCGACGCGGTCCCACAGCTCGTCGCGCCGTTCCGGATGGCACAGGTAGATCTCATAGCCGATCTCGCCCGTCCAGCCGGTGCGGCTGATCACCACCGGGATGTCATCCAGCGTCGCGCGCACACACCAGTAGTATCGGATCGTCAGCACGCCGCCGCCAAAGAGCGTGCGTCAGCCGGTTGATGAAAAGCGCGCCGTCGGGCCCGCGGATCTCGACGATACGCTCGACGCCCACGTCCCACAACGTCACGTGCTCCAGCAGATGCCGGTACTCCTCGAGGTTCATTCAAGATAAATTTCCACGTTATTGTTTTTAAGCACTATTTCGGTCTTCGTGAGGACGCTGTGTTTCGAACTGACTGATATTCGCACGCGCGTTCTCAGGCCGGTCCCAACGCCCCGATCCCCGGCGACAGAAGCGGTATGGGCGCCAGCACGTAGCAGCCCCGGGATCGATCGGATGGAGCACGAGGGACACCGAGAAGGATCGCATCGCGGATGAGGGCCGGGGCCTTGTACGCCGTGTCGCGGCCCGCCATCATGGACGGCGCTTGCCTCATCGGAGATCTCAACGCATGCCCACCCAAGCGCATGGAGCGGAAGTGGGCCGCGGTGTCTTCCGTTTCTTTATATCGTTCGAGGGGGCCTAGCACGTGAGCGAAGAGCAGGTCATTCGCACCACCTGCCCGCGGGATTGCTACGACGCCTGCGGCATCGCAGTGCTCCAGCGCAGCGACGGCACCCTCAAGGTGCTCGGGGATCGCTCGCATCCGGTCAGCCGCGGCGCCCTTTGCGGTAAGTGCGCCCTCGCCTACAACGGCGTGTTCCGCGATCGGGCGGCGCGGCTGTCGACGCCGCTGCGCCGGTGCGGGCCCAAGGGAAGCGGTCGATTCGAGCCCGCGACGTGGGACGCAGCCCTCGCCGAGATCGCGCAACGCCTGAGCACCATCGCCCGAGCGCCGGGCGCTCGGAGCATCGTGCACACCCATTACACCGGTACGTGCTCGCTGCTCGCGGGCGAGTTCCCCATGCGTTTTTTTCATCGCCTCGGAGCCACCGAGGCGGATCCCGACACCATCTGCAACAACGCCGGCCACGTGGCGCTCGACTACCTGTACGGGAGCTCGGGGCTCGGCTTCGATCCCAAGACGGCGGCGCACGCCCGCTGCATCGTGGTGTGGGGCGCGAATCCCTCGCACTCCGCGCCCCACGCCCACAAGCACTGGCTGCGGGAGACATCGGCCAGGGTCGTGGCCATCGACCCCGTCCGCCACGAGAGCGCCGAGAGCGCGGACCTGCACTTGCAGCCGTTCCCCGGCAGCGACGCCGCCCTCGCCTTCGCGCTGATGCACGTGGCGCGACGCGAGGGTCTCGTCGACCACCGCTTCGTGCAGGCGCACACCCTCGGATGGGACGAGCTCGAGACTCTCATCGAGCCTTGCACGCCGGGTTGGGGCGAACGCGTCACGGGTGTGCCGGCCGCCCTCATCGAGGAGGCCGCCGTGCTCTACGCCCGCGGACCGTCGTTGCTGTGGCTCGGCCAGGGGCTGCAACGCCAGCCCCGCGGGGGCAACGTCATGCGCGCGTGTGCGGCGCTGCCCGCGATCACCGGCAATCTGTGCAAGCCGGGCGCCGGGTTTGTATACGTGAACGGAGCGGGGCCGCGTCGCATCGACGGCGATTATCTGACGGCGCCCCACCTGCGGCGCGGGCCCGCGTCCATCTTGAGCCACATGGACCTGGCCGCACATCTCGCCGACGGCGCGCGCACGCGCGCGCTGGTGTCGTGGAACATGAACGTGGCGGCCTCGGGTCCTCGCCAGGAGGCGCTGCGCGCGGCGTTGCGGCGCGAGGACCTGTTCACCGTGGTGATCGATCTGTTCCAGACCGACACCGCGGACTTCGCAGATATCGTGCTGCCCGCGGCGAGCTTCCTCGAGTTCGACGATCTGGTGGTGCCCTACTTCCACCTGTACCTTTCGGCGCAGGTAAAGGTCGAGGACCCGCCGGGGGAGGCGCTGCCGAACCAGGAGATCTTCCGGCGCCTCGCCCGTGCCATGGGCTACACGGAACGCGAGCTGTACGAATCGGACCGCGAAGTCATCGACGCACTGCTCGAGCGCACGCGGCTCGGGATCGACTTCGAGACCCTTCGCGCCCGAGGCACGGTGGACCCGTGGGACGAGCCGCGCGTGCAGTTCGACGGGGGCCGCTTTCCGACTCCCTCAGGACGCGTCGAGCTCGCCTCGGCGGCGGCCGAAGCCGACGGTCACCCGCGCACCCCGCAGCCCCACGCGGATCCCCGGCCGGCGAGCGGCTGCGTGCGCCTGCTATCGCCGGCCTCCAAGTGGCAGCTCAACGACAGCTACGGCAACGATCCGAAGGTCATCAGGGCCCGCGGCGAGCCGACGGTCCATCTCAATCCCGGTGACGTCCGTGCGCTGGGCTTGCAGAGCGGCGCGTATGCCGAGGTCGCGAACGACACGGGGCGCCTGGTGCTTCGCGTGGCCGCAACGGGCGCCGTGCCGCCGGGCACCGCCCTGGCTCACAAAGGGGTCTGGCCCAAGCTGGCGGCGCAGGGGAACAACGTCAACGCGCTCAATCCGGGGCACAAGACGGACATGGGCGAGAGCACCAGCGTGCACGGCACCGACGTCCGCATCCGCCCGGTAAAGGATTGAAGCGCGGAAAAGCTCAGCCGGGGCCCGATTCGAGGCCCGCGGAGAGCTCTCTGGCCGTGAACCGAGGCTTCCCGCGCTTGAAGGCGCGCGGATCCGAGATGAGCGCTTCGTCGCCAACGGGCTGCGTGGCGGCGATTCCCCGGTGCTCGAGACCGGCCGCACGCACCACGACGCAGCGGCGGTCGGCGAGGAGGTACCGATTGTAGAGGCGCACGAACTCCCGCTTGCCGATCTTGCGCACTGCGTCCGCGATCCGCCCGCGCGTGTCGAATGCGTACTGCCTGCGATCGATCTCCTCCCAGTAGAGGTCGGACCGGTCGCGCATGCGCGGCGCCCGTTCGAGCAGCCGCGCGATCAGGCTGGCCTTATGGCGCTCGAACTCGGCTTGGCTCATGCGGCGCAGCGCGCCGCGGTAGCGGGCCAGAAAGGCGTCGACGCGATCGGTCAGCTCCATAGGACCGGCCACCGGTGACTGCACGGTCACCCCGAAGCCGGGCACGTCGAGCAACGGCATGGCGCCGGAGAGCACCACGTATCCGAGCTGCTGCTCGGTCCGGATCTCGTTGTAGAGCGGCGCCGAGAGAACCTGCGCGAGCAGGAGCGCCCGAGCACGCCCGGCGTAGCTCTTGCTCTCCCCCTGAAAATACATGACCACCGCGGAATCGGAGTGCTCGCTCTCGAGCTGACGCACGAACTCCTCGCCGGCCCCGAGCTTCACCACGCGCCCATTCGCCACCAGGGTGGGCGACGCCTGCGCCAGAAGCGCTTCCTGCAAGGTGCGTCCCATGGCCAGCGCCTCCTCGCGGTGCAGGTTACCGTGCGCCAGGGCCACCACGTGCACGCGCTCGAGCAACCTCGGCACGAACGACTCCAGGTCCGCCACGCTCACCGATCGGAGCGCGGCCAACCGCTCCTCGTCGCTCCAGTACGGGCTCAGCAGCAAACCCACGAGCTCCGACTGGCTGCGCACGTAGGGACGGTCCTGCTTGCTGCTCTCGAGGCCGCGGATCAGCCCGCGCTTGAGCACCTCGAAGCGCTCCGGATCCAGCTCCGGCAAGCGCAAGGCGCGCACGATGTGCGAGAGGAGCAATGGCTGCTTGTCGCCGTAGCCCGACAGGCGCACGGTGACGCCGCGCAAATGCTTGTAGAGCGCGAAGTTGAGGCCGGCGAGCGCCGCGGGATAGGACCGCTCGTTCAGCGCGTCGTTGACGAGGGCGACGTAGAGGCGAGTGAGCACAGCGTGACGCGCACTGTCGCTCGCCCGCGGCGAGCGCACCGAGAAGTAGAAGTCGGTGCGCGGCACCCGGTAGGTATCGTCCTGCTTGAACCACAGCTCGAACCCGCGTTTCTCCTCGACCATCCGCGGGACTGCGGACGCGGACGCCCGGTCCAGGGGCTTGAGCGACAGGTCCTCGGGAATGAACGCGTTGGGCTCGGGTAGAGCCAGCGCCACGTCCACCGGCGCCTCGCGCCACCGGCGGGCGGTGCGATGATCGATGATCGAGAGTCCGTAGGACGCCTCGAACCAGGGGGTGGACGCCTGCGCATCCAGGCCCTGTGCCACCACGGTGACGAGCACGTTCTCGGGCGTCAGCCGCTCGAGGTAGCGGCGAATGAGCTCGGGACGGTACTCGTCCCACGCGTACGGCCCCCGCAGGACGTCCCGCGGTGGACGGACCTGCAGGCGCCGGGCCAGCGCGCTCACATAGGCTCCCGGCTCCTCCTTCTCCCGGAATCGGAAAGCCGTCCGTGCGAGCTGTCGCTGCTCCTCGAAGATCCACGACGCCACGCCGCGTTCGCGCACCAGCGCCAGATACTGGAACACACGCGAGGCGATGTCATCGATACGCTGGAGACCCTCGTCGGTCAGCGAGATGCGAACCTCGAAGGCGGCGCCGTCGCGCCGGCTGGCGGCGGTATAGGCGCTCAGCCCCGTGGCCCAGCCCTCTCGCTTGAGCAGGGAGAGCAGGCTTCCCCGGCCCTCGTGCCCCAGCAGGTTGGCGATGTAGGCGGTGGGCTTGCTGCGGTAGTGCGCGTCAACCGCCGGTATGGGGAAGGTGAGCGTGAGCGCCTGCCGGTCCTTGACGGGCAGGACGTGCAGGCGCGCGGGGAGCTGTCCCCGCCCGAACAGCGGCTCCTGCGTCTTCGAGGGCCGCGCCTGCGTGTTCGGCACCGCGGCGAACTTCTCTCGAACCCAGCGTTCCAGCACCGCGACCGGCTCGCGGCCGAGCACGACCAACGCCATGAGGTTCGCCGAGTAGTGCTCGCGGTAGAACCGCAGCAGCTCCGCGCGCACGGACCTTCCGCCCCGGTCGGCGAGCGTCTCGCGGCTGCCGATGGCGAAATCCGAGAACGGATGCCTCGGGTTCATGACCAGCTTCTTGGCTTCCCCCACGCGCCGCCCGTCGTCTTCGCGCCTTGTCACGTACTCCGAGTGCACGATATTGCGCTCGCGCACCACGTAGTCCGGGTTGAAGAGCGGTGCGATGAAGGACTGGGCGAAACGGTTCAGCGCCGCCTCGAGGTGCCGGCTCTCGACGTCGAAGAAATAGTTGGTGTGCTCGAACGCGGTGTAGGCGTTGTGATCGCCGCCGTGCGCGCTGATGAAGCTCTGATACTCCCCCGCCTCCGGATACGACTCGGTGCCGAGAAACAGCATGTGCTCCAGAAAGTGCGCCATCCCCTCCCGGCCCTCGGGATCGCTGCCGCTGCCCACGAACACGTCCATGGCCGCGGCCGCCTTGTCGGTCTCGGGATCGGAGATGACCAGAACCTGGAGCCGGTTGGGCAGCCTGAAGGCGCGGTAATCGCGGGGGTCGTTGGGGCTCTTGACAACCTCGGCCCGGGCACCGGCGAGAGCGAGCGTGCCGAGGCAGGCGATCCAGAGCGCTGCAATCCAGCGGCGTCGAGCCGGCTTCGTCTGCGTCATCGATGGCTCCCAGCGTGCTCGGGACGTGGTGGTCCGTCCCGGACCTCGGGCGCATGGGAGTCGGCGCGCGACACTGCCGCGCGGCCGCGCCGTTACCGCCGCCGGGCGGCGGCTGGGACCCCCTGGGCGTACCCCGGCTATCCTGCCTTCGAGTCGATCGGCCGTACTCCGGCCGCTTGAACCGCGATTGTCGGATTCTGGCGTGCGCCGCGCAAGGAACCCGCCGCGGAGCGAGCCGTGAGGTGCTATCTCAATCGCGCGAGTTGTACGGCGTGTAGGGACGGCATTCGGGCGCATCCCAGCCCCCGTACCAGGCCTCCAGGCGGGGCAGCAGCACCGACAGGCCCCGCAGGGCCGTCTCGGGATACGGAGCCGCCCCCACGGTGTCGGCCAGCTCCCGCACCGCAGCCTCGGCGTCGAAGCGGGTGGGGATGCCCTCGCGCAGCACTGCCTCACCCCCGATGAGCACGGTGTGCACATCGCCGGCCCGCGCGCGCAGCAACACCAGGTCCCGCGGATCGGCCTCCGGCGCCGTCCACGGCCAGGTGGCGTGCGCGACATCCACCAGCACCAGATCGGCCTCGGCGCCCGGGGCGAGGCGCCCGAGCCCCATCGCGCGCAGCAAGCGCGCGCCTCCGGCAGTCGCCAGCTCCAGGATGCGGGACGGGGTCGGCGCCGCCGACCCCACGAAGGGGGTGCGATTGAGGCGCAGCGCCAGGCGCATCTCGGTGAACATGTCCTCGTCGTCGTCGAGCGTGGTGCCGTCCATGCCGATGCCCACGGTCACCCCCGCGGCCAGCAGGGCGTTCAGGGGCGCGATGCCGGCGCGCAGCCTGAGATTCGAGCTCGGATTGTGGCTCACCGCGGCGCCCGTCTCCGCCAGGATCGCGATCTCCTCCTCCGTCAGCCACACGCCGTGGGCGATGGAGAAGCGCGGGCTCAGCACCCCCAGATCGCGCAGGTGCGCCACGGTGCTCTGGCCGTAGAAGCGCGGCCCGTGCAGCTTCTCGTAGAACGATTCCACCACGTGGGTCTGGATACCGGTGTCGAGGGCTTGCGCGGCCTCGGCGATGCGCTGCATGAAGGGATCGGACACCCACTGCGGCCCCGGGGGGCCGAACCACACATCGACGCGTGGATGCGAACGGTAGCGCTCGACGAGTCCGCGCATGATGTCGAGGTAGTCGTCCTCGCCGATGTCACCGGGCGCCGGCAACAGCGCCTGCGCCGCCTCGCGGGCGTTTCGTGGGAGCGCGGCGAGAAAGCGCGCGTCCTCGCCCCGCCCCGCCACCAGGTGGCTCTGATTCTTGATGCCGGGCGCGAAGGCGACGCGCAGCCCGGTCTCCTCGTAGGCGCGCAGCGCCCGGTCCATGGTCTCGGCCCAGGTCTCGGGGGAGCCGCCGTCGCTCTCCACATCCACCACCGCGGTCACGCCGCTTCGCAGCAGCCGCGCGGCGCTCACCAGCGTATCCAGACGGCTGTCTCCCGGACGGCGCCCTCGCAGGCTCAAGATCCAGGGCTCGAGAAGCCGATCGGGGACCCCATGCTGGACATGGCTGATGCCACCAGCGTGGTGGTGGGCGTTGACCAGCCCGGGCAGCACCGCGAACCGATCCGAGCCGATCACTTGAGCCTGCGGGTGGCGTTCGCGCAACGCGCGCCATCGGTCGACGGCCTGGATGCGTCCGTCGTCGCCGACCAGTACCGCCGCCTCGCAGTGCACCGGATCGTCCACGGCGCCACCGGTGATGATCCAGCGCCCGCGCACGAGCAACTCGTTCTTCATGCCTGCACCTCCCCGCTTCATTGCATTAGCATACCGGCATGCTTCGAGAACTGAACAAATCCGACGGCGCAACCATCGCCTGCCACTTCACCGCTGGCCGATCACCCACCGTGGTCTTCCTCGGCGGCTACGCCTCCGATATGACCGGGACCAAGGCCATGCACCTGGAGGCGTTCTGCCGCGAGCGCGGGCAGGCTTACCTGCGCTTCGACTACCAGGGTCACGGCGCCTCGTCGGGCGCCTTCGTGGACGGCACCATCGGCACGTGGGCCGACGACGCCCTCTTCGCCATCGATCAGCTCACCACCGGACCCCTGGTTCTGGTGGGCTCCAGCCTGGGTGGATGGATCATGGTGCTGGTCGCGCGGCGCATTGCGGATCGCGTGCGGGCGCTGGTCGGCATCGCCGCGGCCCCCGACTTTACGGAGGATCTCGTGTGGCGGGTCCTGACACCGGAGCAGCGGCGGACGCTGGAAACGGAGGGGATCCTCTACGAGCCCTCGGAGTACCAGGAGGAGCCACTGCCCGTGACTCTGCGGCTCATCGAGGAGGCACGAGAGCACCTGGTGCTCACCGCGCCCATCGATCTGCACTGCCCCGTGCGGCTGATCCACGGCACCGACGATCACGACGTTCCCTGGGAAACCTCGCAGCGGTTGATGTCGGCTCTGCGCTCGTCCGATGTGCTGCTCACGCTGGTCAAAGACGGAGACCACCGCCTCTCCGATCCCCGCGCGCTGCATCTGCTGGCGGAGACCGTGGTCGCCGCGAGCGCAACGGGCACAGAGATCGCTGCCCGTCCCATCGATCCGACAGCCACGACGGAGTCCTAGCCATGAGTGCGGAAGAACAGCTCGGCAAGTATGCGGAAGGTTGGACGAAAGGCGACGCCAAGACCATCCTCGCGGCCACCACCGAGAGCTACGTGTTCGACGATCCCAACGCGGGGCAGGTCGCGCGCGAGGACTTCGACGCCTATCTTCAGGGGCTCAAGGAGGCGGTCGCCGAGGCGCGCGGGGAGCAGCCGGACACGCCGTTCATGGCGCTGAGCGACATCGTGACCCAGGCCGACGATGAGATCCTCACCGCCTGGTGCTGGTGGTCCATACCCGGCACCGGCCTCCAGGGCAGCGGACTGATCAAGGCCGACGCGCGCGGCGTGTTCTACGAGCGCATCGCCTACTACACCCGGCTCCCGTAGGGTGGGCTGAGCGCAGCGAAGCCCACCATCGGCCGCGATGGCACCATTGCCGTTGAATGGTGGGTTTCTACTTCGGCTCAGCCGACCCTACCGGCTCCCGGCGTTGCTCTGCACGGCCCGGCCCCGCGCTCAACACGGCGGCGGCTCATTCGGGAGCTTGCGACGAAGCGGTGCATGCCCCGGAACCCCGCCACGGCGCATGTGGTGGCCGATCTTTTTTTCAGCGGCCTTTCCAGGCCGGTGACCGCTTCTCCGCGAAGGCGCGCGGGCCTTCCCGGGCATCCTCGCTCTCGAGCACGCGCTGATAGCTCGCCATTTCCCCCGAGCGCATCAGGGCGAAGGCGTCGGCGACCGGCAACGCCTCGGTGCGGCGCAGCAGGTCCTTGATGGCGGCGACGGCGAGCGGCGCGCCCGCGGTGATCTCGGCGGCCAGCTCGCGCGCCTTGTCGAGCAGCGCAGCGGCCGGCACCACGGCATTGACGAGGCCGTAGCCCGCCGCCTCCGCGGCGGACATGCGCCGGCCGGTCAGCAGCAGCTCGTGGGCGATGACCCGCGGCAAGCGCCGGGGCAACTCCACGATGCCCGCGTCCGGAAGCACGCCGACGCGCACCTCCGTCAGCGCGAACTGCGCGTGCTCGGCGGCCACGACGAGGTCCGCCCCCAGCACGATCTCGAAGCCCCCGCCCACCGCGAGCCCGTTCACGGCCACGATCACCGGCTTGTCCAGACCCGGCAGCTCGGGGAACCCGCCGAAGCCGCCGGCCCCGAAGTCGCTCTGGTAGGACTCCCCACCCTCGGCGGCCGCCTTCAGGTCCCAGCCGGCGCAGAAGAAGCGCTCCCCCGCCGCCGTCAGGATGGCCACGCGCAGGTCGGGATCATCGCGAAACTCGACGAAGAGCTCCCCCATGCGCCGGCTGGTGGCCGCATCGATGGCATTGGCCTTCGCCCGATCCAGCGTAACCTCGAACACCCCACCCCGCCGCTCAACCCGCAGCGCTGCTTCGCTCATCGAAAGCCTCCTGTTCCGCCGCCCACCGTATGAAAGCATCCGCGACCACCGCGCCGGCCCCGCGTCGGCGCACGATGAGGGGATTGACGTCGAGCTCCATGAGGCGCCCCGCGTGCTTCACTGCGAAAGCGGCGATGGCTTGCACCGCGGCGATGGCGGCCTCGACGTCACCGGGTTCCCGTCCCCGAAAGCCGGCCAGCAAGGCGAAGACGCGCAGCCGGGTGAGGGCGTCCTCGATGTCAGTGCGACGCGCCGGCAGCGGAAGCACGCGCACGTCGCCGGTCAGCTCCACCAGCACGCCCCCCGATCCCACGACCAGGCAGGGACCGAAGTGGGGATCGCGGTTGACGCCCACGATGAGCTCCGCCACGCCCTCGGTCACCAGCGCCTCGACCAGCAGGTCGCCGCTGAGCTCGAGCAGCTCCCCCGCCGCGGCGCGCACGGCCGAGGCGTCGTTCAGACCCAGACGCACGGCGCCGATCTCGCTCTTGTGGGCGACGTGCATGGCGATGGCCTTGAGCGCCACCGGGAACCCGATCTCGCCAGCCGCCTGGGCGGCCGCCTCCGGCGAGTGAACGATCCGGGCTGCGGGCACGGTGAGGCCGTGCCGCGCCAGCAGCGATTTCGCCGACGCCTCGTTCAGAATCTCCGATCCCGAAGACGCCGGCGCGTCGGGCATGAGCGGCGCGGGCGGTGCGCCTCTTTGCGCCGCGCCGATGTCGGCCGCCGCCTCCGCGGCAGTGAGTGCGTCGTCGAGGCCCGCATGCGGCGCAATGCCCTGCGCGACGAGATCAGCTGCCAACTCCTCGGGCAGGCATTCGGGCAACGTGGCCACCACCGCGGCCCGCGCCCCGCTCTCGCGTACGGCGTCCGCGAACGCCGTCGCGCACGTTCGCCAGTCCGTATCGTCGCAGCGATCCGGGCGCGGCAGATCCAGCACCAGCATGCCGAGATCGAACCCGCAGGCCAGGACCGCGCCGAAGGTACGCCGCATGCGCGCTGGGTCGCCCCAGATGAAGGTGTGGTAGTCGAGCGGGTTGGAGACCGCGACCAGATCCGAGAGCGTGGCCTTGACGGCGTCGTGCTGTCCGGGGGTGAAGGATCTGAAATCGAGCCCGCGCCCTTCGGCGGCGTCGGCCACCAGCGACGCCTCCCCTCCCGAGCAGCTCATGGAGACCAGGGCGCGGCCGGGGAGCGGGCCCACGGCGTGCAGCATCTTGAGCGTCTCCACGAAGGCGGGGATGGCGTGCACGCGTGCCACACCGACGCGCCGGAAGTATGCATCCATGACCCGATCCGCGCCGGCCAGCGACGCGGTGTGGGTCATGGTGAGGCGCGCGCCGGCCTCGGAGCGGCCCGCCTTCAGGGCCACGACGGGCTTGCCGGCCGCAAGCGCCCGGCGCGCCGCGTCGTCGAATGCGCGCACGTCGTCGATGCCCTCGATGTGCAGGCCGATAGCGCTCACGCGGGGATCGTCCACGAACACCTCGATGCCCTGGGCCAGACCCACGTTGGCCTGGTTGCCGAGCGCGACGAGATAGGCGATGGGCAATGCCCGGCGGGTCATGGTCAGGTTGACGGCGATGTTGCTGCTCTGGGTGAAGATCGCCACGCCTCGCTCGCAGCGCACGCCGCCGTGCTGATCCGGCCACAGCGGTGCGCCGTCGAGGTAATTGATGAGCCCGTAACAGTTGGGGCCGACAAGGGGCATCTCGCCGGCCGCGACGACCAGCGCGCGCTGCAACGCCTCGCCGTCGCCCCCGGCCTCCTTGAAGCCGGACGCATAGCACACGACGCCGCCCGCGCCGCGGCGGGCCAGCGCCCCCACGACCTCGATGGTGATCTCGCGGGGCACCGCGACGAAGGCCGCATCGGGCGGCTCGGGGATGTCGTCGACGTGCGCGTAGCAGGGACGGCCCGCCATCTCGCGCCGATGTGGATTGACCGCATAGATGGCGCCGGGGAAACCCATGCCATCGCACTGGCGGATGACCTCGGCGGCCTCGCTGCCGCCGACGACGCAGATGACCCGCGGATGCAGCAAGCGCCGTAGACGCGACAAGCGGCTCGCCTCGGTCACGGGATCACGCACCGCGGGGACGCAGGAGATCGCGGGAGATGATGTGGCGCTGGATCTCGCTGGTGCCGTCCCAGATGCGCTCGACCCGCGCGTCGCGCCACAAGCGCGCGATGGGCAGCTCCTCCATGAGCCCCATCCCGCCGTAGATCTGCACCGCGTGATCGGCGACCCGCGCCAGCGTCTCGCTGGCGTAGAGCTTGGCCTGAGC